>Ga0116227_10015181_pt1 | contig 11473 bp, 2 predicted proteins | sample S1TSphgellanicum_FD_89693 | JGI IMG/M metagenome (GOLD analysis project Ga0116227, IMG submission 89693) | Host-associated microbial communities from peat moss isolated from Minnesota, USA - S1T2_Fb - Sphagnum magellanicum MG | ecosystem: Host-associated > Plants > Peat moss > Unclassified... | reverse complement strand
TGTTTAGGTAGTCGTTTTTTTGTTTCAACCGGACACCCTCTGTGCTTGGCGTAGAAAAAAAACCACCCCCCCCCCCCCCCCCCCCCACCCAAAAAAAAAGAGCTAAAACCCTAAACCCTAAACCGTTAAAAGTGCTAAAATAAAGTGCTTTTTGAGATTTTCAGTAGCCAAAAATTTGACCAAAATTTAAGAAAAATATCCAAATTTCTGTACATGGTTCAAGTATGATGATGTGTAGCCAACAACTATTGAAGGATGTCTTAAACTTTTCTTTTTACTTTCATATGTATCTTGTAGCCAAATTCAGCCTCTTTTAGCCAAATTTGGCTATATATTCCTATGGAATGAATCATCTCCATTTTGGCTACATCACACCCAGAGACTTGGGCATGAGCATAGGATTCTAAATACTAAATTTGGCTTGGACTAGGAACCAATCTATGGGTGACAACTGGAGACCTTAGTCTCTACTATATTAGTGGGTTGGTGGCATCTGGAAACCCTAGCTCCTCTTTTCTCTAGGCTGCATTTTTTTAAAAACAAAAACAAGGGGTGTGTCACATGGCCTTGCCATTTACATTGAAAAGTATCTTAAGGCAAAAGAAGAATACTATGAAAACTCAAATATTTCACCATGCAAAAATATAATCTTCAAAAACATTCTCGAAAAGAAACCAAAATCCTTCAAGAGATTATAACTCTATTATAACTAATCTCAAGTTTCAACACAAGCCAAAATATCATCTTTCAAAAATCCTCATATAAAAATAGGCCTATTATTACCTAGGGGCCAAAATCCATTAAGCTGCTATACTCTATAATGAATCTCAACACAATATCCTTGCCCTTGGTAGGCAACGCCTTTTTCTTTTTGCTTTCTATATACGCAACTATGTTCACCCTTTTCCATCTATCCATCTCTCATGAATTTCTTTTAAACTTGCTAGGTAGAGCCCTTACACCATGAATCAGTTATTTTTACCATAATAAAAGAAAGAGCCTATTTGACCTAACCATGTTACCTAAACATGGTTCCATCAGATGTAATGGCCAAAGGTGTCAGGTGATGAGTCACTTGTTTTCTGTTTTTTCTTTTCTTTTTTTATGAGCAAAGAAAGCATAGAGCCTTTGAACATAGCAAAAACAAGGTACAAAAAATGAAAAACTTCTAGGAATCTATCTAATTCTACTATTATATATTAATTAAGACATATGTTCTATATTTTGATTATAAACAACATTAGGAAGAACAACTCTTAGATAATTATGTTAATTGAATCATCAAATCACATCTAGATAGATAGATAGAATGAATAAATTGAGTGAATAAACACAATAAGATTATATATTATTTATTGTGCAACCATGGTTTTTATCCGAACTTTTGTGTGGCCCATGGGTTGGCCTCAATAGTTGGGAGGAAGGCGAGAATTTTCAACTTTTGTGTGATTGGAGAAAATTCATTATCCACCCTTTTATTAATATGCAAGTAGAGCAAATTATACCTTCTCTACCTTGCGATCCAAGTACATTCCTTGTCCCACCTTTATTTTAGAATTTGCTTAATGGACTAGATAAGTTATTCCTTGTTTATGTTAAAGGGAACTTTTGTGCTCTTTTTAACTTTTTGAACACCCCAAGGTCCTATTTTTAAAGATCCCCACCACCTCCAAGATTTGACAAGTGGTATGTGATGTGTGTATGCATCTCTATTCCATACAAGAATGGCATAATATCTTTCTCAAAAGAATGAAGAAGCACAAGCATTTTAGCTATGTAATCATCTCTCTACCCCACCACTAAATGTGTTGTCACAAAATGTTTTTATATCTATTCCATCAAAATCTATTAAACCTGACATTTTTATGATATTGAACTATTGTGCACATAATTTAAAAGTTTAAGACCAAAATAGATTGGTTTGTGATATGTCGAATATGCTTCAAGAACACCTAATTAATTATATGCATTGTTCATGATGTGATGCATTTGTCCAAATGTGATCAATTTGTGAATCATAAATTGTTGTAATTTTTAAAAATTGGAGGTGGATATAATGCATACATTATATATGCATTTTTTTACTTGGCCTTTTACATTGTTTGAATGTTGATTCAATGATCATTATGGGACATGATATTGAGATAAAGGTGATTTAAGAATGCTGTAATTGAAAGTGTTGGATGATTATATTTGGTTATAATGTAATTTTTTTTTCTTGTATTTACATTGATTGTCCATGCAATGTATTCAACATCTAAAATTGCAAATGTATTGCACAATAATATTGTTATTCAAAGTTGCCACATATTATCATTGTGAGTAGCACTATACAATTATATAATTAAGTAAAAATATTTTGTTATGTTAATGAATGAAGTGATATTTGTTAATAAAGTGAACTTTCAATAAGACCCAATATCCCAAAAAAATTTGATTTATTATAAAATTACTTTGTAAATAAATAACAATTCAATTTTATATATTAAAGCAACAGTGGTGTCTGTCTGTCTGTTCGAGCAGTGCCTAGAAAATTCTTCCAGTCATAACTTCCCCAAATGTAACTGACTCCAGAAAAAAAAGAAATCAAGGGCAGTCTGATTTTTTGAGGAGCTTCTCCAGATGTAACTTCCCCAGATGTAACTGACTCCAGATAAAAAAGAAATCAGGGGCAATTTGATTTTTTGAGGCAAAAGATTTGGTAGACCAGAAAAAAAATATTTAGGCCTTGGACAGCCCAAATTTATTTTATTTTTTGTTTTTTTGTATTGACCAAGACTACCTTTTTTTTCTTTTAGCTACTATCCGTCCCGATTAAGGGGACGGATGAAATGTTCGCCCGGCTTGATGACGGGACGGATTTAGGGGAAAATCAGAAAAAAAATATTTAGGCCTTGGACAACCCAGAATCAATTTTTTTTCTTTTTTTGTATTGACCAAGACCACCTTTTTTTTCTTTTAGCTACTGTCCATCCCAATTAAGGGGATGGATGAAATGTCCGTCCGGCTTGATGACGGGACGAATTTTGGGGAAACTTTTTTTCTTTTAGCTACTGTCCGTCCCAATTAAGGGGATGGATGAAATAATAATAATAATAATAAAATAAAACAGTTAAAAATTTCTAAAAAAAATTAAAACGCTAACCAAGTTTAAAGAAACCGGGGGACTTCATTGTGGCCGAAGGTCATGAGCACCCACTACACATGGGATACAATTGGCTTCCAATGTGTGTAGTTTTCTTTACAAGATGCATTTCAATAACAATGTTTTTTTTGTTATTGAATAACATTTCAATGACCACACTTTGGAAAAATTAAATTCAAACACATGATTTATAAATGAAAAAACCTTTATGGTTCACACATGAATAAAAAATTAGAACTTTCACATCTTAAACCTTCATTTGGTTTAAGAATTTATATTATAATTTTGCTTCTAATATATCATAATTTTATTAATAACTTTAATTTACACATATGAATCCATGTAATTTATCCACATAAAATATTTACTAATGGATCATAAATCAATTATATCTATATATATTAAAAATTGTATGTTAATCATATTAAATACGAGGTGTAATTCAATCTAAATAATTTAAATTGAATAATATAAATTAATATTAAAATACTAATTAGTTTTCTGAAATATAATTTTTATTCATTTTTACACATGTAATATATATATAATACAAATTTTCATTTAAATTTATGATTAAAAAAATAATGTAAAAATAAATTATATTTTTACCATTAAATTATATTTTTATGTATATTTAATTTAGTCACATTGAATGTTTAAAATGGATTATATATCAAGTATATTTAAGAAAAATGTAATAAAGATTTTTATATTACCTATATGTATAATATTAATCAAAATAAGTTCCTTACATGTTGTGGTTTATTATGTTTGTTCGTACTCATATTAAGTTTTATTCATTTTTGAATTATTGTAAAATAATTGTATGACCACCTAGGGTACTACATCATTTCAAGTTAATGGTTCTATTGTTATAAAAGATGCCACATGTCCATGTAACAATAATATTTAATCATATATAAGTCATTTTGTAAGTCTTGAAAATTTGGAACATATAGTGGGACCCATTTTCCAATGACACGATATATTATTTAATTAATTAAATATTTAAAATGTTATGACATCATTACAATATTTTCCATGTCATTTGAAGTAATCAAAACTCAATCATGAACTAAATTTGCGTATTTCATTACTTGAAAAAATGATAACTAGATAATCCACATCAATGTTTTATTCTATACCACACATTCAAAAACCATAATAGGTGAAATATAGTCGATGGAAAATGGATGAAGTATGTTTATTTTGTATGTTTTCATCCATCAATCATATAAATGACTAATATATTATTCAAACTTATTCCACATAGATAATGAAGTTGTAATATATGATTGTGGTCATTGCAAAAGTCATTAAGGACAACTAGTCATTGTTTCCTTAGTTGCAAAGGACAAAATTTGTACTAATGTGTTGCCAACATATTTATTTCATTTTAATTTTTTATTATGAACTAGCTTAGTTGTTAGGTTAAAATGGATGCACAAGTTATAAAATGAATTAATAGGATCTTAAGAGAGAAAAATTATAATCCACTTAAAATATGAAAAAAAGGTGTGAAATAAGTTAAAAGAGGAAAAAACTTCCCCTTGCATGTTCAATCAATTAGAACTATGAAATAGTTTCTCCTTGTTCAATGAGTCATGGACTCCACCTCACTTTTCCAAATGTAATGGTTCTAGTTGCAATTGAAAGTTAAATACTAAATATTTCAACTCTTACAATTTCTTAAGCTAAAACTATATCTCATTCAAGGAATAAACAACAAAAGATGTTGGATGTAAAACATACTTGACAATAAACCTATTGTCACCAAAATCATCACCAAGGACATGTTTCTAACCCAAAACAAGCAAGCCTAGGCTTGTTGAAAAGTTAACAATAAGATGCACTAGCACACCAAATTTCAAAGTTTACACTTTCATTATAAGGAATATATGTTTCAAAATTCAAGACCTTTTTACATCATTTTACAAGATTAAAAATTATAACATTGTTATCATCAAACATAAAGTTACCATGATGTGTTTCCAACACATTTTATTTCAATACATTCAAAAATATAGTTTATGATCACTCTAAAGACTAAAAATGCATCCTCCCAAGCCGCATTCTAACTACTTTCAAGCTAGGAAAATCAAACATAGAACTCCCACTTCCAAAAGAAAAGAAAAGAAATTTACAAATAGAAGAGAGAAAGTAAAAAGGAGGCTTGAAAGATGAGATAATCTAACAATCTTGTTTCCTACTAACATGCCTTATCTATACTTCACCCTCAATCTCCACCCTTGATCATTTTCTTATCCTAACCTTCACCTTAAATCTATCCATTGTCTAGGAATGTGTTTTCAACTTAAAACCAATCCAAAGGAAGTCAACTTTTAAGATAATTGAATTTTCTTCCATAATTTTTTTCTTATTGAAAAAATTTTCATCTTTAAAAGATAGACCTTTTAAATCATTGAAAATTCTCACATTGAAGCAACCATTGGATTTATGGCATGATTTGAACATCATTACTCACATTGAGCTCTCATGCTTCTTTGGGATCAATGTTGATCTTGTATGCAATATGTCAATAGTCTTGTAATACCAAGATTATCAAATCCAACTTTACCATATCTTGATATGTATAAAAAAAAGTATAAAAAGTATAAAAAGTATAAAATATAATATCTTGCATTCAAGTTGTTATGCAAGTATGGAAAGTGAAAGATCAAGAGAGTTAACCCCCTTGCCATAACAAAATTGTAATTCATTTTAATACAACCATTCAAGAGTCAATGTCAATTTCAAGTAAACAATGCACCCTTATTACCAATCATCTAGATTTTGTTCACCAATATGTAGTTGGATGTAATCTTTTGTGATATTGTTGGAAGTTGAATATCTTATTATCAATGGTACCAAAGCAATGTTCAAAGGTTGTTTCATCAATCATCAAGTTTCAATCACTTTGTAATCATTAAACCCTACTCATGGCCAATATTTTTAATTGAAGAATCTTGTCAACCATCTATCACACAAACAATATGCTCAATCCCTTGTCAACATTATTTAATGAATTTTTCATTTTCTAAAAACTAAAAATAGTTGGGGAGGAAATATTAATGGAATTGGGACTAGAAATTAATTGTTGTCCTAAATATATTTATGAAGTTTAGGGAAAATGTCACCATAAAAAATGTCAACTATGTTTTTTTATAAGCCACAATTTTTAAAATTTTATATGGAAGTTTTTTTAATAGTTTTGTATATGATACTTTCACCCATTTTAGTGAACAAATTTGGAAAAAACTTTGACCAACATTAAAACGTGACCATTCTTTGAGAAAAGAATTTAACATGGAAAGATATGGAAATTAAGTTTGGCCTACCTTGCACATGTTAAAATGATACACTTTTACATCTCATTCTAAAAATAAACATTTCCAATCTCTAAGATTATCCAATTAACAAAAATACCAAATTAAGAGGTCCTTAATGGTTTGAGATGCTAAAATGATTTTAATTGTAAATAATTACTAAATGATATTTTTATCCACTCTTAAATGTTAGTTCTTCAATAAACAATTATACTGAGACTTAACAAGATAATGAAGATGCGGGCACATGGGTTTTAATAAAGGATGATAAAATAATGATTTTTTTCTATAAAATCATTTGGGATCTCAATGTTTAATATGATGAGTTACAATGAATTATATGAGGATTTTTTTGGTTTATGAATGATTTTGTGTGAATTGTAATGGACAAAAAATTCAATAAAATTAGTGTTATGAAGAGATTTGAGTTCATTTGTATGTGTGAATTAATGTGTGATGGATGTAAACATTTATAGAATTAAAAGATGATGTTGTCAATGATGTGGTATTTTTTAATGTAAATCTTGTTTTTAATGAAGTGAGGCATTTCTTAGTTTTTCTTTAATGTGTGATACAATGGAATGGAAATAAAACATAAAGTAGCTAATTGTGTTAACATTTGTTGCACATTGAAAATCCATTACCAATTTTTTGTATTTGAATGGTTGCTTCAAAAAATATATATTATAATTAATAATGATATTTTCAATGATTTTATCATTTAAACCACATTTCACCAAATATGGATGCGATCATTTGTTGAAGCATATGAAAAAATTAAAAATTGAACATTTGTGTTTGCTTATCAAAGGATATTCCATGAATTATAAATGTGTTTGTCCATATATTTGAAGACACAACATTCACAAAACATTATTGGTTTTTTCAACCCTACTTTTGTGCATTGATGCACGGTTCTTTACTAACAATTGTAATTCTACAAGTATTGTAAAAATTATAGTGTTTCCATTTTATTAAGTTCATTAAAGGTTTGAATGTTTATATTAAATACATGAGATTTTTATAGTAGATAAAGAAAAGGAAATTTGATGTAAATAATTTGATATTTTTTCTTGCATATGGGTCCGTGTAGCATTTCCATGATATATATATTTTTGGTCATTTTATAAAGAATTTAAAATTCTTATAAATCAGATGTTAGCATATCATACTTATGATTGAGATTTGGTGTTCATTAACAAATTTTAAATAACATTTAAAACTCACTTCATTGATTTTCTTGAGAATTGAACTCAACAATTTGTTCAATGAAAGTAATTGTTTAAGACCTTTGGGATACCCCCAATCTTTATAAATTACTAGTAGATATTTAAATGTACTTACTAAATATTGTTGAAATTATGAAATATTCAGATTTAAACTTCATTTTTGCAAAAAAAAAATTAAAATCAATATATCTTATTGATTATAACTTGTACATACAATATCATTGTTACATGAATATATATATATATATATATATATATATATAGTTAGTTTATGCTATAGATCCATAAATGATCATGATTGTGTTCACTCTATATGATGATTATAATAACATGCACATGTCATTGGTTCACATCACACAATATTTGTTATGTATATGTAAATGGCACATTTAATTCAACATTTAATTATCAAAATTATTAAAAAGGTACAATATACACAAGGCCAATTACCATAGTACCTTTATCATTTTGGCCTCTTTTTGATGATTTGTTTTTTAGGTTTTTTCATTTTGGTAGTAAAAATAGTTTTTAAAAAATTGCCTATAATTGCTTGGTGGAAAAAAATGCGAAATAATTTTGCAATACTTAAGCACATTGCACCATCAAACTTACGGGTAGGCAATCAATAGTAATGTTAAAAAAATTTCTAGATCTTTTAGTATTGTGAACAACTAATTTTGAAAAAAAATTGGCATTTATTGAAAATAATTTAATTATTACTAGAGTGGTAAAGGTACCACAATACTTTTATACTTGTAAAAGCGATGAAATTTTTTGAGGGCATAATTGTTGAATTGTTACAAATATATCTCTTTCAACCAACTTAAATAATGTAATGAAGTGTGTAGTTTTGAAATATTTGTATATCTAAAATCAAATTTGAATTACATCTAAATTTGGTTTGTGGAATGTTGTGTAATTTAAGTTCACAATCAAGAATTTTACTTAGAACTAATGAATATGAATCCAAGATGTTACACTTTGAATTATACTTAAATGTTTTAAAAGAACAATTAATTACATATGTAGCAAAAATGCGATTTTTATGTAGCTTTTCTCCCCTTCTAGACAATCATTTGATATGGAAGTTTCATTTTTGTTTTATTGTGAGTTTGACTAAAAATTGTTATTGAAAATTTTATTTTTTCATCATGGACATATTGAATAAGACTTAAAGGTATGAAATATTGTGTAAAAATAATCATAGATTTGTTTCAAGGAAAAAATATTTTGTACTATTGTATCAATTGCTATGTTTTTTTTGGGTTCTTTTCAAATCCATCTTCAATGTTAACATCACATGCATCAAATGTTTTTAAAAAAGGATCTAGACTGGAGTTTATTTTAATAATGTAACATATTGAATCATTATTAATGAATCCATATTTGAGATTTTTTTAAAAGAAAAATTATTTTAAAAAATGCAATGGCAACATAATAAAGTTTGAACTTTGAACATATATTTTTAGGTGAATATGGATATTTATATTCCAAATTTTCCTTCTCAAAATAATAGACCAAGAGTAATCTACAACATACAACAAAGGTGGATGATGAATCATCATCTTCCTTTATTGGGGAGTTGCATAGCTTTGGCCCTCCTTCAAGTTTTCAAAATCAATTTCTTGACACAAGATGTAAAGAACCATATGGTTAATTTTCAGTTTATTAAGGCTTTAATAAATTTTGATACTTTTCAATTGAGGAAAGGATAGGACTCATTAATTTTTTGAAAAATCACAAATTGCTATTGAATCATCATCAACTCAAGTTTTAGTTCATTAACACTAGTGTATCCTGTGTTGTTAACCAACATGTCAATTTGTTACACAACTAAAATTTCCTTCCAAAATCATTTTTTGTAATTTAATTAAATTTCCAATGACAAAAACCATTCAAAATTCAATATGTCATGCATTTTAGGTCTATAAATTTCTAAATAAACTTCATTAAATCTTATTCATTGAGGGCTTTTCAACAAAACCAGGAGCGCACCCAAATTCCCCATTGACATTTAGTTTTTATTTAATTAAATTTCAGTGAAAAATCCTTCATTATTCAATAACTTCTCCATCATAGGTTGAAACATTGTGAAACCAACTCAATGCATCCCTATTGATTGAGAGTTTTCCAATGATACCAAGTTTGTAACAAGAGGCACCATGGTTTGGGAGATCTGAAAAGAACAAACAAACCCAAAAAAAAACCAAACAAAGAAACAACATTCCTTCATAAATAGATTTTAGTTCCATTACATGAAGGTTGGTTTGTTGTTTTAGGATCAAAAGCTTTGGGAAAAAAACTCTACAGAATGTCCAAACACATCCATGAAAAGCCAAAGAATGGCTATTACAACATGAATAAATATGGAAACAATTTCAAATATACAATATCAAATAAGATTTTTTGGGGATTTTATTTGATTTTGTGGAAAAATGTGTGTTGTGAGGGCAAATTTGACTAAATTTGATCTTTTTTGGGGGAAATTTTCAAAAACCTCTTTTACATCAAGAAGACCAGGAGAAAAAAAACACTAACCAAAATGTGATACTTAACAATCTTTTCTTATCATGCAAAATTTCACACTGATGCCAACAAAAAAAACAAAAAAAAATTTTGTTGAAAAAAATTCACTAGATTTCTATACATGGTTCAAGGTACATAGCCAAACTATATAAGGATAATATATTTTCTTCTTTTCATATTTTTAAATAGCCAAATTTGGCTAAAATAAGGAACAAATGATCGCCACCTTAGTTACATCACAGATTTGAAAAGAAAAACACTGATAGCCAATTACTCACTGGAATCAAATGTATTAAAAAATATAGTTTCAAATACAAAAGACGGATCTCAAAGTCTCATAGTCCAATAGATAATTATCTGTGTAATGTGTGTGTTGCAAGTATGGTAAAGGCCATATTCTGCAGAATTGTCCGCCTTGCCCATCGTGCAGACTGTGGGTTCTACAATGGTCGCCTATTAGGTCTCCTGTGTTCTCAACAGGTTCCCTGTCACTTAACGTCAAGGAGTGGGGTTGTGTTTGGTGGATTCTACCAAGTGGGCACACCCAAGGCCTGCCCTAATGTACAGGGCTCACCAAGGGCATGCTTTTTACTTGGCAGAATCTACTATACATGACCCACTTTCTAGTACTCAATAGATTTTGAGGGCAGGTTCTGACACTTTTCAGGCATTATAGATTGCAGATTTGTCCTCCTCAAACATAGTGCCAATTTTGAAAGAACATGCCAATTTTTGGGGGAAAGAGTTAAAGGTGGTGTTATCTACCACAGAATCTGCCTTAAAAAATCCTTCATGTCATGAAAGCCCCTGATCTATCATGTCCTTAGTGTGCCTTCATGGGCCTTTGCCTTAAGGATTATTAGTGTAGGGTCACTAATAATCCTAGGGCCAAGGCGTTCCTGAAATAACTGGTCCTAAGCCTAGAGATCAAGGGCCAACATGAAAAATGAATGATTCTTACTTTAAAAAACAAATAATTACTATGATACCAGCTAGGTACCAGTGTTGGGCGTGTATTTAACTTACCACCAGGTATTTACCAGGTATCAAACGTGGTATATCTACTTATATAAAAGAATCGGCGTGTGTCCGTCCGTCCGTCCGATATCCTATTGGCTGGAAAACTCAGGGTAATGGGTATCACTCAGTGTCAGGAAAAATCACTCAGTGTGATGGGTATCACTCAGTGTCAGGAAAAATCACTCAGTGTGATGGGTATCACTCAGTGTCTGGTTTGTTTGTGAGGA
>Ga0116227_10015179_pt1 | contig 11475 bp, 16 predicted proteins | sample S1TSphgellanicum_FD_89693 | JGI IMG/M metagenome (GOLD analysis project Ga0116227, IMG submission 89693) | Host-associated microbial communities from peat moss isolated from Minnesota, USA - S1T2_Fb - Sphagnum magellanicum MG | ecosystem: Host-associated > Plants > Peat moss > Unclassified... | reverse complement strand
TTTGTTTGATTTTTCTATTCCAAATTGGGGGTTTTTTGTTGGTGAAATTTCACAATGTTTGGCACCAAAAAAAACAATTGCATCTAGTACAAAAGATTTATTTTGGAAGAAAATCTTTGAAACTCACCATATTTAGACCATAATGAAGTTTCCCAAAAAATCCTCCACATGGGGAAACATGTTGTGTATCAAATGTTTTTTTAAATGTATGTTAAACATTATGGTGACTAATTTTATCATAAATTAAGTACAAGTTATTACATTATATAGAATTTTTTATGAATTCATATATATGAAAGATAACAAGTAGTGATTTATGTTTTTCGAGTGGGCCTAATTCTTTTTGCCCAACATTAAAAGAGGAAACAAAAAGGAAAAAAAGAGAAAAAAATGGGGATATGCCCAATATTGTTTTGGGCAAAAATTTTAAAAACCAAAAAATACAGCTGAAAATTTATTGAATGTTCATTCTATATATATTTTTTGAACAAAACTTAAGGTTATATCCATCTAAATAATGAAAAAATAAATCTTTGAGTTGTTATCTGATATATTGATGTTATATAAAAATGTCAAGTTCAGCCCCTACCTCCTAGAAACAATCAAACCCTCCCCACCCCACCCCAAAAAAACCCCTTTGGAATTACAAAATCCCCATGTTCCACGTCACTTCATTTCAACTGAACCCAATTTTGAAAAAACCCCTTCCACCCCCACTCAAAAAACAATTCCTTGGAAAGAAAGAAAAGAAAAAATAATTCAACCCTTTATCTAAAAATTGCTTTGGAAAGGGAACGAAATTAAATACCCAACCCTTTATTTTTTCTTTTCCTAAATTTCCACTTAATAACCTTATCCCACCCCCATTTCATTCTACTTGACCCCACCCAATTTTAAAAGAAATCCTACACCTAAACATGTAATTATATGAGTTTATTAAGGCCACTTTTTTAATTCTCTACCAATTTATTGCCTTGGAAGAAGTTCCCCCCATGTCTCTATAAGACAAAGACAAAAAACTCCAACACAAAAGGCAACTCCATTGCTAGCCAACAATTCAACAACATAGAACTAAATTTAAGATTTGGATGAGATTTTGTACAAAATAGGAGCAAATGGCATGTGCATCTAAGCACATGGCCCCATTTGTGTAAATTCTTTGTGAAATCCATGCGCCATGACTAAAATTAGACCAACACTGGAAAGCCCCCTTGAAACTAAGTAGCTCAAAAGTTGCAAAGACTTTTTTGGCAAGTTGACAACTTGGACATACGGTTTGTAGGGATTCGGCATGGATAATTTGAGGAAATCAATTAAGGGATAAGTAAATAAATAAAAGGAAAAACATTTGGCAAGGAAACACGAGAAGAAAATAAAAGGACCAAAGTCCAAAAAAAAGACCACACAAGAGAAGAAAATAAAAAGGATCAAAGTCTAAATAAAAGATCACACAAGAAAAGAAAATAGAAAGGATCGAAGTCCAAACAAAAGACCACATCTAAAATTACAGAACGCACCATGGGAAGCCTAAGGAATGGGTCGCAGTGAACCAACATCCATTAGTGCACTAGTTCAGGATGGGGCCATTTAAGCCATTTCAAGATGAACCCATCGAAGTAGATAATTCCTATTTCCCCCACCTTGCCCAACATTCTGTAAGCCCCCTTCACCCTAGCAAATTTTTTCATACATACCTATTTGCTCCTACCTACCTACTCTTTCTACCTAAACCCTATTAGCCACCATAAACCCTAACTTTATTTTCTAAATCCACTACAATTATGGAGCTTTGGAACTCACCAAACCTTTTAGTAGTTGTGCAAGAGCTGTGGAGAACATTCAAGCTTTGGAGCATTGGGTATTCAAATCGCTTAGATGGGTTATTTTGAAGTGACCTTGCATGTGGGTATTGCATTTAAGGTTGATTTTTCATTTAAATTTGCAATACTTGCACTTGTACTTACCTCTATCAATTAAAATTTTAGGGTTTAATTGCAATACCGGCACTTGTATTACCTTTATCAACTAGAATTTTGGGTTTAATTGTAATACCTACATTCATACTTACTTTTACCAACTGGAATTTTGGGGCCTAATTGATATACTTGCACTTGTATTTACTTTCACCAATTGGAATTTTGGGGCCTAATTACAATACCCGCACTTGTATTTACGTTTAACAATTGGAATTTTTGGGCCTAGTTGTAATAGTAATTGCATTTAACACTAATATTATCATTATCCTTGTGTTTTTGCAGTTCAAATTTTTTTGCCTTATTACTTGGAAACAATAATAACTTTTGTGCCATATTAAATTTAATGTGTGTGTTGAATGCATGACGTTCAATGAATTTGGGTTATGGTTTCCTTCATCCAAAATTGATATTAAAACAAATTTCTTAATACCAATTGCAAAAAAAATTATTAATAATTGAAACATCTATTCATGACATTGTTTAGTACGTACATTTGTGTGATTGAACATTGTTTCATGCCAATCTTTGAGCCGTTTGACACTATTTCCCAATCCATTTTCTACCTAGTGTAACACTATTCCTAGACATGAAAAATATAAGAATTGGTAAATCCTAATCATTTATCATAACATGACTCAATTTCCAATTCAACTTGTAGTTGTAAGAACCATTCATCATTCACATGCATTATCATTAGATGAATTGGTTTTTGATCTAACATTTAAAAGCATGGGTTAACATATATAACATTATCCTGCATTCGAACAAAAGAAAAACTATTTTTATTAGCCTCTTCAACATGAAATATTTTATGTGGATCCAACTAGAGTACATGTAGAAATGAATAGATTGAAAACAATTGTAACTTGAATACCATTAATTCTTCAATTAAAAAACTTACATAATTTTCATGTAATCATACAAACCTTGAATACAACTTCTTTATGCCAACATTAGGAAAACATCAATCATGATCATAACCTTCAAATGTTTCATATCTTATGTTTTACAGAAACAAAAATACACCATGCATCAATAGATGTGCACAAATTTATGAATTCATCAAAGTATTCATATATTTCAATCCATGATGGTCATGGGTTAATGATGATGTATGACATACACATGCATTTAGATTCTTTTGTCTAGTGTGTTAGTTGAGCTGCTCATTCCAGTCCTAGTTAATTAAAGATAAATTGGGTTAGTTAAACTAATTAATTAATCTTGAACAAGTTCATGTGTGAAGAGGGTTTGAGATATTTTTCATGGATATAATCCCATATTGTGTGACCTCAAATCACCAAAATTGTGAAATTCCAAAGCATAGTTTTTTGTTTTGTAGTTTTCTTTGTTACGCAAGTCTTTTGGTTTTCTATGTTTTGGGCTTGGATTCTTGTGTTATTGCAAATGAACTAGTCTTTTGAATCACCAAAAGTCTAGCTAGTTGGTTTTGTGCTACAACTAAGTTAAAGTTGTTTTAGCATTGAGATGTTTGTTTGGTTTTCTATTGTGTGTGTGTATTATGCACGAGAGTTTGTGTTAACAATAAGTGTTATGTTGTGTGTTTTAGTTCCTATGTTGTAAGTTAGTTTTGCAAAAGTTTTGTTTGGGTTGCAATACCATTCAATCGCGGATCTTGGTCTTCTTGTTTGATGATTTGATGTTTTTGTACCTGTTTTTCATGTAAAAGTCTATGAGGAGTTAAACCCCAAATACGGCTTGAATACCCAAAGTTGAAAAGAGAAAAACAAAAAAAACCACAGTAAGTAAGGAGGGCAATGTTGCTAACATAAGGGCCCCCTTGGTGTTTTTCTTTATTTTATTTTATTTTTCTTTTCATTTTCCTACTTTGTTTCTATTTCGTTTGCAAGTCCAAGAGTGAAAGTGGCATCAAGAGCCACCACTGCCATTGCTAGGAGCTTAAGCTCCTAGTTGTTTGGGAATAAGCACCAATTTACAATGGAAAGCACAGGCGATGAATGCACTTGGTCAACCTTGTTGTTGGAATGACAAGGAAGATATCTAGTTCTATTTTTAAGTCCAAGGCACCGACGAGTTTGATGGGGGTGGCCAAAAAAGTGTGTCAAGCACCATTGTTTTTTGCTAAGACATTGGCCATTTTAGGTATTCAACCAACAATAATGTTTTGTTTAGAAACCACATCATGTGAGAATGGTGGAACACTAGAGGTGATGGTTAGGTTTGAGGACACTTTTGTGGCACATGTAATTCCCCATCCAGTTTCTCAAGCCAACCACATGGAGGTGTCCAAGGTTCAACTTGAATCTTAGCATGTGGCTATGGCCAAACTTCATGACCTTCCAGCATGGCTAACCGTTCATTGAGCTAGTGTTATCCATGGGGTTGTGGTTGTGCACAATGAGGAAGGAATGGTTCAGTTGATGAAAGCATCAGCATGCCGATATCGGCCCCTTAGAATGTTGTTGGATACTGATGTTCAACCATTGATGTTGGGCAAAGCTACTATTGAAGGTCTTAGATTGACCAATGCCAATCTTGACCCATTCCCATATCACATTTTGACATCCATGGGTGGGTTAAAGAAAGCACGAGGGTTAGCCAAACAGGAGATTGTGATCCAAGTTAATCCCAACAAGCTATTAAACTACAATATTATGTAGGCTCAAGAAGTGATCACACATGCTACATCTTCTGATGTGTTAGTTGGAGTTGTGCTGTTGTACCCACTAGGGGTTACCATTGATTTTTGGGAGGAAACAACGTATTATTGTCTAGGTTGGGAAACATGAGCTAACCAAAAGACTTCATTGCCAGTGATATTCATTGGTGAAGTAATCAGGAAAATTTATCATGTCAAGTATGGTGGCTGGACTTTTAGGCCTTCTAGGTGGACTTGAGTTGTTGGAGAGTAATGTGCACCAAGATGCACCTCCAATTCGTGAATTAGTACTGTTAGGGCCATAGGGGATGCCAATCATTCCAATTTTTCCAATGGATCCTAGGCCACCATGGGGCACATTGATTGAACTCCAAACATTGGTTAATCATTATATTCATAAAACTTGGCATGTTTTGCCATCACCAAGCCCACAATCACTTGTGAACCTTGGCAATGGGCCTCTAGGTTTAAACCCATTGGATACCAGGGTTATTTAATGGGATATTCCCAAGGATGGGATATGCCTACTTGAGCTATTTGGAGGCATTAGTTTTGGATTAACTACAATTTTATAGTGGAGCATCTTAGTCCACAAATACCATTATGCGGAGAAGGATCCACAAGCTAGACAAGCCTCCATGCGGCATGTCATGATGTTGCAACAAAGGTATCCCCATTTGTTACCAACATGGGCAATACAAGGTTATCAACATTCATTACCAAACAACATTATCTTGCTAGGGGCGCTAGATTTGGCAAGGATTGGGCCAATTGATTTGGTCATTTCGGGATGGTTGTGCCGAGGTCTTTCATAGATGGGTATGGGCCAAGGACTTTTTGATTTGAGGTCAAGTTTATTCTGGGATTAGGTATGTTACTAAAGCCTTTCACAAACCTTCGGTAATAATTACACAAGCCTAAAAAAGCTCGTAAGCAACTAACATTTGTTGCTTGGGGAACCTATGAAATAGCTTCAACCTTGGCCTTTTGAACCCCCAGTCCACCTAGATAAATCATATGACCTAGGTACTCTACTTGAGTATGAAGGAACTGGCATTTGCCTAGATGAAACTTAAGGTTATGTTCTTGAAATCTTCTAAACACCACTTGCAAATGGTGCATATGATCTCCTAGGGTCAGACTAAAAACAATGATGTCATCAATGTCAAATTTGGAAAAGCCAAGACCTGTTAAAGCTCGATCCATGACCCTTTGAAATTTTATAAGCGCATTTTTCAAACCAAATGGGAAAAACTTCCATTGGTACAAATAATCCTTCTCATGGGGATCAATTCCCCAAAATGTTGTTTTGACCTTATTAACCTCTTTCAATGGAAATTGATGGTACCAAGACATTAAGTCTAAGGTACTGAAAACCTTGGCATGTCCAAAGGCATCAAAGATCTCTTCCAGTAGGGGCATGGCGTATTTGTCTGAATAGGTCCATTTATTCATCGAACAATAATCCCCACACATGTGACGTTTAATCTAATTATCAAGAATGTCTTTCTTGGTTAGCGTCATTGTCGTTCAAACATGTTTACCCTTAGTAGTTTCACCAAACTAACATTTAGCAATTATGCTATTTGAGCTTAAACCAAATCTCTCTCCATCTCACTAAGCATATAAGGTCGCTTGAAAATTGGATTATCATCTTCCAATATGATTTGGACCTCACCTCTTGTGACTACTTGGTTAATTCATGGGTCCCATGTTTTTGTAGTGAGCTATACCTTAGGTTGAGATGATGGAACATGCCCAACACCTAACGTTAAGGGCATGGCCTATGATTGTTATGCAAAATGTGGAAAGGCGCCATCATGTCTTAATGCCCCCAAATCACAAATTTCTTGTTCCACACCCATAAATGTTCCTTGGCATCTTTAATCCCATAATTCTCAAGGATGTACTTGTCTTATTGTAACATCACACCCCCTTGCACCGCCATAATTGACGCATCAAAAGGTGCAACAAATGAAATATGGGATGGAGTGGGTGGGTGTGATTAGCCAAATGTAACTATTCTACCAAGTTGAAACTGAAAATCCATGTGAGGTAATTGAGATCCATAACTTGCCCCAAAATCTGCCTATGAGTTTTTTCCGAAATGCCTTGCACACCTATGGCGCCGGTGTGGAACCCCATGGCATGTTCCCTCTCATCTATATTAGGTTTTTCCATACTAGATGAATGGAAGTCCCAAATCATTCATAGGCTTGCATTCCAAAATGCATGAGAATGTGGAAAACTCAAGAATGTTGGTAGGGCTCCTCATGGAAGGCCAAGCTTATCGACCATAAGCAAAGGTGGTCGGTCATCATGATGAACCATGCATGAATGGGACCTGGACCCAATATGTCATCCACCAAGCATGTGGGTGGCCTAAGAATGAGTTCATAGGCTTGTTGGATCACTTCTGGTGGTGCTAGGTTAGTCCACATCCATAGGAACTAGTGAGCTCATGAACCAACTAAAACAACATCCACCTACACTGACTTGTCGATCCAAGCCCTAATCTCTTGCGATCCAGCCAAAATAGTTAGCCTGGAATATTCCAATGGTGGGACATTCTCCAACAAATATGCACATGGGTGCATATGTGACTACTACAAAGGTTGCACAACACAAATCAATTCCTAGAATAAACTTGACTTGGGATCAAAAAGTCTTTGGCCCGTACCCACCTATGAAAGACCTTCGCACGACTATCGCGAAATGACCAAATCAATTGGTCCAATGCTTACCAAATCTAGTGCCCTAGCAAGGTAATGTTGCTTGGCAATGAATGTTAATAACCTTGTATGGCCGATGTTGGTAACAAATGGGGATACCTTTGTTGCAACATCATGACACGTCACATGGAGGCTTGTTTGGCTTATGGATCCTTCTGTGCATAATGGTATTTATGGACTAAGATGCGCGACTATAGAATTGTAGCTAATCCATAACTAATGGCTCCAAATAGCTCAAGTAAGCATATCCCATTCTTGGGAATATCCCACTAAATAACCTTAGTATCCAATGGGTTGAAACCTAGAGGCCCATTACAAGGGTTCACAAGTGATTGTGGGCTTGGTGATAGCAGAAGGTGCCAAGCTTGATGAAAATAAAAACTAGCCAATGCTTGGAATTCAATCAATATGCCGCATGGTGGCCTAGGATCCAATGGAGAAATCAGAATGATTGGCATCCCATGTGGCCCTAACACCGCCAATTCACCATTTGGAGGTGTATCTTGGTCATTGACATTACCCTCCAATAATTCAAGTCCATGTGGAAGGTTTGAAAATTAATTGGTTTTGCCAAATTCAACATTGATGGCATCATTGTTTTTAGTTTGACCCTAGGAGATCATATGGACCATTTGTGAGAGATGTTTGGAAAACTTAAGGAACATAACCTTAAGCTTCATTTAGCCAAATGCGGGTTCTTTCATACTCAAATATAGTATCTAGGTCATACGATTTATCCAAGTGGACAAGGGTTTAGAAGGCCAAGGTTGAAGCTATATCAGAGGTTCCCCAACTAATAGATGTTTGTTGGTTACGAGCTTCTCTAAGCTTATGTGGTTACTACCGAAGGTTTGTGAAAAGTTTTATTAATATAGCCAAACCTTAAAACCAGAAGTTCTTTTGGGATGAGCCATAAGAACAAACCTTTCAAGAGTTAAAAGCTAGGCTTTCATCAACCCCATTTTGAGGTAGCCGATCTGAGGATGGTTGTTCCAATCACACACGGATTGTAGAACTTTAGGGTTAGGAATTGTGTTTACCCAACTTGATGATGATGGTCAAAAGTTTGTGGTGGCATATACTAGTCAGTCCAACAACAAAATGAATGCCAAGTACAGTTCATATGAAAGGGAGTGCCTGGTAGTTGTTTGGGTTGTTTCATCATTTAGATATTATTTTTATGGTAGTCCATTCACATTGATTACCAATAACTAGCCTCTGAAATTCCTTATGGAATTGAATTGACTCACAAGAAAATTGGCCATGTGGGCACTTATCTTAGAAGAGTATAATTTGGATATAATTCACAAGCCTAGTAGGGTTAATTGAAATGTCGATGGGTTGAATCGAAACCCAAGTTCCAACGAGGAATATACCATTGGGGTTTGTTGGCATGGTGATGTGGATTTGGAAGTGGTACTAGAATGACATGCTTTTGCATACCTTTGTACCTTATTGGGGTGTTCTTGGGATGTATCTCAAATTAGTTGGATGATGAAGATCCCCCATGATGTGGACATAAAGTCAAAGTGTAATGGTGCCCTAGATATTTATGATGATGCATTTGTCATTGCATATTTGCAAGCAAAAGAAGTTCCAATTGGATTAACACCCAAGGAAAAGGACCATGTTGTGCATAAGGCTAAGTGATTCAAATGGGAAGGTCATTCCTTCCTACGAATGTGGGCAAATGGACAAGTGAAGGCTATGCCTTGCCTAGAGCAATGTGAGATCCTTATGAGGCATGTTCATGAGGAATTGGGCCATTTTGGGGTCCGATGAACACACAGTTTGCTCCAAACACAATATTGGTGGCGAGGAATGCAGTTGCAAATTCAACAATTTGTTTCTAGGTGTATGATGTGTGATCAAGTTCAAGCATCTACACCTACACCCCACCTACGATCCTTACCAATTATGGGGCTTGGGTACATATGGAGTTTGGATTTTGCCGGCACATTGAGATTGACACTTCGATAAAACTGATATGTTTTGGTTATGATTAAACGTTTTTCCAAGTTGTTGGAGTTTGTTCCATTCTTGGATCGTAGTAGTGAAAGAATAACATATGCATTTTTGGACAAGATATTTAGGAGGTTTGGGGCTCCAATCGAAATTCTCATTGACCAAGGTACATAATTTTGTGGGGAATTCCAAGAGTTGTGTGAGAAAATATTGATTGATCATCGCACGACTTCATGAGACCATCTTGAAGTAGACGGGTTAATTGAACGGATGGTGCAAACGATGAAGAGAGGTTTGCGAAAATATGGTCTTCACAAGGGCCAAATTCGAAATTAGGACTTATAGTTACCGTGGTTAGCTATGGGGTAGAGGTTCAATTGGCAAGCTTTGCTTTCATCTTTTTCACTGTACTTATTATTATTTGGTCATGAGCCCAAGTTACTAGCCTCAATTCGAGGAGATATGATGGCAATAATCAACATGGATGATCTTAATGTGTGGATTCAGGCATGTGAGTACTAAGCCACCTTCTTCCAACGTGTTATCCCAAGGCTATGGAAAAGTTGGTAATTTCCCAACATTAAAATACATTGTGTTGTGCCATTATACATGGAGGTGGTTATCGAGCTCAAATTCCAAGGTTTGAACGAGGAGATTATGTTTACTTGCAAAAGACAACATCAACTATTTTGGATGTGACTGTAGGATGTGTTATTTTATGTGTGCAAAAGGTTTTACCTTCTGCAGTGTTGTTGTTGGAAGGCCGAGATGGTTAGACATGGAAGGACCGTGTGTGCAATTGTGTACCATGTCATCTTCTCATTATGGATGGTCAAATGGACCCATCCTTAGTCATGGTTCTAGTTGGCTTATGATGTATGTTGTGTGAGCAGGTTTCAAGAGCCGACACTGTGTTGATTTGTGATAAATGTTTTTGAAGTTGGCATATGGGATGTCTCATGCCACCAATGGAAGAAGTGCAAGTTGGCAAATGGTTGTGCCCTTGGTGCACTCGATAGACCTAGGTTCTTAAATCACATAGTAAGACTAATCTAAGGTTTTCTTCCATGGTAATTCACATTTGATTGGGGATTTGCAGGATCATAGCTAAGCCACTAATGTTGGCACTCACATTTACACCCGGCTTCATGGTCCTTTTGCCTTGGAACCAAAATGTTCATCCATAGTGGATTTACAATAAGTAGTTCTATGATGTTATCTAACTTTGGGGGACCTCAACCTGAAATAGGGGGGCAGTTTGGATGTGGTGTACCATTCAAGGTATTGTTATGTTATGTGTTGTGAGTGTGGTGACTCTGCACATTAGCCACCCCAATACACCACCAACTCTCTGCTCTTCTGCTCAGCATCATCAGCTGGCTCATCAAAACCAGAAATCGACATGGAAAATGAAAGAATCGGGATTAAAGATAACAAGCTCCAAAAGTTGAGAATTGAATCAAACAAATGGATTGAAATTCAGCTGTGCAAGAACTTGCAACAGATTAATTACAGTCTCCCATACGAATAGGTGAAGGGTAACTCATTCATGAAACTCCTACTGATGCCTCAGCTGTACAAACACAGTTATTCTAAAGAGTCTGCCTGTAACTACTCCTGCAATATCACTGTTGGGAGGGGCTGTTTCGGCTACTATCGAACCTTGCGTACTAGCTAGTTATAATGGCCCTTCAGAGAATGGTGGTCCTCTATCTTCATCCCTGAAGGCAAAAGTGGAATTGGACATGCGTGCTTTGACCTAGTGATATATTTAGCCTGAAATTGTTTAGAGCTGCAATTTAGTACTGATAGAATACCAACTGCATGGGTGGACTTCCATGTGAAGAAGCACCATACTTGCTGGATCTGACCAAGATCCTTGGGATCGAAATGGTTGATTCAAATCTTCATAGAAGACTCACAGATGGCTTCTAGATAACAATTTCGTTGAAAGAACTGATGAATAAAAATTTGAATATAAAAATTGGCAGAAAGCCTCTAGTTCTACTTTGGGGAATCAAAAATGATCTACTCCCAGTTAGTGGGATCCTGGTTCTGCCATCTTACAGTACCAGCTGGAATGGGTCTGGGCTGAGAAAGAGCTGGCCTTGAAACTTTGAACCCTGCTGTGTGAGCAAACTGGCCAAAACCATCTGAATTT
>Ga0116227_10015178_pt1 | contig 11475 bp, 12 predicted proteins | sample S1TSphgellanicum_FD_89693 | JGI IMG/M metagenome (GOLD analysis project Ga0116227, IMG submission 89693) | Host-associated microbial communities from peat moss isolated from Minnesota, USA - S1T2_Fb - Sphagnum magellanicum MG | ecosystem: Host-associated > Plants > Peat moss > Unclassified... | reverse complement strand
CGGCGAATTCCCGATCCCGGTCGCCACCAGCGGCAGCAGCAACACGATTTCGGTCGATTTCAAGCAATACGGCATATCGCTGGCCTTCGTGCCGACCGTGCTTGCGCATGACCGTATCAATTTGCATGTCCGCCCCGAAGTCAGCGAGCTCGACAAGGCGGACGGCGTCACTTCCTACTTCGGCGGGTCCAACACGCTGGCCATCAACATCCCCGCACTCACCGTGCGCCGTGCCGAGACCACGGTGGAGCTCGGCTCCGGCCAGAGCTTCGTCATCGCCGGCCTGCTCTCCGACCAGGCGACGCTGACCAAGAACGGCGTGCCTGGTCTGTCGGACGTGCCGATCCTGGGCGCGCTGTTCAGCTCCGACGGGTTCCAGCGCCAGCAGACCGAGCTCGTCATCGTGGTGACGCCCTATATCGTCAAGCCGGTGAACGACCCGAACGCGCTGCATCTGCCGACCGACGGCTGGCACGCGCCCAACGACATCGAGCGCATCATTTATCTGCGCCAGTTGGGCAGCGGCGTCGGCAGCGCCACACACCCGCATATTCCGGCCGATGCCGGCTTCATGGTGGAATAGGAGTTTACGATGCCAATTTCAGCCCGTTCCCGCCTTTTCATGCCGGCCATTCTGGCTTTGGCGCCGCTCGCTGGCCTCGCCGGCTGCGGCCCGGAGTATGACCCCACCACCCGTGAGGGGCTGTGGGTGCCGGCGCACAGCAACCGTGCCGACCTGGTCATGCAGGCCGCCAATCCGTCGGATCTGACATTCGGCAAGGGCCAGAGCGGTTCGGATGGCCAGCTCGATGCTGCCGCGGTGGAACGCCTGCGTATCGGCAAGGTCAAGAAACTGCCCGACTCCGGCGTGTCGCAGATTTCCGTCACCGCCGCCGGCGGCGGCGACAACAGCTCCTCCTCCACCAGCTCGTCGCAGTAGCCATGGCGACGAACACAGCCTCCGCCGCACAGACCGAAGCCGGCAGCAAGAGCGGCGAGCGGGCCAGCCTGCTCGGCTTCGTCACCGACCCGGACAGCGAAGCCGCCGTCCGCGACGGCATGATCGACCTGGTGCCTTCGGTGCAAATCCGCCGGCACTCGATCCGCCAGGCCACCGCCATGCTGCGCCGCATGCCGAGCCCGGAAGTGCTCATCGTCGATATCACCGGCGAGGACGCGCCCCTGGCTGCGCTGCACGACCTCTCCGAAGTGGTCGAGCCCAGCACGCGCGTTCTGGTGGTGGGCGACCGTGCTGACATGAATTTTTACCGCTCGCTCACGCGGGACCTGGGCGTGGCCGAGTATTTATATAAGCCGTTGGCCAAGGAAATGGTCGCGCGCATGTTCGGCCCTGCCTGCGCCCAGCGGCCTGTCACCTCCGGCGCCCTGCAGGGCGGGCGTATTCTGGCGGTCAGCGGCGCCTGCGGCGGCGTCGGCACCACCACCATTTCCGCCAACCTCGCCTGGTATCTGGGCGAGGAGCTGAAGCGCCACACGCTGCTGTTCGACGCCGACATCTATACCGGCAACGCCGCCATGATGCTCGGCGGCCGCACCGGCACCGGCCTGCGCCTGGCACTTGAAACGCCATCGCGCATCGACGAGCTGTTCGTCGAACGCGCCGCCCAGCCGGTGACCGAGCGCCTCTCCGTGCTCGCCGGCGACGAGAAGGTGACGGAAACCGCCGATGTCGCTGAAGGTGCGGGCCGCGCCCTGCTGAACGCGCTGCGCCGGCGGTATAATTTCGTCGTTGCCGACGTGCCCTCCGCGCCGCTGCCGCTCTACCGCGAACTGCTCATGCTGGCGCACCAGCGCGTGCTGATCATGGACCCGACGCTCGCTTCCATGCGCAACACGCTGCGGCTGCTCGCTCTGCCGAACGGGCCGGACCAGGTGCGCCGCGCCATCATCGTGTTGAACCGCCTCGGCCAGCCTGGCGGCCTGACCCGCCAGCAGGTGGAGGAGGCGCTGGAAATGACCGTCGATCTCGTGATCCCCTATCAGCCGCGCCAGGTGAACAACGCCGCCACCCTCGGCACGCCGGCCACCAGCGTTGCCGGCGGCTTTCGCGTCGGCATCCAGCACCTCGCCCGCGAGGTCGCCTTCGTCAGCGATGCGACGCCCGAGCCGCTGCCTGCCACCGATGCCGGCGGTCCGTTCGGGCTCGGCCGCTGGCTCAGCAAGATCGGTAAGAGCTCATGAACGCAACCCCGCTGTTTGGCCGCCGCCGGACGGAGCAGGACGACGCGTTTTCGAAACCCGCGCCGCCACCACCGCCGCCGCCGATCTCGAACCTGCCGAACCCTTCCACCTCCGAACAGCTCACCGAACTGCGGACGCTCGCCCTCTCCCAGCTCGACCCGGCGGCCGCAGCGTCGCTCCCGCAGGACCGGCTGCTGCCGGAAATCGAGAAACTGGTCGGCGACATCGCCACCGACCGGCGCATCCAGCTCAACGCCCGCGAACAGCGCCAGCTCGCCGGCGAGCTGGTCAACGACATGCTGGGCCTGGGCCCGCTGCAGCCGCTGCTGGATGACGAGACCATCGCCGACATCATGGTCAATGGCCCGGACCGGGTGTTTGTGGAAAAATCCGGCAAGGTCACGCTGAGCAACGTGCGGTTCCGGGATTCCGGCCACGTCGCCAACATTTGCCAGCGCATTGCGGCGGCCATCGGCAGGCGCATCGACGAGAGCAGCCCGATGGTCGATGCGCGCCTGATGGACGGCAGCCGCGTCAATATCGTGTTTCCGCCGCTGGCGCTCGACGGCCCCTATGTCTCCATCCGTAAATTCACCAAGCGCAAAATGGACTTTGCCCGCCTGGTGGCGCACGGCTCCTGCTCGCCGCAGGTCGCGCGCGTGCTGGAAATCGCCGGAAGGGCGCGGCTGAACATCATCGTCTCAGGCGGCACCGGCTCGGGCAAGACCACGTTGATGAACGCCATGTCGCGCATGATCGACCCCGCGGAGCGCGTGATCACCATCGAAGACGCCGCCGAGCTTCAGCTTCAGCAGCCGCATGTGGTGCGCATGGAGACGCGGCCGGCGAGCCTGGAAGGCCGCGGCGAAATCACCCAGCGCGACCTGGTGCGCAACGCGCTGCGCATGCGCCCCGACCGGGTGATCATCGGCGAGGTGCGTTCATCGGAAGCGTTCGACATGCTCCAGGCCATGAACACCGGCCATGACGGCTCGATGTCCACCATCCACGCCAACAACACGCGCGATGCGATCACACGTATCGAAAACATGGTGCAGATGGGCAACATGGGCCTGCCCAGCAAGGCGATCAAAACCCAGATCGTCGGCGCGGTCGATCTGATCGTGCAGGTCGAGCGCCACCGCGACGGCGGCCGCCGCATTACTCAGGTGACTGATGTGGTCGGGCTTGAAGGCGACGTCGTTATTCTCAACGATATTTTCCAGTTCGAATTTACCGGCGAGTCAGCCGACGGCACAAAACTGATCGGCGCCTACAAAATGGGCCGCGGCCGGCCGAGTTTCTGGGACCGTCTGGTGTATTTCCAGATGGACCGTGCCTGGGTGGCCGCCATGGAGGAGATCAACTGGTGAACCCGACGATATTCTGGCTTCTGCTCGGCGGCCTGTTCTGCCTGATCGGCCTGGGCGCCACAGGCTTCCTCATCATGCGCGGCAATGAGCGCGACCAGGCGTGGGCGGCGCGGCGCGAGCAGACGATCGGGCCTTACCTCAAGCCACGCGCCAGCGTGACGCCGACGATCATCCTCTCCATGCGCGAGCCGCAGAACAAGGGCGACCTGCTGTCGCGTATCCCCGCCCTGTTCAATTGGAAGGAAGAGCGCCGGTCGCAATATCCGATGACCTGGTGGATGCTCGCCATCGTCATGCTCGGCCCGTCGGTCATCGGCGCGCTGCTGGCCACCAAGCTGGTGGGGTTTGCCGGCTGGATCCTGGTTCCGTTCCTGGACATCATCCTGACCCGCTCGGTACTTGGCTACGTCGCCAACAAGATTTCCACCCAGTTGCTCGCGCAATTCCCCGATGCGCTGTCGATGATCGCCCGTTCCGTGCGCGTCGGCGTGCCGGTGAACGAGGCCATACGGGTCGTTGCCAAGGAGGGCCTGTCGCCGACCCGCGAAGAGTTTTCCCGCGCGGCGGACTCGATGTCGATCGGGCTGGATATCGAACGGGCGCTGACCGAAATGGCCGAGCGCAACCAGTTGGCCGAATACCGCTTCTTCGCCACGGCGCTCGCCTTGCAGAGCCAGACCGGCGGCGGGCTGACCGAGACTCTGGACACGCTTGCCGACACGATCCGCAAGCGCGACGCGGCGCGCAAGCGCGGCAACGCGCTGGCCTCTGAAGCCAAGACCAGCATCTATGTGCTCAGCGCCCTGCCGCTGGTGACGGCCGTGATGCTCTGGCTGTCGTCCCCGGATTACATAGACATTCTGTTCACCACCTCAGGCGGCACCAAGTTATTAGCTGCCGCAGTATTCTCATTAGGCCTGGGCTGGGTCTCGATGACTCAAATCATAAAACGCAGCCTCTCCTAAAATTTGTAAAAGTTTTTTGGTTCTTTTTCTCAAAAAAGAACTGCTTCCTTCCCCTCTTGGAGTTGTTGATCATGCAACCCGGCTTTCAGTTACCCCTGCCATGGCCAATACTGGCAGGAGCTGCGCTGGTCTTCATGGTAGCCTCCTATCTGCTGCTCACGGCGCTGGACCGGCAGGAGCGGCTGAAGGCCAGGCTCAGCCGCGTCACTGGCCAGCAGGGTCCGGTGGTAGAAGTGCCGCGCAAGAAGGACGGCGCGCAGGTGATCGACGCGCTGGCCAATTTCGGCGCGGCATTGGCCAAGAGCGGCGTGCTGTCGGACAGCACCAGGCGCCAGTTGGAGCAGACCATGGCGCAGGCCGGGCTGCGTGGCAGCCGGGTGTTCGGCTTGTTCATCGGCAGCAAGGTGCTGCTGATGATTGCCCTGCCGACTCTGGTGTATTTGTCCATCGCCAGCCACATGAGCGGCACCAATTTCTACGGTGTGATGGGCGGCGCGCTTGCCGCGGGCATGCTGGCGCCCGATTTCTTCATCAAAAACCTGCGCAAGAAGCATTTGCAGATGGTCGAGAAGGGCCTGCCGGACGCGCTGGACATGATGGTCATCTGCGCCCAGGCCGGCCTTGGGCTGGAGACGGCGATCGACCGGGTGGCGCAGGAATTCGTGTTCGCCAACAAGGCGGTGGCGCTGGAGCTGGCGATTTGCGCCAGCGAAATGCGCATCGGCACCGACCGCCGCGTGGCGCTGCTGGCGCTGGGCGAGCGCACCGGCATCGATGCCATGCGCCGCCTGGCCGGCACGCTGATCCAGACCATGCAGTTCGGCACGCCCTTGAGCCAGGCGCTGCGGGTGCTGGCGGCTGAGATGCGCCAGGACAATCTGACCAAGTTCGAGGAACGCGCAGCCAGGCTGCCGGTGTTTCTGACCATTCCAATGATCGTGTTCATTCTGCCTTGCGTCTTCATCGTCGTCGGCGGCCCGGCCGGGCTCGAAATCGTCAAGACATTTTCAAATCACTGAGAGAGTGAAAAAGACTGCCCTTCCGCTCCGCCGGTGACAGCAAAAGCGCTACGGTGATAAAGGGCGGTCTTTTTGAGGTTCGACGGTTTTTCACAACTGAAAGCATAAAAATTATGCGCAATATTCGTCTGATCGCCACCACGGTGCTGGCCGGAGGGCTGCTGTTCGGCTGCGCGCCGCATGCGCAGCAGCCTCAGATTACCGGCGACGGGTCCAGCATGCGCGCCGCGCATCAGGCGCTGATCGATGGCCAGGCCGGCACGGCGCTGGCTATCGCGCAAGGGGTTTTGTCCGAGCAGCCGAATAACGTCGCGGCCCTGGTGCAGGCCGGGGACGCGGAGATGGCCATGCAGGACCGGATGGAGGCGGAGCAAGCCTATAAACACGCGCTGGCCATTGCCCCGCATGACGTGCGGGCACAGCTCGGCCTTGGCAAGATGCAGCTCGCCACCGACCCGAAGGCGGCCGAGGCAACCTTCCGCGCCGTGGTGGCAGGCAATCCGCGCAGCGCTATTGCGCTGACGGACCTCGGCGTCGCGCTGGACCGGCAGGGCCGCCCGACGGAAGCCCAGGCCGCCTATACACAGGCACTGGCGATCGACCCGAACCTGTTTTCCGCGCATGTCGATCTGGCCTTCTCGCTGGCACTGAACGGCCAGGCGGCCCGCGCCGAGCAGATGCTGCGCGACGCCGCCCTGAGCTCCAGTTCCACGCCGCGGGTGCGCGCCGATCTGGCGGTGGCACAGATTGCCGCCGGCCATGGTGACCAGGCGATCCAGACGCTCAGCGCCGATCTCTCCCCTCAGGACGCCAAAAGCTCCATGGATGCCCTGGCCGTCTTGCAGCCGCCGAAGAAGTAGCGCGGATTTTTTAAGCACGCCTTTTCACAACCTCGATACCCTGCGGCCGGCACCGCAACCGCCCCCAGCGCCCGCAGCGTTGTCGGTACGTCCCTGTCGCAGGGGACCGCATGAAAAAATGGAGCGCCTTACCGTGAGCCTCAAAACCAGCCTGGCCCTGATTCTGGCCGTGTCCGCTACCAGCCTGACCCTGCCAGCGCGCGCCATGCCCGGCGTGTCTGCCCCGATCGCCGTCACCGCGCAACCGCCTGCCGTACAGCCGGTGTACTGGGTGTGGATTCACCACCACCGCTACTGGCGCCACCACCACTGGCACCACTGGCATCGCTGAAACCGTCGGTGGGCTGCCTTGCAGCCCACCGGCTCACCGCTGCCAGAGAAACGTCAGCTCGTGCTTGTTGTGAAACAAATGCAGCACCCGCCCGCCGGGCAGCGCCGCAAAAGCCTCGGCCGCCGCATGGTCCGTTGCTCCCTGGAATTTCAGCGTGCACACGATCCGCGCCGCCCGCCCGCTCTCGGTCCAGCCTTGCACCAAGCCAAGCAGCCGCTGCGGGTAGGCGATGATGTCGCTGAACAGCCAGTCCACGGGCGGCTCGCCGGTGGGGTCGATGCCGAACGCACTCTCCTGCCGAAAGCTCACGCCTGGCATGGCGGCCACGGCTGGCTCCAGCGGCGCGCGGTCCACCGCGGTCACTCTTGCGCCCAGGCTGGCGATCGCCCAGCTCCACCCACCCGGCGACGCGCCGAGATCCAGGCAGTTTTCGCCAGGCTGCGGCCAGGCGCCCAGGCGCATGCACGCCTCCCATAATTTCAGGTAGGCACGGCTCGGCGGCCCGCTGCGGTCTTCCTCGAAAACCACCTCGCCATTGATGAACTTGCTGGTCTGGGTCGGGCTCACCAGCATGCGGTCGTAGGCGAGCATGGTCCAGGCGCCGAGATGGCCGGTAGGCGCCGCGCAGGGAAATTTTAAGGGTTTGGGCCGCAGCCGCGGCAGCCGCTCGGTGATCAGCCCGGCACGGGCCGTGTGGTCGAACGGGTAAAAACCCCAGTTGCGCTGAATGGCGCGCAGCGAGTCCGCCGCCATGCCGATGGACGGCACCGGCATTTCGCGCGGATCGGTCCAGATATTGAGCGCCCAGGCGGCATCCACAGGCGGGTCGGGCGACAGGGCCAGCCGCCCGTGCCACCGATCGATCGCGACACCGCGGCGCGCCAGCTCCTCCGCCAGCACCTCCCCGTATTCGTCGGCCGCCAGATAGGCGCTGCGGATGGTCAGGGGAGGGGCCCCGCGCGCACGGCCGAAAGTGCGAGCAGCACCCAGCCGGCGATGAGCAGAATCCCGCCCGCCGGCGCCGTCGGCCCCAGCCGAACATTAGCAAAAACAATGAGATAGATCGAACCACAGAACAGCAAAACCCCGGCCGCAAACGCGATGCCGGCCAGCTGGGCCAGCAGCAGCGCCGCCGGCCCCGCCCGCAGACACCACACCGCGGTCAGCACCAGCGCCAGCGCGTGCCAGCCCTGCATCTGCACGGCACTGTTCACCATCGCCAGGGAACGCGCATCCAGGCGCGCAGGTAGCGCGTGGGCAGCGGCGGCGGCCATCGCTACCGCGACCGCGCCCGTCAACGCGCCAAACACCAAAAGAAGTCGGGGCATAGAGGCTCCAAGAAAGCACTTCTTTTTTGGAAAAAAGAAGCAAAAAACTTTTGGATGTTTGATCCTAGGCTGTGCTTTACACTGGACCTATGCCACGCGGCGATCTTTTTCCCGAAATCGGGCCCTTCGAGACCGGCTACCTGCCGCTCACCGACGGGCATGTGATGTATTGGGAACAGGTCGGCAACCCGCGCGGCCGGCCGGTGCTCTTCCTGCACGGCGGGCCAGGTGCGGGCGCCGGCGCGGTGCACCGCCGCTTCTTCGACCCCGCCCATTGGCGAACCGTGATCTTCGACCAGCGCGGCGCCGGCCGATCCCGCCCGCTCGGCTGCCTGGAGGCCAACACCACCCCGCACCTCGTCGCCGACATCGAGCATTTGCGCAAATATCTCGCCATCGACCGCTGGCTGCTGTTCGGCGGCTCCTGGGGTTCTACGCTGGCACTCGCCTACGCCCAGGCCTACCCCGCCCACGTCGCCGGCCTCGTTCTGCGCGGCGTATTCCTCGGCCGCGACGCCGAAGTGGACTGGTTCCTGCACGGCCTGCGCATGATTTTTCCGGATGCCCACGCGGCATTCGCCGCCCATCTCCCGCCCGAGGAACGCGGCGACTTGCTGGCCGGCTATCTCAAGCGCCTGACCGACCCCGATCCGGTGATACATATGGCCGCCGCCCGCGCCTGGTCGATCTATGAAGGCTCCTGCAGCACGTTGCTGCCCAGCCCCGACACCGTCCACTCTTTCGCCGGCGACCGCACCGCACTCGGCCTGGCGCGCATCGAGGCGCAGTATTTCGCCCACCGCCTGTTTCTGCCTGAAGGGGGGCTGCTGGCGCATATGGCCACCATCGGCCACATCCCGGCCGAAATCGTCCAGGGCCGCTACGACATGGTCTGCCCCGCCGTCACCGCCTTCGACCTCGCCGCCCAGTGGCCTGCCGCGCGCCTCACCGTGATCCCGGATGCCGGCCACTCGGCGCTGGAGCCCGGCGTCCGCCGCGCGCTCGTCGCCGCCGTCGAGCGGTTTCGTCACCAGCGATAGGCGGAACACCTGCCGGGAGCAGGCGTTGATCTCTTCGACGGCCGCCGCCACGGGCGGGGCTGAACAGGAGTTTTCACCATGAATACGAAAAGCTTATACGCCGCTGCTCTGGCCCTGCCGCTGCTCTCGGCCGGCCCGGCGTTCGCGCAGACCGCTGCCCCCGCCACCGCGGATACGGCCTCAGCCACGCCGGCGGACCTGTCGGCAGCGGACAAACGCTTCATCCAGAAGGCCGCCGTCGGCGGCATGGCCGAAGTGCAGGTCGCCCAGCTCGCCGAACAGAAGACCCAGGACCCGACAGTCAAGGCCTTCGCCGAGAAAATGATCACCGACCACACGCCCAACAACGAGCAGCTTGTCAAACTCGCGGAGTCGAAGGGCATCACCCCGCCGACCGGGCTGGACGCCATGCACCAGAAGCAGATGACGAAGCTTCAGTCGCTCTCAGGCAAGAAGTTCGACGCGACCTATCTGAAGGGCCAGGAAAAGGACCACGCCATGATGCTGAAAACTTTCAAGGCAGAGGCGAAGAACGGCCACGATCCGGAGTTAAAACAGTTTGCGCAGGCAACGATCCCGGTCATCGAGGAGCATGAACAGATGGCGGAAACCGACGCGAAATAGTCCCGGCCGGGCAACCGGGTAAAGCGGGGACGAGACAGCAAGGCCTTGGCGGATTCAAGTTCGGGAGCGAACATCGCCGGCTGAGGTCCGGTCTGCGCTGGTCGGCGCATTCGTAGGGTGGGCTTCAGCCCACCATCGCCGGCGGCGCCCCGCTGTGGTGGGCTGAAGCCCACCCTACGGCGGCAAGGGCGTTACGACGGTCAAGGGTTAGTTGCTCTGGTATGATAATGGGATATGCGTAAAACCGGCCGCGGTAGCGTGGGTTAACATCCACGCTGCCGCGGATACTGTCATAGATCAGTTCGATTCCGTAAATTTCACCGAAGGCACCGCGCCGCTGTACGCGTGGCAGGCGCCGAGCGTCAGATTGTTCGTCTCGCCGGTTGTGCCGTCGTTCGAGCTGCAGGTGGGCGCGGTTTTCGTGCCATCGCGCACGCCGATGTCCACGGTCACCGACGAGCCCTTGTTGAATTTGGCCTGCGAACCGGCGCCGTCGCCCACAATATTGAACTCCGAGCTGGTCCAGGCTGTTGCCAGATCGACTACACTGTCCTTGCCGGTGGTGCTGTAGGCTTGTGTCGGGGTCGTCATGACCAGCGTATCGAGGCGGCCTGCCACCGCGGTGGCCTGGATTTTCAGGCCGGCCAGGCTGGTGATCGGGATTTGCGGCACGGTGACAGCATTGCTGTTGGTGTAGCAATCGCTGCCATAGGACGCCCAGGACGCCGGGCATTTGGTGGCATAGTTGATCAGCCAGTACTGCATGAAGGCCGCGGTCGATCTGCTGGAATAGGCGAATTGCTCCCACGAGAGGCATTTGGCGGGGACCGCGGCGCCGCTGCACGCCTTCGTGGTCATGAATCCGGAATTGAGCTGCAGCGAATAGGTGTTCGCAGCACCGCCGTAGCCTTTCTCGCTCGTCACATTTTTCACCACGGGAAAGGATCCGGCGGCCGCGATCGTGAGGCCGGCGGTGACGGCCGCATAATCATTGCCGTTGCCCACGGTGAGGCCGCGGGCCGCCGAGCGCGGAATATAGGGCCGCGCCGGCGCCGCCTTGCAGGGCACCTTCACCCAGGCGGCGGAGGGAAATCCGGCCGTAAAGCAGCCTTCCTCGGGAACCGGCACGGCCAGGATGGCGCTGCGCCAGGCTTCATGCGCCTGCGCCGCGGCGGTGTCCTGGCCGCCGGCGGATGGCGGCGCCGCAGACGCGGCCGATGCCAGGATAACAGCTTGCAGCCCCGCCAGGCCAATACCGCGCAGGCAACGGGCGGCCAGGGATGGATATAATTTCATGATCAAGTCTTTTCAGGTTGAATGCGGCCGAGCATTATGGACCGGACGGCATCAAGGCAAGGGAAGTTACGCCCTGGCGCAAGGTGAGGACCGGGCGCGCTTGACGGAATCTCAATCTTTGTAACAGCTGCCGTAGTATGGGTCTTGACCCATCACCTCGGCCTGGACACCGAGGTTGACGCGCAATGATGGGTCAAGACCCATCCTACGTTTGCGGCCAGGCCGTGACTGCGCGCTCGACCGCCTGGGCGATGGCGAACAATGCCCGATCCCGCATCGCCGGCGCCACCAGCATCAGCCCGGCCGGCGGCGCGCCAGGCTCGTGGCAGGGCAGGCTGATGGCGCAGCCATCGAGGAAATTGATCCCGGACGGGTTGCGCAGGATGAGGCTGTTGAGGCGCCAATAGGCTTCGTCCGCCGCGAAGGCGGCGATGGGG
>Ga0116227_10015177_pt1 | contig 11476 bp, 7 predicted proteins | sample S1TSphgellanicum_FD_89693 | JGI IMG/M metagenome (GOLD analysis project Ga0116227, IMG submission 89693) | Host-associated microbial communities from peat moss isolated from Minnesota, USA - S1T2_Fb - Sphagnum magellanicum MG | ecosystem: Host-associated > Plants > Peat moss > Unclassified... | reverse complement strand
TAAATAAATGTTAGGTATATGGTAGGTAAATAGGTAAGTATAACATATTTAGGTAAGTAAATAAGTAAGACATAGGTAAATAAATGTTAGGTATATGGTAGGTAAATAGGTAAATATAACATATTTAGGTAAGTAAATAGGTAAGACATAGGTAGGTATATGCTAGGTAAGTAAGTAATTTAGTAGGCATAACAAGTAGGTTAGTTAACCAAATTAATGTGGCCAATTTGACTAAATCATGGGCATCTTGATAGACCATTTCAAAAATTTGTCCGTTTTGATTAAATGTATGATTTAACACTTGATCAAAATGGTCATTTTAGTCAAAAGAATTAACCAAAAAAAACATATGCGCCCCATGTTTTTAATCAAAATTAACATCCTTTTGGTCAATGTGAGCATTTTAGTCAAGTAAACCTTTTGAAAGTCGTGATTTTTTGTAGTGATGTGAATGCAAAATAAGTATTTGTGAATAATGTTGACCCATTTTATATATGAGATCTTACACAATTTTTTTGTTCAAGCAATGCGGAGTAACATTAATAAAAAAATGGGGTGTAGTTCATTAACCTAAATCACTATGAAATTTTTTAAATGAAATAAATTTACTACATTTTAGTGATTTCACTTTAGTTAAAGTTATTTCATTATAAGGTCACTATGTAAACGTCATGTTTCATTACTAATTGACATAATTCATTATTAGAATTTATTATGGTAAATTGGTTTATTTTATGTTGTTATTTTAAGTACCTTAGACTAATTTAGGTTATATCTTATGTTATTTTATACTACTTTAGTTATTATAATTTATAACTTAAATTATTGTAAAATATTACAACTCGTTATAAATTATTATACCCTTGATTATAATTTAAATTATTATAGGTTATTTTAGCTTAAGGTATCATAACTTAATATAGATTTTTTTCTTTAAGTTATTTTGAGCTAAAATATTTAACTAACCCTAGGTTATACTATAGGTTATACTATAGGTTATTTTATTTTAAATTAATATATGTTATTTTAAGTTCTTTCAAGGTCATTTTATTTTATGTTATTATAAGTTATTTTATCCTAAGGTGAAATAACACATAAAAAATTTGCATGTAATAATTTAAGGTGGAATAATCTAAAGTAGAATAATCTAAAATAACCAATAATAACCTTGATAAAATAATTTAGAATATCAAAAAATGACATATGGTAAAATAACATATTTTTTACTTGTGTAAACTATGTAAGTGTTTGTAAATTTTTCATAATGTATACATAGGTGGGGAACACAAAGCCCATGTGGTGCAAGTCAATAGTAAACATCACAATTTTAAAAGATTAAATTTCTCCAAGTAAATTAAACTAGATCTAATTTTCTTTCAACTTTGGTGAAACGATTTTAGTGGTACCACCAAAGATGAGTTTGAATCAAGAGAGATTCTCCAAGACCACATGACCTATCATTTAATGTTTAATTTTAACATTCCTTGAAATACTTTTTAAGATCATTTGTGCTCTTTTAACTACGTTATTGGTTCCACAGGTCTTTGATTTTGTAATTCACTATTATTTAATCCCTAAATGCTTATAGCTCCCTAATGCTTGTATAGTTTCAAAGTTTCATAATTCAATCATAAGATTAGTTCTTACTAGCATGAACAAAATTCCCTAAAAAAAAACTTTTAGCAATTTATGTGAAAAATATAAAAAAAGATTATACCATTCAAAGTTGAATAGAATTTCATTTGGTGAACTAAAAAAAATAAAAAATCAAGATTTGTATTTAGACCAATAAAATCATCTCACCATGGGTTTCTTTGGTTGGTCTCCAACCCATGTTAGTAGTATCATGTTGTTGGGTACCACCTCCCAACGTTTGAAATACAATAATAATAATAATAATTCTAGTGACATTGATTTCATTGGAGTTGGTTTAGGTGAGATGGGCCATAGTTGTAGGTCCTATAAAAAGACAATTACAAATTGCAAATTTATTAGAGGTCGATTCTGAATTGGAATTTTTTTAAAAATAAACATTTTACAAGTAATGTTTCAAAATGTCCTTATGGACCCTAAGATATTGGAAAATAAACAAATCTCTTTATTTATTTTTTCAATGTCTTTTGGAATCTTTGTGTCTTTTCAATTATTATTATTATTACTATTATTTTTGTGTCTTTCTAATTTTATACATATGTTTACATGTAATTTCATACAAATATAAATATGTGTAATTTCATTTGAATATGTTGAGATTATTTCAAGAGATTACCATGTTTTTTTTTTCCTTTGAGATCAAGCTATTTTCCAATAAAAACTTCTCCCTTAAATACCTAATTCAAGGATTTAATCCCCCACTTACTTAGCTGATTCAATGTTTATCCACCCTAATTGCTTCCAAAATTTCAATGAATTAAAAGTAGGGGTAGCTGATTAAATCTCCCCGTGGATGATAATTGGGTGATATTTTGTACAATTTGAATTATATATATATCTGAAAATAACAAAGTTTTCAAATGTAAACTTTTATTATTATTTTTTCATTGTCATTAGTAGTGCATAGTAATGTGGAGCCCAAGTAATAATAATAAAGACCAATTTGTGGTTGTAATCCATGATGGTCAAATACAAATTTTAACATGTTAAGGACATGTAAATCAATGTACCTCCATGTGATGAAAAATTAGAAAATTAAAAAATAAATAAATTTGCAAAATGAGTTTAAAGCCATAATGTCGTTTGATTTTGGGCACATTTTTTTTTCATTAAAAAAATCCAATATCAAACCCCAATAGCAAATACAAATATGGATGAGATATTTTCTTGAATGAAAAAAATATAAAATATGAATTATTATTATTATTATTTTTGCATAAATGAAAACTATTTTATGCTGGGCCCAATCTTTTTAAATAATTATTGAACATCAAACCTCAATTGGTAAATACACTGCTTTACATCTAATTATGAGGTATTTCCTTGGGATGAAAAACCAGAAAGCCAAAAATAAGATAATTAATTTTGCATAATGAGTTCTATAGCCAAAATATTGTTTGATTTTTTGGGCACATTTTTTTTGATAAAAAATATCCAACATCGAAACCCAATTGGCGGATTCAATAATTTTACATTCATGGATGAGAAATAAGAAAATAATAATTAAAAAAAAATTTTGCATAAATGAATTTGTAGCTAAAATTTTAAAAATAATATGGGTGAACTAGCTACATACAATTTTTTTTTTCAACTAGGGATGAGAGAATTTAATGGATGAAAAAAATTTAAAATAAGAAAAACTGATTTTAATTTAATTTAATTGCATTAGCTAGAAATTTAATTTGATAGTGAGGCACACAAACTCACACTCTTGTTAAATTAAATATAATATTGAACATCAAACCTTGATATCAAATAATAATAACTTGATATCTATGGATGAAGTATTATTACATTGGATGAAAATAAATTAAAAAAAGGTTATCATCATTATGTCAAAACATGATATTTAGGGCTAATCTTTTTTAATTAGGTTAGTTATTTATGTCCTTTAAAAATTGAATTAGACTCATTGTTTATGCCATTTTGAATCGTTTATGTCATGTGTATAAATCATATTGGCTTAGTCATGGATGTCATATTTAGGTATAATGCATTAATTTTGCATAAATAATGAGAATTTTGTAACCAAGAATATTGATATTATCATTTGATTTTTAGGAATTTTTTTTTCCCTTTTATTTGGGTTATAAATCAGAATTCCCAACAGCATTTTAACCCCCATTTGACAGAGTGACTATTTCAACACTTTTACAACATCCATGGATGAGGGATTTTCTTGGATGAAAAAAGCGGGACAGTGTGAACAGGGGACTTTCCGGCATCCTTCTCGCTCTCTTTGTCTCTCCGGCGATTCGCTCGAGCTTTGGCTCCCCTTCCGTTTTGCGTCTCTTGAGCTTTGCTTGCAACGGCAAGCTTCGGTCCTTTGTTTTTTTTGTTGATTTTTCCTCTTCCTTTCTTCGTTATCTTTTGGTCATCTGTATGCTCCTGTTGCAGACGTGGTGCCTTATTTTTTTATCCATTTTTTTTGGTGTTGAGTGCAATAAGATTTTCCCCTATTTTGGTTTTTTTTAAGCCAGGGTTTCTTTCTTTTGTTTGCTTGGAGTTTTCGACATCAGTTGTTGTTGTCGTTGTTGTTGCTTCATGTCTGGATCTCTTTCAGTCTGTGTTTGTGTGTAGCTTTTGATGCTGTTGTAAAACTCGAAAAGTCTGAAGTCTGAACTACTTTTGTTTGTTGAGCGAAAGGTAAACTAGGGTTTACAATACCTTGTCAATGCGGCTGTTGTGGTCTTTGGAATAAAAAAGTGAATGTTTTTTTTGCCTCCTCCATCGCGTACTTTAGAAACGCAAATCGGTTTCGAATCAATACTCTTTTTTTTTTTTTCTTTTTTCTTTTTTCTCAGAGAAAACAAAAGCAAGCGGTCATCTTCTTATTACCGCCTTTCTTTCTCTAAAGAGTTGGTAGAGTTGAGGAGAATCAAAAGATGTATCAAATGAAGAAGTACACGAGTCCCGGCTTGATTCCGCACCGCTCACAAACTTCCTCCTCAAATCAACAAGACAGATCATCTCTCTACAGTGGAACTCTTTCTGGAGATGGTGGAGTGACATCCGCTGATCCGAAGCCGCGCTTGCGATGGACTCCAGAGCTTCATGAGCGTTTCGTGGATGCAGTGATGCAGCTTGGAGGCTCCGATAGTATGTTTTCCTTCATCCTCTCTGCTTTTTTCGTTTTTTCTTTTCATGTGCCATTTGTGCTCAAATGCCAAGCCCTGTGCCATTTTGCCATGAGAGCATTTCCACCAGTGCTCATTATGTGCCCCTGCACTGGAAATCTTGGATGAGGTGCACCAGTCATATCCAGAGGACTCACCTAAAGACTACTGTGACCCTGGAAGGAAATCTTGGATGAGGTGCAGCAGTTATATCCAGTGGACTCACAGGAAGACTACTGTGACCTTGGAAAAATGCACATAAAAATCTAATAAATACAGTCAAATCATATTTATTGATTACTCCCTGTTTTTGATTGGCCAATTAGTTTGATTGGTCCAAGTGGGTTGCTATTAGTAGTCTCTCAACAATTTGCAGTCCCAGTTTAGTAGTTTTATAGGTGGGGTTGGAAAAAAGTAAATGACTAAAACTTTGATGTGAGAAATGGTTTTGCTGAGCAGTGCTAGAGATGCTCTACATCTTTATTCAGTTTTCTGTCCATACATCTGTTAAGGTTTTGAGAATATTTCCATTTTTTTCTAGTTGTAAGAAGCATGATATCTCATTCATGCTTCTTCTTCAGCACAATGATGCCAAAAAAAGTACTTCCAGAGTCATTGTTGTTTCAGCAAATGCTGAATGTGTTTCCTCTCTCCTTTTATGTTGCAGAGGCGACGCCGAAAACAGTGATGAGGGTAATGGGTGTGAAAGGCCTCACACTTTACCACTTGAAAAGCCACCTCCAGGTTTACCCAATTTCTTCCCTTTCTCTTGCAGATTCTCTCTCACACTCACAACTCTATCTCATCAGTTATGCACTGAAGGAGAGCAACACTGAAGGTGCTTTCCACTTGCTCTCTAAGAGGTAAAAAAAATGTAGTCTAGAGGAGCAGTAAGTCAAACAGACTTGGTATGTGGATGACCCATTTTAGACAAGTGTTGTCAACCAGAATATGAGGGTATTAACATGGTTTGCATGCCTCATGTGGATTCCAAAAGTTTCAGATCTTGGTAAATTTATAGGTTGTTGGGGCTTTAGAGCTCAAACAGGTTCTTCATAGTTTTTATGGTGATTCAATCATAGTCTTCTTAAGAGAAAAGGTTACTCTTCTAGATTTCTGTTAGATCAAACTAATTATTTTCTTACCAAACCAGGATTCTGTTTGGTGTTTGTCTTTGGAATCTTTAAAATGATTTTTCCAAGGGCTTCTTAATCTGAGTGGGAAGTTTTCAAAGCCCACAATGTCAGAAACATCATTCTATTAAAGTTCTGTGTGTTGTTTTCTTCCTTCTTTTTTAGTTGGTCTTCTTTATATTGAAGTTCTTTGAGTTCTTGCATTTGTAGATTGGCAATTTCTGATGTTGTTCCTGACTGATGGCTTTCAGAAGTACCGGCTTGGAAAGCAGTTTCATAGAGAGGGGAGTGTGCCTGAAGCAAAGGATGTGCTTCATGGTATGTTTAATTGAAACCCATTGACATTTTTTGGATTATTCTCTGATATATTTGATCTGAAGAGCTGCATGTCCTTTTTGTGGGCATGGTAGGGTGCATATAAATTCTCCCTGCTCCTAGACTGTAGGTTTTCCATGGTTATTTCCTAAGCTGGTGCTCTGAGAATCCTTCATCACCTGGAGTTGTTATGGACTGTTGTACTGTGTGACTTTTCTCATTTGTCATTATGTTTTTTTGTGACCACTTGCACAGGGTCTTCTGATGGACAAGTAGTGAACAATGCTGCCTGTCAGACTATGACCACACCCAAGTCACAGAATTCACAAGAGTATGTGTGTCTTTTGTCTCTTCACTTCTTATAGTACAGACATACATTGCCACACTGTATCTAAGACAGAAGTGTACCAGCACAGGTGAGCTTTTTTCAGAGTCATTTCAAAGGCGAATTGTTCCCAACAATTCTTCAACGTTTGTGTGTAGCAGGATATTTAGAGCATTTGAATTAGAGCTGTCAACATCAATGTTAGCACTGAGAGAAGTGTGATTATTGCAGAAGCTTCCAAATTACAGAGGCTATTCGCATGCAAATGGAGGCTCAACGTCGCCTGCAAGAGCAACTTGAGGTATTGTGTGTTGCCCCCCTGGGTCCCTGTTGATCTACTTTGTGGACATAGAATATGTTGAATCTCCAGTTTTATCTACTTGGGATAGATACCTCAAATTTTATAAAATAGGATCTCCTTATCTTTTTCTTTTTTTTCTCAATTTTTCAGATACAAAGAAACCTGCAGTTGCGGATTGAGGCTCAAGGCAAGTATTTACAATCAATTCTAGAGAAAGCCAAGGAAACCCTAGCCAACCATACAGGGGTGGCACCAGGACTGGAAGCAGCACATGCGGAGCTCACAGAGTTGGCATCCAAAGTGAATACAGAGCCACTTGACCCTTCCTTTTCCTCTTTGGCTCTGCCCAATTTGTCAGCCCATGAAGACCATGCTCAAGGTGGTTCCCTGCCACGCCAGTCTTCCCGAATATCAGACACCTCATCACAAAAGAGCTACCTCACCAATCTGACTGTGAAACCAGAGGACAGTGGAGGTGCATCTGGAAGCTGTGAGCACCAGGCTTCTACAGGTAAGCATCATGGTGCAAATGCATGATTGATGGGTGCTGCTCTAAGACTTGAGAACTAAATATGGAATGAAGAATGTATAAATATTCCATTTCAATAGTCAAGAGCACCCCTTGCTCTTCTTGTAGTGAAAATGGAACTGCATGAGCGATGGCTCCCACAGTTGAAAACCATCAGCCACCATCTTCCTCATTTTAGCTAGCTTCGTAACTTCCTTGACTACAAGCAGTCACTAAGTAACCTAACATGGGATTGCTGTCATGTTAGGATATCTATTAGGGTTGTACTAGGTGCACATTGTACAGGTACAAGCTAAAATGAAATGAACACTCACAAGCTCATTGCAGCTTGAATGAGGATACTATTGACATTCTTGATTAGCTATGTCAGTGCTAGCCAACATCATGAGTGAGGCTTCCCATTGCTACTGGGAATGTGACAGGAACTCAGGATGGTTTGTCTGAAATTTTGTACTGATTATTACATAGTTATCCACAGCTACTGTCAGGAGCTGATGAAGCAAGTGGGGAGTCATGGCAGTTCAACTCTGCCGTTCATGATGAAGGTGATGGCTTGACACTTTGTCAGCGATACTCACGAGATCATGACTGCACTCCTTGTGTTAGCTCCAGAAGTCGTCTGAAGTTCTCTCTGCAATCTCATAGATATGTACTAGGTTCACATTGCTTTGAAAGATGTGCTTAACACATGTAATAACAGGTGTTGGGCAGAAAATTCTAAGCCTGGGCCTGTATACTCATATGTCTGACCTGCCAGCAAATAGCTTGTGGGCCAAGTACACATTATCACGTAGCCCACAACTTCTGGGCTATGATGTTAAACTAGCTCTATCAGATCAATTCACTGGTTAGCCTGGGGAAAAAATCAGGTAATGCTAATAAGAAGAGGAAGGCAGTACTGGTTCAGGCTTGAAGCTTTCAGTTTTGCTGACGTTGGCAAGCATGTTTTTTCACTTGAAAGAACTGACATTTTACCTTGGCACATTTGATTGCAGGTATAGTCACTACATCCTCCAACTGAATGCTATGTAAGCTAATTGGCTACTTTTTCTGCAGGAATGAGGAAACACTAGACTCTTCATGTCCACCCTGAAGGACATTTTCGAGTGGGTACTTTTGTGGGTCCACCTCTGTTGGACATATGGGCCTGTGATTTGCTCATATTGGTCCTATGAATCTTTTAGTAGATAGTGGGAAAGCGAAGGGTGGAGACATTCATGGTTCATAGATTCTGGTGACTTGTTCTTGTAAATTACAGAAGGTAGTTGTGAAAGATAGAGAACATTTCAATGCTGATGTTCAATGGTAGGAGTACACTTTCACTCCCATGTACAGAATTTGGATATGGTGAAGGAGTGGGCTGTTCTGCATTGCTCAAAGCATAGTATTTTTATTCCAAACTTGCTGTAGGCTGCAGATATGGTTTGACCAAATCTGAACACTTTGCCTGGAAAGTCTTGTAAAATGTTTTGAAGGCTTCTTGAGCCTGATAATGAGTGTGTCAAATAGTAACAGTACTAACATTTCTGGAGCTGTGACTCTTTACCACTTTCTTGTGAGAGCTTGCAGGTTCTCTCTCACTCTCTGCATGCATGCAAAGTACTTCAAGTGAGACAGTGAGGAATGCTGGTCGAATGCAGGTGAATCTTACCATCCCAACCCTAGGTATTGGGATGATTTTGTGGAGAGATGGGATATCCCATCCCATCTCATCCAAAATATGATGAAAGGAAGTGTGCAGAAAATGGAGATATATGTTGGGAAAGTGCAGCATCATGTATAACTGTTATGGCAGGAGAGACGGGTAAGTATATGTGGGCAGAGAGACAGATTCCTGTTCTAAAAGTCCTGTAGGAGTAGTGGAGATGGATTTTTCTTGAACTGACTGGGACATATCCAAGAAAAAGGTTCAATGACAGAATCCAACTGATTTGACAAAGTTCTTCCACCAGAAAGTTTACTGAAGTGAGAAGGGTGTGTAAGATTGAATCCTATCTTCAAATAGTCATGTTTCTCCATAGAGTCCATGTTGCCTTTGGAGTATGGTATGGGTAATGTTGTTGGTGGTGCTTGCTTGTACAGGGGCAAGCTAAAACAAGATGAAGCTTACCCTCACAAGCTTGTCACAGGCTGGACAAGAATACCATTTTGACTTTTTTTCCTTAGCAATGCCTCTTTGAGTGCTAGCTGATACTCTGACTGAGTCTTCTCATTGCTTTGGAAATAAAACAGGAACTCATGATTTCAGTTTCTATGTAACTGTTGGCCCTAAGTTTTGAGCAGATTACTGTGTACTTTCACTGTGTGATGTAGTTTTGAAGTATGTAATGGTGGTTTCAATGTTTTTTCAAGCAAGATGTAGATTGATGGCATAGAGCAGATTTTGGGGGGTTTGAATTTGGGAAGTCAAATGTTACTGGACTGAAGAGGAATTAGGACACCGGCATTCAAAGTTATGAACTTGACAAGCATGCAGGTCCCTTCATCAACAATCCAGAGTCTTTACAGGTATGGTCTCCACTTTCCAGTTGATTGATATAAAATTTCAAATGTTACAATCTGATATCTGTGCAATGAGTATGGTGTGCACAGCTAAATGTAGTAACCATGGTCTGTGGTGTCTCTGATGCCCTCCTTCAGATGTTGCTGGTACAAGAGATAGAAAAGTAACAACCATCATGTTTTTCTGATATTGATGGTAATCTCATTGCTGGCGGCAGAGTTGGAAAGCAACCATTGAGCATTTTTCAGATATTACTGGTAAAATTATCTGTTCAGAATTTCAAGAGTTACCATACATTTTTTGGATTGTCTATCTGCTCAGGAATTGCAAGAGCGGTTGACCATTTTGTTTCTGTTTTCTGAAACCAAAAGACACCTAAGATTTCTGCTCCTGGTGTTCTATTTCTGTTCTATCAGTATCTCTTTGCATGATTACTGGAGTGCAGTGTAAAGTGTTAAGGAAAAACATAGAGGCAAGTGAGCAAATCATTTTTGTCACCAGCGGTGCATCATCATGCAAATGAAATCTACATCTCTTTAGTACCATGAACTCACCCAGAATGGGTAAACAATCCCTAAACAACTCTTAAACCCTGAACCCTGAACAAACAACCCCTGAGGGATGGAATCATTGGGGTTGGTATGAATATTGGCTGGTTCTTGACTTATATGAACAAGCTCTGGTTCTGGTTCTTTTAAATAAAATGAAAATGGTTTTTGGTTCCAATTCCAGTTGTGGAAATCAGACCTGGTTCTGGTTCAGTTCTGCCTAAACCCAGGTCTGGAACCTGCAGTGAACTGATGGTTAACCTCCAGTTAGCCTCTGGTTCCAGGATCAGTTCTGATTTTTGGGTTCTGAGTTCAGTTTTGTTCCCAGAATCAGGTTTGGTTCTAGAAGACCCAGTTTTTTGGTTCTGGTTCCAGAACTGGATCCAAAATCAGCAGGCCTGGTTCCGATTTGGTTGGAACTAACTAGACCCGGCGGTTCTAACTCTCGAAACCAGGTAACCGCCCCCCACACCGGGTTGGTGGTAACTAAGTCGTCAGCAAAAGAGGGAGAAAAAGAAAGAGGAGGGCGGAAAGAAAAGAAAAAGGAGGGAAGGGAACACACAAAGGATTCCTTAGGATCTTTTGGTGCGAATCTTGTGTCCGGCGCAGCCATGATTCGCTCACCGGAAACAGCTGCTGGAATCTCGTCATTGACCTGCTTGCTTGCTTGCTCGCTCGCTTGCTCCCTCCTCGTGATGCGAAGAAGAACCTTAATTTTAGAGACGCAACTTGTCGATTTCTAATTTTCTGGTCCAGCTTAGGTATATCAATTTAATAGTTTGCCAAAAAGCTTTGAAGATATGGGACGTCAACGGGGGAGCAACAAAAGCTTGAAGACATACATACATATATAGATGCATTGTTGAAGACCATCCAATCCGAGACAATTTGGTGGGTGGGGGGAAAAAAGCGCCAAAAAAAAAAAAACACAAATATTGCCATCTTGCGGGGCGTCTTCAAGCTGCGACAAAACAAAACAACACGGAACCAAAAAAAAAAAAAAAAAAAAAAAAAAAAAAAAAAAAAAAAAAACAACCAAAAAAAACGGATCCT
>Ga0116227_10015176_pt1 | contig 11476 bp, 11 predicted proteins | sample S1TSphgellanicum_FD_89693 | JGI IMG/M metagenome (GOLD analysis project Ga0116227, IMG submission 89693) | Host-associated microbial communities from peat moss isolated from Minnesota, USA - S1T2_Fb - Sphagnum magellanicum MG | ecosystem: Host-associated > Plants > Peat moss > Unclassified... | reverse complement strand
CACTTCGTAAAAAGGGAAGTGCTAGACGGAAAAAACTAGCTAAGCGCGAAGGAAGAATCCATCAAACTATAGCTCGTTCAAGAAGGGATCATGCTTACAAGACTGCTCATCAACTTGTACGCACCGAGAAAAAAGTTTTCTTCCATGAGAAACTAAATCTTGCTGGCTTATCAAAAAGAAATGAAGCCAAGAAAGATGATAATGGAAATTTCATCAAGAATGGTCAGGCATCAAAATCCGGATTGAATAAGTCTTGGAATGATGCCGAGAAATGGTCAATTCTTTACTATATTGGACTACATAGCCTCGAAAGCTGGAGCAAGAGTAGTAAAGGTAAATCCTGCTTACACGTCTCAATTATTGGCATATCGTGATGAATTTGTGTTCACGGATTGCTCAATCAGGACTTATTATGACCTTCAGGAATTGCTTTATGTTGATAGGGACATTAATGCATCTATTAATGTAAAGCGAGTTGGGCTGGAACTGTTCCCAACTATAAAACGCAGTAGAGGGAAAGTGGTAGTAACTATCACTGCGACAGCTAGTACCAAGGGAGGAAGTTCTGGAAGTTCAACGGAGATGCCAGAAGCCTACACTGACCGCTTGCGGCAGTGTAGGTAGTTCACTACCAACTCAGGCTATTTCATCAGCTAAAAGCCGACCGTCAACTCGCTCATATTCATCTTCGAGTAGCCATGAGTGAGCATCGTCATAAGTCGAACTTGAAAAAATTGGTTTATAGTTAGCGGCTGGATCGTAGATCCAAGAATTACCCTGTTGATTACTGACTAACATGAGAATCCGAGGTGGGAAAACAATCGGGTCTACCCATAACTCTATAAATTCCCAATCATTAATTTGTGCGGCGAGGTTTTGTGCGTGGGATAACATGGTATATATTTGTCCCTGCAAAAGTATAGTCCATAGCGTTCATAGTCATCATCATCTTCAACTCCTGAGCTTTCTCCACTTTCTAGAATAGCCTGTGTCACTGAGTCCATCGTGGCTCGGTCATTAAACACATGGGCTTTCCCTTCTTTCCTCAGCAGTCTTTGTACTTGGGAGGTGTCAGGAAGATGTTTGTCAAATAAACTGGTTCTAGGGTCTGGAGTTAGTTCACGGTCAATACCGCTCATCCCTACATTATGAAATATTTTTTTGGTTACAAATGTCGAAGACCCTTTTCCAAACCTTGACAGACGCCGGTGAGAAAATCTAAATCCAAAGTGGCAATGGTGTCGCTAGGTTTGTGATAATGTGGATTTCGCAAGAATGCTGTATCTGTCACCATCATTGCCGGATAACCCTGATCCCAAAAGTGAGCATGATCGCTGAGTCGCGTTTGCGGAAGTATTAGACCTCGATTTGGCACAGGTAGCCACTCACTTGGTGTCCCAGATTTGCGGATATTACGGCTTAAGCTAATTAAATCAGGAATTGTCCGTAAATTGCCAAGTAAAGCAATAAAGTTGCCGCGATGTGGGTAAAAGCGTTCCAGAGGAGATGGATAGCGTTGTGAACCAGGGGTAGAATCGCAATAACCCAGCATTTCTAGAGAAATCATTAAGCGTAAAGGCTGCTGTTGCTGTCGCATCTGGGCGGCATACTCAGAAGCACCAGAAGGACCCACTAAGCCGTATTCTTCCATATCAAAAGCAATCAGCCGCAGGGGATATCTTGTTGGTTCAGCAGCAAACACTCTTGCAAATTCCAGCAACACCGCGACGCCTGTGGCATTATCATCAGCCCCTGGTGTTCCTGGTACAGCATCATAATGGGCAGCAATTAAAATTGGTGATATATTCCCCTTAGATGCTCCAGCCTGGGATGGTAAATTTAATATGTAGTTTCTACAGGTTTTGCCCCTCACCAGAAAGGTGTGGATTTCCACACTTCCCCATTGTGAAAATTGTTGGCGGATATATTCCTGGACGAAAAAATGCCCTGCTGTTGCCAGATAAGGATCGCGATCGCGCGCTATCTGAGTTAGGTGAATTTTTAGTCGCCCTTTTAAATCCAAATTTCTACAACCATCACTTCAAAATGCCTCTTAGGCAGACAAAGCGTTGTCAGTGTTATCCTAGTCTTGCAACTACCTTCAGTTGCATGAATTTGAATGGACACCTTTTTCCGAACGGAAACCAACCAACCCTTAGGGAAGCCCGCTCTAAGGGTGTTGTGCAAGTGCCTTCCAATTCTTGATAACCGTACTGATTATTATAACGGAGCTTTTATTCTTTAGCAGAATGCCAAAAGTAATCGTCCCCAAGCATAATAAATTTATTAAGACACATTAGGAGTAGGAGAACAGTAACGCATGGGCAAGGTAGTCGGCATTGACTTGGGTACAACCAACTCAGTAGTTGCCGTCATGGAGGGTGGCAAGCCGGTGGTTATTGCCAATGCAGAAGGAATGCGAACCACTCCCTCCGTCGTTGGCTTCAGCAAAGAAGGCGAAAGAGTTGTCGGGCAAATGGCACGACGGCAAACTGTCCTTAACCCACAAAACACTTTTTTTGCCATCAAACGCTTTATGGGGCGCAGGTATGCCGAACTTAATCCAGAATCAAAGCGAGTCCCCTATACCATCCGCAAAAACGAAGCAGGCAATATCAAAATTGTCTGTCCCCGTCTAGATAGGGAATTTGCCCCAGAAGAAATTTCGGCAATGATCCTGAAAAAGCTGGCAGAAGACGCCAGTCGCTATCTAGGTGAACCAGTGACAGGGGCAGTGATTACCGTTCCTGCCTATTTTAATGATTCCCAGCGACAGGCAACACGAGATGCTGGTAGAATCGCGGGCTTAGAGGTGTTACGAATTCTTAATGAACCCACTGCGGCATCTTTAGCGTACGGATTAGACCGTGGTAACAGCGAAACCGTTTTAGTATTTGACTTAGGTGGTGGAACTTTTGATGTGTCGATTCTAGAAGTTGGCGATCGCATTTTTGAGGTTAGATCTACTAGTGGTAATACGCAGTTGGGTGGTAACGATTTTGACAAAAAAATTGTAGATTGGCTGGCTGAGAAATTTTTGACAGACGAAGGGGTAGATCTTAGACGTGAGCCCCAAGCTTTACAACGCCTGATCGAAGCTGCCGAAAAAGCCAAAATCGAACTTTCCTCCGTCAGTGTCACAGATATTAACTTACCCTTCATCTCCGCCGACCAAGATGGTCCTAAACATCTGGAAACTCGCTTGACGCGTTCCGAGTTTGAGGGTTTGTGTGATGACTTGTTAGGGCGATTGCGCCAGCCAGTCAAAAGGGCGCTAAAGGATGCTGATATCACACCCGCAGATATTGATGAAGTTGTGCTGGTTGGAGGTGCTACCCGCATGCCTATGGTACAGCAACTAGTGCGAGCAATGATTGGCACGGAACCCAACCAAAACGTTAATCCTGATGAAGTTGTAGCCGTGGGTGCAGCAATTCAGGCAGGCATTCTTGCTGGAGATCTCAAGGATGTACTGCTCTTAGATGTCACGCCCCTATCCCTAGGATTGGAAACTGTCAGTGGTGTGACGAAAAAACTCATTCCTCGCAACACTACCATACCAGTACGTCGCTCCGATGTTTTTTCTACATCAGAAAATAACCAAAACACTGTGGAAATCCATGTAGTGCAAGGTGAACGAGAAATGGCGACAGACAATAAGTCGCTGGGAAGGTTTAAGTTGTATGGCATTCCGCCAGCACCACGAGGAGTCCCGCAAGTTCAGGTGTCATTTGATATTGATGCCAACGGGATTTTACAGGTAACAGCCTTGGATAGAACCACAGGTCGGGAACAGAGTATCACCATCCAAGGTGCTTCTACCTCAAGCGAGGCAGAAATTAAACGGATGATTCAAGACGCCCAGAGATATGCTGACGTAGACCGAGAACGTAAAGAACGAGTAGAAAAGCGCACTCGTGCTGAAGCGTTGATTTTACAAGCAGAACGACAACTCAGAGAAGTGGCGCTGGATTTGGGCATGCAGTTTGCCCGCAGTCGCCGCCAGCGGATTGATAGTATTAGCCGGGATCTGCGTGAGAGTCTACAGCAAGACGACGATCGCGGCATAGACCAAGCCCAAGCAGCTCTACAGGATGCTTTGTACGAGCTAAATCGGGAAATCCGAGAGTATTATGTTGACGACGAAGACGATGACTTGTTTGGCGCTATCCGTGACATCTTTACTGGCGATAATAAAGAAAAAGAACGAGAACGGGAACGCGATCGCGAATACCCAAGAGAAAGAGATACGTTGCGTGAACGCGATCGTGATTACTACAGCAGAGACAGGGACTACGGTAAAAACTACGGCAAGGAAAACCGTTCCTCCACCTATGATAGCGATTATACACGCAAACCTCGTCCTAAATACCAAGAAAATTGGGATGAGGAAGATGACGATTGGCTGTAATAATTTTGCTAACGGCTAATAGCTAATAGCACAATTAACTATGAGCTATTAGCCATTAGCAAAATATGAAATCTTAAGTGAAAAACCTGATTATGCCGAATTTGCAGAATTTTCGCGATTACTACGAAATTTTGGAAGTCCCTAAAGATGCCGTTAATGAAGAAATTAAAAAGAATTATCGGCGATTAGCAAGACAATATCACCCCGACCTCAATCCAGGAAACAAAGCAGCAGAGGACAAATTTAAGGATATTGGTGAAGCTTATGAAATCCTTTCTGATGCGAGTAAGCGGGCACAGTATGACCAGTTTAGCCGATTCTGGAAGCAAAAAGGCTTTGCCGTCGGCAAATCAGCACCACGCGACCAAACCTGGTGGAATAATCGCCCTAACAGCCGTGAGAGCAATGAGGAAGTAAATCCTAACGATTATCCAGATTTTGAGAGTTTTATTAATCAAGTTATAGGTGTAGGCGGTCGTAGAGACACGAGAAATGGCTCTAATAATGGCGTCAAGAGCGATCCATTTCGTTCCCCCAGAACAAAAGTAGAATACACAGTCAACCCCCGTTCCACTCGTCGGGATATAGAAGCAAGATTAACCTTGCCGCTAGAAAAAGCTTATAAAGGTGGAATGGAGAGGATTCGCTTAGAAGATGGGCGATCGCTCGAAGTCAACATGCCTGCAGGTATGGTAACAGGTCAAACTATCCGCCTGCGGAAACAAGGCATCAATGGTGGTGATTTATACTTAAAAATGACCGTCATACCTCATCCTTTATTTAAGGTAGAAGCAACAAACATACTCTGTCAAGTACCTGTGACTCCAATTGAGGCAGTCTTGGGAGGACAAATAGAAGCACCAACGCTGGATGGACCAGTAAAAATGACTATCCCTCCAGGAATCCGGTCTGGTCAAAGGTTCCGCCTTGCAAATAAGGGCTACCCTGCCGAGAATGGTAAGCGGGGAGATCAATTGGTGGAACTCCAAATAGTTACGCCTAAAGATATTAGTCCGCAAGAACGGGAACTCTACGAAAAGTTACAGGCTATGGAAACCTTTAAACCCCGCGCCGATTTAGTTGGTTAGGTGTAAGCTATAACACTCAGTCAACGCCAACGAACATACTCTCAAGAAACACGGGGCAATGGGCAATGGGCATGGGGAATAGTGTTTTTTTCATTCGTAGCGGGTGGCGCACCGCCTGTCGGTCACTCAGAAGAAAGCTACCATGATTTATCCCTGAGAGGAGGTTTAGAATATGAGAAAAATGTTGATCGCTAGGTGACTAAAACAGTTGTGAATCAAAACGGGACCACGCCACAAAGCAGCGAACCCACTCATTATGCCCTGCTAGGACTGCATCCCTCGGCCTCGGCTATCGAAATCCGTCGTGCATATCGGGAACTGAGCAAACGCTATCATCCTGACACTACAGATTTGCCTCGTGGTGTAGCCACCGCCAAATTTCAGCAACTTAACGAAGCTTATGCTATCTTAAGCAGCCCAGAACAGCGGTTTACCTACGACTTGAAAATCGGCTATTTGCGCTTTGGAGTTATTCAAGCACCTCCTGACTTGAACCATCCCGTTTCTAATTCCTACGACTGGTCTAAATCAGCTTATCTGGACGCTACCGATCGCCCTCTCTCAACAGGCGAAATTTTTGCTTTATTTATTCTAGGGTTAACATTTTTAGCTTGCTTGCTATTAGTGATCACTATTGGCTTAACACGTGGTGATGCTGCTTTCCCAACGCAAATCCAGCCATCTCACCCAATAGTACATCAGCAAATAATTCATAATTCATAATTCATAATTCATATGCCTCTTCTTCCTTCTGACACTCCCCTATATAACCATCCTCTACCCCAAATTGAGCAGTGGCTAAAGGGCCAAGGTTGTCAACAAGATGAACAACAACCGCATTGCTGGCATGTGCAGCGACCTACTTGGCAAGCCGAACTTTGGCTTGATATCGAGCAAATCATCGTGCGATATCTCCAAGCCGGAGAAAATGGGCAAGATATCCAACGTTCATTCAAGTATGCCCTCAGCCGACAAGATGTAGAAAGAGCGGTTTTTTCTGGACCATAGGGGAGGCAGGGGGGCAGGGGAGCGGGGGAGCAGGGGAGCAAGAATTATCGGCAATTAGTTCTTTTCCCCTCTGCGCCTCCGCGCCTCTGCCCCCCTGCTCCCTTTCACACCTTGCCAAACCTACGTTCCCTTCCTTGGTAGGAGTACAAGGCGCGGTGAAATTCACGACGGTCAAAATCTGGCCAGAGAGTCTCGGTTATATAAATTTCTGCATACGCTATTTGCCAGAGAAGGAAATTCGAGAGCCGCATTTCCCCACTAGTACGGATTAACAAATCTGGGTCACAAATTCCTGCTGTGTAGAGGTGGCGTTCAAAAGTCGCCTCATCAATTTCATCTGGTTGGAGTAAACCTTGGTGTACTTTATCAGCGATCGCACGACAAGCCTGTACAATATCCTGTCTACCTCCATAATTTGTTGCCACTGTAAACTTGATACCACGATTGTCTCTTGTTTCTTCCATTGAACGGGAAATTTCCTCTTGCACTGTTCGTGGCAGAGCACTCAAGTTCCCCACAAATTTAATTTGTACATTCTCCTTGACCATTTCCCGCAATTCTTGGCGTAAGACTCGTTGAAACAGGGTCATTAAAAAATCGACTTCTTCCTGTGGTCTTCTCCAGTTCTCGGTTGAAAAAGCATAAGCTGTCAGTGCACCAATTCCCCAATCGTCACAACAGCGGAGTAAATTTTTCAGAGCATCGGTCCCTCGCTGATGACCCACAAATCGGGGTAGTCCTCGGTGCTGAGCCCACCGACCATTGCCATCACAAATTACCGCAACATGCTTGGGCAGTAGTTCTCGTTTTAAGTCAGTGGGCAGATCTTGCAGTTCAGTTTTTTGTACTGTCATTTCTTCTCTCGCGAAGCAGTCGATGGTAATCCGAGTAAACGTAAAATCAGTGCCAGTGCCTTACCACGAATCCGACGACCCAAACTCAACAAACCAGGAGCAACAGCCTCCCGATCCGCAGTTGTTGAAAATCGAGCCTCTAATGACTCTTTCAGCTTCGTAATCGTCAGTGGTCTATTTAGGGTTCCCCTTTCCGCAAGGGAAATTGAACCAGTTTCTTCTGATACAACGACACAGATGCAGTTTTCGACCCGCTCAGTAATTCCCATCGCTGCCCGGTGGCGTGTTCCCAACTGGCGCGAGGCTGTGCGTCCCGAAAGTGGTAAGATGATACCCGATGCTGCAATCCGCGAGCCACGAATCAACGTTGCTCCATCGTGCAACAAAGTTTTCGGCTGAAAAATTGTCTGGATCAGCTCCTTAGAAACTTCTGCATTCAGCCTCACTCCGGGCACAGAAAAATCTCGCTCGTCAATAGGACCAGTGGTTTCCAAAATCAGCAACGCTCCAATCCGGTTTTTCGATAGTTCTTTAACCGCATCAACAATTTCGTCAATTACACTATCAGATTTTGGCACAGCGCGAATGGACGGTTGAAACAACTGTCTAAACTCGCCCCGTCCCAACTGTTCCAAAAATCGACGAAACTCTGACTGGAGAGTAACTGCCATTGCCACAGCACAGCCAATCACTAATTTTTCCAGTACAAAACTTAGCAGTTGTAGCTGCAGTCTGGCACTTAATACTGACGCCAACATCAAAATAATAAATCCCCGCACCATCCAAAGCGTCCGGCGCTCACTAATAATAACAAGGATCATGTACGTCAGCGCCAGTACTAACACAATATCCAGAGTCTCAACTAGCAAGGGCTGAGACAATCCTACTGCTGTCAGCCATTGCTTCCACCAATCTTCCATGACATCTGGATTTAACCAACTCCCGTGAAATTATGAATTACGAATTGTGAATGATGAATTATGGATTTTTCATCTTTCATAATTCACCATTCATCATTCATCATTTCTGAATGAGTCTTTGTGGTAGGCAATCTTGTTTAATCAAGTCCTGATAAGCTTCACGCTGCAAAATTAGATTTGCTTCTCCATTCGCTACTACAGCTGCTGCCGGTCGGGGTAACCGATTGTAGTTCGATGCCATACTGTAATTGTACGCACCAGTCGCCATCACTATCAGAATATCCCCCGGTTTAGTTTTTGGCAGTTGGGCATTCTTTATTAGGATATCCCCTGATTCACAATGTTTACCAGCAATTGTTACAGTTTCCGTCAGTGGCTCTGACATTCGGTTGCCAACGACTGCGCGATAAACTGATTGGTAAGTAATCGGGCGTGGATTATCAGCCATTCCGCCATCGACTGTTACGTAAGTTCGGATTTCCGGAATGACTTTTGATGAACCAATAGTATAGGCAGTAACACACGCTGTACCAATGAGTGATCGCCCTGGTTCACACAGTAATTTCGGCAACGGCAAATTTTCTGCTACACAAGCTTCTTGAATGACTTCACAAATCGGTTTGACCCATTCTTCAATGCTAGGCGGATCGTCTGATTCTGTGTACTGAATCCCTAAGCCACCACCGACATTTAACTCACATACTGATAAACCGTATCCTGTTGCTTTACTCAACCACTGCACCATGACAGCAGCTAAATCCCGATGCGGTTGAAGTTCAAAAATCTGAGAACCAATGTGGGCGTGTAATCCCACGCAATTGAGGACAGATTGTTTGCTGACAAAAGCAAACAACTCGTCTAAATCATTGGGATCAAAGCCAAACTTACTATCCAGATGTCCTGTGCGAATGTATTCATGTGTGTGACATTCAATACCTGGTGTTAGCCGTAACATGGTCCGGATGGGGTGTGGGGTGTGGGAAGAACTTTCCCCTGCTTCCCCTGCTTCCCTTGCTCCCCATTCCCCACTCCCTACTCCTTCCACAAGAGTATGCAATTCATGCCAATTATCCACCACAATGGTACAACCAGACTGGATGGCTAAATTTAGTTCTTCACGAGATTTATTATTCCCGTGGAAGTAGATTTTGTCTGGACTCACACCCGCAGTTAGGGCTGTGTAGAGTTCGCCCCCGGAAACTACGTCAATTCCTAAACCAACGGAAGCGACGATCGCGCAAACTGCCAAACAACTCCACGCCTTTGAGGCATATAGTACCTGAGATTCACCTTTGTAATGGCGCTTGAAACTTTCCTGGTACTGCTTTGATGCTGTTCGCAGGGTGTCTTCATCCAAAATGTATAATGGCGAACCAAACTGCTGAACTAGGGTTGTGACATCACAACCTCCTATTTCTAAAGAGTCATGACTATTAATTCTGGCTGTGATTGGCAGAATTTGCTGATTGGGTGAAAGATTTGTGTTTTGAGTACTTCTTTGAGGTAAATACTTGCTACCAGAATTTTGAACCCCAGTAGGGTGAGTCGATACCATATTTATAAGAGTTGTCCTTGTTAAAATTACGAGTGCAATTAGGTTTGCCGATCCCCAGTTTACCCAATAACGTGCTTTTTCACCCCTATACCAAGATTATGGTATTGGAACGTACGCTGTCGCGATCGCGAGAGCACGAGATGATGCTGGTTATAGCTACAAATAGCGCTAAATCTGTTATAAGAGTAACGGAATGGAAGCTTTTCAACTAGAAATTAAAGAACTGACACCAGAAAATCTAAGTGCCGTGCTGGAACTGGATCAAGCTTGCTTTGGGGGTTTGTGGACGCTGGAAGCCTACCGACGAGAGTTAGAAAGCCCTAACAGTGATTTAATCGGTTTGTTTTCCCCTCTCTTTCCCTTGCGATTGCTTGGTTTAGGTTGCTTTTGGTCAATCTTGGAGGAGGCACACATTACAATATTGGCGATCCAGCCCCAATATCATTGTCGAGGTTTTGGACAGGCTTTATTGTACTCCTTGCTAAGCACTGCTTGCGATCGCGGTTTGGAGCGAGCTACCCTCGAAGTGCGAACTTCTAATTTGGCTGCAATCTCTCTCTATGAGAAATTTGGCTTCAAAACAGCTGGACGACGACGGCGTTATTACCAAGATAATGGTGAGGACGCACTCATTCTTTGGCTGGGAGATTTGCAACAGCCGCAATTTCAGGAAACTCTAGATCACTGGTCTATCATTGTTCGCGATCGCCTGAACAAATCGTCTTGGCAGTTAATGAAAGGGGTGTAGGGGGTAGGGTGTGGGGTGTAGGGTGTCGGGACTCAAAACAAGGACGCCATATTTCTTGTACCCTTCTTGTACTCCTAAAGGGGTGTGGTTGTTTTGTTTTCCCCCCACACCCCACACCCAGTTCTCGGTCAACAGTCAACTGTAGATCCTATAAATGTTATATTTCTTTATATAAGGATTTTTAATCAATAAATTATAAAAGTTCAAATATTTTTATGATTTAGGCAAAATATCATAAATCGAATGTTCAAACCCTTCTTGACACGAACAATGAAATATGATAAAAATCATCCTTTGGGACTAACTAAAAAAACTTAAAAATCTTACTGTCAGTTGCTTTTAGTTAGTCCGGAAAATGCTTGAAAACTCAACCTCCTCAGTACACTGCCAGCAAAAAAGCAATCAATAGCTAATAATCGCGACCAAGACTTGGGCGATCCCTGCTTGGATGTCTATTATCTTTATACAGGCATCCAAAATTTTTGCCTGTGCTAAAATCAGCTTACCGGCACGACGCAGGTGATGGGATCAATGCCATATGTTTGAACGCTTCACAGAAAAAGCCATTAAGGTGATCATGCTAGCCCAGGAAGAAGCACGCCGACTGGGTCACAACTTCGTAGGTACTGAACAGATCCTCCTCGGATTGATTGGAGAAGGTACCGGAGTGGCGGCTAAGGTACTAAAATCTATGGGCGTCAATCTCAAGGACGCTCGGATTGAGGTAGAAAAAATCATAGGCCGGGGTTCTGGTTTTGTTGCCGTGGAAATTCCGTTTACGCCACGGGCAAAACGAGTTCTGGAACTATCCTTGGAAGAAGCACGCCAATTGGGGCATAACTACATTGGCACCGAGCATCTGCTGTTGGGCCTAATCCGAGAAGGGGAAGGT
>Ga0116227_10015175_pt1 | contig 11477 bp, 10 predicted proteins | sample S1TSphgellanicum_FD_89693 | JGI IMG/M metagenome (GOLD analysis project Ga0116227, IMG submission 89693) | Host-associated microbial communities from peat moss isolated from Minnesota, USA - S1T2_Fb - Sphagnum magellanicum MG | ecosystem: Host-associated > Plants > Peat moss > Unclassified... | reverse complement strand
TTTCCGGAACTCGGCGAGGCCAACGATGCGCTCTGGGCGGCGCTCGCGCGGCGGCTCACCGGAGCCGGCGTGGCGGACTGCCCCACGGCCCTGACGCGGGACCTCGATCATCGGACCGTCTGGGCCCACCCTCGATTGCTGCTGGGTCAGGGCTGCGAATACCCGCTCGCGACAGCCTCTGCAGCCTCGATACGAGTGGTCGGCACACCGTGCTACGGCGTGCCCGGCTGTGACGGCGCAAACTACCGCAGCGCCATCGTCGTGCGCAGCGACGATGGCGCGACCGGCCTCGCGCAGCTGCGCGGTCGCCGCTGCGTCATCAACGAGCGCGACTCGAACAGCGGCATGAACCTGCTGCGGGCGGCTCTGGCGCCGCTCGCCGCCGGTGCGCCGTTCTTCAGCACCGTGACGGTGAGCGGAGCGCATCGACGCAGCGCCGAGATCGTGGCGCAGGGACAGGCCGACGTGGCTGCCATCGATTGTGTGAGTTTTGCGCATATTCAACGGCTCTATCCCGCGACCAGCGCGCGTCTGCGCGTGCTCGCATGGACGCCGGCAAGTCGCAGCCTGCCGCTCATCACCGCCCGCAGTACCGACGCTGCGACGCTCGCCGCCTTGCGAGCGGGCTTGGCGGCGGTGGCCGCGGACGAAACCCTCGCCCCGGTCCGCGCGCGACTGTTCCTGCGCGGCTTCGATCTCGACCCGGAGCCGGGATTCGGCGCGGTCCTGCGCCTCGAAGCATCCGCCCGGCGACTCGGCTATCCCGAGCTCGCCTAGCGCCCATCCTCGCATAGCGCCCATCCTCGCCTAGCGCCCATCCTCGCATAGCGCCAATCGAGGACCCGCCGCGAGCGACGGAACCTGCGACACGGGCCGCGAGGCACCCGTACCGCACTGCCAGCCGGCACGCTGGCGGGCGCATGCCCGTCAGCTTGAGAAGCTGAATGAAACCGGATACTTTTTCATGCTATCTATGCGTACGGATCATACCTCGAGGGCGCTCGGTTTCTACCGCCGCCTGCCCAATCCGCATGCCATCGAGGTGTTTGCCCTGGCGGCTCGCGCCGGCAGTTTCAGCGGTGCCGCCCGCGAACTCGCGGTGACCCAGAGTGCGGTCAGCCGCCAGGTCCAGCAGCTCGAACGCGCGCTCGGCACGCCCTTGTTCGTGCGCCACAAAGGGGGCCTCAAGCTCACGACCGAGGGCGCCGCCTTGTTGCCGATCGTCGATGACGCCTTCGCGATGTTGGCGAACATCTGCGACAGCCTGCGCAGCGCGAGCCAGGTGTTGACCCTGCGCATGCCGCCGACGCTCGCCGCCCGCTGGTTTCTGCCGCTGATGCCGGCGCTGCGCGCCGCGCTCGCTGAGGTGGACGTGCGCATCACGACCCAGGACGCCTGGCAGCCGCGTTTCGAGGACAACGACATAGACGCGGCCATCGTCCACGGGGAGGGCCATTGGGCCAACGTCGAGGCGGTGAAGCTCATGCCAGAGCTCTTGGCGCCGGTCTGCTCGCCCACCGTGGCGGCCCGCCTGAAGACTCCCGCGGATCTCAAGCATGCCCTGCTGCTCCACTGCGAGCCGCTGAGCGCCTGGGCACGCTGGCTGGAAGCAGCCGAGCTCGTGGGAATCCCCGCGCATCGGGGCCCGACCTTCGATACCCTCGAACTCGCCCTGTCCGCCGCGACGCGCGGCCAGGGAGTCGCGCTCGGCGACTTGAACCTGGTCAGCGAGGCGATTCGCGACGGCGTGCTGGTCGCGCCGTTCGAGTGCACTCTCGATCTCGGTGTCGCCTACTACCTTGTCTATCCGCCGCACCGCGCGACGACCGCGAAGATCAGCGCCTTGCGGGACTGGTTGCTGACCGTTGCAGCCGCATGAATGCGTGCGGCAGCGTCGATCCCACAAACCAAGGAACAGCTGGGCGGGTACTATTTGATCGACGTGCCGACGCTCGACGCAGCGCTTGCCTGGGCCGCCAAGATCCCGTCCGCCGGGTACGGATCGATCGAGGTCCGGCCCCTGATGGAGAACCAGGCGCTCAAGGCGGGCGACTAGCGGCTCGCACAAAACTTGGATGCGTTGGGCGGCGGCTTTGGCATCGATCGGCCCAGGCGTTAAAGTGCCGCCCATGACGCGACTCAGAGCGCTTTGCTTCGGTCATTGCAGCGACGGCTGCGGCGCCGGCCCGAACCAGCATCCGGTAGGCCGTGCGCCAACCTTGAGCGCGGCCGGGACGGCGTCATGACGCCGCCCGCGTTGAATTCGGGGCCCGTGGTGGACCGCCCGGCGCCGCGCCGAGTTTTCTGCATCGGCGCGACCGGTACGCTCGGGCGCGCGACCGTGCGGGCACTCGTGCTGCGCGGTCACGAGGTCGTGTGCTTCATGCGTCCGCGCGCCGGCGTCGGCGGACGGCTCGCACCGGCAGACCTGGCGCCGCTGCTCTCCGGCGCCACCATTCGCGTCGGGGACGTCACCGACCGCGCGTCGCTCGAGCGGGACGGCTTGCGGGGCGAGCGCTTTGATGCGCTCGTCTCCTGCCTCGCATCGCGTACGGGGGCCCCGAAGGACGCCTGGGCCATCGACCATCGTGCGCACCTCACGGTCCTCGAGGCGGTCCGCCATGCCGGGGTGTCTCAGATGGTGCTCTTGTCGGCCATTTGTGTGCAGAAACCGCTGCTCGCCTTCCAGCGGGCCAAACTGGCGTTTGAGAACTCGTTGGCGCAATCCGGAATGACCTACTCGATCGTGCGACCGACGGCGTTCTTCAAATCGCTGTCAGGACAAATCGAGCGGGTCAGGGCCGGCAAGCCGTTCCTGGTGTTCGGCGACGGCCGTCTGACCGCGTGCAAGCCGATCAGCGACACGGATCTGGCCGACTACCTCGCCGACTGTCTGCACCTCGAGGCTCGCTGGAACCGCGTATTGCCGATCGGTGGGCCCGGCGAGCCCATCACGCCGCGCCAACAAGGCGAGCGGCTTTTCGAACTGCTCGGGCGCACGCCCCGGTTCAAACACGTGCCGGTCGGGTTGTTGGACGGCATCATCGGTGTGTTGGCGACGCTCGGGCAGGTCTTTCCGCCCCTCGCGAACAAGGCGGAGTTCGCGCGCATCGGCCGCTATTACGCGACCGAGTCGATGCTAGTCTGGAACCCGGAGACCGGCCGCTACGATGCCGACGCCACACCCTCCACGGGCACCGAGACCTTGTTCGACTTTTACGCCAAATTGTTGCGCGGCGACGTCGCGGCCGAACTCGGCGATCACGCCGTCTTTTGAAACTCCAGCGGCGCGGCGCGCTAACAGTCAGAATCGAGTGGCCGTTTTGGAAACAGGCGAATCGCTTTCGGAAACAGGGAGGAACCGGCCATGAGCGCACCGCTGCCGATCGTCTGCATCCCGGGCCTCGGCTGTTCGGCGCGGCTCTATGCGGAGCAGATTCCAGCACTCTGGACCGTGGGTCCCGTGCAGATCGCGGTCCACGCCGGACAGGACAGCATGGCGGATATCGCGCGCTCGATCCTGGCATGGGCGCCCCCGCGCTTCGCATTGATCGGCCTGTCGATGGGCGGCTATGTCAGCTTCGAGATCCTGCGTCAGGCTCCGCAGCGCGTCGTGAAGCTCGCCCTGCTCGATACGACCGCGCGGCCAGACACGCCCACGCAGACCGCGAACCGCCAGGCCCAGATCCAACTGGCCGGCACGGCACCCCTCCAAGAACTGGCCGATGCGATGTTCCTCAGACTCGTTCACGAGCGGCGGCGCGAAGACGAGCATCTGCGTCGCGTGTTTCGGCTCATGACGGAAGAAATCGGCGCGCAGGGTTTCATCCGGCAGCAGACGGCGATCATAAGACGGCCGGACTCGCGCCCCACGCTGCCGCAGATTCAGTGCCGGACGCTCGTTCTGGTCGGGGACGCGGATGCATTGACACCGCCCGCGGTCGCCGCCGAGATCGCGAACGGCATCGCCGGCGCGCGGCTCGTGATCGTGCCCGACTGCGGTCATGCCTCCACCGTCGAACAGCCGGTGCCGGTGACGACGGCCCTGCTGGACCTGTTGCGGATAGACTAGAATAGCTGGATGGACGTCGCAGAGTGATCCCATGTCCAGCATCGACAGCGCCGGCAGCTTCAATCTCGGCGACCGCAGCGTAAAACGCCTCGGCTACGGCGCCATGCAACTCGCCGGACGCGGCGTGTTCGGTCCGCCGAAGGACCGGGAGGCGGCCCTCGCCGTGTTGCGAGAAGCCGTCGCGAGCGGCGTGAACCACATCGACACAGCCGATTTTTACGGCCCGCACATCACCAATCAGATCATCCGCGAGGCGCTGGCACCCTACCGCGAGGATGTCGTGATCGTCACCAAGATCAGCGCCCTGCGCGGCGCGGATGGCTCGTGGATCCCCGCGTTCTCGCGCGAGGAACTGACCCAGGCAGTCCACGACAATTTGCACAACCTCGGCTTGGAGGTGCTCGACGTGGTCAATCTGCGCAGCATGTTCAACGTGCACCACCCGGCCGAGGGCTCGCTCGAGGCACCGATCACGGTCCTTGCCGATCTCCAACGCCAAGGCCTGGTGCGTCACATCGGGCTCAGCAATGTCACCCCGGCGCAGTTCGCGGAGGGACGGCGCATTTGCGACATCGTCTGTGTACAGAACCATTACAATCTGGTGCACCGCGACGACGACGAGTTCATCGACGCTCTGGCCCGCGAGGGCATCGCTTACGTGCCGTTCTTTCCGCTCGGCGGCTTCACGCCGCTGCAGTCGTCCACCCTGTCGGCGGTCGCTGCCAGGGTGGGCGCAACGCCCATGCAGGTCGCCCTGAAGTGGCTGCTGCATCGCTCGCCGAACATCCTGTTGATTCCGGGGACCGCGTCCCTCGCCCATCTGCGCGAAAATCTGGCGGTCGCCGATCTGTCGCTGTCGCCGGAAGTATTGTCAGAATTGGACTCGATCAGCGGATGAGCCCGGGCCGGCCGCGCCGCTCGGCGCGTGATTCGAAGGCGGCCTGCCTGTGCATCGCGCCGGCCCTCGCGCGTTCGGCCCCGTTTGGATGCATCTCCGACACGTGGCCAAGATCCGTGTCTCCCCGCCGACAGTGCGATGGAGCACTGTCCCCGTGAAGGCATCGTGCAAATCTCGCTGCGTGCCGCGTGACTGAGGTAAGTTACCGACTCAGGCCGTGACGAGCGATGGTTATGAGACGGATTGCGATGCTTTACGCCCGCCGCGCTTTGGACGCAATTGTCGCGGGATTATTTTGGACGGCGCTCGCTTGTCCATCCCCTGCGCGCGCTGCGACCAGTGACGGCGTCCTTCAGGGGCTGGATCCGCAGACTTCGCCGGTAAGCGTCCTGCGTACGCGAATCCAGCACGAAACGGCCAGGGTGGTTCACCCACTTTCTCCCGAAGGCAAAAATGCCGTGAATCGGTCATTGCTTCGATTCATGGCGTGGGCGGAAGGCGATTGTCAGGGCGACGCTCGCTGCCTGAGGTATCAGTACTTCAACTACCTCGCGGCCGTTCCTGACACGGTGTACCGCGTGGGTCGGTGGACAGTCTATAACACGAGCGTTTATGGATTGGAGTGGGCGGATGAGGACTTGCAGGGCACGGATCCGAGTCGCGCGTTCACTTGGGACTTTCAACTCACCTGGCCGCGGGTGGACGCCCGTGTGAATCCGACGCTCGGCGAGGTAACGCCAGGCGACTCAGCCTTTGCCGCCCTGGGGGCCCGAGTACACACGCTCATGGCAGAGTGGATTCAGGCGGGCTGGAATCGCTCGCTCGATGTCCACCTCGAGGGAGTCAATGATTGCTACGTATCGGCGAACATCACGGATTCGACCTACAGTGGCGGCGCACATCCCTATGAAGATTTTTCCACGTTCAACTGGAACGTCAGGGCAAAACGCGTGCTGCAGAACGCTGACCTGTTCCGAACCGACACGGATTGGAAGTCGGAAATTCTCGCACTTTACCGACAGCGGCTTCAGGCGAGCGGAACCGATTTGTCCGAGTGGGTGCTCTCGTCCGATGGGACGAACTCATTGTTCACGGACGGGTTCGTGATCACGGACAACGGGCTTCGATTTGTGGAACACGAGGGTGCTACGCGCAACGAGACCGTCCCGGCAATCGATCTCTCGTGGCACGACCTGGCGCCCTGGCTCGTTGCTGGAGCGAGTTGTCCGCCACCGCCAATCGACCGACCTCGGTGAACCTGGTCAGGGTCGTCCCATGATCGTGGGTTTCCACGGTTTTGAGACCCCCCCGTCTGATGGAGCCCATCGGCCGTGACCGCCGGCTGTGTCTTCTATACTCAGCTTTACCTGCGCTTGACCGATCTTTGCCTGTCTGCGGGTGCCGAATCCATGTGTCCGCGTTAGATTGGTAACCGTGAAGAAATTGGCACGCGATCCCCAGAGGGCAACACATGAAGCATCTCATGCTCTTGATTCTGGTTTGCACAGCCGCAGGTTGTGCAACGCTCGGCACTGTTCCCGGAACCCAGGGGAACACGGCAGCCGGAGCACCGGAAGCCACGACCTCCATTGCGGCGACGATTGATCCGCCGTCCGAGGATCAAAACAGCGGCCCGCGCTTGTTCATTCCGGTCACCGGCGGTGCCCCGGGCATCGGCATTCCACTCGGCGGCGATCTTTTCCTGCCGGTCACGGGGGGCGCACCCGTCATCGGTATACCAACGGGCCCTTGACGCCCCTGGACCTTGGAGCCCCGCATGTCCGGCGCTCGAGCGCGTTGCCGGGGCCAGCGCCGCGCCGGAATGAAGTCCAAACATACTGATCTCGGGGGGACGGCGTCATGTAAACTTGGCATGCGCGGACGTCGAAAGAGCCAAGGCCCACGGGCGAGCGCCGAGTGTGGCGAGCGCGAGGCGAAACCTGGATTCAAACCGACTTTGTAGCAATCAACCCTGCATGAACATAGTCTCACTCTGCTTCCTTGGTTTGCTCCTCCTTTGCGCCGCCTGTTGTCCGGCGCGGTCCGCCGAGCAACCATTCAAGCTGGTTGTCACCGAAGGGCACTATATCGGCTACAAGACCGTCGCCGATGCGCTGGCTGGTGTCGAATCGCAAGGGCTCGTGCCTACGCCCGGGTTGAACGGAGCGGTTTCATTCCTCGAATCGGATAGCAGCACGGCGTGGACCTTTGCGGGGAAAGATGACCCCGCATATCCCTCGGCCGTGAGGTACGTTTATACGAAAGGCAGCGGGATACTGCGTGCCGAGGTAACGATCCTATGCGAGGCTTCCGCGGAACGATGTGAGAGGTTCCGCAGCGATATCCGAGACAAGCTCGCGCAATTATCCAAGATGATGGCGGGCGATCGCTCGGCGAAGTGCTCGATGGATGACAGCACCCTGAAGTGCAGTGCCGAGCCGTGATGAAAACCGCAGAAAAAAGCGCCCCGACGAGCGGGGCGCCTTTTGAGCCACAGGCTGTCAGGGTCTATCGCATTGCCACCCGTTCATCCTTGTCGAGGAACCTGGCCATGGCGCTTTGCATGGATTCATTCAGAACCTTCAACTCCGCGACCTGCCGCCGCATCTCCTGCATTTGCAATTGCTGCTTTTGCACTTCGTTGAGGAGCATCGGGGCGAGTTCATCGTATCGGACGCCCTGAATCGCGCCCGCTTCGTCGTGGATCACCAGTTCGGGATAGACCTTGTTGACCTCCTCGGCGATCAGACCATACTGCACCGCCCCGTTCGGTTCGGTCTTGAGGTGAAACGTGACCGGCCGCAGCTCCTGCAGCTTGTCGGTCTTGCCGCCCATCGACTTGATCGCGGTCTTGTATCGTTCCGCCGATGCCAATACCCCGAGCTTTCCAGAGGATGTCACATAGACCGCGTTGCCGGTGACCTTCGTCGACTCGATCCCGGCGATGTACACCGTGGTCTGAGTCCCCGGGGTACCGATGCGGACGATGCCATTGTCGGTCGATCCACCCTCGGAGCCGATGTCGATGTTGTTCGAGCCCAGGTTGTCGTACCCGCTCATCTCTCCGATGGCAATGTTGTTCGACCCGCTGCTGTTACTTGCCAGGGCATCCTGTCCGATGGCGACATTCCCGGCTCCTGTGTTGTTATTCAGTAACGCGTCATAGCCGAAGGCCGAGTTTCCGCTGGCGGTGGCGTTGAAATTCAGAGCGAAAGATCCGTAGGCGGTGTTGTTGCTGCCGCTCGAATTTGCGCCGAGCGCCGAGATGCCCATGGCGGTGTTGTAGTCGCCCCCGCTGTTCACATTGAGCGCGTTGGCGCCAACCGCGGTGTTGTCGCTGCCGGAGCTGCCCGCACTCAATGCCTGATACCCTATGGCGGTGTTCTCGTAACCGTTCTGGTTGGAGAGGAGCGCTCGATAGCCGGTTGCGGTGTTGTAACTTCCGGTCCGAATGTTATTGAGCGTCTGAAATCCATAAGCGGTGTTGGCGGCACCCGTGGTGACGGCATACAAGGATCCTGCGCCCGCGCCCGTGTTGTAGCACGCAGAACCCGCACTGCAGTTGGGAACGCTGAGTTCGAACAATGCGTCCAAGCCCATCGCGGTGTTGCCGCTCGGATCGCTGGTCACGACGTCGGGTGGCGGCGCGGCGTTCGCGGTGCCCGCGATCAGGGTTGCGATCAACGAAGCGAGGCTGGTTTTCGATTTCACAGTAATGCTGGTCATGGCTGTCTCCTGAGTTGATTTGGATCGGTCAATAAAAGGAACACGGAAGCGGTTCCAGACCGGACATTGACCTTCAATCGAGATCCGAATCCTCAACGGGCGCGCGCCCGGCCATCCCTCTGGCAGATCATAGGCGCGATGGCGTGGTATCGGCGGTCGGCGCGGTCCGTGTAGGATGACACCTATGATCACGGGAGGCGGGGATGGCCGGCAGTATTGATCGCGAGATCGCCATCGACAACGATTTGGGCGCGCCAGTCGAGACGCGACGCATTGCGGCGGCACTCATACCTCTCATGTATCAGGACCTCAGACGCATCGCCCGGCGCGAGCGCCAAAGGGTACGCGCCGGTGCCACGCTGCAGACCACGGCGCTGGTTCACGAGGCGTATCTCAAGCTCGAACACCTGGCCTCCTTCAACGATGATGAGCACTTTCTGCGGGCTTGCGCGCTGGCGATGCGCCACATCCTGGTCAATCACGCCCGCGACCGCATGGCGGGCAAGCGCGGCGGCGGTGCGGCAAATATTCCCTTGGACGACGCGCCGGAAATCAGCGGAGCGCCGGATGAAGTGATTCTGAAGATCAACGACGCTCTGTTGGGCTTGGCGGAGCTCAGTCCGCGCCTTGCGCAGGTGGTCGAATGCCGCTTCTTCGCCGGCTACGACGACGCCGAAACGGCGCGTGCACTCGGACTGACCGACCGCACCGTTCGTCGGGACTGGGTCAAAGCGCGAGCATGGCTTCGCCGCGAACTCGGCGCCGGCGGGGACGGCGTGTTCGAAGAGGCTCCATGACGCCCCGCGGGCGATCGCGGGGCGTAAGGCCGAGGTCGCCGCGCCGAATTTCTGGGTGACCCTCCCGGGCAATAACTTTGCAAAATCAGCCGGCAACGTCAGGGATTATGTTAAATTAGAAATTGGGGGGGTAAATGCTTATTTCGAACCTCGATTCGAGGACAGCTGGCGCACACCGCAGAGATCGAATTGCAGGGTAGCGATGACGAGCATGGGGCTTGTCGTTCAAAGAGCGGGATCAATCTGCATGACGACGAGATTATGAACCGTAATTCAAATCGACATTGGAGGTTGAGATGGCTATCAAGCGAGTTTTTAAGATCGTCAGTGCAGGCTTCATTTGCGCCGCCGCGGCTCACAGCGGTGCGTTTGGGGCAGTATCAGCCGACCGGGTGATATCTAACAATGTGCCCAGGTTCGTGCAGTCCGCAAAACAGGTGGGCCTCACCGACCCGACCAAGACGATCGACGTCATGATCTGGCTCAAGGTCCGCAATCCAGGTGCATTGGACAAATTGGCCGGCGATTTGTACGACCCTGAATCGTCGAAATACCATCAATGGATCAAGCCGGCAGAGTTTGCGCGCCTGTTCGCGCCTGCCTCGGAGGATCGGGCGACGGTAGAGCGCTTTTTCAGCTCGAACGGGTTGTCGGTCGTTGAGGTCGGGCCGAAAAACATGTACGTACGGGCGCGAGGCACCATTGCGAACGTCAACAAGGCATTTCACGTTCAGTTGAACGACTTTCAATTCAAGGGCCAGACTTTCTACGCGAATGCTTCTGAACCAGTCATCACGGGCGCCGCTGGGCCGCTGACCCAAGCGATCTATGGGCTGCACAATCTGAAGTACACACACCCCAATGCAACCCAGTCGGTCATTTCGACCCGGACGGCGGCTGGCCCGACATCGACTGCGGTGGGCGGTGGAATTGCCGCGGCGGCGGCACCCCCCATCAACTCGGTGTGCTTTTCCGGCACGGAAGCCCAATCCTTCAAGAACAATGGCGAGAGCTATCCCTACGTCGCATTGAAGGGCAACGGCTACGCGGCCACCGCGGGTGCGCTGGGCGGGTGCGGGTATACGCCTCCGGAGATACATACCGCGTACAACCTCACCCAACTCTATGATGAAGGCTTCGACGGGACCGGCCAGACCATCGTGATCATCGACTGGTGCGGGTCGCCGACGATCCGATCGGATGCCAACGCCTTCTCGGCCGCTTACGGCCTGCCGCCGCTGACCCAGACCAACTTCAGGATCATCAATTCGTCCACCCCCCCGACTTGCGGTGGACCGGACGCCGAGATCAATATCGATGTGGAGTGGGCGCACGCCATCGCACCTGGCGCCAATATCGATCTCGTCGTTCCACCGAGCGCCAGCTTTGCGGATGTCGACACGGCCGAATTCTTTGCGGTCATCAATAACCTGGGCAGCGTGATCTCAGGCAGCTACGCGAGCGAAGAAGTTTTCGATGCCCTCGCTGAACTTAAAACGGAGAATCTCATCAACGAAATCGCCGCCGTCCAGGGGATCGCCGCCAATTTCTCAACCGGTGACAGCGGCGATGACACAGAGGACGATCCGACATACTTTGCCCCCGGCGTAAGCGCTCCGGCCGATTCCCCGTACGCTACCGGCGTCGGTGGAATCAGTCTGGCACTGAAGTCTGACAAGACCATCGAATGGCAAAGCGGTTGGGGCACCAATGTCACGCCGATCCTTGGCGGAGGATTCGTGTTCGATCCGCCCTCCGAATTCGGCTTTTTCAATTATGGCTCAGGCGGCGGCCCCAGCGAGGTATTTTTAAAACCTGCGTTCCAGCACAAATTGAAGGGGTCTGCTCGGTTGCTTCCAGATATTTCCTGGCTGGCCGATCCATTCACGGGTGGTGTGATCGTCATCAGCGTGCCCTTTCAAGTCCCTTCGCAAGTTTATGAGATCTATGGGGGAACCAGCCTCGCGTGCCCGATGTTCTCTGC
>Ga0116227_10015174_pt1 | contig 11477 bp, 8 predicted proteins | sample S1TSphgellanicum_FD_89693 | JGI IMG/M metagenome (GOLD analysis project Ga0116227, IMG submission 89693) | Host-associated microbial communities from peat moss isolated from Minnesota, USA - S1T2_Fb - Sphagnum magellanicum MG | ecosystem: Host-associated > Plants > Peat moss > Unclassified... | reverse complement strand
TACTCCTGCTTAGTGAAGCACTAGAGCTTTTCAACCATTTTTTTGGCTACCAAGAGTGCCACTGTGTATCAACCAACACTCAATACATATGTTCTTCCTTCCTTCATTGCAATTCTGGTCTGTGGTCAGCATGTCTTCTGTGCCTCTAGTTTTTTGTTGAATGTGTGTTTGACTACATAACTCTGATGGTGCTGTCCCAGAGATGTCCTGGAGATGCTGATGTGCCAACTCTCTTCAATTTTGGAAGCAAATTGAATCAAACCTATTCAATAGAGTATCTCATGTGATTTGTTTCTTTCAGAAAATCACAGGGAAAGGAGGAATGCTTAGGATGCGAATGTGGGGGACATCAGTGGTGGAAGGAGTAACAATATGCCATGGTATCTATGAGTGATGACCTGCAGCTCTCCTTCACTGTCGCACATGGCTGAGCTTCACACAACTTGAACAGGCACTCTTGATGACAGAAAGCTCAGTCGCTGTACTGTCAAGACCAACGGAGGCAGTCCTCCAGTCATTTGCAACCAGGCCAGCACCAACTACTTCACTCTCCCCCCTCTGTTTGCAGCACCTAATAAAAAATTCCTTAAATCTCCAACTAAAACTTGGTCATGTCTTCCTGAAATTTGGGTTGCAATTTTTCTTTCCAAGGATCTAACACACAAAAGACTCTCTTTCACAGATGTGCAGAGTCAGTGGATGACAATATGGAATGAGTTTTACTCACTAGCACACATGCGGGTCCTATAACTGGAGTTCATGCAATCAAAGACTTCACAAATGGGTACGTACCACATCTTCAAATTCTACAAAATTTGAAATGGTTTGGATTATACCTTTCAAGAATCTTAAGAATTTCACCCATCATCAGAAAAACAATCGAGGTAACCACTAGCCACCAGTGTTGGGCATGTAAGTCTTTTACCGTCATATACACATGAGTATATATATAAACCATCCACTGTAATTGAACTAACATGACTTGTTGAATGTGAATGTCTAAAAACACCATCATATTCTTAAGGAAGGCAATAATGAGAACATTGACAATTTCCAAGAATGAAATGATCTAAGAAATCTTGTCGACTCCATCATTGGTGTTCATTCTTGTTGACAAAGTTGCATCTAAGATGGTTTCCAAGATGACAAAGTTGACAATTTCCAAGGAAGAAATGAACACCAATGAAGGAGTTGGCAGCTGACATCCTTAAACACAATTTAGTTGAATATAATGTCAACAATTTTTTGCCACAGTGAACCAGCATCCACCGGTGCACCATGAAGGATGGATGATAAATGGTCTGGAAACAGTTTTCTGTTCTGTTCCAGTTCCTTAGCTAAACACAGTGGCTAGCTCAGTTGCTTTTTTTTTAACTACCCACCTACTAACAACCCACAAGCAGGTTGTTAGTAGGTAGGTAGTAAAAACAACTCTTACATATGCATAAATCATCTGCTTACCTAGTAGTTGCCTATTTTCCTACCTACCTGCCTATGTGCGAGACCCATTTCCTACAGAATTGGTTACCAAGGTGAACCCAAATATTAACTCAAGTTGAACTTCACCCACAACTGAGTAATAGTGGGCATCCAGTGGATGTCGCATTGGTGGGTGCTGGTTCACTGTGGCCCCCTTTACCTAACTATAAACCTCCTGTCTCTCAACCAAGAAGAAGAAAAGTCTCTGCTTTTGCTTGTTGTCTGGGGATCTTCCAAGCTGGTTATCTAGTGAGTTTTTAAAAAAAGCTTCTGGATGTATGCTGTTGTCTTGGTGTGGACATGATTAGACTATTTTTATCATAACCTCAGGAATTATCAAGTAGCAAGTGTTGGGATCAGAAATGGATACCAATAACACCAGAGGTTCTCAGGGCTTTTCTCAAATACATAACCCTCATTTAGTGGGCAAGTAATGTGCAATAACCCTGTCTGTAAATAGACATTACTTATTAAATTGTTAGTTCAGACCACCAAATTCCAGAAATCCCAGTGGCCTGAAGAAACGAATCTTCAGACCTATACACAAACTCTATTATGTTGAACATTGAAAATAATGGCCCATTTCTACCATTTCCATTGATCCTCTAGTATTCTCACAAACTTACTAAAACCTATTACACAACTAACCTCAAGGTAACTAAGAAAAATAATTCAGACCATCACATCCAGCAATTTCATTGGCCTTAACATTTTTTCTTCACACCTACACACAAGCCTACCTAACACCCTCTCTATATTAGTACAGTAATAATATAACCAATGTCTTAAAACAGACGGGGTTAAAAAAAATCAACTACCCACTGAACACTGGAATTAAACTCTGTTGTAGTAATAGCCTGCAGATACATACATCTGCAAAATCACCCATATTACCAACAGTGGCCTGAATTCCATTTGACTGGGAGCCTCCAGAGGACATGCAACATGATCAAGCAGCTAAAGCACCAGACATCAACATTAGACTTATAATCAACATGACCAAGAAAGACCGCATGAGAAGTTCTCTCTATGTGTTGTTGCTGCCACTGCTCATTTAGTCTATAGGTACATAAATCACAGCAAAAACTAATAGAAAGCACTGTTCTGATACTTCACTGTTATTTGCAGCAGTACTCTCTTTGTGGTGGTGATTCCCAAGAAATACAACAGCATTTGTGTTGAAACTGTCAACATCTCTTTGGAGTTCTTAGGCCATGACTAGGTTTGAAGTGTTTGACAGCCCTATAAAGCTGATCCCATGAAGGACCCTGAAAGTACATGTGGTTTTACATAGGCCAGCCAACAAAGCCTCCCCCCAAGACACAATTGAAATTGCCACCCAGCCTGAATAATAAAGTCAGCATTCACATTCAGTCAAGTCATGCGTTTTCATTCAGAGCTTTACAAGATTGCCAGTTTAGAGGGAAGGAGGGATTAACTGTTGGGACTCTGTGACTATGTCTTAGTCATGAAATGAAGAGATGGTCAAAGATTATAACAGCCCAATTGTGATATGAACAAGCGCTAATCTATAGGCACAGTATACTCTTTATTACAACAATCATAGTTGTATTTTCAACTAAGTCTAGAATGAAGTCAAGAAAAATTACTCTAGGCAACTGGTGTACACAGAAAAGAAGCAATTTAAAACTAGATCTTGAGAGTATCATGATAGAAGAACGTGAAGAAATAAAGCTTCATGACCAAACCCAAACCTAGTTGTAGGGCTACAGCACTCATTACAATCACGAACCACCTGTCACTTCCAGTCTTGATATGACTCCGGATGTTGAGCCCCAAGAAAGCTGCTGACATGAGTGTTGCGACTCCCACCACCACCCACCTCATTATATCCCATGGCACTACAGACAAAAACTGGTAGCAAAATAGCATATCAACACAATTGAATTTTTGCAGCTTAAGCAGACATTAGTGTAGCAGTTAAACATGTGGCTACAGAAGTCCTGTTTTGAGCAGATCAACGAAGACAAGATTATGATGGATGTATATCATATGTAAATGTCATTGATTGTCAAATAAACACTAGCTCTGCAAGTGAATTCCAACCAGGCTCAATAGAACAACAATTTGCCATCTCATAAACTAAATCATGGGCATCAATTGATGGTCTGACCTAGTACTTAGTATGCAGCAATTCTTTCTCATGGAGACAAGCAATACAACAAGACCACGATTCATGAGGAAGGGAGTTACCGAAGCTGGGATGAAGACAAAGAGAGAGTAGCCATACAAACACCAAAGCTGGATGAGTCCAGACACGACACCCAGGTACTTGAGAAGAAAGTAGAGGCCCAAGGGTATCACTCCCACATAGCCATAGAACATGATAGCTGCATATGTAACCTTGTTGATGTCATAGTGCCAGGCCTCACCACCTCCTGCACTGGTCTTGTGGGCTAAGTATGCTGCAAAGTTCCCCAAAGCTGCTGTGACAAACACCAAGGTGGAGCAGATCCAGAATGGCCCATACCTGAAGAGAGATATCAGTGGCTTCACTCCATCTTCTGACTCACTGACTTTATGTCATCACAAAATGCTGACTTTTACCATTCTTTGAGTTGACATTCCCCAGACTGAAGGTATGATTCCCAAAACAAAGATGACTACACAGGGATCATGCTACAATGTGTGGAAGACTGAAGGCTTACATGTCAGGGTTGTGGCTGGTCTTCTCAACAAAATCACTCTTGTAAGGGAAAAGGGAATCCTTTATTCGTTCCAATACATCTACTGTGTCCACGTTGAAGTATGGCCGATAAGTTATGACATTGAAATAGCTCTGCCATCCTTGAGGAGTATCAGCACCCCCTCCTTGACCTCCTTGTCCTGGCTGTGAGAATGTGTCTGCACTCCACATTTGGCAAGTCTAATGATAAAGCAAAAAGAGCAGAAACAAAGATAGGACAGGTCTTAAGGGGACTCAAAGTCTGAAGGTTCATGGACAATACAACGATTCATGGCAAGAGGAAGCCCAGAGGGCATCACGAAAAGTGTGAAGAAGAAGTGAGATCCAACACCTTCCTTTCCCTTTCATTCCCTGATTCTGTTTCTTGAGGTGGCATACCAAAGACAAGTGGAATCAACAGGACCAAATATCATGCAGATGGGAGCAACTTCAAAAACAGCTTCTTTCGATTCTGATTTCTTGTAAGATACTCAACACCCTATACATTGAATCTCAAGAAAATGAACTCATCATTATGCCTCCTCTGGAATCACTGTGATTGCAAGAGAAAAATCAATGAGATTGCAGAGAAACTTCACAAAAACTGTGTGAAGGTAACCAAAATCTCAGGTCAAGCCAAACCAAAACAAGCACATAAAGAAAAGTTGTAAATTGTGAGTGTCACTCTCTAAGTATCAGACCATCACCTTCATCAATGAATTGCAGCGACTAGCTGCCATTGCTCCCCACTGATTTCATCAGATCCTGAGTGGGTGTAGATATGTGATGAAATAACATACTCAAAACTTAGGGCAAACAATCACATAAAATTCTTTGTCCTGATTTTCCATCCAAATTCTGGAAGCAACAGGACAATTCAATAGTGTACTCATCACACTGAAACAAGCTTGTAAGGTTGAGGTTCATTTCAGTTTAGCTTGCCCCTGTGGAAGCAAACATCTGAGTCAAAGGCATAGAGAGGCTACATAGAACTTGGTGGTTGAGGAGCACCCTGAATATATCTGTTAAGCACATCCAGAATCAAGGCACATTATGTCACTACACCCATACAAGCACTTGAACCATCAAATAACCACCTACAGTAGAGGGCTGCATACCATCAGCATCACGTGGAGGCTGGAAAGAGCCAGCAACTTTGCCTCTGTTGTCACTTGGTGGGAACGTCTGAAGGTTTGAATCTGAAAAACAATAAAAAGAAGGATAAGACATGTAGGATAGTATATCAAAAATGATAAAAGGACAAAACTGTGAACTCATAGAGCATTAACACATATGGGGCAACTGATTTGGAGAATTTCAAAACATTCAAGAGGAAGGCTACTCAAAAAAGACTAAGCTAGTTTAGTTTTCCATTGTAACTATTCACAGCACACCTCAAATGTTGTTTGAAAATGACTTTCTCTGTCCTGCAACTAGAAAGAAATGACTTCCAGCAACCAGACATTTGGCAAGTGAAATCTTTTAAGTCACAAAAATAAGATTAATTTAAATGAGAAAGTCCACATTCTCCAGGAAGAGAAAAAAGGGTATGGACCACAGTTATGCATTCAATAGAGGTCAATGAGAAAAGGAAAGTAGGGAAATACTCCAGGGATGTGGTAATGGTATCGGCATTTGTAACTATGTGGGAAAAAAAATTCTTCAAGGCAGAATAACTCGCACATATGAAGTCCTCTCTCACAAAAGAGTTCAACCAGAACACAACACTTCTTTCACATTCTCCTTCATATTGAGCTCAAAGATCATAGAAAGCATGCTAGTCATAGTAAGCTTTGACTAGTTCACACCTGTGACACATTGAATTAAAATTGCTGCAAGTCCTCCCACCATTGAATATCTTTGATTTAACTAGTCTCACTTCTGTCTGTTGTTGCTTAGGTTTTTTGAATGATCCAGGAAAACCCTTGCAATTGAAAACAGCATAAATCCACAAAAGTTGCTGAAAAAAAAGTGTGCAGCAGAATAACAGAAAATTGAGAAATAGGAGGCAGGCAAGTGCTTGTTGGGTTGGTGAATGAACCTTGAAATGGAAGGACATGGTCTGCAACTGCAGCAACCTGCATGCAGATGGCAAAAAAAGTCAGTGTGCCATCCATCTCAACCTAACCCCATTGATTCATCACGTAATCTAGAGGAAGGGGGCTAAGTTGGACAAGGATCTCCATTTAAAAATACAAGGCTCTCCAGGAAGCAGTGGAAAATTTGGATTTCCATAACATGAACTTAGAAAACATCATGTAGCCGAAGGAGGATAGCTTGAGGTGCAAGGAAGACAAACAATTGAAGGCCACATTGACTTATTCCCATTTCAAGATCAAATACTGAAAATTGGGAAATTGTGAACATAGCTAAAGGACAAGTTTTAGAGGACCAATTGAGCATTCTAACTATTCTTTTTTCTCTGGATCCAGAGATGAATTTCAATCAAAACTTGCGTACAAGAAGATGATGAGGAGGACGACGACGATGACCTATCTCAAGGGTTTGACCTAACAGCAAATCAGACAACTAGGTCACAAATATCTTGGAAAACACTCAACCAATGCATAAGCTTCGGCATGAAGCCATAACCAGATCGCCGTTGTGCAAAACAGCCGAGACTAGGATGCGATTGAAACCAATGCACAGTGACAGCGATAATATAAAAACCCATTTCGTCAAATGCACCGATCTAGAACATGAGACCGTGTGTGTGCCGCATGAAGCTGAAATCAGAACAAGAAATCACGGGAGCTGAAGAAAGCAGGACACTAAATTGGCACAATGACACAATGCAAGATTAACAACAACAGCTCCTAACAGACCAAACTGGATCAAGGAAAACAAAAGAATGCGACAATCTAGACATACTATGAGTGAAGCAAAATATGGGGGAAAAAATGATCAACTCAATGCCAATGCACGACGAAACTGAAGCCGAAACGACGGGAGTGGAATGAGAAATTACGGATGCTCGAAAACTTACCGGTACAGATCCGCCAACAGATTCAGATCCGAGGCTGCTGTAGTTCCCGGACATTTTTCCAAAACTCTTGTTGAAGAAATGGAACTTCCACAAGCAGAAGAAGGAAATCTCGGCGCCGAATCAGGGAAAAAAATAAAATGCTCTAGTCGAGGCGAGGCGAGGAGACTACAAAAAGAGGATCAACAACCAAGAGACGCGGTGGTGCTAGAGCGTTAGTGAAAGGCGCTTTTGCTCCATCGCTAGGGTTTGCGTGGAAGTCTCTTCCCGTTCTGCCGTGGAGCCCATGATTGGCGGTTTCCCACTTGTGAATTCCTGACCATTTTTATTTCTGTTCACACGTTCAATCACGTTCAATTTCCCCACCTCTTTTGTGTTTGCCACTAGTGTGTCCTTGTCAGCATTTCTTTCCCTGCCCGCGCCCTTTGGAAGTTTTGCCCAAAGGTCAAAACAGGAGATTGAAAGCTCTTGGATTCGATCGGTATTAGGTACCCAGTGGACTTAGTTAGGCACCTAGCCGATCTACATGGGCCTTGCCACTTATAGGCAAAGGTTTTTTAACTCTAGCTCTGCCCAGAGGGAAGAGACCCTAGCATTGGTTTGGGATTTGGGCAGAATCTTTTTGCTCCAACATGACCCAATCTGTGAGATACATGTGGAGTATTATGTGTGCATGTAGTGATGGATGGGCGTGTTCCATTAAAGTCATGCATTTAAATGACATAAGTTTTGGATCTAGTAATGGAAGTTTTTGGTTCCAACTTTGAATTGAAAGTTTGTAACCACTCCTTCCAATGTATTTCTTCCAAATTCCTCGGTTCTTTAATAGAGAGGCGCCATCAAGGGCAGAGTCATTCCATGATGAGTTGCTCTGTATTCAATAGCACTAGTTTTTACACACACCTGGGAATTTGTTGGGGCAAAATTTTTGGCTAAAGAACCAAGTGCTGACAAAGACAGTCATGACCCAGAAAACAACTACATAGGTAAAAGCATCACAGATCAGTCTGAACACAATCACTAGACATCAAGACAAACTAGAGAAATGGATATGACAGAGCACAGTATTCATTCCAGACCAAAAGCATTCAAATTCAATCTGAAGCTGCAGCAAGCTGTCTTTTATATTCATAACCTTCAAATTTTTATGCTATGGACTAATTTCAAGTTCAAATACCATAGAACAACTACTGAGCAGTGAGTAACAACAATTGTGAAGAGCATGTATACAAAATTCCAACCACAATTGTAAAACTTGTTTAGAATAGCACATTCCAATAACAGAGACTTGCTCAAGAAATCATCTTGTAAAGCTACTTGGCAGTAACAACAATGGTATGATCCTGTAAACAAAATTCCCCTGGTACTAAAATATGTTCAGAGTAGCACACTCTGATAATATAGAGGACAGAAAAAAGATACTTGCTCAAGAAATCACAAGATTGTGATTGTCTTGAAGGTCAAGTCAATGCTTACAATGGACATCACTAAGGAACTGCTGCAAGTGAGGAAAATGGATCCATGAAGTTGCAGAGAAATCTCCACAACAAGTGAGGAAAATGGTGTGCCAATGACCATGCCTGAACATCCCCACTGCAATTTTACCAATGAAACATGGAAAATCTTCCCATTAGTATGCTGCATAGATAATCATGGAATAAGTAGTATCTTATGGTGTACAAATTCCCATGTGTAATCTTCTAAAGGTCAGCACAATCATATTTTCAAACCCCTCAACTTTCAATGTTTGCTATGATGAAATGTTTTGCTTGCTATTTTATCCTGATTTTCCTGATGATATCAGTTGCATTCCAAATGTGAAGGGTTCATTGAAGCATAGTCCACTTGAGAAAATTCTCAATAGAGCTAAAATCAGGTGTAATGACTTACAAATAATAGTGGTCATGCCCTCATGCTGGCTTGAGCAGTGGCATTATTTGCAAGTGCCTGATTTTGTGCCGGGTAACCAAGTGGTCTTCGGAACAACATGATGTGCGGCTCAGGTCGGTGGATGGCATAGTGAACCCAACCCCGTGACTGCTGCACCCCTATTCCTCGCCATTCAACCTATTTGCATTCCCCATCCACATCTATTCAGAACATGATCAACTCAAGGATAATAAAACCCCTTTGGTGACATGTGGAAGCTTGACATCATAACTGACTTTTTGGCAAAGAAAATGCCCGCACAAAAAGCACAAATTGAACAGGCACTAACATGTCCTCAAGTTTACCTCAGAAAGTAGGCGATTCTTGGGCAGTAATTTTGCTATGTCAGGAGGTAGAACAACATGCCTGCCACACACATGTTAAAGTCCACATTAAAAAGCTATGTTGGCAAGAGTAGATATGAAGGCACTCCCGCAGACCAGTTCAACCAGCTTTGCTCAACTTTACCATCTTTTCCAACAACTTTGCATGCACAAATCGAAAAAAATAAGGGTTAAATGTCTGTATGAGAGACTCAAGCGAAACAACATTTTTGCTGGCTGTTACCTTTTCAAGAGAAATAGTTGGGAAAAAGAGAATGTTTAGCCACTCCTTGTTCATGCGGTAATGAAGGCCTCTCATTTTACGACAGACGATCAAGGCTCAGGATGAGACACTAACATACACTACAAGACTAAGGAATGTTCACAGGCCGAGTGCAGGTTGTAAGCATGCCGTTGCTCCGAAAGCAAATGATCTTCCAGAGTCATTTCGAAAACCTTTGAAGTGGAAAATAGAACACATCACCTGACTGCGGTACTAATTTCAACAGCGTATACTTCAGTGACTACCTCAAGGTGTCCATTACACACACACACACACTCTCTCTCTCTCTCTCTCTCTCTCTCTCTCTCTCTCTCTCTCTCTCTCTCTCTCTCTCTCTCACGCAATACAGCAAACCTGAATAGTTTCTACTACAGAAGTCATGAAACAGAGCACAGATATAGGTTTTCAGGGGGGAAGGGAAGGACCAAAGAGACACGAAACGATATTGAAAACCTCCCAGATCCATCTTACCTCGCCGTCTCCATGTGAAAGGCAAGACAAAAACAATCACTCACCTATACTCATTAACGTCGTCGAAATACTTCTCGGAGTATTCGATCTGCGGCATGCTTTGAAAGCTGGTAGATCCGCGCCTTTGTCGCCTTATCAGACTCCTAAAATCAACTCCTCAACCTCCTCTAAAGACGAAGTTAGCGTTGCAAATGCGAGAGAGAAGAGAGAACAGGAGCGGACGTGCACGAGAGCGCAAAGAGCAAAGCGCAAAGTTCTAGAGACAAAGCAGGAAAGAAGAACGGAGGGGAAGGAGGTAATAGATATCTACTGACCTACCTACCTACCTACTTACTTTGTAGGCCTTTTTAGGTCTTACCTAGTAGGTACCTACCGTCCAATGTTTTCAAGTTCAAAATAGGGGACATGTCCGTTGATGTAATCATGGCGATCTGATCTGGACTCGGGCCTGTGTGAACGGGGTATCTAGTAGTTGGGCCATTCCTGCTAGCAATCCAAAGTCAAATTTACTGCCGAAAAGAATTAGGTACTGTTCTGGGTGTGAACGGTGAAGGCGATTGGACTCTACACCTGGACCAGTGGAAAATCAGAATGCGAAAACCAAAAAACTTCTGCTCAAGTGTGAACAGGGATTGTTCTTTGGCATCATCTATGGCGGGCCTTTTTTTTCTCTGCCGGAAACTTCGCCAAAAAGCGAAATAAGTAACTAAAAACTCGAAAATGAAGTGATTTTTGGAGAGTTTCCATCGCCAGAAGTGAGATTTTTTTTTTTTAAATCACCAGATTTCTATATTTGGTTTTCACTGTGTAGCCTTGAATACATAAAGTTGATTAAAGATTTGTACTTCACATATAGTTTATAGCCAGATTTGGCTAAATCTTCCTAGGGATGATCATATTTTCTCTACATCTTCCTATGGATGATTGACACTATACTTTTGGTGCAAAATTTCTCCCTGCTGCAAAAAATTTGTGGCAAATCAAAAAGTTTAATAGAAAAATCGCCAAAAATCGAAAAAATTGCAAGATTTCTATACATTTGTTCAAATAGGTAGCCAAAAACATAAAAGTATTAAGGATGTCTTTTTTTTTTTTTCCTTTCACATTTTGCTAATAGCCAAATTTAGCTAAATCGACTTATGGATGATCACCACCCTTGGCTACATCACAAAGTTGAGGGGAGGAAAAATAAAACACTTTTTATAAAATTTACTAATCATGCTCTACAGAGCAATGTTTTTTTTTTTTTTTTTTCTCCGTTTTCTGGCTCTCCCACCCTTGGCGCTCCGCCTACGCATTTTTCGCCACGTTGGCCTAAATACC
>Ga0116227_10015170_pt1 | contig 11478 bp, 8 predicted proteins | sample S1TSphgellanicum_FD_89693 | JGI IMG/M metagenome (GOLD analysis project Ga0116227, IMG submission 89693) | Host-associated microbial communities from peat moss isolated from Minnesota, USA - S1T2_Fb - Sphagnum magellanicum MG | ecosystem: Host-associated > Plants > Peat moss > Unclassified... | reverse complement strand
GGAACTTCAGGAAGTCGAGTGGGTCGGGCACGTGTTCGATGACTTCGATCGCCGTCACGATATCGAAACTTTGTGGCTCGGCTTGCAAATTCGCGGCGCTCGTCAGGGTTAGCCCCTTTCTGGCACAGCTCTCGCGTGCCGCCGCCGACGAGTCGAAGCCGACGACCGTTGCGCCGCGTTCTCGCGCTTGCTCCAGCAGCGTGCCCGTTCCGCACCCGACGTCGAGCCAGCGTAAGCCGCTGATGGAACCGCCCGCGGCTTCGGCGATGCTGTCGATGATATCGGCGTTCTCCGCGATCGTGGCCTCCGTCGGCGGCGCGCTGTAGTCGATCGTCGCGTCGAATCCTTCACCACGGTAGTATGCTTCGTCGTAGAGCTCGTCGAGACGTTCGTCCGCGATGCGGGGATCGACGCGGACGTGCCCGCACGACGAGCAGGCGACGATGGTGAATTCGACCGGGACCGCTCGTCCACGCTTCCTTTCCACGATGGTGCTCGCTGCGCTGCCGCAGAGGGGACAAGGGTACGACTTGAGTGTAAAGGGTCCGTAATTCAAATGGGCCATTTCTCTTTGGCGTTCGCGCGAAACCGCGCTCGAGTGACGACGATTCTCTTGTTCGCCGTCGCTGCCGCATCGCTCGCGTTCGTTGCGAGCGGCGTTCCGTTGCTGCGACAAGACTGGTTTCCGATCGTTCCCTCGCTGCGCTTTGCGATCGATAACGTGACCGGCTGGGATCCGACGGGAATGGGATCCGTCGTTGGCTACCCGGCTTCGTTTCTCCTAATCATCGCGCGAAGTGGCGTCGCCGCGTTCGCCGGCTCGTACGTCGCACACGTGCTGTACTTCGCGGCGTACGCACTCCTCGTGGTCTTCGGAGCGGCTCGCCTCGTTGCGGTGCTCGGCGGGTCGCCCGTCGGGAAGGTCGCCGCGGCGCTCTTTGCCGCGTTCAATCCGTGGACGTACACCGAACTTGCGGCCGGCCACGGCTTCGCGCTACTCTCCTACGCCGCGACGTTCTGGTTGATCGCCGAGTGCTGCGCGAGTCGGCCGAGCGCGCTTCGGCTCGTGCTCCTCGTGCTCGCCGTCGCTCCACAGATTCAATTCTTGATCGTCGATGCCGTGCTCTATGCGTGGCTCGCGTTGCGGATGCGGTCTCTGCCGGTCGCGATCGCAATCGGCTGTATGCTACTGCCGATCGCCGTCGGTATCGTGGCGAGCCGCGACGTGTTGGTGGGCATTCCGCTCACGCTCGAGTGGGAGCGAGGTCAATCGATCGATCCGTTTCGCGCGACGATTCTGCGCGGATACTTCACCGGGTACGATACGGTGCTCGCTCCCTTCTACGAGTGGTCGCTGTGGGTCATCGTCGCGCTCTCGTGCATCGGGGTGGTGTCGATCCTCGTGTTTCAGCGCCGCCGGGCATGGCTCGTCGCATTTGCCACGATCCCGCTGATCTGGTCGTTCGGAACGATCGGGCCGTTCGGCGAGTTTTTTGCTTGGACGATCACGCACGTTTCGGAGACCGCACTCTTTCGCGAACTCTACGGGCTGCTCGGCTTCGTTGCCGTGGCGTATGTGAGTTTCTGCGCGATCGGATCGGCGCGCCGGCGTCCCCTCGAAGTGGTATGGTTCGTCGCGGGCGTGGCGCTGCTCGTAGCGTGGATCGTTGCTCCGCCCGAGCGCTATTGGGTGCCGAGTCAGGCGCTGCCCGTGACGCAGATTTCGAGCGCGCCGAACACGCGATTTCTGCTATTGCCCGCCTTGCATCCGGCGACATTTAACGGTCGTGGCTCGGGGACGGACCCCGATCTCTATCCGCGCTCGGACAACGTCATGCCGGTCAACGAGTCGATCCCAATGTATCCGCTCGCCCCGGCGATCGGGCGATACATGCGCGATGCATCGACGGATGGGCTCGCCGCACTCAGCGTATCGCACGTCGTCGCGCGACCGTGGCTGCAAACCGATCCGACGATTCGCTTTCAGCTCGCGCTACCGCTGCCCGAATGGGTCGAACGGCCGTCGTCGCAGACCATGTCGATTGCGGCGGCGCTCCCGGAGTTGACGGTCGGCGCGTTTCCCGCGATCGGAACGCTCGATTCGAATGTGGGAGCGGGCAACGTTTCCTTCGGAGACGCGCGCGATGCGAGCGGTGCGGTGCCCGCGGGGTGGGCTGCCTTCGCGCCGATACGCGCGGTGAGATCGGACAACGTCTTCGTGAGCGCGGCCGACGGCTGGGTGGACGCGCGCTTGGCATTCGTCGAAGAGCCGGACCTGGCGCAGCCGTACGGCGGAGCCGTGACGACGCAGAGCGCATCGACATTGCCGGTCGTACCCGGCCTCTATGCGCTCGTCTATGCGAACGGCAAGCTCGAGGCTGGAGACGGAACGATCCTGATCTCGAACTCGCATGGCTATCGCTGGATCCTCGTGCCGCGCAGCGTGCGCGCGGTACGTTGCGTGGGGTTGTGCGTCGTCGCCGCGCAAACCGCACAAGTTCCGAACGCTCCGCTCGACCCACCGGAGAATCCGAGCGTCGGCATCGATTTCGTCACACCCATCCCGTGGTTCGTTCGCGCCGCATTGCCGGCGGGCTCCCTTCCGCTCCTTCGATACAACGTCACGTTCGATCGGAAGTGGATCGCGGTCTCCAATGGAATCGTGCTGCCGCACGTGCGGGTCGATGGTGCGGTCAACGGCTGGATCGTCCCCGCGCGAACGCAGCCGAAGACCGTATATCTGATCGAAACGGGTGCGGCGGCGACGACGCTCTCCGAGATCGTTGCCGTCGTCGCGTTCGCTTCGGTCGTGCTCTACGCGTTCCGAAGGCGTGCGACCGAAAGCGCCTTCGCGATCGATGCAACGGCGAGAAGAGAAACGACGATATAGCCGGCGATCGAGATCCAGCCGAATCCATATTGGGTCCCGACGAGAAGCGTGGCCGCCAGCGCCATCACGAGGTCGCACGTGCCGAAGCCGAACGCCACACCGAGAAGCACGGCGACGAACGCGACGAGCGTCGCCGCTTGATTTTGCGTTCCGCCAAACGCTCCGGCGACGATCGTGCTCGCGATTGCGATGAAGTCGAGCGCCGCGAACCGCGCCGGATTTCTCCCGAATCGTTCGAGTCGAGCGAGCCGAGCGAAAAGAATCAAGAGCACGAGCGAAACGGCGGAGCAGAAAAACGTATCGATCGGAAAGAGCTCGATCGAGCCCGCTCCCAGGGCACCGAAAAAGAGAAGCATGAACCAGGTCGAGCCACGACCGAAAAACGGGATGCTCCGCAAACCGATGCGCGAGAGATAGAGGGCGAGAACGGTCAAGTTGACGGCCAACACGCAGACGAGCATCGGCTTGCCGAGCACGCCGAGCAGCGATTCGTTCGAAGGCAAGACGTAGGTCGCGTTTGCGAAATCGCCGATTCCGAGAATGGCGTAAAACGCGGCGGCTTGCACGATGCTCAAGAACAGTGGAAACCGGACCGAGCGCTCGAATCGAATGAAGTAGAACGCGGTGACGATCCAGAGCGCGTACCACGTCGACGGATCGATGCCGCGGTACGCGAGAAAAAAGACGGCGACCAACCCGACGAAGTCGCCGAAGATCCGCTTCGTTCTCACCGCGCCGCTTTCGTTGCTCGGAAATACGTCGCGCACGATTTGGACGAGCAGCGGCGTCGCGAGGAGCGCGAAGAGCACGACCATGAGCACGGTCGAGTGCGTGCCGGCCCACGCCGGCAGGATGCCGAAGCCGTCGAGCGTCGAGAGCCAGGAGCCACCGCCAAAACGATACGCGGCGACGACGCGCGTCGCGAGCGTGGTCGCAACGACGCTATGCGGAATGAGAAAGAGCCACTGCACGGCGATCGTGCCGACGCCGGCCGCGACATCGAGGACGGCGAGCGCGATGGTGCGTCCTCCGAATCCGGTCGTGGCGCTTCGGAGCGCGGCCGGCAAGACGAGCAGTGGGGCCAGGCTTTCGGAAATCGACGCCGCGGCTGCGAGCGACAACGCGGCAAACGTGAACCGGCCGCGTAGCGCGAGCGAGGCGCCGAGCAAGAAGAACGAGCCGGCAAAGATTTCGCGGTAGCCACCGGCGAGTTCGTAGAGAACGTACGGAGAAAGTAAGAGCACGGGAAAGAGGAACCGCCGGAGCGGCGCGTTCGCGATGCGGCACAAGTAGTACGCGTTTCCCGACGCCGCGAGCGCCATCGCGAGCTTCAAAAAGAGAGCGGAGATTTCCTGACTGCCGTCGCCGGTCAAGGTGAATACGCTCGAGAGAACCGGTGCGATGAGGCCGACGCCGAGCGGCCACAGCGGCGTACCGCCCCACATGTTTGCCGGGCTTGCGTGTCCGAACGCGGCGAGGTCGACGAATCGGAGCCATACCGGAAAATCCCACTCGTCGTGCGTGACGAGCGCGCATACGAAGACGCCGAGCGTCAATAGGAGAGCGAGCGGGCCGTAGTTCCTAAAGACCGCGTCGAACAGCGCGTGGGTTCCGAAGAGCAGCGCGCACACGAGCACGAGCGCGAACGCGTACACGAGCGGATCGTTCGTCGCGAGCGCTGCCGGAGCGGGAGCGAATCGCGCGATGATGCCGACGCGATCGATCGGCCACGTCGCTCCGCGGAGCGCGATGCCGAGATTCCAGCGGTCGGCGTTGCAATACGAGGGGCTCACCGGAAAGATCAGCGCGGGCGGGCTAAAAAGCGGCGTCATCGGAACGCGCGCCGGCTTCACGAGCGCGGGAACGAGGCGTCGCTCCTGGATCGGGAACTCGGGTTCGATGTGCCCGAATCGAATGCGCGCGATGGTGGACCCGTTGAGCGAGACGTCGGCCGAGGCTGAGGGCGTGGCCGCCGACACGTTGGGGCCGCTCACGTATACGCTCATCGAACACGATGCGGCATGTGGCAGAACGTGCGCGAACTCGTTCGCCGACATCGACCATTCCGCCGTCGAGAACGACGTGCGGCCGCCGGAGCCGAGTACGATCGCGTTCCCCGGTTGGAAGATCGCGTCGTGCGGATCCGCATCGACTTGCGAGCCGAGACGTTCCAAGAGTTCCGTCCGGCCGTTGCTCGCGCTGCCGGGTTGCGAACCTTGATAGACGACGAGCGCGATGAGCGCGGCGACGAGCAAACCGAGCGCAAGGGAACTCGGCCAGGCGACCGCGCGCGAGTCGAGCTTAAGGTTTAACAGCGATGCGGCCCGTATAATCCGTTCGACCGAGCATGATCTTCAAACCCTGTTCCGCGACGTACTCATCGACGGCCTCGCGTGCGCCTTTCCAGTGCCCGTAGTCGTCGATGATGAGCACGCCACCGCTCGAAAGTCGCGGGTAGAGGTGGATCAGCTCGTGCTTCGTCGATGAATACCAATCGGTGTCCAATCGGAGAACCGCGATGCGCTCGGGAACCGTCGCGGGGATCGTCTCCTCGACCTTGCCCTCGACGTAGTGGATTCGTGCCAAATCGTAGCCGACGCTCTCCACGTTGTTTCGCACGTCTTGAAGCGAGGCCGCGCACCAAACCGAATTCGGATCTTTCGGATTGCTACGTGACATGAGACTCGCGGCCGAAGCGTCTTTGAAGGTGCGATCGCGCGCCGTCGGCGGCGACATTCCCGAAAACGTATCGTAAAGGTACGCATCTCGTTCGGTATCGCCGCATTCTTTGAGCGTGCGAAGCATCGCCATGACCATGCCGCCGCGCCAGACGCCGCATTCCACGATATCGCCGGGAATCGCGCAGCGCGAGACGTACCGAATCGCCTCGCAAACGGCGAAAATGCGTTCGGGCGACGTTGCGGTGAATTCGCGCACCGCTCGTATGGTCTCCATCGTTTTCGCATCGAAATCGCTTCGCGCGATCGGCGACGCGTATACGCTCGAAATGACGGATGCGAGGCGGGCTTTCAAGGTGTCGATCAGATCGGTTTCCATTCTTTAGCGGGGCGGGTCGCGCGTTTCGACGTGCGGATTGAGAGAACGAGGTGGCTCGCCATCGCAACGAGCGCGGCGATGCCGAAAACTTTCCACGCGGCGAGCGCGGGAGACCAGAGCGCCGGTCGGGGCGTTTGCGTCGCATACAGTACGCCGACGCGATGGATCACCCAGACGGAACGCTCGGAATGAATCGCGAGCGTGCAGGCACGAATCACGCACGCTCCATCGGCCGGCACCGGAAAGCGAAAACCGACTTCGTATCCGGGAGAGACGTCGATCGGCTGGAGTGCGAAGTTGCCGACGGCAAAGGGTCCGCGGCTACGGGGGCTCGCCGGAACCGGTCTCAGGTCTTGGAGCTGCCTCCCGTCGAGGGAGATCGTGGCGACGCTCGCCGGCGTGTCGAGCGAGAACGCCAAGCCCGTGACGAAAATCTCCTCACTCTGAATCGCGGTGCCGGTATCGAGCTTCTCGTCGATCGGGCCAAGGCGCCAGGTGGCATCGGACGGCTTCGCACGAACGCGGCCCAGCTGTATCTGACCTCGCGTACGATCGATGAGGACGTTCGAACCGCCGGTGACGGAAGAACCAAAGAGCTGCTCGTCGCGCCGCTGGAGCATCTCGCTCTTCGTTGCATCGTGCGCCCGCGAAAGAAGCGTCGCATATGCTGCGATCGCGACGACGAGCAGAATCGCCGGAGCGAAGCGAAGCGATCGGCGCCGAAGTGCGATCAGACCGCGAGGCATCGTTCGACCTCGGCGACATAGGCGTCGGCGGCGACGTTCCAATCGAAGAGACGGGCTCGCTCGGGGCCGGCCTCCGACATCGCGGCCAGTGAGCCGGGCGTGCGGAGAAGCCCTACGATCGCATCGGCATAGGATTCGGGGTTGAAGTCCGCGATCGGAACGCCCGCCTCACCGACCATCCATGCGACGCTCGGTCCCGCGACGATCGGTATGCCGAGCGATAACGCTTCGATCACCGCGACGCTGCAGCCCTCATACCGTGACGTTGCGAGCAGGATGCTCGCCGAGCGAAGATGCTCGATCGAGGCGGCATGATCGAGCCTTCCCGCGTACGTTATCCAGGTCGCACGTGCGTCGCTCTGCCCGGCGATTCCGATGACGAGCATCTCGATATCCGGTAGCGTCGCCCGCGCGCGTTCGCAGGCCGCGAGCGCGATGTCGAGCCCTTTCTTGAACGCGTGCGTCCCAACCCAGGCAACGCGCCGGCCGGCCGCGCGATGCTCGGCCGGCTTCAGATACGTCGACGAGCCGTTCGGAACCACGCGAAGCCGGCTTCGATACCCGTACGCGGATTGAATCTCGCGTTGCGTCGTTTCGCTTACCGCGATCTGCCCGCGCGCCAGGAGCGCCCACCGCCCGAGCCACTTTTCGATATGATAGTACACGCGGATCGCCGGCGACATCGCTCGCACGAGCGCCGGAATTTCGCCGGCCCGCGTGCCGTGCCAAACGACGATCGTGCGCCGCCGGTCGTGGCGCCGCATCATTCGAGGCCACGCGTATTCGCCGCCGTTGACGAGCACGACGTCGGATCGGGCCGACTTGAGCGCGAGCGACACGGCTGCGAGAAGATCTCCGAGGAGCGGAATGCGATTCAGCGACGTGATTCCTCGAAACGCATTGACCACGCGGACGTCCCATTCGGGCCGTCGTGCGGCGAGCCGAGGCGCGATCTCTCGCACGCTCGCCTCGATTCCCCCGGCTTGCGACACCGGTATTCTCGTGGTGAGCGCGATGCGCGGGCGTCGCGTTTCCTTCGCTCGCCTCATCGACCGTTCTTCGGCGGAAGTCCCAATCGTCGCTTCGTCGACGCTTGAACTTCCCAGCCGCCGCTATCCTTGCCCGATTCGCGATAGGCGCGCAGTCCGCGCGCTTTGACCTGTTCGCTCATCCAGGCGGCAGCGGCCATCGGATCGGACGCGGCCGCGGCTGCGACGACGCGCACGTAGTCGGCGAAGCGTGGTGCGTCCTCGCGCCGGACGATGCCGAGGTCGCGAAGTTGCGCGTAACCCGCATCGGCTCGCTGTCGCTGCGCGGCGAAATCGAACGTGGTCTGGGCTTCCCCGTAGTAGCAGATCGCCGACGGAACGTACGCACTGGTGCGCCCGGATCTCGCTGCCGCCCCGCCCAAGTACGCGTCGTTGGCGATGATGTCGGAGCGAAGGGCGGCTCCGAGAAACCAGTCTCGACGTACGGCAAAGAAGCGCCCGATGATTGTATGCCGTGCCAGTTGCAGCGCTCGGAGCCGATGCACGAGTTCGGCGCGAAATCGCGCCGCCGGCCAAACGCGCGAGTGCGCGTCGGGCATCGTTCTCCCACTTGCCGCAACGAGATTCGCGTCGCTTTCCAACGCATCGAAGAGGATGCCGCAGGCTCCGCGCGCCGGCATTGCGTCGGCATCGATGAAGCAGATGGCGGTCGCGCTCGTTTCCTCCGCGGCCCGACGCCATGCGGCGAGTTGTCCGCTGCGTTCCGTCGCACGAAAGATGCGAACCCGATCGTATCGATGCGCGAAACGATTCAAGATTTCGGGAGAACCGTCCGTGCTGCAATCGTCGACGGCGACGATTTCGTCGACTCCGGCCTCGTCGACGAGAAAACGAAGAAGCTCTTCGAGATTCGCCTCTTCGTTGAACACCGGCAATCCGACGGCTCTCAAACGTCGACGCTCGCACGTTCGAGAACGGCATATGCCGTCTCGAGGACGCGTTCGACGATGAGGTCGACCTTGAGACAACGGTAATCGATATTGAGCGCGCACGAGATCCCTCTCGAGAGCGGCTTGAAGCACGGTGGGCAGGGGCTCGTCCGGATCGGATGCGACGTGTCTCCGTATGGCGCACCCGTTGTGGGCGTCGGCCCGAAGAGGCTTACGACCGGAGTCTTCACGGCTGCCGCGAGGTGGCCGATCCCGCTGTCGTTCGTCAGCACGAGCGCGGACGTCGCGAGATGGTTTGCCGCCGCTGCGAGCGAGCCCGTGAACGTGTGCGAACCGGGAACCGAGGCCGCAACGATCCTCGTTTGCTCTTGCTCGTCCGGGCCCGCCAGCAGCGATATTTCATAGCCGGAGTTTTGCAGCCGCTTCGCCACGGCCGCGAAGTTCTCGAGCGGCCAGCGTTTGTTCTCGAAGCCGTCGTGCGCGATCGTTCCGACGTGGACCGTCACGCGCGCGTGGTTGCGAATCCCGTCTCCGAGCCAGGAGCCGGGCACGACGTATTCCGGATGCTCGACGCGCGGCATTCCCGCGGCTACGAGCATGTCGAGGTTTCGCTCGACGTTGTGGCAGGCGCGAATCGGAACGAGGTCCGTGTAACTCCAGAGTGCGTTCGAAAAAGTCGGAACCGCATACCGATGGCCGAATTTCCTCTCGGCACGGAAGGCCGCGTTCACCACGTGGTAGGCGGGCTTGGCCGAGGGATATGCCATGAACGATGCATCGTACGTTTTGCGGCGCATATTTCGAGCCAACGCGCGAGCGAATGCCGGAGCGCCGCTCTCCCAATACGGCAAGTAGATCACGTTCGCAACGAACTCGGGGATGCCGGTAAAGAGCGAGGCCGGCCCTCGCCGCGTCGTGGCAACGTCGATCTCCGCGGTGGGGTCGTGTTGCCGGATCGCGCGCACGAGCGGGGTCGCCTCGAGCGAATCACCCAGGCCCTGAAGCGCGTAGATCAGATAGCGCATGTTACTGATGGGTCGAAACTTCGAATTCGCTCCGCATCGTCGTGGATTTGGAACGCGTACTTTCACTGTGGACGACGGACCAGTCTTCGTCGCCGGATCGTACGTAGCGAATGTGCGATCGCGCCGTCTCGTCGAACATGATCTTGAGGAAGGCGGCCGCCGCCTCGTCCCAGCCTCGCTCGGACTCCACGAGATCGATTTCGACTTCATACCGTTTGAGGTCTTGCTGGACTCGCTTCGAGCGCGTGACCAAGCGCGAAGTCCCGTAAAGCCATCGCACGATCGACAAGCGTACGCGGTGAACGAGATTTCGCAAGCGAATCGGAAACGCACCGAGCGATGTCGAATCGCTCGCCGATACGAAACAGATCTTCGGTTTGAGCGAATACAGCGGCGAGAGAAACGGGATCGCATCGGTCGCATCGACGATCACGTCGAAGCGATCGCGAAACGTCCGCAGGTATGCCAGCGGCACGGCCGCGTGGACCGTCCATGCGTTGCCGACGCGCGTGATCGTGATGCCGTCGACGATATCGTCCGAAGGCAGCGTAGTGGCGCCGCCCGCGAGCCAATGAACGCTGTGGTTCTGTGCGACCAAGCGACGCGCCACTTCGTAGAGGTAGTGCTCTTGCGGGCCGGCCTTCGGATGTTTCGGATCGTACGCGTTCAAGATCAGGATCGATAGCCCGTCGCACAATCGCAATGGAGACGTGGGCCAGAAGCGGTCGAAGAGCGGAATGACGTAGCGGAAGATCGAGTGTCTGATCCGCAACCGTAGGATCGCTTGCAACATCGAGCGCGACGCGTCGGCGATCCGTAGCTTCGAGCCGCCGACGTCGTTCCAAACGGTCGGAACTTCGATGACTTTGCGCCCCGCTCGACGGAGCGCGTACAGGACGTCGATGTCGAACGCGAAGTTCGAGACCTCGAGTCGTGGTGCGATCTCTCCGATCGCCTCGCTCGAGAAGACCTTGGCGCCGCACTGCGTGTCGGTGTACGGGAGCCCGAACAAGAGGCGCACGATGGCGTTGAAGCAGCGTCCCGCAACGCGTCGCAGCAGGGGCTGCGCGACGGCGATCTGGGCGCCGAACGACCAGCGCGACGCGATCACGCCATCCACGCCCGGCCCAACCATTTCGAAGATCCGGCGCATCTCGGCGCCGCTGGTCGCTCCGTCGGCATCGACGTAGCCGACGACGGGCGCGCGAGCGGCGAGGAAACCGGCGCGGACCGCGCCGCCCTTGCCGACCGCATGGTCGATGTGGAGCAAGCGAAGGTTCGTACGCCCGCGCGCGGCGTTGTAGGCGACGGCCTCGGTGTCGTCCGTGCAGGCGTTGAGGACGAGCAACACTTCCGAATCTTCGAACGCGTCGAGATACTCGACGAGCGTTTTCGCGATCCGCGCGCTCTCGTTGTGCGCGGGGACGATAAGAGAGAACCGCGGAATCTCCGCGCCCATCTCGATCGAAGAAGTCAGAAAACAAGCTCCAAGTTCGGGCTGCCGACGGCGTAGTAGTTCGCTTCATCTTCGCTATAACCGCCGAGCGGGCCCGCGACGAGGGTCGCCGAACTTCCCCAGAATCCATGGCCCGCATCGACGACGGTGTCAAGCGCGAGGTGCTCGCGCGGACCGACATCGCCTCTTACATCGGAACGTACGTCCAGCTCCGCAAGCGCGGCAACGATCTGGTGGGCCTCTGCCCGTTCCACGGCGAGAAGACGCCTTCGTTCCACGTGCACCCCGACCGCAATTTCTGGAAGTGCTTCGGCTGTCAGAAGGGCGGCGACGTGATCGCGTTTGCCATGGAGCAGGAAGCGCTT
>Ga0116227_10015168_pt1 | contig 11478 bp, 11 predicted proteins | sample S1TSphgellanicum_FD_89693 | JGI IMG/M metagenome (GOLD analysis project Ga0116227, IMG submission 89693) | Host-associated microbial communities from peat moss isolated from Minnesota, USA - S1T2_Fb - Sphagnum magellanicum MG | ecosystem: Host-associated > Plants > Peat moss > Unclassified... | reverse complement strand
ACGCCGATTCGTGATTTGAGTTTGTCTCGTGAGGACGAAATCCAATTCCTGAAAGACCATAATTACGAAATGGATTTTGAGAAAGCCAAATATTCGATTAATAAAGGACTTTGGGGAATTTCGGTTGGTGGTAAAGAAACTTTGACTTCCAGATTTTCTCTTCCAGAAGAAGCTTTTCCTTCTCAAGTTGAAAAAACTGAACCTTCAAATCTCGAAATTGAGTTCAAAAATGGAGAATTGATTTCCGTCAATGGCGAGACTTTTTCTCATCCGGTTTTGGCGATTCAGAAGATTGAAGATTTGGCTTCACCTTACGGAATCGGTCGTGATATTCACGTTGGAGACACGATTGTCGGTATCAAAGGCCGTATCGGTTTCGAGGCTGCTGCTGCGTCAATCATTATAAAAGCGCATCATTTGCTGGAAAAACACACGCTTTCCAAATATCAGCAGACCATAAAATCGCAATTATCAGACTGGTACGGAAACTGGCTTCACGAGGCACTTTTCCTGGACCCTGTGATGAGAAACATCGAATTATTTTTGCAGGATTCCCAAAAAACAGTGAATGGAAAAGTATTCATTACGCTTCATCCTTATCGTTTCGTTTTGAATGGAATCGAGTCTGAAAATGATTTAATGTCCTCAAAATTTGGAAGTTACGGCGAAGAAAATCTCGCGTGGAGTGGGGAAGATGCGAAAGGATTTACTAAAATCCTCAGCAACTCGCTCAATATATATCATCAGGTCAATAAATTGAACTAGAGAGATTTGACTTCGTTGAACCACGTTGTTAGGTTTGGGCAGCTTAATCCGTCTTCCGCTCCCAATCTTTTTTGCTAACGATTTAAGATTAAATAGAACTTGAGTACAGGCAAAAAAGGATTTCCGCTCAAGCCGGGCTGCAGATTCGGGATAAAACAAATGGCAACATAAAAACACATTTTTGTCATTCCGTAGGAATCTAACCAACGCTGTCAAGATTCCTACGGAATGACAAAAGAACTTTAAAGTTTAGCTCTTTGTGAACTTAAAAACATTAACTAAAATAAAACTTTGCGCACTTTGCGTTAAAAATAAAAATGAAAAAATCAGTCGGAATCATCGGAGCCAACGGTTATACAGGAAGCGAACTCGTTCGTTTGCTCGCATTCCATCCCAACATAGAATTAAACTTTTTATTCAGCCGTTCCAATTCCGGCGTGAGGATTTCAGAACTATATCCGGATTTGGACTCGATTTGCAATTTAGTTTTAACCGATTCTGTTCAGCCGGTTGACGTTCTTTTCCTTTGCCTTCCTCACAAAGAAAGTCAGAACTGGCTGAATGAAAATTCGGTTTCAGATGAAACTTTGGTTATCGACTTAGGAAATGATTTTCGTCTCGATGGAAATTTCAAAAATAGAAATTTCGTTTACGGTTTACCTGAGATTAATTTCAATGAAATCCAAGATTCAAAAAGCATTGCCAATCCCGGTTGTTTTGCAACCGCAATTCAGTTGGCGTTATTGCCTTTAGCAAAAGAAAATCTGCTAAAAGATGTTTACACGACGGGAATTACTGGTTCAACCGGAGCAGGGCAATCTCTGCAGCCAACAACCCATTTCACCTGGCGAAATGACAATATTTCAGCTTACAAAACTTTGAATCACCAGCACGTTGATGAGATTTTGAAACAAGTCAATTTGCTTAATGAAAAAGAAGTAGAACTCAATTTTGTTCCGTGGCGCGGCGATTTTGCAAGAGGGATTTTCACAAGCTCTATTGTCGAATGTGATTTGGAATTGGAAACAATTTACACATTATATAAAGACTTTTATAAAGATTCGCCTTTCGTGAAAGTTTCAGAAAAACCGATTGATATGAAACAGGTGGTCAATACCAATTTCTGTGTTATTCAAATCGAAAAACAGGGAAACAAAATAGCAGTTCATTCCGCAATCGATAATCTTCTGAAAGGCGCATCTGGACAAGCTGTTCAAAATATGAATATAGCCAATGGCTGGAAACAAAACCTCGGATTAAACTTAAAACCAATTGCTTTTTAAATATAAAAAATATGCAGTTTGTCATTCAGAACGAAGTGAAGAATCTCAACATACAGAGTTTAGATTCCTACGGAATGACAATAGAAAATCCTAAAATTTAATATCAATCGACAACTAAAATGAATTTATTCAACGTATATCCACTTTTCAACATCAATCCTGTCAAAGCCGAAGGTTCTTTCCTTTGGGATGAAAACGGACAACAATACCTCGATTTTTATGGCGGTCACGCTGTGATTTCCATCGGGCACAACCATCCGCATTATGTTGAAAAATTGAAAAATCAATTGGAAAAAATTAGTTTTTATTCTAATTCGGTGCAGAATAATTTGCAAACAGAATTGGCTGAGAAATTAGGAAAATTATCAGGTTACGAAGATTATTCATTGTTCCTCTGTAATTCTGGAGCAGAAGCAAACGAAAATGCTTTGAAACTGGCTTCATTCCGCAACGGGAAAAAGAAAGTGATTTATTTCTCCGAAGCTTTCCACGGCCGAACTTCCGCTGCTGTTGCTGTGACAGACAATCCGAAAATCGTAGCACCAGTCAACGAATCTGAGAATTTCATCAAATGCGAATTCAATAATTCAGAAGAACTGGAAAAGATTTTTGCTGAAAACAAGAACGAAATTTCAGCAGTAATCGTAGAAGGAATTCAAGGTGTTGGTGGAATCAATTTATTGGAAAAAGATTTCATTTTAACGATTGAAAAATTATGCAAAGAAAATGATGCGATTTTGATTTTGGACGAAGTTCAGTCTGGTTACGGACGTTCCGGAAAATTCTTTGCCCATCAGGAATTTGACATTAAATCGGATTTGATTACCGTTGCCAAAGGAATGGGAAATGGGTTTCCAATTGGCGGTGTTTTGATTAATCCAAAATTTCAGTCGAGTTATGGTTTATTAGGAACAACATTTGGGGGAAATCATCTCGCTTGCATTGCAGGCTTAGCGGTTTTAGAAATTATCGAAAATGAAAATTTAATTGATAATTCTGAAAAAATCGGTGCTTACATCGAAGAAAAAATCAAAAATTTTCCTCATATCAAAACTATCAAAAGGCGCGGTCTGATGATGGGGATAGAGCTTGACCAAGCTTGTGCAGATGTCAGGAAAGAATTGTTGTTTGAACATTTTATTTTCACTGGAAATGCCAATGACAAGAATGTTCTCCGGATTTTACCGGCACTCAATATTTCGGAAAAAGAGTCCGATTTGTTCATCAATGCTTTAGGAAAAACCTTGAAAGCGATTGATGAGAAACAACAAGTTTTAACAGAGAACTAAAAACGTAATTTTTGTCATTCCGTAGGAATCTCAATGTTTAGATTCCTACGGAATGAGAAAGTGAATGTTTTAAAATTACTTAGCTGGGCGTAAGCGCCTTTGCGAACCTTAAAATATTTTCAATAATTAAAAATCTTTGCGCGCTTTGCGTTCAAAAAATCTTCAAAATGAAAAATTTCACTTCGGTTTACGATATAGATAATCTGCAGGAAATCATTGCAAAAGCCTTAAAAATAAAAGAAAATCCGTTAGAAAATCCAATCAAAGGAAAGGGAAAAACGATTGGTTTGGTTTTCCTCAATTCCAGTCTCAGAACAAGATTAAGTTCCCAAATTGCCGCTCAAAATTTAGGCTTAAATGTTCTAACGCTCAACGCTGCCCAAGAAGCCTGGAATCTGGAATTCGCTGATGGAACGGTGATGAATGGCGACACAGTTGAACACATCAAAGATGCCATCGAAGTTCTGAATCAATATTGTGATATCATCGCCGTAAGATGTTTCGCAGGAATGAAAAACAAAGCCGACGACGTGAACGAAAGTATTCTGAGCCAGTTCTTGAAACACGCCAAAGTTCCGGTCGTTTCTTTGGAATCTGCGACGCGTCATCCATTACAAAGTTTGGCAGATTGCATCACAATCACAGAAAATTGGACAGAAAACAGAAAGCCAAAAGTCGTTTTGACTTGGGCGCCTCACATCAAGCCAATCGCGCAGGCCGTCGGAAACTCTTTCACAGAATGGATGCAACAAATGGATGTTGATTTCGTGATTGCAAATCCGGAAGGTTACGATTTGGATAAAAATTTCACAAAACAAACGAAAGTGATTCACAATCAGGATAAAGCATTGAAAGATGCAGATTTTGTTTATGTGAAAAACTGGTCGTCTTTTGAAGATTATACAGCGATGCCGAAAGTCGAAGAAAACTGGATGTTGACCAACGAAAAGTTAGAATTGACAAACAACGGAAAAGTAATGCATTGCCTTCCCGTCCGTAGAAATCTTGAGTTAAGCGATGAAGTGATGGATGGCGAAAATTCAATTATTTATCAGCAAGCAAAAAACAGAATTTTTTCTGCACAGGCAGTTTTTTCTGAAATATTAGATGAATTAAAGTAACAAATAAAGTTTAAGTCTTAGATGAGTTTTACGCCTTTGCGAATCTTAAAATATTTTCAATAATTAACAAAAATCTTAGCGCGCTTTGCGTTCAAAACAAAATGCAAAAACTACACATCATAAAAATCGGAGGCGCTCTAATCGATGACAAAAAATCATTGAAAGCTTTTCTTGAGCAATTCTCGCAAATCGAAGGCGCCAAAATCCTGATTCACGGGGGTGGAAAGATTGCAGAAACGTTGGCTGAAAAACTGAAAATAACGCAGACGATGATTGATGGACGCAGGATTACCAACAAGAAAACTTTGAAGTTGGTGACGATGGTTTATGCTGGACGAATCAACAAAAATATTGTGGCAAAACTGCAGAGTTTTAATTGTAATGCGATGGGATTTTCCGGTGCAGATGGCAATTTAATTCAGGCCGAAAAACGCCAGCATCCAACCATTAATTTTGGATTTGTTGGTGATATTAATGAAAAAAGTATCAATCACGAATTGATTATAAATATGATAAATCTGGGTTTAGTTCCGGTGTTTTCTGCAATCACTCACGATAAAAAAGGAAATCTGTTAAACACCAACGCAGACACGATTTCCGGAACTATTGCTCAGGCTTTATCAAAAAAATTCGAGACAGAATTGTTGTTCTGCTTCGATAAAAATGGGGTTTTGGAAAATGTGGAAGACGAAAATTCAAATTTGAAAACCATTAATAAAAATGAATTTTCTGAATTAAAATCACAAAGAAAACTCCACAAAGGAATTTTACCAAAACTCGAAAATGCTTTCAAGGCCAAAGAAAACGGCGTTAAGAAAGTGTCTTTGATTAACGAGAAAAAACTGTCAGACCAAATAAAACAAGGAAATGAAGGAACTGAAATCTGTCTTTAGCAGAGAAGAACTTGCGGAAAACGCCGTCAAATTACTGAAAAAACTTATCGCAACACCATCTATGAGTCGCGACGAATACAACGCTTCGCTCATTATAGAAGGCTTTTTCAATGAGCATCAATTGACGGTCAACCGATTCAAAAATAACATCTGGGCAACCAACAAACATTTTGATGCTGGAAAACCATCGATTCTTCTAAATACCCACCACGACACGGTAAAACCGAACAAAGCTTACACTTTGGACCCATTTATTCCGGTGGAAAAAGACGGCAAATTATTCGGTTTGGGAAGCAACGATGCAGGCGCGTCTTTGGTGGCGATGGCGCAGACTTTTCTTTATTTTTACGAAGCCGAAGATTTGACTCATAATTTGGTAATTGCTTTGACAGCTGAAGAAGAAATTTCAGGGCTAGATGGAATTGAAGCTTTATTTCCACAACTTCCGAATGTTGAATTGGCAATCGTTGGCGAACCAACCAAAATGAATCTCGCAATCGCAGAAAAAGGTTTGCTCGTCATCGATGGCGAAATGCAGGGGACGCCTTCTCACGCAGCGCATCCGAACGATGACAATGCGATTGTGAAATGTATGCAGGATTTGCAGACTATTTTGGATTTCAAATTTCCGAAAGTTTCGGATTATTTGGGCGAAGTGAAAGTGACTTTGTCGGTTATCAACGCAGGAACGCAACACAACGTGGTTCCTGAAAAATGTAATTTCACATTGGATGTCCGCGTGACAGACGAATACACGAATCGCGAAGTTTTCGAAATCATCCAGTCGCAGATGAAATCCAAACTGATACCGAGGTCATTCCGTCTCAATTCCTCAAAAATCGACGTCAATCATCCGTTTGTTCAGGCTGGATTGGCGTTGGGCAGGACGACTTACCGTTCGCCGACATCCTCGGACCAGGCGATTATTCCCTGCACATCGGTCAAATTGGGTGTTGGTGACAGCCTGCGTTCTCACACTGCGGATGAATTTGTTTACATTGACGAAATCCGTGAAGGAATTGATATTTACATCAGAATTTTAGAAAAAATTCTTTAACAGAAGCTAGAATTGAGATTTTAGAAATTGGAAAACCAATTGGAATCTAACTTCTAACCTCTAAAATCTAATTTCTAAAAATTATTAATATGAAAAAAATTTGGCAAAAAGATAATACAAAAACCAATGATTTGGTTAATAAATTCACTGTCGGAAAGGACTTGGATTTTGATGACAGATTAGCAAAATATGATGTGTTGGGTTCTATAGCTCACGCAAAAATGCTGGCAGAAGTTGGTTTGATTCGTTTGGATGATGAGCAGGCAATTGTTGCAGTTTTGGAAGAAGTTCTTTCGGAAATCGAAAAAGGAAGTTTCGAAATCGATAAAACTGCAGAAGACATCCATTCACAAATCGAAACCATTCTCATCGAAAAGCTCGGAGAAACCGGAAAGAAAATCCACACTGCAAGGTCAAGAAACGACCAAGTTTTGACGGATATTAAATTATATCTTTTAGACGAAATCAGAGAAATTACTGAACGAACAGATTCGTTTTTCCAGATTCTTAAAGACAAGGCGAATCAACATAAAAACGTTTTATTGCCTGGTTATACGCATTTTCAGGTTGCGATGCCTTCGTCTTTTGGATTATGGTTTGGAGCGTATGCAGAATCTTTGGTGGATGATTTGGAATTGCTGTTTGCGACGAAGAATATCATTAATAAAAATCCACTAGGTTCGGCTGCTGGTTATGGCTCATCTTTCCCGATTGACAGAGAAAGTACAACTTATAAATTAGATTTCAGAACACTGAATTATAATGTGGTTTATGCGCAAATGACGCGCGGAAAATCGGAGAAGTTATTAGCAAATTCGCTTTCGGTTTTGGCTGGGACTTTAAGTAAATTTTCTTATGATGTTTGTCTTTATTTAAGTCAGAATTTTGATTTTATCGGTTTTCCAAAAGAATTCACAACCGGAAGCAGTATTATGCCGCACAAGAAAAATCCGGATATTTTCGAATTGGTAAGAGCAAGATGCAACAGAATTCAGGCTTTGCCGAATGAATTGATTTTGTTGACGAATAATTTGCCTTCCGGTTATCACAGAGATTTGCAATTGACAAAAGAAATCCTGTTTCCTGCAATCGATTCTTTAAAAGAATGTCTTGAAATCCTGATTTACACGCTTCCAAATATCGAAGTGAAAGACAATATTATGGACGATGAGAAATATAAATACATCTTCAGCGTAGAAAAAATCAATGAAGAAGTGAAGAACGGAAAATCATTCCGAGATGCATATATTCAAATCGGTCAAGAGATTGAAAATGATGTTTTTAAATACGATTATAAAGTGCTCAATCATTCTCATCAAGGCAGTTTAGGAAATCTTTGCCTAGATGAAATCGAATATCAATTCAATAAAGTAAGAGATAAATTGTTGGGTTAATCCAACTTAAACTTGGTCGTTTTTTTAACTTCGGCAAGAACAATAGAACTGTGATATTGCCCAATATGAGGACTATTAGAAATCACATTTACAGTGAATTCGTTGTAAGAATTAATGTCGTTAGCAAGGATTTTTAATTGATAATCATATTCGCCGGAAAGACTTGTAATTTCCTGAATTTCATCATACTTAGAAATATAATCTTCAAATTCTTTCAAAGTCTTTTGAGATTGTTCTTTCAGGCGGATGTTGCAGTAAACAACAATGTTGATTCCGAGTTTTTCACGGTTTAAGATTGCTACATACTTCTCCACAACACCTTGTTTTTCAAGGTTTTTGATGCGTTCGTAAGTAGGCGTAAAAGTCAGCCCGATTTTTTCGGAGATTTCTTTTACAGATAATGTAGAATCCTCTTGTAGAAGCGAAAGAATTAATTTGTCTTTTTTATCCAAACTCATAATGGGTAATCATTCTTTCAAAAGTAAAGAAAAAAAATGAGAAGAGTAGAAGTTCATTGATTTAACATAAAATATTTTGAATAGGATTTCATAATATCGAAAATATTGGTATCTTTGCACCCAATGAATCTGGTACAGAATTTAGCGACAAAAACAATTGGCAAGTTTGCCGACAACAACAATATTTTTTATATTTAACGAAGTCTTTTAGGCTTCGTTTTTTTTATTTAAAAATTTGAATTATGATTAAGCTTTCACGCATTTCTACTGATAGTATTGAGAAGATCTTACAAGAAGCACAACAGTTTGCTGATGGTAAAATAAGTAAGATTAAAGGCGATGTTTTCGCAGCGAACCTCTTTTTTGAGAATAGCACAAGAACAAAAACAAGTTTTGAAGTTGCCGAAAAAAAATTAGGACTTAAAGTTATCGATTTCGAAGCTGATAAAAGTTCGATTGCAAAAGGCGAAACAATGCTGGATACAATCAAAACTCTGGAAGCAATTGGCGTGGAACTGGCAGTTATAAGACATTCTGAAAAACGTTATTATGACGCATTGAAAGATGCTAAACTAAGTATTATAAATGCGGGCGACGGCGTTGGAAGCCATCCTTCACAAGCTATTTTGGATGCGCTGACAATCATTCAGGAATTTGGAAAGATTGAAGGTCTTAAAATCGGAATCGTAGGCGATGTGAAACACAGCCGAGTTGCGAATTCTGATGCAGGATTATTCAGAAGATTGGGTGCGAAAGTTTATTTCTCTGGACCAGAATTTTGGTTTGACGAAGGAATGTTGGTGAATGGAACATATATGCAGTTTGATGATATTGTAAAAGAAGTTGACGTTTTGATTTTATTAAGAATCCAGCACGAGCGTCACGAGAGAAATTTCAGTTTCAAACCTGAAGATTATCTGAAGAAATTCGGTTTGACAAAAGAAAGAGAAGCAAAAATGAAATCCAACGCCATCATAATGCATCCGGCGCCAATCAACAGAGGCGTGGAAATTGATTCAGAATTAGTTGAATGCGAAAGGTCGAGAATTTTCAAACAAATGCAAAACGGCGTTTTTGCGAGAATGGCAATCCTTAAATATGATTTGGAAAATAAAGGATTCGAATTCATCGACTCCAAAAATTAAAATATTTATTCACGCTTTCGGGCGTGTTTTTTTTGAGTAAAAATTGAAGTAAAGAAACAAGAAGAAAGAGTCAAGAATCAAGAAAAGTCTGAAATCTGAAATCTCGGTTCTTGAATCTAAAAAAGTAAAAATGAAAAAGAAATTAATATTAGAATCCGGCGAAGTTTTTTACGGAACGGGATTCGGAACAGAGCAGGACACTGCTGGAGAAGTAGTTTTTAACACGGGAATGACGGGTTATCAGGAACTGATTTCCGACCCAAGTTATTGCGGGCAAATCGTTTGTATGACGTATCCTTTGATTGGAAATTATGGGATTAATCGTGATGATTACGAAAGCATCGAGCCTGCAATCAAAGGTTTGATTGTAAAAGAATTATGCGATTTACCTTCCAATTTCAGAACTCAAATCACTTTGGAAGAATTGTTCCAAAAGAAAAATCTATCAGGAATTTCCGGAATCGATACCAGAAGATTGACAAGAATTCTGAGAAGTAAAGGTGTTGAAAAAGGAAAAATCGTGAACGCCGATGCAGACGAAAAAGCTGTAATCGAAGAACTAAAAGCGACTAATTTTCCTACAAATCAAGTAGAACAGGTTTCCACAAAAACGTCTTACGCAAGTCCGGGAAGAGGTTTCAAAGTTGTTTTAGTGGATTTCGGTTCCAAGTTGGGAATTATCCGAGAATTGTCCCAAAGAAACTGCGACATCATCGTGGTTTCTCACAACACAACTGCTGAAGATATTTTGTTAATGGATCCGGACGGAATAATGCTTTCCAACGGTCCCGGCGACCCGGAAGATAACGCAGAAGCTTTGGTAATGATTCAGAAATTACTAGGAAAAGTTCCAATTTTTGGGATTTGTTTAGGTCATCAATTGATTGGTTTGGCTTGTGGCGCAAAGACTTACAAACTGAAATTCGGGCACAGAGGTGGAAATCATCCGGTTTTGGATTTGGATAAAAATAAAGTTGCAATCACTTCTCAAAATCACGGTTACGCAATTGACCAGGAATCTTTGAAAAATACAGATTTAGTAGAGACTCATATCGCTTTGAATGACCGAACAAACGAAGGTGTAAAACACAAGATTCATCCTTGCTTCTCAGTTCAATATCACCCAGAAGCAAGCCCAGGTCCGGAAGATGCGAATTATCTTTTCGATGATTTCATTGAATTAATGGAGGAGTTTAAAAAATAATAGACTCTAGATATTAGACATCAGATAACAGATTTTTTATATTATGCATAATTTGGAAAAATTACTTTTCTGGCAAAAATCGATAGAACTTGCAAAAGAAGTTTACATTATTTGCGCTGATTTACCAAAAGATGAAAAATTTGGTTTGATTTCTCAAATTAAAAGGTCTGTAGTTTCAATTCCATCAAATATTGCGGAAGGAGCAGGTAGAAATAATGATAAAGAATTTTATCATTTTCTCGGAATTGCTAATGCTTCTTCATTTGAACTGCAAACACAGTTGATTCTCACAAGAGAATTAGGTTTGCTTGATTCGGAAAAAATAAATATTCTAATATCAAATCTAAATGAGATTCAAAGAATGATTTATACATTCAAAAACAATCTAAAAAATAAATTTTCTAAGTGAAAAGTCTGAAATCTGACATCTCACATCTGAAGTCTAATAATAAAAATATTTTCAAAGAGAGCATCTGAAATCTGATCTCTCACATCTGAAATCTAATTTAAAATGAAAAGAACAGATATACAAACAATTTTAGTAATCGGCTCGGGCCCAATCATTATTGGTCAGGCTGCGGAATTTGATTATTCGGGAACACAGGCTTGTCTTTCTCTTAGAGAAGAAGGGTACAAAGTGATTTTGATTAATTCCAATCCTGCAACGATAATGACGGATGTGGAGATTGCCGACAAAGTTTATATTGAGCCTATTTCTCTGGAATTCGTTTCCAGAATCATTCGCAAAGAACGTCCGGATGCGCTTCTTCCGACTCTGGGAGGACAAACCGGACTCAATATGGCGGTTGAATTACAGAAATCCGGAATTCTTGAAGAATGTAAAGTGGAAGTTTTAGGAACTAAACTTT
>Ga0116227_10015167_pt1 | contig 11479 bp, 13 predicted proteins | sample S1TSphgellanicum_FD_89693 | JGI IMG/M metagenome (GOLD analysis project Ga0116227, IMG submission 89693) | Host-associated microbial communities from peat moss isolated from Minnesota, USA - S1T2_Fb - Sphagnum magellanicum MG | ecosystem: Host-associated > Plants > Peat moss > Unclassified... | reverse complement strand
TCGGCGCGGTGTGCGCGGAACTCACGAACGCGGGCGTGCGGGCATGCGTGATGGTCGACGCCAGTCACGGGAATAGCGCCAAAGTGTACGCGCGACAAATAGACGTCTGCGCCGATATCGCAAAACAGATCGCGGACGGCGAGCGCCGGATCACCGGCGTGATGGTAGAGTCATTCCTCGTGGGCGGCCGGCAAGACGCCAAGCCGGGTTCGGCGTTGACGTACGGGCAGAGCGTCACGGACGCGTGCCTAAGTTGGGACGAGACGCAACCGATCCTCGCGGCCCTGGCCGCTGCGGTATCGGACCGGCGGGCGCGCGATAATCAGTAGTGCGCGTACGGCGGCAGCGTCGCTACGGGCTCGGGCGGCGGCGCGAACGACGGCGCTGCGAGGGCGATGCTTCGCGGCGCCTGGAGCTCGGGTGGCGGGAAGGAAATCGCATCCGCGAGTTCGCCGCGCGCTTCGGCAGCTTCCGCGCTACTCGGATAACGTGAGATCAGCCACGTTGCGGTATCGACCGAACGCCGGCGGCTTTCGTCCGTCGCGATCTCGCGATACGCGTGGTGCAAGGCGAGTACCATCCGCGGCAGCCACGCGTCGTCCGGATATTTTGCTTGCCATTCGCGAATCGACTCCTCGACGAGCGCGACGCTCTTGACGGCGTCCGGGCCGACGGTGCCCGCGCGATCGAGACGCAGCGTCGTCGTTCCGATCGCGTTGCGAATGCCGAGGACGCTGAGCGCGAGCGGTCCGAAATATTCATCGGCGGGAGCATTGGAGAACGACGCCGCGCGCGCCGGTTGGTCGACCGTCGTGTCGGCGCGTGCGGCCGGGACGGCGACAAGGGACGGCAAGGCCGCGATCGCCAAGATCGCGGCACGAAAGTGCGTTTTCATCTCGCAAGCATCGACGGGCGATAGCGCACGTTGCGGTGACGAAAGTCGCGGAAATTTTTGAAGACGGCGCGCACGGCCGGGAGCGCATCGATGGGGGGTAGTGCGAACGTCCGGCGCCGTTGCACGGCCGTCATCGCGGCGTTCTTAGCAATCGCGCCGGCGCCGCTGTTCGCCGCCCAAACGCTCGCGCAATTGACGTTACCGTCCACCGCACCGACCGCGAGTTCGATCGTGCAGAACGGGGCGTTCTTGAGCGCGCCGATCGTGCTGGACGGTTCGACCTTGTTTCGCATCGCCGAGCAGGCGAACGCGCCCGCGTCGCAATTGCCGATCGCGTTGCGCCAGAGCGACGTCCAAACCGTGCTCGCACAACTCGTCGCCATGACGGCAAACGGGCGCTCGACGGATTACGATCCGCAGACGTTACGCGTCCATATCAAGCGGTCCGGCGATCTGGATTCGCTCGAAGCGGTCGACGCGAAGCACGCCGACCCGCTGCCGATCGTCACCGTCACCTCGGTCGACGCAAATTTCAATGCGCTCTCGATCGATAGCCTCGCGACGGAGTGGCAGACGGTCCTTCAAAGCTCGCTGATCCGCGCGCTCGAACGGCGCGAGCCCGCCGTCGAGCGGCGCAGCCTCGGCCTGGTCGCGCGCGTTGCGGCGGCCTGCGCTGCGGCCTCGCTCGTCCTTTGGATGCTGACGTCGTATCTCGGCCGTCTGCGCGATGCGGCCGACACGGAGGCCGCCGCGCGCGAACGCGATGTGAAATCGCAGCAAGCACGTGTGGTTGCGGGCTCCGAAAGCCTGCCGCGCGCGCGCCGGCGCTTCCTCGCCCTGTCGCTCAAAAATCTGGAGCCCGAACGGCGCGCTCGGCTCTATCGTGCGGTCGCGGAGACGCTCGTGTGGGCCGGCGTGCTCGCCTGGTTCGCCTTGATCACCTGGGCGTTCAGCCTCTTCCCGCAAACGACGCCCCTGTCCGACTCGCTCTCTCGGGGCACGCTACGCGTCGTGACGACGCTCGTCGCGACCGGGCTCTTGAACCGCGTCCTCGACATCGTGATCGCCCGCATCGCAAGCGCGTCGCAGCATCGGCCGTTCGCAAATTCGGAAGACCGTGCGCGCCTGATGCTGCGCATCCCCACGATCGCGCGCGCGCTCGCCGGCTTCAAGACGTTCGTGCTCGTCTTCCTGGCGATCCTCGCCATCCTCGGTGAGATCGGCGTTCCGATCGGTTCCGTGGTCACGATCGGCGGCTTGGCGGCGATCGCGCTGTCGCTCGCCGCGCAGAATTTCGTCCGGGATTTCGTGAACGGGTCGCTCGTGCTCTTCGAAGACCACTACGTCGTCGGCGATTACGTCACGATCAATACGGCAAGCGGCATCGTGGAACACCTCTCGCTGCGGATGGTGCAGATTCGCGACGCGAAGGGCGACGTCGTCACGATCCCGCACAGTTCGGTGACGACGGTGTTCAACCAGTCGCGCAATTGGTCGCGCGTCGACTATCGCGTGCCGGTGGATCCGGCCGCCGACGTCGTGAAAGCGGTCGATGTGGTGCGGTCCGCGATCGAAACGCTCGCGAACGAAGACGAGTGGCGCGGCGTCGCCGTGTTGCCGGTCGAATCGATCGGCATCGACGATCTCAGCAAGGACTGGGCGATCGTCCGCGCGTCGATTCGGACGGCGCCGCTGCGACAATTCGAGTTTCGGCGCGAACTCAATGCCCGCGTCCTCGCCGCCTTCGGCGCGGCGAACATCCCGCTCGGCGCGCAATTGCCGGCGACGGCGTCATAGATTAGGTGGCGACGATTCTCTTCGACGGCCTGTGCAATCTCTGCAACGGCAGCGTGCGCTTCATCATCGCAAACGATCGGGCGGCGCGATTCCGATTCGCGTCGTTGCAGTCGGCCGCGGCCCGCGCGGCGCTCGCACCGTTCGGCCGGTCCCCGGAGTCGCTCGAGAGCATCGTGCTCATCGACGGCGGGCGGCTCTTCGAGCGCAGCGACGCGGCCCTTCGCATCGCGGCGGAGCTGCGCGCGCCGTGGCCGCTCGCACGGGCGTTCCTCGCGGTACCTTCGGAGTTGCGCGACGCCGTTTACGACGCGATCGCGCGCAATCGGTACCGGCTCTTCGGCAAACGCGACTTCTGTGCGCTACCGGCGCCCGATCTCGCGCGGCGGTTCCTGTGATCCGGGCCACGCCGGCTGATCTTGGGGACACCAATAGACGTTGCGATTGCCGATGACGCCGACGACGACGAGCGTCCCGCAACGGCGGCACGGTAAGCCGTCTCGATGGTAAACGTAGAACCGGTCCGCCCGGCGTACCGGGCCTGCCGGTTTCTCGCGGTCCGCCGGACGCGTGGTCACGATTCGGCCCACGAGCGCGCCGTGTTCCATCAGCCGCACGAGATCTTTCCACATGGCGCGCCACGTCCGCTTGTCGATCGAGGATCCGGGGCGCTGCGGATGCACGCCGTTCATGAAGAGCACTTCGGAGCGATAGATGTTTCCGATCCCGCCGACGATCGATTGATCCATCAGCAGCGACCCGATCGCCGAACGGCTCCGCTCGATCTTCGCGTACGCGCGCGCGGGGTCGGCATCCGGATCGAGCGGGTTCGGTCCGATCCGCGCCTCCAGGCGCCGGCGCATTTCCGCATCGAACGACTCGATCGCAATCGCGCCACGCAATTCGAACCAATGCTTCGTCGTATACATGCGGAAACGGAGGATGCCGCGGACCTCGGGCAGCGGCATGGGGCCGTCGTCGAAGTTGCCGAACCGTCCGAGATGAACGTGAAGGTAGCGCTCCTTCCCGAAGTCGTACAGCAGGTGCTTGCCGATGGCTTCGACGCCGAGCAGTTTCAGACCGTCGATCGCTTGCGCGACCGCATCGGAACGCCCGTTCGGTGAATCGGTGCGGACCCGCTTCCCTGCGAGGATCTCCCGCTGCAGCCGGGCGTAGCGAGCGACTTGAGGACCTTCAGGCATATCGGTTCGTTCGACGACGGAACGTCGCGTGAACGCGCCGCCCTCTACGCTCGGCGCACACGTCGCGGGCCGCCGCGCGGGCCTGCGCTTCGACGCCGATAACGGCGTCGCGACGGAAGCGCTGCTCTTTCTCGGCGATCTCGACCCCGACGCGATCGGACCGAACATCGCGCACGCCACGCACTACGAGCCGACGCCCGTCGGCGAGCTCGATGCCTTGCTCGCACACGTACCGTTCCCATTCGAGGGCGCTGCGTTCGTCGATCTCGGCGCGGGCATGGGCCGCGCGCTCCTCGCGGCCGCATCCTATCCGTTCCGGCGGATCGTCGGCGTGGAGATCTCTCCGGCGCTCGCTGCGATCGCGCGCGACAATCTCGAAATCTTCGAACGGCGCGCCGCGCGCCCGCCGCGCTGCCGAGATTTGCGGATCGTTTGCGAGGACGCCGCGGCGTACCGCTTCCCGCGCGGCGACCTCGTCGTCTATCTCTACAATCCGTTCGACGCGACGCTCGTCGCTCGAGTCGCGGCGAACCTCGCGCGGGTGCCGCGCAAGCGACTGGCCGTGATCTACCATACGCCGGTCGAACGGCACGTATTCGACGCGAATCCCGCCTTCGCAATCGTCGGGGAGGAAACGTTCGGCGTCGCGTACGCCTCCGCTAGCCGGCGACGCGCGCTCGAAGTTCCGTAACCTTCCCGCCGCTGCTCGGCTCAAGAAGAGGCGCCGGCACCGTACCGTTCGCGCAAGCGCGCGATATCCGCGGCGACCAGCGCCGCCGAGTCGCGCGACTCGAGTGCCATCGCCGCGACGCCGATGACGATGAGCGCCATCCCGATCAGCGTCAGCGCAATTGGCAGCCAGGTCAGCGTATCGTGCAGCGCGTGGTCGAGCGCGATGGCCGCGCCCGCGGCCACGAAAAACGCGATCGCGACGAAGTATGCCGTGATCGCGGAGAGCGCAAGCGAAGCGCGCCGTCCGTGATGCGAGAGTTCTTCCATCGTTCCCGGCTTCGCATCCGGTGCGGCAAGCGCGCGCACGCGATCCACGACGCGGCCCAGACGCATGAGCGCTGCGGCGATGAGCGAACCCGATGCCAGGATGAGCAGCGCCGGCGAGAGCATCGCGGCGATGAGCGCCTGAGCCGGTGACATTCCCACCTCTAGCCGCGCAGCGTTTCGTACATGATGCCGAGGGTTTTCCCGCCGAGTTCGGTCGTGAAATCGCCGGCGAGCTCCGCGGCGAACGTCGTAACCGACGTGGTCACGCCGCCGGCTTGCACGATGCGCCGCCACGCCGCGTCCTCCGTCCGCGCGCTTATGCCGCCGCACGCGTCGACCGCAACGTGGACCGTATAGCCCGCCGCGATCGCATCGAGTGCGGTGCGCTGGACGACGATCTCACTCGCAACCCCGGCGAGGACCAGGACGCGCCGGCCGCTCCCCGCGAGGTCGTCGGTCAGCGACCGATCGGAAAACGCCGTCGTGGTCGTTCGTGGACGCGGCGACACATCGGGCAGCGCATCGAGCACGGAGGAAAGAAACGCACCGCCGACCCCGACGCTCGAGGCGAAGGCGGGCAACGCGTGCAACGCGGCGAGCTTCGCGAGGGCTCCCGCGTGGCCGCGCAAGGTCTCGATCGCGGTGGTTTGGCTGTTCTTCACGATCTCGTCCTGAAGATCGAGAAAAAGTACGCTCGCAAGGGTTCGGAGGGGCGATACATCTACCGTCGTCATAACGCGATCCTAACCGGTCGTGGGCCCGAAGTCTTGAATATTCTTGCTCAGCCCGAACGCAGGACGCCGGGCGTCACGCCGAAGCGACGCTTGATGAGCCGGGTGAGATGGCTTTGGTCGGCAAAACCCGTCGTGAGCGCTACGTCGCGCACGGCCGTTGCCGTCGTTTTCAAGAGGCTGCGCGCGCGCTCGAGGCGCCGCTCGAGGACGTAGCGGTGCGGCGTCGTTCCGACGGTCGCGCGAAAGACTCGGGCGAAGTGGAATCGACTCATCCCCGCAAGCGTCGCGAGATCCTCGATGCGCATCTCGGCTGCAAGATTGGACTCGATGTAGTCGTCGATCAGACGCAGTGCGCGCAGACCCATACGCTGATGCGTCGCCGTCTTCGCCGTGCCGCGTAACGACGTGTGCGCGTGGACCAACCGCGCGATCAGTTCGATGCGTAGCGCATCGGCAACGAGCGATCCGCGGCTCGCCGAATGCCGTTCGGCGGCAAGGGCGTAGCTCAAACGCGCAAGGTCCGCATCGACGAAGCCGACGGTCGTCACGATCTCCGGCATCTTTGCGGCACCGAGTTCGACCGCGCCGAGGCGTAGCAGGTCATCGGACACGCTGACGTGCAGCATGTCGATCGGCCGGCCGGCATCCCAGAGCCACGTGCTATGCGGTCCCGCTGCGATCAGCTTCATCGCCCCGGGATGCATATCGCCGAAAACGGTCCGCCCATCGATGCGCCCGTCGACCCGGAACGGCCGCCCGACGTTGATCGCGAGCGTGTGCGTCGCAAGGCCGGCGACGTCGAACCCGTCCTGCGAGATGCGGGCAGTACTCAACTCGATTCCATGCCACGATAGCCCGCGGCTGGTATCCACGATGTCGGCGGGAATCGCATCCGCAACCGAACGCGGTGTCGAAGCGGACGTCATCGATGCACGCGGACGTATCCTACGCGAGTAGCGGGTCCGGCGCGCTCGGGCTGACCGCCGTGCAATATTTGCAGCGCGACGCCGCGGCCGGTATTTCGCTCAGGCACTCCGGGCAATCGCGGACGGCGGGCGCGGCCTCGGGCGGTTTTGCGAACCGAGCGGCGATCGCATTCATCGGCGTAACGACGAAGAAATAGATCGCGGCGGCCACGAGCACGAAGGCGATCACCGCGTTGACGAAATCGCCCACGGCGAATCGACTGTGATTGAGCGTGAACCCGAGCGCCGAAAAATCGGGCTTGCCGAAGAGTGCGGCGATCAGCGGCGTGATCAGATCCTTGACGAACGCGGTGACGATGGCACCGAACGCGGCGCCGATGACCACGGCCACCGCCAGATCGACGACGTTACCGCGCATGAGGAACGTTCCGAACCCTTTGAGCAACGCTGTCTCCTTACGACTTACGACGCGGTCATGCCGCCGTCGATGACGAACTCCGCGCCCGTCACGAATTGCGATTCGTCGGAGGCGAGGTAGAGGATCATGTCGGCCACCTCGCGGGCGGTGCCCATCCGGCCGAGCGGGACGCTCGCGACCAGTTTTTCGCGCGTTCCCGCCGGGTCGCGCGTTTGCTGCAGCACGCTCTCGACCATCGGCGTCTCGATGAACGTCGGGTGGATCGAATTGCAGCGGATCCCGTAACGCCGGCGCGCGCAATGCAGCGCAACCGACTTGGTGAGCAGCCGCACCGCGCCTTTCGATGCGTTGTACGCGGCCGTGTTGTGCCCGCCGATCAAACCGGATACGGACGAGATATTGACGATCGAACCGCCGCGGCTCTTCATCGCACGCACCGCGTACCGGCAGCCGAAGAACACGCTGTCGACGTTGACCGCCATCACGCGATGGAATTCGGCCGTGGTGCACGCCTCGATATCCGCGAACGGCGCAATTCCCGCGCTGTTCACGAGAACGTCGAGCCTGCCGTGCCGCGCGACGATTCCGTCGACCGCCGCTTCCCAGGCGGCCTCGTCCGTCACATCGAGGGCCGCTGCTTCGAGCCCGTCCGCGCGTGCCGCCGCCCGCGTCGCGCCCGCCTGGTCGATGTCGGCCAAGACCACGGACGCGCCTTCTTGCGCGAATCGCAGCCCCGTCGCAAACCCAATCCCGCTCGCCCCCCCGGTCACGAGCGCGACTTTCCCTCGTAAACGCTCACCCATCCGCTAGCCAAGTGCACCGCGCCGTGCACGCCGCCCTTTCCCCGGACCCAATGATCGAAGGAAACGACGATTCGCCGCTATATGCGAACGCCATCGGCCAAGCACCCCAGGCAGGTCACCCAATCCCACCGACGGTACGTAGGGCCAGCCGGTCGCATCCCGCCTGGCCCGCGAACGCGGCGCCAAGCGTACGACCGAAAATCCCACATCTCTAAAATGGGCCCACGAACGCGGCCCGGGAGGGAAATCGGGGGGCCCGTCACCCTGAGGTTGGCGAAGGGCGCCCCGATTTCAAAAAAACTATGTCAGTCAGACCCATCATGATCGCCGTCGGCGGCGATTCGGGAACCGGGAAGGCGACGCTGTGCCGCGGTCTCAACGCGATTTTCGGCGGCGAACGGATCGAAACGATCGGCCTCGACGACTACCATTCGCTCGACCGCGCGCAGCGCAAGGCCGTCGGTTTGACGGCCCTCGATCCGCGCGCGAGCAACTTCGCGGCCATGGAAGAGGATCTGTGGGCCCTGCGTGAGGGCCGGGCGATCGACAAGCCGATCTACGATCACGCGAACGGGACCTTCACCGGCACCGAACACGTCGAGCCCAAGGAAATCGTGATCGTCCAGGGTCTCTTTCCGCTCTATACGCGGGCGCTCCGCAGCCTCTTTGACGTCACCGTGTGGCTCGATCCCGAAGCCGAGATCAAGGCTGCCTGGAAAATACAGCGTGACACGCTGCAGCGCGGGTATAGTCGATCCGAGGTGTTATCGGAACTAGAAAAGTGCCGGCCCGACCTCGAGAGATACATCGCTCCCCAAGCGAAGTCGGCCGACCTCACGGTAACCTTCTACCGGCCCGCCGGCTACGAGACCAACCCCGATCTCGCGAAGCTCTCCGCCCGCATCCGAAAAGGCGGCCGCTTCCGTGCCTTGGACTACTCGGAATTCGAAAGCTCCTCGACATCGATCCGTCAGACGAACGAAACGTCGGACCAAGGCTTTCCGGAAACGGTGATCGAGCTCGACGGCCACATCGACGGCGCGACAGCGCTAGCCGTCGAAGACAAGATTTGGTCGCACTTGCAGACGCACGATCGCGGTCGCCCGGAGAATCTCGGAGAATTCAACGACGGGGACGGAAATCGAAAAACCAGTTACTCCCTCGCACTCGCACAGCTCCTGATCGCACGACGCGTCGTGCTGATCGAAAACGAGCTATTGGAGATGGCCCCGTGATTACTGAGACCGCGACGAACGGCAAGAAGAACAACCGCCTCGAAGCGGGCGTCACGCCTTACGCCGAGATGGGCTACTGGCAGCCCGATTACGAGCCGAAAGAGACCGACGTGCTCTGCGCGTTCCGCATCACGCCGCAGCCCGGCGTCGACGCCGTCGAAGCCGCGGCGGCCGTGGCGGGCGAGTCGTCGACCGCGACCTGGACCGTCGTCTGGACCGACCGGCTCACGGCTTACGAACACTATCAGGCGCGCGCCTATCGCGTGGAACCGGTCGTCGGGAATCCCGAGCAGTTCATCGCCTACATCGCCTACGACATCGATCTCTTCGAGGAGGGTTCGATTGCGAACCTGACCTCGTCGATCATCGGCAACGTGTTCGGCTTCAAGGCGCTCAAAGCGCTGCGACTCGAAGACATGCGCATACCGGTCGCGTACGTGAAGACCTTCCAAGGGCCGCCGCACGGCATCGTCATGGAACGCGAGTATCTCAACAAGTTCGGCCGGCCGCTGCTCGGGGCGACGGTCAAACCGAAGCTCGGCCTTTCCGCGAAGAATTACGGCCGCGTCGTGTACGAGGCGCTCCGCGGCGGGCTCGATTTCACCAAGGACGACGAGAACATCAACAGCCAGCCGTTCATGCGCTGGCGCGACCGCTACCTGTTCTGCATGGAAGCGGTCAACCGCGCGGAAGCGGCCAGCGGCGAAATCAAGGGTCACTACCTCAACGTGACCGCAGCCGACATGGAATCGATCTACGAGCGCGCCGAGTTCGCGAAGGAACTCGGGTCGGTCATCATCATGATCGATCTTACGATCGGCTTCACGGCGATGCAGTCCATCTCCAAATGGGCGCGCAAGAACGGCACGATCCTCCACCTTCACCGCGCGGGCCACGGAACGTACACGCGCCAGAAGTCGCACGGCGTCAGCTTCCGCGTCCTCGCGAAGTGGTGCCGGCTCCTCGGCGTCGACCACATTCACGCCGGAACGGTCGTCGGTAAGCTCGAGGGCGATCCCAACACGACCAAAGGTTTCTACGACATCCTGCGCGAGGATTTCATCCCCGCGAATCCCATGCACGGTGTCTTTTTCGACCAGCACTGGTGCTCGCTCGCGCCCGTAATGCCCGTTGCGTCGGGCGGCATCCACGCCGGCCAAATGCACCAACTCCTCGACCTGCTCGGTGAGGACGTCGTGCTGCAGTTCGGCGGCGGGACGATCGGCCATCCGGACGGCATCGCGCAAGGCGCCGAAGCGAACCGGATCGCGCTCGAAGCGATGGTCCTGGCGCGCAACGAAGGTCGCGACTTCGTCAACGAGGGTCCTCAGATTCTCGAGGAAGCCGCCAAGCATTCCAAGGCGCTCGCGAACGCGCTCGGTATTTGGAAAGACATCTCGTTCAACTACGCGTCGACCGACATGCCCGACGTCATCGCGACGCCGTCGTTCTAGAGGAAGGTTCACTACCAGTGCGATTGACCCAAGGTACGTTCTCGTATCTGCCCAACCTCACCCAGGGGCAGATCGGGAAGCAAGTGCAGTACGCGCTCGATCACAATTGGCCGATTTCGATCGAGTACACCGACGATCCCCATCCGCGTAATTCGTATTGGGAGATGTGCGGGTTGCCGATGTTCGACGTCAGGGACGCGGTCGCGATCCTGGCCGACATCAAGCAGGCCGTCGCCGACCATCCGAACGCGTACGTGAAAGTGAATGCCTACGACGCGCGGCTCGGACGGCAGACGACGGCGATGTCGTTCATCGTCGGGCGGCCGGCGGACGAGCCGGGCTTCCGGCTCGATCGGACCACGGGCGAAGACCGGCAGATCAAATACTCGTTGCACGCGTACGCGACGGACGAGCCGGTCGGTAAGCGCTACCGTTAGAGTGGAGAGTCCGACCGCGCCGGTCTTGCTCGATCTCGATGCGGCCTATCAGCAGTCGCAAGTCGGCGAAGTCCTCGCCAAACTCGATCGCGAGCTGATCGGACTCGCTCCCGTCAAGAGCCGCATCCGCGAGATCGCCCACCTGCTGCTCATCGACAAGTTGCGCAAACAGGTGGGTCTTGCAGCCGAACCGCCGCCGCTGCACATGTCGTTCACGGGGCGGCCCGGCACCGGCAAGACGACGGTCGCCATGCGGATGGCCGAGATCCTGCACAAGCTCGGCTACATCCGCAAAGGTCAGCTGATCACCGCGACGCGCGACGATCTCGTCGGGCAATACATCGGCCATACCGCTCCGAAAACCAAAGAAGTTCTCAAGCGGGCCATGGGCGGCGTGCTATTCGTCGACGAGGCGTACTATCTCTACAAACCGGAGAACGAACGCGACTACGGCGCCGAAGCCATCGAGATCCTGCTGCAAGTGATGGAGAACCAGCGCGAAGATCTCGTCGTGATCTTCGCAGGTTACAAGGATCGCATGGATACGTTCTTCTCGAGCAACCCGGGCCTGAGTTCCCGCGT
>Ga0116227_10015166_pt1 | contig 11481 bp, 10 predicted proteins | sample S1TSphgellanicum_FD_89693 | JGI IMG/M metagenome (GOLD analysis project Ga0116227, IMG submission 89693) | Host-associated microbial communities from peat moss isolated from Minnesota, USA - S1T2_Fb - Sphagnum magellanicum MG | ecosystem: Host-associated > Plants > Peat moss > Unclassified... | reverse complement strand
TCTGCCGGCCTCGCGCTGACGCTGTTGCTGCGCAAGGCTCTCGCTCATTGGGCGGGAGTCACCGCGACCGACGCCTGGGCCTTTCTGACGGCGATGGCCGTTCTTATCGGCGTTGCGCTGGTCGCGAGCGGACTCCCCGGCCGCCGAGCCGCGCGCATCGACCCCATGGAGGCGCTTCGTTACGAGTGATGGCGGGGTGAGTGCCGTCCCATTCGTCGCGATGGAGCTGTGATGGATGGGCACCCGGCTTTGTGATTGAGAGCGAAAAGCAGATCCTCCGCGAGACGTTCCTCACTTGTCCTGAGTCGCAAGTTAGCGTCCGAGAGTTGCACGGTTGGGCCGGGGTAGAGAACCGGAGAACAGATCGGCGGCCGGTATTCGCCCCCTTTTCAGCTTCATCGCCAGAAAAAGCATCCCGTCGCCGCTCGATGTTGTCTTAAGCACACGCAGCTCTCTGCGCATCGGGGGCCAGTTTGGCGGAAACAGCGGTAGCGGAACAGTCTCAGGCGCAGGATCACAGCGCCTGGAAGCCGATCGCCAATCCATGGCTGATCGCAGCCACCGTCGCGCTTGCGGCCTTCATGGAGGTGCTGGATACCTCCATTGCCAACGTGGCCCTGCCGCACATCTCGGGCAATCTGGGTGCGAGCACGGACCAGGGGACGTGGGTGCTCACCAGTTACCTCGTCGCGAACGCCATCATTCTGCCCTGCGGCGGCTGGGCTTCGTCCGTCATCGGTCGCCGCAACTTCTTCATGATCTGCATCTGCATCTTCACTGTGTCGAGCTTTCTGTGCGGTATCGCGCCGTCGCTGCCTATCCTGCTTATCTGCCGCGTCTTCCAGGGCATTGGCGGAGGCGGCCTGCAGCCTATGGCGCAGGCCATCATGGCCGACTCTTTCGAGGAGAAGAAGCGCGGGCAGGCCTTCGCGCTTTATGGCCTGGTCGCTGTCCTCGCGCCCTCCATCGGCCCCACCATCGGCGGCTGGATCACCGACAACTACTCCTGGCGTTGGATCTTCTACATCAACATCCCTGTGGGCCTGCTCGCACTCGTCCTCACCCAGCGCCTCGTCCAAGACCCGCCGTGGATCAAGGCCGACCGCAAGAACCTCTTCAAGCTCGACTACATCGGTCTCGGCTTCCTCACCCTCGCCATGGCAGGCATGCAGATCATGCTCGACAAGGGCGAAGAAGACGCCTGGTTCGCCTCCAACTTCATCCGGACCTTCGCCGTTATGTTCGTTCTCGGCATGATCGGTCTCATCTGGTGGGAGTGGCGCCAGAAGGCCCCGCTGATGAACATCAAGCTCTTCAAGTTCAAGAATTTCGCCATCTGCGCGCTGCTCATGATGCTGGTCGGCGGCGTGCTCAACGCCGGCACTGTGCTCCAGCCCCAGTTCCTCCAGCAGTTGCTCGGATACACCGCCACCAACGCGGGCATGGCGCTCACCGCCGGAGGCATCGCCCTGGTCATCGTCATGCCGCTGGCCGGCATCGCCACCGGAAAGTTCGCCGCTCGCAACCTCGCTGCCCTCGGCTTTGCCTTCTTCGCGGTCGCCTACTACTACTGCTCCACCCATCTCACGCTCGACATGAGCTTCGGCGAGGCCAGCTTTCTCCGCGTCATCCAGATGCTGCCCATCCCCTTCTGCTTCATCTCCATCACGAACGCGGCGTACGTTGGCCTACCGCGCGAGGCGTCCAACCAGGTCTCCGGCATCATCAACTTCGCGCGCAACGTGGGCGGCAGCATCATGATCGCGGTCACCGGGGCGATTGTCACCAACCGGACGTTGTTTCATGAGGCGCGGTTGCAGAACCACATGTCCTACGCCAATCCGCAGTACCAGCAGCAATCGCACGCGCTGGCGAGCTTCTTCGGGGGCGGCCCCGGCGGCATGAACATGGCCCACGCCACCATCTACAACCAGCTCGGCCAGCAGGCCGCAGCGATGGGTTATGTGGACATCTACCGGATGCTCTGCTGGATGTCCTGCATCATGGTGCTCTTCGCCTTCCTGCTCTCGAAGAACAAGCCCGGCGAGGGTGCTCCCGCGGGCGAGGCCGTCCACTAAGAGCGGAAGGACCGAAAGCAATACCGTACCTCAGAGGCTAAAGCCGCACTCAAACGAAGGACTTACGGCACGGCTGAAGCCGTGCCCTTAAGGAAAACGGGGGTTTTCCGCAAGCTGTAAAGCCCTTTGTGGTCGCGGCGATTGACCGCGGTCTGAAGCCCGCTGCTACTCCCGCGTATTTGTAGTTTTGTTTGTGTAGTTTGCGATGGGTGGAATCGAGAGATCTTATACGGCGTTGAATAAAGCGAGCTCCGTCTGCTGGCCCGCATCGAAGTTCGGATGGTGCAGCAACAGAGGACTCCGTTCTTCAAAAGAACGCGTAAGCGTCTCGGCCGGTATGGGCTTCGAAAGATAGTAGCCCTGAAAGTAGTCGCAGCCGCGCTCCAGCAACTGGTTGAGCTGCACCGTGTCTTCGACGCCCTCCGCAACCACGCCCACTCCCATCGTGTCCGCCATCTGGATGATCGCCGTCACGATCCCGTCCCCTCGCCGCGTCCGGTTCAACTGGGTCACAAACGAGCGGTCGATCTTCAGCATCGCGATGGGAAGGTCCGCCAGACGCGCGAGCGAAGAGTACCCCGTGCCGAAGTCGTCGATCGCAAACTCGATGCCCGCGCTCGCGAGCGTCGACATGCACTCCTTGATGAGCACCGGCTCGGTCAGCAGCGCCGTCTCGGTCAGCTCCAGGTCGATACAGGAGGGAGACAGGTCGTGCTCCCGCAACACGGCCAGAAACGATGCCGCGAAGTCCTTCTCCGCAAGCTGGCGCGCGGAGACGTTGATCGCGATCCGCACTCCTTGCCCGGTAATATGGCGCCACGCGGCCAGCTGCGCGCAGACCTCCCGGATCACCCAGCTTCCGATCGACAGAATCAGACCACTCTCTTCCGCGATCGGGATAAACACAGCCGGTGAATAATGCTGCGGACACGACGACTTCATCCGTAGCAGCGCCTCGAACCGCGAGGCCGAGCCATGTTTGTCGTAGATCGGCTGATAGTGCATCTCGAAGCCATCGTTCCTCAGCGCATCGCGCACCGCGCGCTCCACCGCGATGGCTTCGTTGAACGAGGCGCAGACCTCCGTCGATGCAAACGCAAAACGGTTTCGCCCCATCCGCTTGGCGTAGAACAGGGCCTGGTCGGACTTCTTCCGCAGCGTGACCGCGTCCGTCGCGTCGTCCGGATAGAGCGAGGCGCCGACGCTGATCGAGACCTTCAGCTCCAGGTTCGGAATCCTCAACGGAGCATCGAAGAGCCGGAGAAATCCCTCCGCCATCGCCACCGCATCGGCCAGATGAACGATCCCGCCGACGATGATCGTGAACTCCTCGCCGCCCGTCCGGGCGATCGTGTCTACCTTACGTACGCGGCTGCTCAGCCGCTTGGCAATCTCCTTCAGGCAATCGTCCCCAACCAGATGCCCATACGTATCGTTGATCACCTTGAACCGGTCGACGTCGATGGTGAACAGGGCAACGTACCTGTGGTCCCGGACAGCGCGCTCCAGACACTGGCCCAAACGGTCATCCAGCAGCAACCGGTTCGGCAGCCCTGTCAGCGCATCGTGCTGCGCGCGGTAGACCAGTTGCCGGTTCAACTCCTCGCGTTCGGTGATGTCCACCGCCAGCACGAACCCCGCGGCTTTATTGGCAAAGAGAATCTCCCGCTCCGTAAGCTCGACCGAGATGACCGTGCCATCGCTCAGCCGGTGACGCCCATACCGCACGGTATCGTTTGGAGAGACCGCAACCACCTTAGAGGACGTCTGAAAATTCGGAACACCCTCCTCCACAATAATTTCGGGCACACTCTTCTCAAGGAACTGCTCCTCGCTATAGCCATACCCCATGCAGGCAGCCGTATTGACCGAGAGAAACGTCAGCGACTCTCTGTCGTAGATCCACATCGGCAAAGGATGGTCCTGATAGAGAACGCGAAAGTCTTCGTAAAGCAGCTTGTATCCCTCGGCCAGCTTCACCGTATCCCGGCGTGAGCCGTCGAAGATGCGCAAAGTCATCGCAAAGCTGACGATGTACTTCGGAAGGTTCCAGAACTCAAACAGCACCGCATGCAGTCTGGGATGCATCTGCAAATGATCAGCCAGCAGATAAAAAGCCGACCATGCAATGAAACCCGTCGTTCCGGCCACCCACTCGATGCTCAACCGCTTATACGTGCCCGCATAAAGCAGGCCCGCATAGAGAAAGATCTCGCACATGATCCAGTTGTAGATCGTCGCGCTGTCTTTTGCGATGCACACCGTCGCTATGAAGAACGCGATGCAAAGCCCGATGCCCACAATACGCACGCGCCGCCACCGCACAGGCAGAGAGAGGTTCACCACGACCGATGCGCCTTGGGCGATCGCGATGAAGATGCAGAGCAGCCAGTAAGGCAGGTGGCCAGCGACGCTGAGATCGATCGCCAGACAGCCGGGAACGGTGACCGCCGCGCCCAGCAACATGGGACGAAGCAGCTTGCCTCCCTTCACCACAAAGGAGAGCACGAACGCGGCACCACCCAGAAACAGCGTGTTCAGGCGGAAAATTTCATTGATCGTCGACGCCAGCGGGTTTTTGAACGCCAGCCCGTACGATACGAAGCTCAGAAAGATGAGTATCCAGCCGGCGAACCAGAACCGGAAGTATAAGTGCGGTCGGTTGCGCTGCTGCACGCCGAAGAAGGTGATCAGGAGACCCAGCAGCACGAGATTGACCGAATAACCCTGCAAACAGCCTCCCCCTGGTATGGCGCTTCCACTCGTCCGCCTCTTTGAAGAGATTCGGGACGAGCTTCAGCCATTGGGGACAAACCCCGTTCAACTAGGATGCGGGCCGAAACGTCCCAATACAATAACACCTCTAGGGTGGGCATGTCTGTCCGTAAAGCGACGGTACGGGTGGCCACTCCGAGGTCCCCGATAGCAGGCGTACGAAATCATCAGGTCGCCGTACTCGTGTGGTGTGTCAGAAGTTCGTTGCAGATTCATGGCCGTGAAACCGGAGCTCCTTCGACTCCGTTTTGGCGCGAAAAGCGCCAAACTCGGCTCAGGCTGACACTTCAGTTTTTACAGTCTGGACGGTCATGACAGCCTCACCTGCCCAATCTAGTCCTGTCTTCCGATGAGGGCAAAGCAATTATGCCTGATCGTGGGAACTGGGGTGACAGTCGGACCCTCACGGAAATCGCTAAAATAAATCTATGAAGATGCGCCGAGTTCTTCTGGTCGTCCTCCTGCTTTCGGGCTTCTACTACCTCACGACGCACCTTGCGCCGAGCGGCACCTTCGCGCCCCTGATCCATCGGGCCTTCCATATTCCAGATCCCGCTCTCGGATCGGACGCGACCCGCACCGCGAGCATCGGAAGCCCCGGGAGCCCCAGTGGCTTCGAGCTCACAGAGGCCGCAGCGGCCCCGGCATTCGACACCGAAGAGCAGCAGAACATTGGCGTCTACAAGAAGGCGCTGCCCTCGGTCGTCAACATCACCAGCACCGCGATGACTTTCGACTTCTTTTACGGCGCGGTTCCGCAGCAGGGCCAGGGCTCCGGCTTCATCCTCGACAAGCAAGGCCACATCCTGACCAACAACCACGTGATCGACAACGCCCAGCGGGTCGAGGTCACGCTCTCCGACAAGCACAAGTACAAGGCGACAGTCATTGTGGTCGACAAGAACCACGACCTCGCGTTGCTCCAGATCAACGCGCCGAACCTGGTTCCGGCCACGCTCTCCGAGTCGACCGGCCTCGTCGTGGGCCAGCGTGTCTACGCCATCGGAAATCCCTTCGGACTGAGCGGAACCATGACGCGCGGCATCATCTCGGCCATCCGCTCCATCCGCGGCCCCGGGGGCAATCCTATCGAAGACGCCATCCAGACGGACGCCGCCGTGAACCCGGGTAACTCCGGCGGCCCGCTGCTGAACTCGCGCGGCGAGGTCATCGGCATTACGACATTGATCGCGAACAATGGTGCGGATCAGTCCTCCGGCATCGGCTTCGCGATCCCGATCAACTCCGCCAAGCAGGTGCTTGGAGACTTCGAGAAGTACGGTCGCATCCGCAGCCCGTCGCTCGATGTGGTGATCTTCCCCATTGGCCCCGAGGTCGCCGCGCAGATCGGTCTACCTGCGGAGTACGGCGTCCTCATCCAGCGCGTCTTGCCCGGCGGAGCGGCCGAGCGAGCGGGCCTGAAGGGAGGCACGCAGCGCGTCTACGACGGCAACACTCCGGTGATGCTCGGCGGCGATCTGATCGTCGCCGCCGACGGCCAGGACGTGACGAACGCGCAAGACCTCTCCGCCGCCATCAACTCCCACCGCGCGGGCGACAGCATGACCATCACGGTCTTCCGCGGCCGCCGCAAGATGGACTTCAAGGTAACGCTGAGCGACGCCAAGGACATCGGCGGCAAGGGCCAGTTGACGTAGAGAAGCTAGAGCAATACCGGAACGGTGTACCCAAGCGAAAAACAAGCAAGGGCAAGTGCAGATTCCCTTCGGGAATGACAAAGAAAAGGGGAATGACAAACAAGAGCGGGTACAGCTACTGTGATTTTGCTCTAAGGTCTAGATCTTAATGTCCGCATTGGGATGTTGGCAGAACCAGCCCAGTTCCGCGGCATGCGCGAAGTATGCCTGGATCTTCTCTGCCTGCTCTTCGGCTGTCAGCTTGCTTTTGGCAAAGGCAGCTTCGATGGCCTCTGCCAACGACTTGCTCTTCTGGAGCGATGAGAGGAGGAGGTAGGCTTCGTGGTCAAGCCTGCGGTAGTAGACCGTGTCGTCGAAGCGATGCACCGCAAGATATGTTCGAGACAGGCGCATCGATGGAAGGCGCGGGCGTTTTCCTGTTCTGCGTTCGGAGACGGCATTGCTGGCGGCGTCCGTTGCGGGGCTTGCCTGATGGACCGCGAGGACGAGTTCATCCACGGGGTAAGAGAGGTCAAGGAGTTGCACATGCGGCTGAAGAGACAGAGTGCTGTGCTCTCCAAGCGTAGCGAACTCAGATTCAGATAACGGCTGGGTTGCGGCCCCGTCGTATGCCTCGACGTAGGCCCACTCCAGCCGGGCGACATCGAGCGCCAGCCGGTGTCTCGGCGAGGCGAGTTCGGGATGCTTCTCCAACCACTGAGGAAGTTTGGCTCCGAGGTTGCGTAGCGTGAAGGATGTGGAGGGATTCTCGCGCAGGTAGGCCAGCACTAACGCGTCAAAGTTCTTCGCGCCAACAACTGCCTGCAACGCGGAGAAGTCTTCCGCGATCGAGCCGATGACACGAAACCAGTATTGACGGTTGTAGATCTCCAGCCTGTCGAACGACGAGAGGCGGTCGTTCGGTTTGATGTAGCTTGATGCCGTCTCTTCGACGGATGAACCATCTTCAGCCTCGGATTGCATCATGAAGTCCGAGGTGAGCGGGCGGGATACGTCTGCCGCCATGCGGCGCTGCAGCTCAAGCAGGTTCATGCGCCTACCTCTTGCAGGTGAGCTGCGTGTGCAGCGCCTTTCGCTGGCTGGAGGTAGCGGTTGGCCTTGAGCGCCTCGGCATGGACCTCGTCGAAGGACGGGATGTTGTCGTCCCATTCAAGCAGCGTGGCCGTGGGGCCAAAGCGCTCGATGGCGCGCTCGTACAAGAGCCAGACAGGGTCGAGCACGGGATGGTCGTGCGTATCGAGGATGTACTTCTCGAACTTCGAGTGGCCGGCGATGTGGATCTGCGCGATGCGGTCGGCAGGCACGGCGTTGACGTACTCCATCGGGTCGAAGTTGTGATTTTGTGAGGATACGTAGATGTTGTTCACGTCGAGAAGGATGCCGCAGTCAGCGGCGTGGACGACTTCATTGAGGAACTCCCATTCGGTCATCGTCGATTCGTGGAACTCAGCGTAGCTGCTGACATTTTCGACGGCGATGGGGACCTCCAGGTAGTCCTGTGCCTCGCGAATGCGCTCCGCCGTGGCCTGCACGGCCTCGAAGGTATAGGGCAGCGGAAGCAGGTCGTGCGTATAGCGGCCATCGACGCTGCCCCAGCAGAGGTGGTCGGAGAGCCAGGGTGTCTTCGTTCGCCGGGTAAGATCCTTGATGCGCTTCAGGTGCTCTCGGTTGAGCGGCTGCGCCGAGCCGAAGTACATGGAGACCCCGTGCTGCACGACCTGATACTGATCGAGAATTTGGTCGAGTATCCTGAGCGGCTTGCCGCCATCGATCATGTAGTTTTCGGAGATGATCTCAAACCAATCGACAACCGGTTTCTGCGAGAGGATGTGGTCGTAGTGCGGAACGCGCAGACCGATCCCTACCCCGTAGTCCGTGAATCCGTTGAAGCGATTGGCTGGCATGGCGCGCTCCGGAGCGTGTTGGAAAAATGGAAGGCGGAGGCCTGAGATGCTCCTCAGGTCTCCGCTTTGAATGGGAAGGGCGATGGGAGAGAGCGACTATTCCAGGGGCCGCATCGATTCGTGGTTTCCCCAGGTCTCAAAAGCGAGACCTGGGGAAACCAGACTCTTTGGCATGCGCCCAAATGATCAGGTCGCGATACTACTTCTTGGGCGGAGTGGAGCCGTCGGTGGCGCAGGCACCCTTGCCCTTGCAACTGTTCTTGCCGGCGTGCGCCGCATCGCCGCCGCCCTGTCCCTTACAGTCGTTCTTGCCCTTGCAGGAGTGCTTGGCGGGAGCAGGTGTCTGCGCGGGGGTGCCGGCGTCCTCAAGGAAGGCAGGAGCGCCGGAACCGTTGGAGGACGTGGGCTGAGCGTTGAGGCGGGCGGTGGTGCCACCGAGCAGACCGGCGAATGCGGCAGCCAGAGCGAGAGATTTCGTAGAGTTCTTCATGAGATTTAGACCTTTCTATTCGGTTGGGCCACGCGCCAGAAGCGCTGGACGTTGGTGGATCGCAGGGACAGGACGAGGACGTGATCGTTGCGACAGTGTTTGTTGCCACAAGGAGCGAATGCTCTTTGTTCTGCATGTTTGAGCATGATCGGCCCAGAAGGTTACAGCGTTTGATTATTTCTCCTAACGGCGACTGGAAAACTGCAACTAAAGTTTAGAAAGATCTCGTGTCTGCATCGAATACACGCCCGTTTTCCGCAGCCTGAGCGAACAGAATAAGGTGATGCGCCTGGGAGCTTCGGTAGGAGGGTGGCAACGGAAGCTGCGTGGTGGACTCGGCTTGTCCTTTGAGCGTGGCAATTCGCGTCAGCGAGCGCGCCACGGCGGCGTGCGTCAGCGTGCGGCCAGAGTTCTCTCCGCGCGGAACGCTGGATCGGTCGGTGTCGTCGGCCAGCACCGCGATAAGGTCGAGCCCTTGCGAGGGAAAGTTGCCACTGGCGGAGTAAGTGACGCTTAGAGTGGCGTTCGCAATGCTGGTTGAGACGATATGGACCGCGACGGGCGAAGGCCGCTGCTGCTGCTTGCGAAGAGCCTCCGAGAGTTTTGCGCTGTCGCTGCCGACAAACTGCTCCTCTCCGTTTACCACCATCTGCGGCGTGTAGACGCTGTCGAGACCGAAGCTGCTGCTGTAGGCACTCTGCCGCTGATCGTAGATGTTCCGAGAGAACGGGTCGGTCCATCCGAGACGGTTCCAGTAGGTGACGTGCTCGCTGATGCCCACGACGAGTTGCCCGGAGCCTGTCTGCTTCTGGTCGATCCGCCGCAGCAGTTCGTCCGCGGGAGGGCAATCGGAGCAGCCCTCGGATGTGAAGAGCTCCACCAGGACGACCTTTGGTTTCGCGGGGACTTCGTTGGCCGCCGATGCTTGCGCCAGAGGGGCGAGCGCGTTCGAGAGGGACATCAAAGCGATGCATTGCGCGATTCGCCGTGCGGATGAACTCATATGAAGACTCCTTGTAAACGACCATGAGACGCATCCTGCAATGCCAGGTTACAGATACTTGCAACCAAGCTGTAACCATTGGCTCGTCTCCTTCTCTAATGAGCGTTTGAGAGATCGGGAGCATCACAAAGGTCTGTCGCTGCCTCAAAAGGAAAAGGAGAAGAAGGATGAAACACTTGCTTCATTGGTATGCGCGGGTTTCGAGGGCCGTCTCGTACCTGCAGTCGCCGCTGCTGCTGGCTGTGCGGCTCTATTGGGGTTGGCAGTTTGCCCAGACAGGCTGGGGGAAGATGCACAATATCGCGAAGATCATCGATTTCTTCGCCAGCCTTAACATCCCGTTTCCGTCCGCGAACGCACATTTCGTCGCAGGCTTGGAGTTCTTCGGCGGGATTCTACTGGCCCTCGGACTGGGAACACGTTTCATTGGGCTGCTTCTTGCAGGAAACATGCTCGTCGCCTACTGGACGGCGGACCATGAGGCATTCGTCTCGTTCTTCTCCGACCCAGGCAAGTTCTATGTCGCCGATCCGTATACGTTTCTGTTCGCTTCGATCATGGTGCTCGTCTTCGGCGCCGGCCTGTTTTCCGCCGATACAATTTTGAAGAAGCTCCTTGGAGACAAGACCGCGCAGGCATGAAGGAAGCTACCGAGCTACGGGACGAACAGCAGATGATCGCTTCGATTCTTGCGGGAGAGTCGCATCTCTTTCATGAGCTGATCCGCCCCTATGAGCGCAGCGTCTACATGATGGCGCTGTCGTTTCTGAAGAGCGAGGCGGATGCGGAGGACGCCGCACAGGAGGCGTTTCTGAAGGCCTACCGGAACCTTTCCAGCTTTCGCGGCGAGGCGAAGTTCGGCACCTGGGTGATCAGCATCACATTGAATGAGGCCCGCAGCCGACTGCGTCGGATGAAAGCGGTCCCAATGGAGTCGCTGGATGAGCCTCCAGATGAAGAGGGGCACGTTTCTCCGGCGCTGCTGCGGGATTGGCGTGAGATTCCGTCGGAGTCGCTCGAACGGCGGGAGATGCGGCACGTATTGCAGGAGGCGATCGCTGCGTTGCCGGCGATCTATCGCGAGATCTTTCTGCTGCGCGATGTCGAGGAGCTGAGTATCGCCGAGGCGGCGGAGGTGCTTCAGATCACGCCTGCCTCGGTAAAGGTGAGATTGCACCGCGCGCGGATGATGCTGCAAAAGAGTCTGGCCCCGCAACTGAAGCAGATGAACTCGAAACGGAGGTGGTTCCCATGGTCTTAGAATGCAAACACGTTTGGGACCACATCTCGGGGTATCTGGACGGTGCGCTCGACGCCGCGGTGCTGGAGCAGGTGCAGAAGCACCTGGAGCACTGCGAGATCTGCTCCGCCATTCTCGACTCCACGCGCAACATCCTCGTGCTGACAGCGGATGATCGGGTCTATGAGTTGCCGCTTGGCTATAGTGAGCGTCTGCACGCCAGGCTGGAAGAAGAGCTTTCGGGCCTGAAGCCCGCGAAGAAACCGACCAGCTAGTGTAACTATGCGTTATGCACGATCTGATGCGTTGCGTACTCAGCGATAACCAGAAGGA
>Ga0116227_10015165_pt1 | contig 11482 bp, 11 predicted proteins | sample S1TSphgellanicum_FD_89693 | JGI IMG/M metagenome (GOLD analysis project Ga0116227, IMG submission 89693) | Host-associated microbial communities from peat moss isolated from Minnesota, USA - S1T2_Fb - Sphagnum magellanicum MG | ecosystem: Host-associated > Plants > Peat moss > Unclassified... | reverse complement strand
TTTTTGAACTCTTTATCATTAACTTTTTGCGGATTGAAGATGAAATGCATACTTGCTCCCCAACATATTATTTTTTGCCCCGGGTATTGCCTACTGATTATGTTAAGTAGGTTTTTGGCCATAATGCTATCGCGATAGTTCTTGGTTTTGTAACGATGCCGGCAATCGGCAACTAAATTATCCAATGTTGTTTTCCAGTAGTCGCTTTCGGCATTTGGGTTAAGCGAAATAATTGCCCGGCAAAACTTATTGATCAATACCGTATCGGCGGGTGGTGTTTTGGTAAAGAAATTTGAATGTTTTATTTGCCATTGAATAGCAACTTCGAAGGCTTTCCAACTAACATCGTTCAATATGTTTTGAGCATTTTGCTTGTTAAGGTAAGTACGAAGATCGGTCAGGAGATATTGTTTAGATAAACTCCCGCTGAACTGAAAATCGAAACCAGTAATATTTAAAGGGTAAGCGGTTTGGTAAGTTGACAGGATATAAGCTTCGAGATCGGCCAATGAGCGATTATCCCAAATCCCGAACACGGCATTTTTTAGTACACCCGGAGCATGCTGCGCCAATAGTTGATTGGCTTTGCTGCAATCGAAATAACCGCTTTCAAAAGCCAGTATGTTAAAGCCTAAATGCTGGTGAAGGTATTTGATGAGTTGTACTTTGGCATCAAAGGTAGCGCCATCGGCATGAGTTTGCTCGCCAAGGGTTACAACCTGTGCATCCCGCAAAGGAGCATCTAAAATATTAAGATCAGTAAAATTACCGGATGCATCCGTTGTTACCGGTTGGGTTGCCTGGCTTATCCAATTGGGTTGTGCAACGCAATTAAAAGCAATTAGTAAACAACAGCTTAACAGGTATTTTAACATGCTGCTAAAATAGCATTGTTGTGCGTTACGTTATTCCATTTAACATACTTTAACAGTGGTTAATATCCCATTTGCACCAGTTGTTTGTATTCGTTTGAATTTATTGGCGCCCAAGTTTTGGCTTTGATGTACCACTCTTTAGCCAAGTCATCATTCTTTTGGTATTTGTAGCCCGATGCTATATTCATGGCCATTTCTGTTTTTTCGTTTGCGTGGCCTTCGCCGCAGGCTGTTATGCCGTCTTTATATACTTCTATTGCTTTATCAATGTTTTTTTGCTGTAGGTACGAATAGCCAAGCTCTTTGATCAAAAGCACATTAGTATTGTCGTTTTTAATGGCGAGCACCAACACGTTAATGGCACCATCGTAGCGGCCCAATACATTGTAGGCGTAAGCGAGTTCAAACTCAACGCCGGGCGTATGTGGTTGTACTTTGTAAGTTTTGAGCAAGTAGGTTATGGCATATTCACAATCGTTCATGGTGTTTAAATGTTTGCCCATGGTTACGTTGTAGGTTAGAGTAGTGGTATCTCTTTGATAGATCTTGAGCCAGTCGGGATCGCCGGTTATACTGAGATCGCTGTAATGTGATCTGGGTAAAAAGGAAACCAGTTTGGTGTTGGGTGCCAGTCGTACTTTATACATTGAGTTCATTAGTTTGGCCCTGGCTGCACTGTCAACAAGGTAAGTGCCATTTTTTGCTATCGTAAAATTCCCTGCTAAATGGAATGTAATACCGGCTGTTGCATCCATGTAAATGAAACCATAGGCATATTTGGGATTGTTTGGCGCTTTAGGGAAAACGACCCATTGATTAACCGATCGCGATGCTCGTTTGTTGAACTGCAGGGTGTCGGGAGTTTTGCTTTGCGCGAGAGTTATGGTTATGGTGAATGATAAAAAGATGATGAATAAATAAGGTTTCATGAGGTTGATAGTTGGTGTAATAAATGTAGTGTTTATTGCTATCGGTTTTGCGTGTATCGTAAAAATTACGTATATTGTAGCGAGGGAAAATGGATGAGGTTAGCAGTGAAAAAGTTCTTACTTTATCCCCCTTTGAAGAAGTAGCAAGTAGCAAGACCTTTGTAATTCCTACTTTATCCCCCTTGATTTGCGTGATGCGGATCTGTCCTGTGGGATCCCGAAATAAATTCGGGATGACGATTTTGGGAGATTGAAAAAACCTACTTTATTCCCCCTTTGATGTTATTTCGGTTATCGTTAAGAATCAAAGTATCGAATGTCCTATGTAGAGATTATTAATGTGTATTTGTTTTCAATGGTATTAATGAGCTCCCTATCGGTCGGTTGTCCGCGCTATCGCTCGCAATGACGCGGCGGGAATTGATATTCAAGAACATTTTTAACGCCCATAAATACCCATAATTTATTACTGTAGTTTATGCGGTTATTTATATTACTCTACACAGCAAACCCTTTAAGTATTCACCTTCGGGGAAGGTTGCGCTTACCGGGTGATCTCCGGGTTGGCAGAACTGGTGGATGAACTGGACTTGTTTGCCTGCATCTAATGCAGCCCAGGCGATGATCTGCTTGAAGGTTGTCATGTCCATTGCGCCAGAGCAGGAATAGGTAGCCAGCAGGCCTCCGGGTTTTAAGATGAGCATACCAAGGCGGTTCAAATCTTTATAGGCGCGGGAGGCGCGGTCTAAAGCCGAACGCGATGGTGCATATTTGGGTGGATCGAGGATGACGATGTCGAAAGTTTCGCCGTCTTCGCGGAATTTGCGAAGTTGTTTGTTTACATCAGATTGTACGGAGCGATGATCTTTACCGGCAAAGCCATTCAGGACCAGGTTGCTTTTTAGGGTTTCGATGGCTAAGGCAGAGCTATCTACGCTGGTTACCGATTTAGCTCCTTGTTTAAAGGTATTTAGGGTAAAGCCACCTGTATAACAAAAGCAATCGAGTACGTGCTTGTCTTTAGCGTATTCAGCCAATACACGGCGATTATCACGCTGATCGCAATAGAAACCTGATTTTTGACCTTCGGCAATATTGATGCCGTAACGGATGCCGTTCTCGATAACCTCTACCAATTCGGGAGGTTGGTTACCTGCCAGTAAGCCACCTGCAGATGGTTGCAACCCTTCGTGCTCGCGAGATGAGGCATCACTTTTATCGAAGATACTGATTGGGTTCAACAGCTTTTGAAGCTCATCGATGATGATGGGTTTGATGTTTTCGATACCTGAGGTGAGAATCTGTAAGGATAAGTGATCGGCATATTTATCCACGATCAATCCCGGAAGGTAATCGCTTTCGCTAAAGATGAGTCGGCAGGTATCGGTAATGCCGGGTTGCAGGATGTATTTACGGGCAGCAACAGCGATGCCTATTTTGCGTCGCCACCAAGCTTCGTCGATGGTAATGGCTTCATCCCATTCTAATAAACGCAGGGCTACACGCGATTGATCGTTATAAAAGCCGTAGGCCATAAATTCGCCTTTTGCATTGAGCAGGCGAACGATATCGCCATTGGCAGGTTTGCCTTTAACTTTCTCGATAGCACCCGAGAATACCCATGGATGCTTGTGTTGAACCGCTTTCTCTTTGCCCTTTTTTAGTATAACGTCGATCATGATGGGTGCAAAGGTAGGTTTTTGTTGGTTATTGAGTTAATGGGCTATTGAGTTATTAGGGATCAAATACAAAACACTTCAATAACTTAGTAACAAATAACTCAATAACTATATTTGCTATATGGAAACCATTAGCTGGAACGATTTTGAAAAGGTTGAATTGCGTGCAGGAACAATACTACAGGCAATTGACTACCCCGAAGCCCGCAAACCGGCTTATAAAGTTGAGGTTGACTTTGGGGAATTCGGCGTTAAATGGAGCAGCGCGCAGATCACGAAGCATTACACAAAAGAAGAGTTAGTTGGCCGGCAGATTATGGGTGTGATTAATTTCCCGAAGAAACAGATCGGCAAATTTATGTCGGAGTTTTTGGTTACCGGCTTTGCTGATGAGAACGGCGATATTGTTTTAGCGAGTATTGATAAACAGGTGCCTAACGGGCATAAGCTGATATAGTATGAGCATAACTTTGGCGCATTGGATAGTTGGTCCGCAGGTAGTGGGTTTGATCATGATCATTGTGGGCTGTATCCAAAAGTATTATCCGCCTAAGCGTATTAATGATCTGTACGGCTACCGTACCGATGCATCTAAAAAGAACCAGCAAACCTGGGATGAGGCCAACCGGTACTCAGCTATGTTGATGATCAAAATAGGATTCATCGCGATAATTGGCGGACTTATATTAACGCAATTGGTACCCCTTAAATATGAATGGATAATGGCTATTTCTACCACTTTTACCGGGATAGGGTTTGCAGTTGTGCTGATGGTGAAAACAGAGAAGCACCTCGAAAACAAATTTGACAACAACGGAAATGAGATATTATAACTTTAGCGACGAGGCACCTGCCATCTCTCCGGATGATTTTTTTATGAAGGAGGCTTTGAAAGAAGCGCGCATGGCTTTAGCCGAGGACGAGATACCTATTGGCGCTATTGTAGTTTGCAAAGGGCAGATCATCGGTCGTGGGCATAATTTGACAGAGCGGTTGAACGATGTATCGGCGCATGCCGAAATGCAGGCTTTAACCGCTGCAACCAACTATACCGGCGGTAAATACCTGCCCGATTGCACCTTGTACGTTACTATGGAACCATGTGTAATGTGCGCGGGTGCCAGTTACTGGTTCCAGGTGGGGAAAATAGTTTTTGGGGCATATGACACGCAGCGTGGTTTTGGTCGTTTGAACCAAAAGGTGACGCATCCTAAAACTTTAATTACCGGCGGTATCATGGAAAATGAATGCTCTGAACTGGTTAAGGAGTTTTTTAGAAAGAAAAGACTCAAAACTTAACATTCATTTGAACAATTATCAAGGATATGCCGTTATATTTGTTGCCGACGGATAGTCCATCACATTTTATTTAACCTTTAAAAAATAGATCACATGGCATTTGAATTACCAGCGTTACCATACGCTACCGACGCATTAGAACCACATATTGACAAGCTGACCATGGAAATTCACCACGGTAAGCACCACCAGGCTTATGTTACCAACCTGAACAAGGCATTGGAAGGTAAACCTGAGGCTACAAGCAGCATCGAGGATATCGTTAAAAACATCTCTAAATTTCCGGCACCTGTTCGTAACAACGGTGGTGGTCATTACAACCACACTTTTTTCTGGAGCATTTTAACTCCAAATGGTGGTGGTGAGCCTACCGGCGAATTAGCCGAAGCTATTAAAGCTACTTTCGGATCATTCGGTGAGTTTAAAACTAAGCTTTCTGACGCTGGTGCTACCCGTTTTGGATCGGGCTGGGCATGGTTAATTGTTACTGCCGATAAAAAACTGGCTGTAACTTCAACTCCTAATCAAGACAATACTTTAATGGATATTGCCGAAGTAAAAGGTACTCCAATTTTAGGTGTTGACGTTTGGGAGCATGCTTATTACTTGAAATATCAAAACCGTCGCCCTGATTATCTGGCGGCTTTCTTTAACGTGATCAACTGGAACCACGTTGCTGATCTGTATAAAAAAGCGATAGCTTAATTTAATACAGCAATTAATATTAACGGCTGAGTTGAATTACTCAGCCGTTTCTTTGTTTTTACAATCTTTTATAACATCCTCAAATGAAAGCCATCGTACTTGAAAGTGCCGAAAACCCTATAGTTTATAAAGAAGTTGACAAGCCAACATTAGCCGCCGGCGAGGTATTGGTGCAGTTAAAAGCCGCCGCATTAAACCGCCGCGATTACTGGATAACTGTTGGCAAATATGGCGGTATTAAGTACCCTACCATATTAGGATCGGATGGTGCAGGCATTGTGAGCGAAGTTGGAGAGGGTATTGATGCAAGCCTGATCGGTAAAGAAGTAGTGATCAACCCAAGTCATGATTATGGCGATGATCCTAGTTTTCAAGGTAAGGAATTTAAGATACTGGGGTTACCCGATGATGGCACTTTTGCAGAGTATGTAAAAGTTAAGGCAGAGTATTTATATCCCAAACCGGCACATTTAAGCTGGGAGCAGGCTTCAGCTATTCCACTTGCCGGATTAACGGCTTACAGGGCCTTATTTACCAAGGGCCATTTGAAAGTTGGCGATAAAGTTTTGATAGTTGGAGCAGGTAGCGGTACAGGTGCTTTTTCTGTTCAGTGGGCGGTTGCTGCCGGAGCCACGGTTTACGTAACATCCGGCTCGGCCGAAAAGATAGAACTGGCTAAGCAATTAGGTGCTACTGGCGGTGTTAATTATAGAGATGAAAACTGGGATGCCCAGTTAAAAGAAATGGCGGGTGCTTTTGATGTAGTTATCGACAGCGCTTTAGGCGAAGGTTTCGCCAAGATACCCGACTTATGTAAACCGGGCGCACATATTGTAACCTTTGGTGGTACGGCTGGCGATTTCCCGGCGTTTAATGCCCGTAAGTTTTTCTACAAGCAACTGCATTTATCAGGCTCAATGATGGGTACGGTTAATGAGTTTAAGGCAATGATGGAACTGGTTAACGAGCATCAGGTAGTACCCGTTGTTGATGAGGTATTCCCGTTAGACCAAGCTAAAGAAGCAATCGGCAAGATGGAGAAATCGAACCAGTTTGGTAAGATCGTACTTAAAATATCGTAGTTAATGTTGCAGTTCAAAGTTGAGGCCATTAAATGGAAAACTAGCGATACCGCAACTTTCTTTTTAAGCGAGATCAATGGCGAAAAGGTAATTTACCAGGCAGGGCAATTTATTACGCTCATATTTTCGCATCACCGGGAAGAGATTCGCAGGTCGTATTCCTTAAGCTCATCGCCACACGAAAACTTTTTATCCATCACCGTTAAACGGATGGAGAATGGCGAGATTTCGCGTTTTATGCTCACCAAAGTACAGGTTGGCGATGTTTTAACCGCTCTTGCCCCGGCCGGTAAGTTTGTAGAGGCTGATCCGGATAGTACAAAAGACTTATTTTACTTTGCTGCCGGAAGTGGTATTACTCCTGTTTACGCTCAAATTAAATATGTATTATCCCGCAAAGGTGATAGCAACATCACTTTAGTTTATAGCAGTCACCAAGCAAAATCGGCTTTGTTTTATGATGATCTGAATAAGCTTGTTGATACTTTTCCCGAACGGTTAAAGATCATTTATCTGTTTAGTGTGACCGAAGATAACTCTCCGCGCAAGCGGTTAAATAATGAGTTGGTAACGCAGTTGGTTAATAATAATCTGAAATATCGGGCGGATAAGGCTGAATTCTTTATATGTGGTCCATTTGTTTATATGCGCATGGTAAAGCTTACCTTAACCTTTATGGGTTTCGATGCCGCGCAGATACGCAGGGAAAACTTTGTGATAGAAACTGTTCCGGTATCAACCACGGTGATGAACTTCCCGCCAAGGAAGATCAAATTACATTTTGGAACTACAACTTATGATCTGATGGTTGGCGAAAACCAATCCATACTGCAGGCCGCATTGCAAAACAATATCCAGATCCCTTATAGTTGCCGGGCCGGTATTTGTTCAAGCTGTACGGCTATCTGCAAAAGCGGTAAAGTTGAAATGGTGGTTAATGATGTATTAACCGATCAGGACTTAAAACATAAATGGATACTCACCTGCACCGGGCACCCTGCTACAGATGATGTAGAAATTGAGTTTCATTAGCGCCTGATTTACCTGCGGTATTTCAAATAGTACAACCGCAGGTAAACAGGACTTATTAGTATTTACAAGGCTTTAAACACGAATAATGGGGTTTGGTTTTTATCAAATTCTTCTCATAATACATCTAACTGATAACCAAGTTTATTTAATATCCATTACCTCTTTCTTCTTACGGCTGCGCATCCTCTTTGGTATAAATTCTAAAATCTCTGCGCGTAAAGCTTCAATCATCCTGCGCTTCAAATAGTTTTTTTGTATCACAATGCTCACCTCACGAACAGGCTCCGGCGACTTAAAATAGCGCACCTTATCCAATTGTTTCTCGCTCAGATCAGATAACGCCAGCTCGGGAAGTATTGTAGCACCGCTATTTTGATCAACCATTCGCTTTAGGGTTTCAACACTGCCGGTATTGTATTCAAAATGCTGAAAGCCTTTGGTTGCACGTCTTCTTTGGCAAATATTCAACACCTGTTCACGCATGCAATGTCCTTCGTTCAGTACCCAAATTTCCTCCATATCAATATCATCCGGGTTAATGCTTTTCTTTTTGTATAAGCGGCTACTTTTGGAAGCATAAGCCACAAAATTCTCGTAAAAAACAGGAATCTCCATTAATGATGGCTCGCGCAATGGCGTTGAGAGTACACCACAGTCTATCATACCCAGTTTTACCTGCTGAATAATTTGCTCTGTAGTTTGCTCCCAAACTATCAATTTAACCTGTGGGTATTTCTCGATAAATTTATTGATGATCCGCGGAAGCAAATAAGGCGAAATAGTTGGAATGATCCCGATCTTCAATTCACCGGATAATTCCTTTTGCCTGTCACTAATGATCTCCCTGATCTTTACACTTTCCCCTAATAAAATGCGAGCCTGCTCAATAATTTCGATCCCTATTTCAGTAGGTACCACCGGTTGCTTACTCCGGTCGAATATTTTAACACCGAGTGTGTCTTCCAGCTTTTGCACCTGCATACTAAGTGTAGGTTGCGTTACAAAGCACTTTTCGGCAGCTAACACAAAGCTGCGATAGCTATCTAAAGCTACAATATATTCCAGTTGAACAAGGGTCATAATTAATGATAGATAAAATCTATTCAAATATAATATTTATTGATTTTGTCTATAAATTAAATTTCATCAAATTTGAGATATAACTCAATCTTGTTTTGTTTTATGGAAGAACAGAAATCAATTTTAGCAGATTCAGACCCAGCCAGTTGGTACGATCATAACGGTGAACCCAAAAGCAATGATTATCCGCAATTAGGTAACAGATACCGCGCATTGAGCGAAGATGCAAAAAGCGACCTGATTAATAACATAATCAGTTTAATTAAAAAGATCGATGGCCCGGCTAAAGAAATGACCGTTAACGTTCAACTTTGCCATTGGTTCAGAACAGATATGGACTTAGGTATGTCCGTGGCAAACGGGCTAAATATAAACCTACAGGATTTAATGAGGAACATGCCTCAAAACTGAGAATTTCGATAAAGCACAAGAAACTAATAAATATCAGTTTCTTGTGTTTTGTATTAAGAATTTACTCTACTGTAACCGATTTGGCCAGATTACGTGGCTGATCAACATTACAACCGCGCATTACCGCGATGTGATACGATAACAATTGCAAAGGTATAGTAGCGATGAGCGGAACAAAAGCCTCATTGGTTTGAGGTATCTCAATCACGTAATCAGCCATTGCTTTCACCTCAACATCACCCTCGGATACAATAGCGATCACCTTACCCTTTCGGGCTTTAACCTCCTGGATATTGCTTACAACCTTCTCGTAAGATGAGTTTTTGGTGGCGATAAATACAACCGGCATTTCTTCGTCTATCAAAGCGATAGGGCCGTGTTTCATTTCAGCTGCAGGGTAACCTTCGGCATGTATGTATGATATCTCTTTCAGTTTCAAAGCACCTTCAAGCGCAACCGGAAACGAGCTTCCACGGCCCAGGAACAAGCAATTATTACTGTCCTTAAATTTCTCGGCAATCTCCTTCACATGGTCATTACACTGCAAAGCGCGTTCAACTAAATCAGGTATTTCATTAAGTTCTGTCAGGTATTCAATCAGTTTACTTTGTGTGATAGCTCCACGTTGCTGTGCTGCATAAAAGGCGATCAGCGTAAGTGCGGTAACCTGGGCGGTAAACGCCTTTGTTGATGCCACACCAATCTCCGGACCGGCGTGTGTATAAACCCCGGCATGGCTGGCACGCGGTATAGACGCGCCGACTACGTTACAAACACCAAATATGGTCGCACCTTTCTCTTTAGCTAGTTCAATAGCAGCCATGGTATCAGCTGTTTCACCGGATTGCGATATAGCTATTACCAGATCCTTTTCGGTGATGATGGGGTTACGGTACCTAAATTCTGAAGCATATTCCACTTCCACAGGGATCCGGGCATACTCCTCAATCAAATACTCTCCAACCAAACCTGCATGCCATGATGTTCCGCAGGCTACGATGATGATCCGGTCAACGTTCTTGATCTTTTCGGTATATTCCTTAATGCCACCCAACTGCACTTTGCCCGTTTTAGGATAAATACGGCCACGTAAACAGTCTCTGATCGACCTGGGCTGCTCATAGATCTCTTTCATCATAAAGTGATCGTAGCCGCCCTTTTCAAGCATTTCCAGCTTAATATCAAGCTCCTGGATGTAAGGGGTTTGGATGGTATTGTCGATATTCTTAACTAACAAGTCATCCTTACGGATATAAGCTATCTCGTTATCGTTTAAATAGATCACATTACGGGTGTATTCCACTATTGGCGTAGCGTCAGATGCTACAAAATATTCACCTTTACCTACACCAATTACTAACGGACTACCTTTACGCGCAGCTATTAACTGGTCAGGCTCATCGCTGCTCATTACTACAATAGCATACGCACCAACAACCTTATTCAATGCTACACGTACAGCTTCGCGCAAATCCAATCCGGTTTCAAGCTGAATATTTTCTATCAGGTGAATCAAAACCTCGGTATCGGTATCACTTTTAAACACATGACCGCTGGCCATTAAAGCTTCTTTGATGATACCATAATTCTCGATAATTCCATTGTGAATAATGGTAAGCTTACGGTTACCCGATGAGTGCGGATGTGAGTTCCGGTCGCTGGGCGCACCGTGTGTTGCCCAACGGGTATGCCCCATGCCTATTGAGCCCTTCATGTCAATATCCTTCACAAAGTCTTCAAGGTCACTTACCTTACCGGCCTTTTTATATACACGCAGCTCTTTATCAAAAAGCGCTACGCCGGCGCTATCATAACCCCGGTATTCTAATCTATGCAGTCCTTTTATAACAATGGGGTAAGCATCCCTGTAACCTATATAACCTACAATTCCGCACATAAAAATATTTTAAATGAAAATAAAAAAAGCATCACTTTTGTTTAACGCAAAAGTGATGCTAATATCATAATTAAGATCAATTATTTAACCGGTAACCTAAATAATCTATTTAGTAACCCTGTTGTATAAAATATTAAGCTTCATTTTAAAGGCCGACGTTTTATCGCCACCTAAAACCGCACGTGCACCAACCTGTGCAGTATTGCTAATATCAATTGTTGCCGTACCTGTATAAGCTCCGGTGGTATCGGCAGGTGCAATATAAGTACCATAATCAACCATTTTACCACGCATTAAATCTTCTATATAACCGGTAATTACATAATGATATGACTTATGGTAATTGTCATAAAAGCCACCAAACGAACCAACCGAAATATAATGCAGATCTCCACTATACGCATCAGGTATAAGCTGTTTTTGCAACGCTATATCACTGCGGTATAAAGTTAAGCGCGGCACCGGTACGTAAGGTATTTCTGTACCCGTAACT
>Ga0116227_10015164_pt1 | contig 11482 bp, 10 predicted proteins | sample S1TSphgellanicum_FD_89693 | JGI IMG/M metagenome (GOLD analysis project Ga0116227, IMG submission 89693) | Host-associated microbial communities from peat moss isolated from Minnesota, USA - S1T2_Fb - Sphagnum magellanicum MG | ecosystem: Host-associated > Plants > Peat moss > Unclassified... | reverse complement strand
GGGCTTCTCGATCGGCGCGGCGGCGATCTGCACCCTTTGCGCTATGCACGAGGCCTCGCTGCCGCGGCACGCGCGGCAGGAGCTTCGGTATACGAAAACAGCCGGGCACTCGGCATGCAGAAGCTCGGTGCGTTTTGGCACGTGAACACGGCCGCCGGCAGCGTCGCCGCGCCTCATGTGGTGTTGGCGACCAATGGCTACACGGATGATCTTTGGCCGGCGCTGCGCAAGACCGTCATTCCACTGTTCGGCGCCGTCGCGGCCAGTGCGCCGTTACCGGAGCGCGTGGCGCGCGAGATCCTGCCGGGCCGGGCGGTGGTCTATGAAATCGGCGCGATCACGCATTATTATCGTGTCGATGCCAGGCAGCGGCTCATATTCGGCGGCCGCGGGCCCATGCGCGAGGTGTCGGACGCTGCCTCCATCCAACATCTGCTGGCGTATGCGCGGCGTCTATGGCCCATGATCGAGGGGCTCGAATGGACGCACGTCTGGGGCGGCCAGCTGGCGATGACCACCGATCACTATCCACACATACACGAGCCGCAAAGCGGTGTGACGGCCTGTCTCGGCTACAACGGCCGCGGCGTGGCGATGGCAACGGTCATGGGTGCGCTATTGGCGGCGCGAATCGCAGGTACCGGGCCTCGTTTCGACATGCCGATCAGTGCACTGCACAGCATTCCCCTGCATGGCTTTTGGCGGACCGGCGTGCGCACCGCCATCGTCCGCGGCCGCTTCAACGACTGGCTCGGAATCTGAAACGCCGGTCAGTTGTTGATGTAGAAATGATGCAACAGGTGCAGATCGATGATCACATCGAAACTTTGATCGGTGGGCAACTTCGTACCGGTTGCAAAATAGTAGCGTGAGTCGATGCCCGGGATCTGGGGATGCAGATCATGCATGGCGCGCTTGAACATCTCGCGCGGCACCCATTCCGAATTGGACGACAGCGAACCGAACTCATCGTGATAGATGGTCGCGGTTGAAAGATCCGCCGGGCTCGAGGCAATCGCGAATATGCGCGGCCGATGCGTTTCGGCCCGCGAAGCGTCGATGCGCACCTGCTTCGCACCCGACATGATCAGCTGCCACTCGTTGCCCTGAGGCACCGCGATCAGCGCATAGACGTGGTGCTGCGCCATCAGATAGGCCACGGCGATCACCAACATCGCCAGCATGCGGCGCCCGGCGCTGGTCCAGTTCTGCGTCAGTGCGTTCACCGAGGCGACCAAGAAACACAACAGCACGCCGGTCATCGCCAGGATGGTGCGGTAGGTGGCGTAACGCTCGGAGGCCACCAAGCTGATCGAGAAGGCGAAGGTCGGCAGCGCCAGCAGCGCACCCGACCAGATGATGCCGCGTGTGCGCCCGTGCCGCCGCCATTCGAGTACGGCGCCGGCGATCAAAATCACGCCGGCGAGGGCAGCGCAGGCAAAATAGAAGGTTTGGTCGCGCTTGTTGTTGTCGTTGAGCACGAACAAGCTGAGCGCGTTCGGCAGCGGCTCCTGCAAAAACCACGCGATCTTCTCAGCCCAGTTGTGTTCGAAGGCGATGCGACCGGACTTGACGTACACGTGCGCGGCGTACAGCACGCTCATGATGCTATAAGCCAGCCCCATGGTCAGCACCACGAAGCCCGTGTGAATGCCGGCCCAGCGTGCCGTCTGCGGCAGATTGCGGCGCCGCTGGACGATGATCGCTGCCGCCATCGGCACCGCATAGAACATCGAACTCGACTGGTAAATGAGCGCGCTCACCACCATCAAGCCCAGCGCCAGCGTCCATTGACCGAGGGCGCGTCCGGGACCGGAACTCAAACCCACGCCGATTGCGGCGTCGGCCGTGAAGAATCCGCCGACGGCCAGCAGCGCTGCAACGGCGTAAGGCCAGCCTATCGCCCATGACGCAATGACCTGAGCCGCCGGCACCAGAGCCAGCAAAATCGCAAAGCACAGGCTGCTGTTGAATGACCAGCCCAGGGAACGCATCCCGCGGAAACTCACCAACGAGAGGACGCCCAGCAGCAGCGAGGCTCCAAGCCGCAACCATTGCAGGCCTTGCACGCTGTTGATCTGCCCGAAGGTCGTCTGCAGCAGCCAACCGTAGATCGGGCGCGCGGCCGAGGCGCAGAACGCCACCACCTTGCCGATCTCTTCATGGGCCTCGCGCAGGTTCGAATAGTCGTCGCGCAGCCCGTAATCGTGAAAAGTGGCAGACCAATACGTGACAACGGGTACCAACAAGAGGAGGCCGGTGACCAGCAACGCTCGCAGCCCGAACACCCGGGCGCGTGGAATGACAGCCGTCGCGGTGCCAATCGGTACGGCGACGGCGGGTTCCGGCAGGGCGGCTTTTGGCAGCGTCGGTTGCATCTAAGGAGAGGGTGCCGTAAATCCGCCGGTGAATCGGCAAAAAATACGTTAAATATCTGTTAACTGAACCTAATCTGGCGGTCTCCGGCCTAGGCAGCGATGCAGAGATTCTTGCCGGCACGTTTGGCCTTATACATCGCCGAATCGGACCGGTCGAAGGCCGCATCCGCGGCGTCCGGAGTCTGCAGTTCGGTGATGCCGCAGGACACGGTGACGCGAACCGGTGTGCCTCGAAAATGGAAACGCAGCGACTCCACGGCCACCCTCACATCGTCGGCCATCTTCAGCGCTTCGGACAGCGCTATCCCATCCAGGAGAAGCGCAAATTCCTCACCGCCGATGCGCGCCGCCAGATCGCAGGCGCGGCGCGCCGCGGCCTTGAAACAGCCGGCGACGTTTTGCAGTACGCGATCTCCTGCGCGATGACCGTAGGTGTCGTTGATGTGTTTGAAATCATCGATGTCCCACAACAACATGACCCCGGGGGCTGCGATGCGCTGACGTCGGGCAATCTCCATGGCGAGACGCTCATCGAAAGACTTGCGATTCGCAACGCCGGTCAAGGGATCGATGCGTGCGCGGTGTTTTTCGTTGTCGAGTTTCGCGTGCAATTCCTGAGCCTCGCGCTCGAGTTGCATGATGCGGGCGCCCATCTGTTCGGCGCGGCCGCTGTACTCCAGCATGCGGCTCTCCTCACGCGCACGGAAATCGCAGACCTCGCGCGTGACGCGCTCCAAGCGCGTCGCGACCAACGATTGCAGCAGGCCCAGTTCGGTCGCGGCACTCACCTCGCCGGTCAGTTCGCGAACCTGCCACATCATCGAATCGTTGTGCGACTGCGCGTCGTCGTATCGTTGCTGGCTGGCATGGCTGGTTTCGGTCAGATATCCCGCCATCTCCTCGAGGCGCCGGGTCACTTCTCCCAGCACCGACGCGGCATGCAGCCGGTCGCGCGCCACGGAGTCGCCGTAAGCGCGGATCAACTCGGCGGCGCGCCCGACGATGACGGCGAAGCCTGCATCGTCGTGCGCGCCCGCCAATTCGGCGAGCAATGCCACCCTGGCCTCGTGCTGTGTTGCATCGAGCGGCAACTGCTCCAGGAGCGCGATGAGCGCCGACTGCACCGCCGTCAGCGGCGTCGGCTCGGGCAGAGCGGCGCGCACCACCGGCGTGCTCTGCAGAATCGGTGCGACCGCATCGACCGCGACCACCGCCGTGGTCAATGAGTCCGCCATCCGCTCCAACTCTTCAGCGTCCGCGTTGCGGCGATTGGCCGCGGCCAATGTCCTCAGTTCATCATCGAGCTGCGGGTCCACGCCCATGCCCGCCGCGCATAGCCGGCCGACCAGCCGGCGCAGGACCTGTTCCGCGTGCCGCCACCGATCCTCCTCCGCTTGCAGTTCTGCCAGGGAGTCACGGTATTTTTGTTTCCAGTCAATGTTTTCTGGCACGGTTCGGGCTTTCTTGATTGGCTTATGGATCGGCCGCGGCCGGGCAAGCTTGAGCCCTAATTATGATGGGACTCAAAATTGCAAATGCGAAAGGCGTCACATAGTCAGGCTCAGGCATCAGGCGCCGGACCCCGGTTCTTTGAGCCAGATCCCATCGAAACTCATGCCCAGCGGCTAGGCTGACCCCAAAGGATCTGAAAGCCATGGCGTCGAAGTTCTTCAGTGTCGTTGTGTTGCTGTGCATGGCATCGGCCGCCAACGCCAGTTCCAAGATTTACACCTACATGGACGAGCAGGGCGTTCGTCATTACACCGATGTTCCGGACAACAACCGCTACCGTTTGTTGGTGCTGCGTCCGCAGGACAGGACGGAGAGCGGCGATCGTTACGATGCGCAATTGCTGGCGCGGGCGTCCCAGTTCGACGCCATCATCGAACATGCAGCGAGCACCGCCGCCGTACAGGCGAATCTGCTGCGGGCCGTCATCGTGGTGGAGTCGGGGTTCAATTCACGTGCGGTCTCCAAACGCGGTGCGATCGGCTTGATGCAGTTGATGCCGGCGACAGCGGCGCGATTCGGAACGTCCGACTCGTTCGATCCGCGGCAAAACGTCACCGGGGGCGCGCGTTATCTGAAATTTTTGCTGGATCGATTTGGGCAGAACATCAGTTTGGCACTCGCTGCATACAATGCGGGCGAAGACGCGGTGGACCGCAACGGCGGCCAGATACCGCCGTTCACCGAAACCATGGCGTATGTGCCGCGCGTGCTCAAGATTTTCAGGATGCTCGATCAAGGGCACACCACGGTGGCACGCCAAACCTGAAGTGAACCGTCAGGGCTTGGCCTTTGTCTTCAGTGGTGGTGATTTCACGGCGATTCCCGCGATCTCGAAGTGCGCGCCGCGCACCAATTGATTCACGCCGATGAACGCCCGGGTGGGGAAATGCCCGTGGAAATAGGTGCGATACACGGCATTGAATTTGTCGTACAGCGAAAGATCGGTGCAGTAAATGGTGACGGAGACCAGGTCATCCATTTGCAGCCCGCCTTTCGCCAGGGTGCTTTTGACGGCATCCAGCACCAGGTGCGCTTCCGTCTCCGCATCGGCGCCGGGGTGGCCGGTCGCAGGGTCGATGCCTATGTGTCCCGACACATAAAACGTGCCGCCGACGCTCAGCCCATTGCTGAACGGCGGCGAGGAATTCGGGTCGTAGCCGTCGGGTACGACGTAGGCGCGCCCGGCGGCGGTGGCTTGCGCCTGAGCCGCGAAAATTCCCGCGACGATCATCGACAGCAGCATTTTCGAATTCATTGACGGTTCCCGCTCAAGTCTTGGGAACCACGCCCGCAGGCGTGAGTTTGTCGATCGCCGCGGGCAGTATCTGCGACAGTTTTGCCGCCAGCACATCGGGGGACAGACCAACCTTCGCGGCCAGCTCCTTGACGGTATCGGATCCGAAGGCTTGATGAATCTGATCGGCAGTGATCGGCTGGTTGGCGCCGGCGCCGATCCATGAGCGCGCCGTGCCGCCCAAACCCTGTTGCTCGAGCTGCGTGATGACGCCCTGTACGCCGCCGTGCTTCTCGATGAGTCCATTGACGACCGTGGCCATCTCACTGCCCACGATGCCGCCCAATAATCCGTCGAACATTCCCATGGCAAACCCTCCGTGATTTAGAACGCGAAAACCAAATTGACCGTCGCGACCGTATCGATTTTCTTCGTCGGCGGTGTCGGCTTCGTGTTGTCCAGGAAGCCATAGCCGACGCTCAGCGCCAACTTTTCCGACATCTTCACCGTGAGCGCAATCTTGTCGTTTATGTTGGTGTTCAATGTTCCCGATTCTATTTGCAACGTATTGCTCAACACGGTCGATTTGTTGAATGCGTGCGAATAGTCGACACCGAGGGTACCGATGGCCTCACCCTGCGAATTTTCGGGAATGCGGTTGATGACGGCGCCGTCGGCGTCTTTGTTGATCTCCTCCGGGCGCAAGCGACTGTAGCCGGCACCGACTTGGACCGTCAACTTGTCCGATTTCGTATCGAGCACCTTGTATCCCAAACCTGCGGTGATGCTGGCTTGATACTGAAAGCCGTCGAACTCGTCGTGCTCGTAACGCAGGCCGCCGAAGGCAAACAGATCGCCGGATATCGTGTAGTTCGACTGCTCCTTCGCCTCGATGCGCTCGGCCGAGGTTATTCCCGAGCTCTTGCCGTACAGGCCGGCGATCGTCAGCTCGTTCTTCCACGCCCCGTCATAGCGCATGAGGTCGAGCGCGACGTTGGCGGACTCGGCATCACTGTTGCCATGCGAGTCCAGAAATCCGAACTGGCCTTTTCCGATCCACACCCCCATCGGCGGCGGCGGTGCGGGCGAATCGTCCGCCAGCACGGCAACAGCGGGCACGAGCGACAACAGCGCCGATGCGATGACTCGATTCTTGGTCATGATGCTCCTGAAGAATAAATGGCAAACCGAACGGTCTTGGGCGGACAGTCAGGTCGATTGCGGCGGCCGGAGCCGCCACACATCGGAACGCGCGACTTAAGCCCGCTTGGCGAGCAGGTCGCGAATTTCCGCGAGCAGCAGCTCCGATTTCGGCGGCGGCGCCGGCGGTGCCGGAGCGGCCGGTACGGGCTTCTTCAGCTTATTGATGCCCTTGATGGCAAGGAATAGCACCAGGGCGATGATGGAGAAATCGAAGATCGTTTGGATGAAAGATCCGTATTTGATCAAGACGTCCTTGCCGGTGGGATCTTTACCGAGCGTTATCGCAAGGTCCGAAAAATTCACACCACCGATGACTTTGCCGAGCACCGGCATGATGACGTCACCCACCAAAGAGGAGACGATCTTGCCGAATGCGGCGCCGATGATGACACCGACCGCCAGATCGACGACGTTTCCCTTCATCGCGAATTCTTTGAATTCCGATCCGATTCCCACTTCATCCTCCTTCAAGCGCCGGTGTTCCGGGGCGATTTTTCTGTTCCCTTTGGACGCGATTCGTCCACGGGACGGCGCCTCAAGCCATGTTACTGAGGGATCCCGACGCGGGCAAGTGATCCCACTTCAATGTGCGGCTTCAAAGACTCGCTTGAGCAGGTTGCTGGCTTGACCGAGCGGATCCTTGCGGATCGCGCGTTCCTCATCCGCCATGATGAGAAACAGGCCGTCGAGCGTCTTTTCCGAGACATAGGATTCCACGGAGGCATCCTCGGGTTTGAGGATGCCCAACGCCACGCCTTTTTGCGCGACCGCGTCGTATTGCTCACTGAGCTTCACCTTCTGGGTGGCAGTCGCAATGATGGGTGCAAATTTTGCCTTCAGCGCCACGGATGTCACACGTCTGAAATACTGTGTGGCCGAATCCTCGCCGCCGGTGAGGATTTGTTTGGCATCTTCGATGCTCATGTGATGCAGCGCCTCGATGAACAACGCTTTGCTCTCAGGCACCGCGGCCTCGGCGGCGCGATTCATGGAGGTGATGAGCCGATCGAGTTCGCCGCCGGCCCCGAGCGTGCGCAACAAACCCTCGGCCTTGGCTATTTTCGGCGGTAGATCAATCTTGACGCGCGGATTTTTCAGAAAGCCGTCGGTGACGCCGAGTTCACCCACCGCGCGATCGATTCCCTGTTCCAATGCTTTTTTGAGCCCGGCCGATGCGTCTGTGTTGGAGATGGCACTCAGGTCGGCTGCGCCCGATGCCGCGCCCCACAGGCAGAACAACGTCAATACTGAGCGTGTACTCGTATTGCGAAGACCGAAACGGGGCCGCGGTCGCGATTGTAAGCTGGGTGGTTGATCCATTGGTAATCCAGGCTGACGTGCAGATAGTTTAAGAACGCGGCCGAGTAGTACGTCTCGATGATTTGCTCGGGACCCGGATGCGGCAGCTTGCCATCGCCGACGAGTATGCCAAGTCCCCCGGCATTTAAATAGCGCTGCCGCGCGGCGGATGCGTTGTTGTTGATTGCCACGATGCCGATGGTGTCGTCGCTGCGCCGCCATGACGAGCCCAACAGGCTGAGGCCGAGCGCCGCAGTTCTGTCGACGTCGGTGAACTCGTAAGCCTCGACATTTCCCCCGGCCTTGCCGACGCGCCCGAAGAATCCGCAATCCGTGGTCAGCTGCTGCTCAAAGCTCATATCCGCGCCGAGGCGCGTCCTGTAAGCACGCACGTCGGCGACGCTGGGAGTCGTGTCCGTGGCCTGCGCGAGCTGCACGGCTTGATCCAACAGGCCCATGCGGCCGCGGCTGTCAAAGGCTGTCAGCAGCAGTCGGCCCTCGCGGCCGGCGATCAGATGGCGGTGTTCGACTTCGGCCACGATCTGGAACTCGTGGGCGCCTGGATCCAGGTGCGGGCTGTTGGGAATGGTGGAAAGATCGAACAGCCCGCCACGCACGGTCCACGCGCCCTGGTACCACTCGAGTGCTGCGCCCACGGTGTACCCCCAGGCATCCGCGGCGTAGTCAAAGGTGCCCGTGTCGATTGCCGTCCAATTCAAGAACGCGGAGCGCTGGTCTTGCGCGTAGCGGTTCGTGTCGAATACGTCGGTCACGCTAAATTTGCCGACGGTGATCTCGACGCGATTCGAGGAGTGCGAGCCGGCCAGTTGGTTGAGGGCGGCCGGCACAGGCTGCGAGTCGCCTTGCAGGTTGAAGGTCTGCCGCAAGAAGAACCGTTGCAGCCTGAAGTAAGGTTGATTCTCGCCGACCTTGAAGGCTTCGCCGCTGGGGAAACCGGCCGCCCCGAGCGTATCGTCGAGACCGAATCCCTGATCGAGTTCGGGATTGATCCAAAGCTCCGCCCCCGCCCAGGGTCGTGCGCCGACATAGATCGTCGCGTCCGTGGTCTCGGCTCCTTTGTCAGGCGAGAGACTGTTGGTGCCCCTATAGGGCGCGGTGAAATCATTGCTGTCCTGCTCAACGTAGGTGAACTGGGCATGGAACGCCCACGATTCCTCATCCGCTGCATGAGCGGGTGCAAGCAAGAAAGCGGCCGAAACGATCGTCAACAGCATCGCGGCCAGGTGCATCCGCACTCGACGCAGCGATCGGCGGTAGGACGATGCCGTCACGGACTCTTCCATTGCGGGTCAACCACGGTGGCGCTATGGAGCATATCAATCAACGATACCGTAGGTTAGTGTCGTTGCCATGGCGCGTATTCTCACCATCAACGGCGGCTCATCGAGCATTCGGTTCGCCCTGTTCGACATCGGCTCGACCAGCACCCGGCTATTCGACGGAAAAATGGAGCGCTTGGGGACCCCCGACGCCGTGATGAGCGCGACACGCATTGGTCAGAAGCCAACCACGTTGAAGATCGAAGCCGGTGCGGAATCGGCTGTCGATGCGCTGCTCGGCTGGCTGCAGCAGCAAGGAACCGACGGCGAACCGCAGGGCATCGGTCACCGTGTCGTGCAAGGGCTGCAGCACATGGATCCGGAGCGCGTGACGCCGCCGCTGATCGAGGAATTGAAGCGCCTCGAGCCCTACGATCCGGAACATCTGCCGCTCGAGGTTGAGCTCATCGAACTCCTGCAGCGCCGCTTTGCGTCCGTGCCGCAGGCGGTGTGCTACGACACGGCATTCCATCGCAACATGCCGCAGGTGGCCCGCCAGTTCGCCATCCCGCGCCGTTACTTCGAGCGCGGCGTGCAGCGCTACGGCTTCCATGGTCTTTCATACACATTTTTGCTGGCGGAGCTCGAGCGATTGGGAGATCCCGCAGCGCGCCGCGGGCGCGTGATTCTGGCGCATCTGGGCGGCGGTGCCAGCATGGCGGCGGTGCTGGACGGACGCAGCATCGATACCAGCATGGCGTTTACGCCGGCGGCCGGTTTGGTGATGGGCACACGCAGTGGCGATCTGGATCCGGGCCTGATGAGCTATCTGTTGCGCGCTGAATCGATGGGTGCGCAGCAACTGCAGGTCATGGTCAATCACGAGTCCGGCCTGAAGGGAATCTCCGGGACCAGCGCCGATGTCCGCGACCTGCTGGATCGCGAGAGCGGGGATGCGCGCGCGCGCGAGGCGCTCGATCTGTTCTGCTATCAAGCGAAGAAATGGCTGGGTTCGTTCACCGCGGCGCTCGGCGGCCTCGACACGTTGGTGTTCGCGGGGGGCATCGGCGAGAACTCCTCGGCGGTGCGCGCGCGCATCTGCGCCGGCCTGGAATACCTTGGCGTGCGTATCGATGCCGCTCGCAATGCGCGTCACGAGCCGGTCATATCCCAGGGCGAAGCTTCGGTCAGAGTGCGGGTGATCCGCACCGACGAAGAGTTGGTGATCGCAGAATCGACCGCGCGCGTGTTGTGCCTGAAAAGCGAATAGGAGTCGATCGTATGCAAGAAGCTCAAGTCATCCCCGTGCTGGATGCGGATCTGGCCCGGAACATCGACGCCTACTGGCGTGCCGCCAATTATCTGTCGGTGGGTCAGATCTACCTCTGTGACAACCCGTTGCTCAAGGAACCTTTGGCGCCGTCGCACATCAAGCGCATGTTGCTCGGCCACTGGGGCACGACGCCCGGGCAAAATTTCATCTACACGCATTTGAACCGCGTCATCAAGAAATACGGCTTGAACATGATTTACATGTCAGGACCGGGGCACGGCGGTCCGGCCGTGGTGAGCGGTACCTATCTGGAGGGTACCTATAGCGAAGTGTATTCGAATATTTCACAGGACGAAGCCGGCTTGAAGCGGCTGTTCAAGCAATTTTCGTTTCCGGGCGGAATTCCCAGCCACGCGTCCGCGGAATGCCCGGGTTCCATTCACGAGGGCGGGGAGCTTGGCTACTCATTGAGCCACGCTTTTGGTGCAGTGTTCGACAACCCGGGCTTGGTCGTCGCGTGTTGTGTGGGAGACGGCGAGGCGGAAACCGGGCCGCTGGCCACATCCTGGCATTCCAATAAATTCTTGAACCCCGCCAGCGACGGTGCAGTGTTGCCGATCCTGCATCTCAACGGCTTCAAGATTGCGAATCCGACCATCCTGGCGCGAATTTCCCGCGACGAACTGACACAGCTGCTGCGCGGGTATGGCTGGACGCCCTACTTCGTGGAAGGCAACGAACCCATGCCCATGCATGAGGCGATGGCGGCAACGCTCGACAAGGTGGTGGAAGAGATCAGAGAAATTCAGCGCGCCGCCCGCGAGCTCGGAAAAACGCAGCGTCCGCGCTGGCCCATGATCGTGTTCGCATCGCCGAAGGGTTGGACCGGCCCGAAGTTCATCAATGGCAGGAAAAACGAAGGCAGCTACCGGTCCCACCAGGTGCCGTTGACCGATCCTGCGAAAAATCCGCAGCATCTGCAGCAATTGGAATCATGGCTGCGCAGCTACCGGCCGGAGGAACTGTTCGATGCGCAAGGCAGGCTGAAGCCGGCGATCGCCGCGCTGGCGCCGGCCGGCGAGCAGCGCATGGGCGCGAATCCCAATGCCAACGGCGGATCGCTGTTGCGCGACCTGCATATGCCAAATTTCGCAGACTATGCGGTCGATGTTCCCCAGCCTGGCGTTGCCGGTATCGGCGACACGCATGTGCTGGGCCGCTTCCTGCGCGATGTGCTGCAAATGAATTCGCAGCCGCGCAACTTTCGGCTTTTCGGCCCGGACGAGACCGTATCCAATGGGCT
>Ga0116227_10015163_pt1 | contig 11484 bp, 9 predicted proteins | sample S1TSphgellanicum_FD_89693 | JGI IMG/M metagenome (GOLD analysis project Ga0116227, IMG submission 89693) | Host-associated microbial communities from peat moss isolated from Minnesota, USA - S1T2_Fb - Sphagnum magellanicum MG | ecosystem: Host-associated > Plants > Peat moss > Unclassified... | reverse complement strand
GCGTTCAGCAGTTTAAGACCCCCCCTTTGGTGACCCACGTCGCAGCGCGGGCATCTTCGACATCCTACCATCGAAAACGTCATGACGCGAACGCCCGGGAGTTCCGAGGGCCTGTCGCCCGCACGCCGGCGGCGGCTCGTTCAACTCGTCTTCATCTTCGTGAATCTCGCGCTCGTCGAGACGCATCTGCCCGGACCGCTCTGGCTCGCGATCGGCGGCATCTTCTGGGCGGGGCTACTCGGGATCACGCTCGCCGGATCCGGACTCGTCTGCGGTTCGATGTGCTGGATCGGCGCCATTCAAGATATTTTCGAGCCCTTCGCGCGCCCGCGCATCCGCCTGGATGCGAAATTCGGCCGCGCGGTGACCTTGACGCTCCTCGTCCTCTGGATGCCCTTCGGCTGGCTCGTGCTTCCGGACATCGCGGCGCACGATCGGATGCCGATCGACTTCAGCCTCGCGTGGGAGCGCCACCTGTTCCAGTTCGCACTGGCGGCGCTCGCGGCGCTCAGCGTCGTGGTGCTCGGCAAGCGCGGGATCTGCCGGTTCCTCTGCCCGTTCAACTCGATCGTCGCGACGCTCCGTCGCATGATGGTGAGAAGGAAGGTCGAGCCGACCTCGCGAGACGCAGCGTCTACAATACGAACCACCTGTGCTTCCGCATGTACCGGATGTTCTCTGAAGGACGATCCTCTGCGAGAAGCCGTCTTCGAAGGAAGTGTTTCATGAAATCGTCGCGCCCGATTCAGAGCTTACTCGTCTTGTGGGCGCTCTGGGAATTCGTCAACGCCTCGCTGTCCACGTTCGCGGGCCCACTCGGGGCCACGTTCGTCGGCTGGGTGCCGAAGGGCGGCTGGACCGGCGACCTCTATTCGATGAGCCAGCAGTACGGCATGGTCTTATTCCTCCTGGGGGGCGTGTATCTGCTCACCGCAACCGATCCGCATCGCTTCCGTCTTTTCATTTGGGTTCCGATCGCGGAACAGATCGTCGGAATCGCTTACGCGACGTATGGTCTGGTCGGTGCGCACACGATGACCGGTCAGCAACTCGCGACCCAAGTCAGTATCAACGTCGTCGTAGCGGTGCTCTTCTATCTCTTGCGGCCGTCTTCGACCGTCGGGAGAGCCGGCGACCTGCGCGAGGCGAAGGCGTCGCTTTGAATTCGGCGGGATAGGCGCGACCGCGCGTAAAATGTGCGGGAGCCGTTCTTGGCGGCTACCCGTCCGCGGAAAGGGCTTAGCCCACCAGCCGGTCACGCATTCTTACCTCGGCCCTTTCCTGCCCGTTTGCGGACGTCGGGCGCTTCAGAGGAAAGGATGCCATGCCCGATCTTCCGGCACGCCCCTCCGCCGAACACCTGCGCAAAGAAGCAAAACGCTTGGCGCGCGAGGCGACCATACCGCTCGCTGTAGCGCAGCGGAGGCTTGCGAGTCGATATGGCTTTCGTAATTGGGCCGAACTCGTGCGCGAGGTCGCGCGTCGAAGCGGGAGCGCCGACGCGGCGAATCCCCTGCTCGCGGCCGTTCGCTCCGGCGACATCGACGGCGTGCGAAAGCTGCTCGCCGCCGGCGTTAATCCACGACTCGGGGACGATCGAGACCTTCCGCTGCACGCCGCGGCGCGTCGCGGGCCGTTGGAGTTGGTCGAAGTGCTCATCGCCGGCGACGCGTTGCCCTGGCAACGGGATCCCAAAGGCCGCACGGCGCTCGAATGCGCCGTGCGCGGCCGCGGGCCCGACCGCGCCGCCATCGTTGCCTTGCTCGATCGTGAGACGATCGTCGACCCCATTTTCCGCGCGGCCGTTCGCGCAATTCACGACGGCGACGCCACGACGCTCGCACGACTACTCGAGACGAATACGGATCTGCTGCAGCGTCGCAACATGGGACCCGAAGCGTTCCGGAAAGCGAAGCGTTACGATTATTTCCGGGATCCCAAACTTTTTTGGTACGTCGCGAACAATCCGACGCTGATCGAACGCCTTCCGCCGACGATCGTCGACGTCGCGCGCGTCATGCTCGAGCGCGGAGTGGAACGAAGGGATCTCGACTATGCACTCGCGCTTCTCATGTCGGGTGGAGAAGTGCACGAGCGCGGAACCGGACGTTCGCTCATGCACTATTTACTCGACGCCGGCGCGACCGCGAGTCGCGAAGCGATCCTCGTGACCGCGGCACACTGGCAGACCGAAGCGCTGCGCGCGCTGCTGGCACGCGGCGAACCCGCAAGCCCGCTGATCGCCGCCGCACTCGGTGACGCCGCTTCGTTACCGGTGCTGCTGGCAAAGGCCGACCGCGCCGATATTCAAGATGCGTTCGGCCTTGCAATCATCAATCGCCATCCCGAAGCGGCTCAGGCGGCACTCGATGCCGGAGCGGACGTCAACGGTGTCTTGCCGGTCCACTCACATAGCACCGCACTTCATCAAGCAGCCGCTTTGGATAGCGGCGCTCTCGTCGAGTTTCTCGTAGCGCGCGGCGCTCGCCTCGATACCCGCGACACGCTCTGGCACGGGACCCCGCTCGGTTGGGCAATCCACGCCGGCAATGAAGAAGCCCGCGCGGCGCTCGAGCGGGCTGCCACGGCTCTACGGCGTGGCGACGAGCATCGTTAGGGATTGCGCCGGGAAGGTTACCGAGAGCGTCGTCCCCGCGGGGAGCGACGGCGCGGCCACGATGGACGCCGGATTCGCGGCCGTGTAATTATAGACAGCTATGGGCTTGGTGACGGTGACGTGCTTGAGGCTCAGCGTGCTCGTGAGGTCCGTGGTGGTTTGGTTCACGACGAGGATCGTCAACGCCGAATCCGTGGAACGGCGAGCAGCGTAGATCGTGAGCGACGCCGGAGATGCCGTCTTGGCAGCAGCGGAGACGTTACCGAATTGCGCGCCGTGGCCGTCGTAGTCGCGGAACATCAGAAAGGCGAAGGCGCTGGGATACGACGGGTCGTCGAGGCCCCAGAAGCTCGCCAGGTCCACGCCCGTGCGTCCCATGACGCCGAGACCGTCGGCCGTGGCCAGCGCGTTTGTGAAGCCGTTGCCCGTGCCGCGATTCCACTCATCGTAGGCGAGCTTCGTCCCGGGGTACGCCTGCGCGATCCAATTCTCGTGGCGGTGAATGGCCGTTACCATATCGTCGAGCGTACCGTTGACGGAAAAGCAGCAGCTTCCCGGATAATGCATCGAATAGTAGTCGAGCAGACGCGGCTGCTGCTTCGCGAACTGCCGCAGATAATACAGTCCGAGCGGCGTGCCGCCGTGATTCCCGGCCTGATCGTTGTTGCAGGTCCCCGGCATGCCGCCCGCGTTGCAATTCTCGTCGGCCGGCGCGATGTCGCCGGGCCCGAGCACCAGGGCCGTTGGATCGGCGGCCTTGATCGCCTTCGCATAGTTGATCGAACGCCGCAGCAGCTCGGTGTAGCCGATGTTTTCAGGGCGGACGTCGTGGTGCACGGCGATCCAGCCATTGGGTTCGTTATCGAGTTGGTAGATCGGAACGCCGCCACTGCCCCCGCTTCCGAACTTCGCGACGAAATGGCGGACCCACGCACCTTGGATCGTGCTCTCGTTCGGAATATCCGTGGCGCCGATGTCGGTGTCCGCGATGTACTGACCGGTGGCGGCCGACGTCCCGTTGCCGCAGTTGTCGCCGTTTGGATGAATGTACGGATTGTAGGACTGCTGGCCGGGGTACACCGACTCCGGATAGCTGCAGTGCCAGGCTGCGGCGTTGTTGATGTCTCCGATGATCGGCACCGTGATGATCGATTTCGTCGACGTGGGGCGATTGTAGCCGACGATCGCGTCGACCGATGCGCCCGGCACCGGATTCGTCACGCCGCTGCCCGCCATGAAATACCAGTCGCTGCCGGCATTGGACGAATCGACGTTCCAGTTATAGCGCGTCGTCCCGTCCCCGCCGTAGCGATTGACCGGCAAGGCGATCTCACGCGCGAACGTTTGGAACGCGGCGAAATTCGACGCCGATGAATTCCAGAAGATCGTGACGCCGTAAATATCGGGGCTGATCGCGTATCCGAGCGCGCTTGCGTCGACAGTGAGCGCCGGCCCCTGCACCTTTTGGCCGTGTGGGCGCCCTTCGGCGGCAGCCGGTCCAGCGGTCAATGCGAGCGTCGCGACGAGAACGAACATCTTGTTGGAAGCGGATGCCGGGCGATACATCATCGTGCGCCATTGCTTCCTGGAATCGGGGTTCCTCCGGGCGGCAGGTCTCGAACCGTCATTGTGGCCAAGCACCGACTCGACCAACCTCTGCTAACTCGCTCGCGGGAAGGGTAATCGCTTGTAGGGGTTCGTATCGGAACTTCGTGCAGGTGCGGTGCTCGCATGGGAGCCAGGAATGAGCCGGACAAACGAACTGACGTATCACGTACCGTTCACGTCGGATTCGAGCCTGGCTAGTGGCTTGCATGTTACCGCGGCGCTGGGCGGCGGCGCACCGCACGCTTTCCTCGTCGATACGGGTTCGGTCGGCGTTCTCGTGCCGCGGAAGGCACTCGGCCCGGATTGGCAGGAGTTCGATCCGTCGCAGGACATCGCGTTTGGATATGTCAGCAGCGGCAACACCTACATGGGCCAATGGGTCAAGGTGCCGGTCGTGCTCGGCGTGCCCGCCGCCTGGGATGGCGTAGGCGATTATCCGGCGGCTCATATTGATGTTTTCGCCGTCGACCAGCCGGCCGATTTCGATGGAGGGGTGTTCGGAATCGGTTTTGGGATCGGCGGGCTTGCCGATGGTGGTCCGGCTCGCAATCCGCTGCTTCATTTGCGTTACCAGGGCGCTCGTGTGAGCGAAGGGTACATCGTTAGCGCACGGGGCATCGATGTTGGCCTGACCTCGGAAAACACGGACGGCTTCGCGTTTCTCGCGCTCGGGCGCCAAGCGTCGGATCGGGACTGGCTCCAACCGCTTGGGAGCGTTGGCTTGTCGGGAGATTTCAGTGCCGACGGCTTTCGAGCGGATTTACCGATCCTGGTGGATACGGGTATCGGCGAAATGATTCTTTGGGTGAGCGCCGACGACGCGCCGAGCAATGTAGCGAGCGAGACCGCGTTCCCCGCCGGTATTACGGTGAGCGTGTCTGCGCCGCCCGCGGACTCAGGGAGTCAAGCTGCGCTGCAGTATTCGTTCGTCACGGGAGCTGCGAGCCCACCCATGGCGCCGACGTACGTCGAATGGCGTATCGGCAACGGCATAAATACGGGGAGAAATATCGTAGCGGGAGCTGACTATCTCTACGACGCTGCCGCGGGGCTCATCGGGTTTCGGGTTCCCTCCGGATGATGCGCCGGCTGCGGGCCGGCCGTGCAACCGCCGCACCGGCGTGATGGGCCGGGCTTTCGCGGGAAGAGAAAAGACGTAGAGGGGCGAGCCGTTCATCGCTCGTTAGAGGTCGTTTTGCGCTACTATCCCCGCGTATTTTTCTCGGCAATCGTCGCAGCTGCGCTGCTCTGCGCGTGTAGCGGGCAAGGTGCAGCGCCGTCCGCCACCGTGACGCCGAAACCGAGCCCCACGCCGGCCGCAACCGCAACGGCCACCGCGAAGCCGACCGCAACGGCGACGGCGACGTCGTCACCGACCTCGACGCCCGCGCCGACGTCGACACCGACGTCCACGCCGGCCGCGACGCTCGATGATTGGCCGCTCGACGAGCATGACTCGGCGCGCAGCGGCGCGAGCAGCGAAACGGCCGGTACGCCCGGTCCGCTGACCTTGACGAAGCTGTGGCAGACGAGCCTCGGCGACGTCGCCGACACGTCGCCGATCGAATGGAACGGCATGCTCTTCGTAACCGTGCACGGCGGAAAGACCTACGGTATCGCCGCATCGTCGGGTGCGAAGATCTGGACGTTTACAACCACGGGCGCGAACATTACGACCTCGGAGCCCGCGTACGACACGAGCGCGAACGAGCTGTACGCCGGCGGCGTCGACGGCAAGATCCACCGCCTCAATCCCGCTACCGGCGTCGAGGACACGTCGCACGGCTTTCCGGTGACGATTACCCTCGCGACGGGCACCGAAAAGGACGCTTCTCCTCTCAACGTCGCAAACGGATACGTCTACGCTCAGACGTCCGGCTTCGACGGTGACGCGCCGCCGTACGTCGGCCACGTGGTGGCGATCAGCACGTCCACCGGGGCGTTGCATGTGTTCAACACGCTCTGCGCGTCGCAGAGGACGCTGATCAATCCGTCGTCCTGCAATCAAAGCGATTCCGGCTTGTGGTCGCGCGCAGGCCCGGTCGTCGATCCGGATCCGTCAATGGGCGGAGCGGTGTTCGCGGCGACCGGCAACGGCCTGTACGATCCGGCAACGTTTGACTACGGCGACTCGATCCTGGAACTCGCACCCGACATGTCGTCGCTCGCCGGATACTACGCGCCGAGCGATGCATTGCAACTCCAACAAGGAGATCTCGATCTCGGCAGCACGTCGCCCGCGCTGATTCCGCGTCAAGCGACCAGCAGCACGCCGCTGATGGCGGTCCAAGGCGGAAAGGACGCGATCCTGCGCCTCGTGAACCGCGCGACCCTCACCGGCTCGACCCCGCTGCAGACGATCGCGCTCGACGCAAAGGTCTATAGCGCGCCGGCGATCTACGCGAGCCCCGCGGGCCCGATTTACGTTTACGTCGGACTTCCCGACGGCATGTACGCCTATACGTTGACGACGCTCGGCGGCAACAGCCAACTCACGCAAGTCTGGAAAACGAGCCTCTCACTCGGCGGCGAGGGAACCTCTGCGGCCGTGCGCGCCGGCGTCGTGTACGTGGCGGCCACCAACTCCCTCGTTGCGCTCGACGCGACGACGGGCGCGACGCTCGGAAGTGCCTCGATCGGCGCCGTGCACTGGGAGAGCCCCATGATCGCGCGCGGCGTCGTCTACGTCACCGACGAGAACCACAACCTTACGGCCTTCCAGATCGTGCCGACTCCAGGCGGGCTTTCGCGCCTGCGGAGGCGATAAAGGGAAGGCATGAACGTCGGATTCTTAGGTCTGGGCTCGATGGGGAGCGCGATCGCCGCCAACATCCTCAAGGCCGGCAATACCTTGACCGTTTGGAACCGCAGCGTCGGGAAGACCAAGGATCTCGAGATCGCCGGCGCCGCCGTCGCGCAGGCTCCGCGCGATCTCGCCGCTTGCGACGTCGTCTTCGCGATGCTCGCCAACGACGATGCGACGCGCGAGAGCATCGTCGCCTCGGGTCTGCTCGCTGCGCTAGCGAAGCGTGCCGTCGTCGTCAATTGCGGGACGATTTCGATCGAACTCGCGCGCGAGCTTACGCAGCGATGTGCCGAGCGCGGCGTGGGTTACGTTGCCGCGCCCGTCCTCGGACGTCCCGACGTTGCGGCCGCAGGGAAGCTCAACGTGATCGCCGCGGGCAGTCCGGAGGCGCTCGAACGCGTTCAGCCGCTCCTCGATGCGATCGGTCAGAAGACGTGGCGCGTGGGCAGCGAGCCCGCGCAGGCGAACGTGGCAAAGATCGGCGCGAATTTTCTCATCGCTAGCGCCATCGGAGCGATGGGCGAAGCGTTTGCCATCGCCGAGGGCAACGGATTGGATCCGCACCACCTCTACGACGTCGTGACGAACACGCTGTTCGCCGCGCCCGTCTACAAGAATTACGGCGCGCAAATTCTCGAAAAGCGCTTCGAGCCGGCGGGCTTCCAGCTCAAACTCGGTCGCAAAGACGTCGGTCTGGCCCAGAGCGCCGGCGCATCCGCGAACGCGAACCTGCAACTCGCGGACGCGCTTGCAAACGTGTTCGATGCATCGATCGCCGCCGGCGATGGTGAAAAAGATTGGAGCGCGATCGCGCTTCAATCCCTGCGCGTCCGGTAACGCCTCACTTCGCGCCGGGCACCCAGAGCTGGAGCATATTCGGACACGTTTGATCTTCGTCGACGATGCACGTGACGCTCGCGTGCGGCACGGCATCCATCGCGCGAGTCAGATCCCGCGACGGCGATATGATGAAAATATGCTTCCCCGACAGACCGGTCGTTGCAACGCCGTTCGCGTCGGCGAACCGCGCCGGAATGTCGCCATGCAAATACTGGGCGATCGAGAGCGCGCGGCTGACGTTTTCGACGTTGACGCTCATGACGATCGCGGCGTCGGGCGTGGCGTTTATCACGCCGGCGATGGCCTTTGATTGTTCCTGAATCTTGTTCCACCAGGTATCGGCCCGTGCCGAGGCCGCGAGCGAGCCGAGCCGGATCGCTATGACGGCGGTCAACACCGTCGTCCAGGCCCGGCGCGATCGTCGCGAGCCGGTCGTGATCGCGAGCGTGAGCGCACACGCGATCGCCAAGTCCGTCGCCACGTAAAACGGCAGGTAGTAGCGGATCTGGGTGGTTCGAATCCCGCGCCCGATCAGGTCCGGCACGACGGCCGGCACGACGCAGGCGGCCATGGTGACGAAGATGGTTCCCCACACCTTGACGGCCGCCCGGCGATTGGTCACGTACGCCGCGTAGACGATCAGGCTGAGCGCGGCAAGCGCCAACAGCGCGTTGACGGCCGCGTTCGCGAGCACGTTGAAATCGAAGAGATCGAGCCGAGCCGCCGAGAGAAACGATCGCAGTGTTTGCAGCGGCGACACGCGCGGCACGACGACCATGCGCATCGACCACGCAACCTGCGGCAGCCCGCGCGCGATTGCGACGAGCCACGGCGAGAAGAGTGCGAGACCGAGCGCACCCGCGGCTAGCGGATACACCAGTCGCCGGCCACGTGACCGGTCGTACGCGATCGCGAAAAGCAGCTGCGCCGCCGCGACGGCGCCGGAGAGCGGGTAGACGTATAGGCTCGCCGCAAGGGCGAGCCCGTACGCGGTCCACGTCGCTGCGTTCCACAGGCGCATCGCCCGCAGCAGGCACGCGGTCATGACGATCGTGCCGAGCGTCCACAGGCTATATTCGCGAAACTCCTGTGCGTAGATGACCTGAATCGGAGAGAGGGAGAGTAGCGCGACCGCAAGCCACGTGGCCAAACCCGCGCCGAAGAGTTCGAGTCCGAGCCAATACATTGCGGGCAGGCACAACGCGGAAAACACGGCCGACATCGAGCGGAACGCGGCGATGGACGTGCCGAAGACGCGGCTCCACCCATTTGCGAGCACGAAGTAAAGCGGCGGATGCTGGGGTTCTTCCGCGGCGAGCGTTGCGATCGTGCGGCCCACTCCGCCGCGCTCCGCGAGCGTCGGATGGAAGACCGCCCGGAGCTGCGCGGCGTTCCGCGCGCCCGCGCTCTTGCGAACCACCGCGGACGTGCAGAACCCGAACGCTCGAAAAGCGCTGAAGATTTCGTCGCCCCAGTACACCTTCTTGCCGATGTCGGCGAAGCGGAACATGAGGCCTAGGACGATCGATGCGAAGACGAGGAGCCGGAGTGCCTTGCTCAGAGGCCGGGACGTGGCAAACGACGAGTGCGTAGAATCACGTTGCCAAGATACACCGGCGCTTCAACCAGCTCTTTGTGCCGCAGAAAAAAATGACGGACGTCCCATCGACGTCCGTCAAATGTCGTATCCGCCGCGGGCGGACTTCGATGAGAAGTCTACCGCAGGGATGCGTAATACTGGATGACGGCTGCCGCGACGCTCGGAGAGAACGCGCCGCAATCGGGGCAGGCGCGGCCCGCTTGCGGGACATTGAACCAATACCGGTTCGCGACGTCGGCAACCGACGCGATCGCGCTTTCGATCTGCAGTGGGGTCGCGTTCGAGGTGGTCTTACCGTATCGCGTCGTGATGCCAACGATGATCTCGGCGGCCGGGTTGATCGCACGGCAACGCGCCGCTTCTTGATGCACGATGGCCGAGAAGTACGGAAGGTTCGTCTCCCCGAGTTGATTCTGCAGGTCCACGCCGTCGCCGGCGCGGCACCCGGCGTCGAGCGCCGCCTGCATGTAACTCACGGGGCCGGACGGCGTCAGGATGCATTTTGCGCCGATGCGATGCGCCGAGGCACACACGGCCGCTTCCGCTTGCGCGATGTTCGCAATATCGTTCGCCGGTGTGAGGGCGGGTTCGGCATCGTAGACGACCGTTTGGATTCCACGTCCCGCCGGCAGCGTCAGGAGCGGAGCCGCCGAATTCGAGACGACCATGTTCGTCGCGTTCCACGCCGCGGGAGCACCGTTCGCATAGGGAGCCGTCCCATTGAGTGCGGGAGAGACGGGCGACGCCGCGAGCCACGCGACGATCGGACCGACGAACATAAAACTCGGAACCATGAATTTCTTTACCTCGACTTTTTCGCTGAAGGCGTACGCGTTTACGTACCTTCTGTTCTATCGGTCCCCGTTTGGGATCGGCAACGCGATTCGAGGTATTGCGACCGCTCCGTGACTGCGCTCGCGCGCGGCGAGCCGGGCGGTCCGCTAGCGAGTGATCCGGCTAACGGCTGTCGCCCGCGCGCACGCTTAGGTTGCGTCCGATTTCGCGGCCCCGTCGCCCACGCGCGGAACGAGCGTCAAGCGCCCGCGAGCGTAGTCGAACGTGCTGACGAAGTGAGCGAAAAAGCCGCTTCCCACGACGCCCCGATCGGGGGCCGAGAGCCGGCTCGTCGTCGAGATGCGGCTTCCGTCGAGCCGCGCGTTGCCGAGCCGGATCGACGTGCCGTCCGCCGCTCCGGCATGCGCCGCGGCGAAGTCGGCGGCGAGTTCGAGTGTCGACGTGTCGCCCGTATCGAGCGCTAGTTGCGCGGAAAGGGCGCCGAGTGTGACCCCCGCGTTCGGAACGAAGTTCTCGAAATCGAGCGGTATGCCGCCCGCTGCGCTCGGATCGTCTGCAGCGAGCGTGACGGAGCGTTTGGCGAAGTCGAGCGTCACGCGCGCGTGGGCAAAGGCGTCGGCGCCGAGCACGACGTCGTAGCCCGCGGCGTGGATGCCGCCGAGCACCACATACCATGCGCCCGGAAATGTCGCGCCGCCGACCGCCAGCGGCGGGGCCTTCGCGACTCCCGCGATCGTGCCGTCCGCCGTTCCGACGACACCGCCCGTCTGCGGCTTCAGCCGCAGTTTGGCCGCCAGCTCCGGGCTGATCGCGAGGCCGGAATTCCCCGTGTCGAAGAGGCAGACGACGCTCTGGCCGCCGATCGTGCACGGGACGAGCGGCGCGTCCGGGCGCGTCATCGCGATGGTCACACTGCCGGCGAGTTGCGGTGCGATGCCGGGCGGCGCCGCGAGCGGTTGCGGATCGATCGTCCGGTCGTCAAACCGCTCGATCTCGGCGCCGTTGAGATAGACGGCATACGGGAGTTCGAGGCGGCCGCCGACCTTGCGCTGGTCGCGAAATTCGAATGCGAGCCGCCGCTCGTCGGAGATCACGCCGACGACGAGACCGCTGTCCGGATCGATCACCGCATCGAGCAGCGCGCCGAGTTTGGGGGCCACTGCGATCCGGCGGTACTTCTTACCGTCGCGCAATACGGCGTCGCGATCCTCGATTTGG
>Ga0116227_10015162_pt1 | contig 11485 bp, 7 predicted proteins | sample S1TSphgellanicum_FD_89693 | JGI IMG/M metagenome (GOLD analysis project Ga0116227, IMG submission 89693) | Host-associated microbial communities from peat moss isolated from Minnesota, USA - S1T2_Fb - Sphagnum magellanicum MG | ecosystem: Host-associated > Plants > Peat moss > Unclassified... | reverse complement strand
TTTTTCCTTTCTAAATAGAGGTTGGGACTTGTCCAAGAAAAACATCTTATTCAAAACAGAAGTTGGGACATGGTTTTAGAATTTCCATATTTTTCCCTTTCAAAATAGAAAGTTGGACCTTCGTTGTTTCCTTCCGCCTTAAAATCTTCCCTTTTTAAAATAGAAGTACAAACCTAGTTAAAGTTTTTCTCCTTCAGTTGGACCTAGCTAATTTTTTTGTTTTGCAGGTATTATAGTTGGGTCAGGGTGAACCAGAACCTAAACCAGCCAACGTCTTGTTATTTTGGGTGCAACGTTTCGCCAAAATGCCAAAAAAAAAAGAAAATATTCTTTTCACAATATGTCCCTTTTTTTTTGAAAAAATTCTCCAAACTTTCCCCAAAAAAATTTTGAATTTTGTTTGGCCAATTAATTTAAATTTAAAATCATTTTAAAAACTAGTTTATTTTACTATTTAGAAATTAGAACCTATCACCATTTAAAACTAAATCCCTCTCTGGGTGCTAGCCAATGACACAACATCCAAAAATTGAAAAAAAAAAAAAAAATTGAAACCAACACCTTCACCTTAACGAGTGTAGCATCTTGCTAGATGGGCTATACCATGGTAAGAGGGCAACTTGAACATAATTAATGAACTATTTTCGATGAAAGTTCAGGCTTATGATACTTCCGGAGGACTTGTCTATAGTTATAAAATGTTGCAATGAAAAAAGATCTAAAGTTTTTTTCCCCCTAATCCAATGAAGTTTATTGCCTATGGAATTTTTTCTTATGCGAAAAAAATGGAATTTCAAATCAAAGGTTAGGGTTGTTTTTTGGTTCAACTTGCCGTGCACTTACAAGATCTCATATGGGTAGCTAGAATAGTTCCTCTAGGTGGTGCTTTAATAATGTTAATAATCCTATGAAAATACGACCCTCGATGTAGTCATACCACTCACTTACACAAATCTTGTTACAACATGTTTTGTTTGTTGCCACCTTGTCATAGATTTCGACAGTGGTACAAAATACACATCGAACATATTTCATCAATGGGTATAGTAAGAGCACATTGAAAAAAAATTCTCCCCTACAAGAAAGTTTGATATTGGTTATACACACAAACCAATTACCATCGCCTTGCATTAATGGGAAATTATAACATGAATAGTTGGCGCAATCCTCATGTGTAGTGAATTCTTTTCACATATAACCAAATCAATCCTATAATTTGTTGTTGAAATACGAACCATCATTTGATTTAATGTCAGAAAGTAGATTGCAAATTATAAAAAAATTTAAATTTTTTTATTGATTTCAAGCAACACATTCATCATACTTATGGGTAGAATACACATGCAAATACGTGCAAAGGAGCCAACAATGTTACTTTACAAAAAGACTTTGAATCCTTTAAATTTATTTATGTTTCTCAAATTTCTCATATGAAATTGTTTTTGAATGAAATCTTATGTAAATTGTCGTTGAAAATACATATAGTTGCCAAAAGAAACACATGTTTTTGTAGTAACAATTGTTGAATAAATATGAATTTATCAACATGCGTTAAATTTGGTGGAGTTTGTCCAAAAAACAATTATCATATTTTGAAATCACACGTGAATGTGTTAAATAATTTAGGTTTTTTTAATTTCGTATTACAAAACACTTTTTTTTTTGTATGGCATGCACTTTACACCCCATTTACATGCGGCAAAAGATGTTTGAGATTTTCAAATTTTGAAAAACTTTTTGAATTTATAAAAACTTCAAATTCCACACTTTTAAATTGTGAGTCAATTTTTAATGTGGGTAATAAGTTCTTACTAGATTTTTTTTTTGTCATCATAATTTTTTTTTGAAAAGAATCCTTTGTTCATTCCTTTGTTAAATTAACACATTTAACATAATTATTATTTACGTTTAAATTTTTGTTTTATTATGACCAAAAATCAATATTATCTTCAATGGAATTTTAATTCAAATTCCTTGGGACTCAAATTGATAGTTCAACATAATTTGGAATTATTAACATAATTTTGCAATGTCATGAAAAAAACATATGTAAATAAAGTTCATAATTTTCATTGTTATTTGGCATAAATTTTTTTGGTGTTTATGAATAAGTTTTATGTAAATCCATAATTGACGCTTAAGTTTCCTATAATGAAAATAAGTTTTTAGGTGTGTGCATGGATTTATTTAATAGACTTTAAATAACCTCTTAAGTACTCCCTTGGTATTCCAAATCCATTGTAGGTCCTTTTGTGTCTCCTTGAAAAGTCACCATACGAACTTCACACCCCCACGTGTCCTGTAACATAATAAGTTGTTAAACAAAAATACCTATTAAATACCCCCTAGTGGGTTGTGTAATCTTTGGAGTTCCATTCAAATGTCTCATAACATAATTAGACCTTTGAGTAAACAAGTGGGTGAAATCAAAATATAACATACAAAGGGGATACTCAAATAATCCTTTGCTAAAATTTCAATTTTGAATTTTTGCTTTTGTTATTTTCCTTTAGCAATGTCTTGTCTTGTACTTGCATCGCATCTGATCTCTCAAGAATAACCAAGATTATGTTCCTAAGTTTCCCCTGCCTCTGCATGTAATCTCCGATTATCTAAATTTGGTCCAAAAAATATCGTTGTAAGTAGGCCAAGATTATTTGTCTTAAATGAAACAGGCCTCATGGTAACCGAAACCAATATAAAAGATCACATATGGTAGTTGACAAAGTAAATCATTCATGCAAAGGTTCTCTTGGCTAGTAATTGATATACTTAATGACAATCAGTTGATTTGTATCACATGGGTTTATTTTTATGAGAAGCAAATGTCAACATTATAAGTTGATTTACTTCTTTGTTTATGTTGTGGAGCAAGTTGAAAGTTTATTATGTGAAGTTTTGCTTATTTCCTACTATTTCACGAATCTTATAGCCTTTATCCCTTCTTTACACTATTCAGAAGCTCCTTTGTCAACAAAGGTGCATAAATATTTTTTTATTATTACTAATCCTTTTGATGGCAATGGGTTGATTATTGATTGTTGTTGATTGTGTATTAACGTTTTTCTTGTAAAAAGTATCGATTTTATATCAATTTGTTTCAAAATATTTTCACTTTCATAATCTTATTTTTGCAGATGGGAAAATTCGACATTGCAAACATGATGAGCACTTTCATGTGTTCGATCTCACATCCTTGCGACTTTAAGCTCCGGGGAAGACAAGGCATGAAAATATAATCAGAATGATCACATTTTGATTGAGGACTTACACAAGTTGCTTGTCCCCGTTGATTATAACGATGAAGAACAAATGTCAAGCATACTCGCGCATATTCACATGGGGGCGGTCGACCATCTTATCATCAATGTGTATGTGGAATCCTGCACACAAGATGCCTACAACAAACGTTCCATGACACTTTATCACCCTATAGACATGGGATGTTTTCTGAAACTTAATAATCTAATCCATAATCCACCTTTAGAATTGCTTGTTACTTGCAAATTACGTGGAGACATTGATGACAACAACGAATAAATTTGTAAACATAATACTAATTATTCATTTTTGCGAGCATCATAAGGAAAATACTCAAAACTTTTTTTCACAGTTAGTTTTTTTTTTTAAAGATTAAGTGCATGCATGCATTTTTTGTTAGAAAACATGACATTATACAATAATTTTTTTTTTCCCTTTAAATTTAAATGAATTCAATTTTGACATTACAATGCAGTCGTTGTTTAGAGCTGAAGATTTTTATGTGCGTGTTATAGTGTGGTTGATCAATAATGTACATGTTATTGTAGAAGGTCTTTGAACATGAATTTGACCTTTATTATCCTTGACATTGTTCATTAGTTTTGTTTCTCCTTTAGAGTTGGGTTTCCCCTTTTTATGTTTTTAGATATTATATATATATAAATGCCATTTTTCAAATCTATTTTTAGGTTGATTCAAATTGTCAAGTATGAAAAAAAAAATTCAACATTGACCCAAGTGTATGTGATGAACATAGGTGTACATATTTTTAATCTTATTAGTGATATCGTTCAGAGTTTTTTGTTACATTATATTGGTTTAAGAGATCCATCCAAAAAATTTAGTTTTAAAACGATGTTCTTAGTAGAAAAAAACTTTTAAAAAAATTAAGCTCCTAGCATAAGGCATCATGAAGTTTTTTTAGGTTAGATGGTGGTTCTAACAAGTTGTTGCAAAGGAAAGGAAATTTCACCATGGCGCAATATTCCAAAGTTGGATGAGTTCCTTCAAGCTACTTTTTATTGCGATGGATGGTCTGGCCCGAGCTCAACTCAATGTGCAACCAAGGGGCATAGAGGTGAAAACTTGAATCTCACGAAGATTAAACTTTGTTCAATTTTTGTTCTGTTTGACATTGAAGTGTATTCAACATATAACTTTAAAATCGATGGTGTATGCACGCATTTGAAGAAGTCGTGACAAGAAGCCTCATAACAATATTGCTCCAACTAGACAGCTTTGAATTTTTTGTCATATTTTATTAAGAAGGATGAATGACATAATGATCTCTTGTCTTGGAGCCTAGACAACCTCTTTTTTTTATCTTCATTCTTTTACTTCCAACAATTTTTGTTTCTTTATGCACCTGAACCTAAGTAACCTATTTCTCCTTGACCAAGATCAACTTATGGGTCAAAATCATTGAGTTTAAAAGATCGATGCATGATTTCTGGTAAGATTTTTAAACACGAATCAATTTCAAATCTCGATTAATTGAATTGCAAGAGTTCATTGATTTGAGCCCAAACAAAATTACAAGGTTGGTTTAACTCTTTTTTTAGTGAAAATATGTGCATACTGACATCTATGGATATCATCCATTCTTACATATTCATAGTGATTTCCTAAGGAAATATTAATGCCATGGCAATGACGAGAAGAACGGGAGACATGATTTAGACATAACAATTACAAACCTAACAAACATGTGAAACATTTTATAACGTAGATGAACTTACACATTCATTTCCTTTATATATCTTTTTGAATACAAAATTTAACAAGTCTTCAAGAGGTCCAGTGTCCACTAAAATTTGAGATATCCATTTCACTTGAGCATTAATTTGGTGAGATTAAATTACATGCATGATGTCACAAAATGAGGGCACGCTAACGAGTTGGGGGACCGATGAGCCGACCAAACCGTTAACAAGCACTGGGTAAAACCCAACCCCAAGAAACATTGTCTAACAAATCAACTAAAAAACAATGTTCCCGAAGCCTCATCTAACAACATTAGAAATTATACATGTAACTAAACTCATATTGAAATGATTTCTAAAATTGAATGACCGATGATCCAACCAAATTGTCAACAAGCACAAGGTAAAACCTAGCCCCCAAAAACATTGTCTAACAATTCAGCTAAAAAACAATGTTCGTGGGGCCTCATCTAATAACATAAAAAATTATACATGTAACTGAGCTCATATTGAAATGAATTTCTAAAATTATTCCTTATAAATTTTTTTTTACAATGAACATTATAACAAACCAATAAATATAATAACATAACTTTAAAATTAAGAACAAACTAAAAATTACATACACATGGCATTTACAATTATTTAAAAAGACAAACCGAAGGTCATTTACATGATACATTAAGGAACTGGATGACTTTCCTAAAATAATAAAAAAAAAAGGGAATAAAATATAAGACCATGTCCTCTTTCGCATCCTACTCCAATTCAAGAGACGCACGTTTCCATCGCATTCATACACGAACTCCACACCCTTCTCGTCGCATCTACTGCATTCTTGAAAAGTTGTAGTCCCCTTCACACATCTAGGAAACAAAAACAAGAATGATACGCATAAGAAGGAAGTGGAATGAATACGAAATGGATAAATGGCATAGAAGAGGGGAGACCCACAGAAACTGCCGAAAAGAGAAATGCAGGTGATGGTGGTGGAGAGAGGACAAAAACAAAGAGAACAACATCAACAAAGGGAGGCACCCATAAAAAGAGTGAAAAACCTAGAAACTTGGATCTAGTGGCTCGAAGAGATAATTCGACATCACATATTATCCTTTTTAATATAATTGTCTTCATTCCCACAAAGTAGGACCAAGAACAACGGAGCTTGAACAATATCGTAGGCATGTAAAACAGAATTACAGTATCAATAGATAACATTCCAGTGTTATCATTTGTTCACGTAACTCCACAACACACAAAGTAATTCAAATTCATCCTATATATCCAAAGTTGAAGACCTTGTTTTGCTGTATATTGTACACTTTGAAAACACAAGTAGCTCATCGTGCTACACATCTTGGCCATTTAATAGGAGAATATAAGAATCTCACTCTATATTCATGTGATGAACAATTGCAAATTAAGCCAATCCAGTTGTTGCGGTGACCAGGGTTTATCATTAATAGTTGTCTCTTTGTTTCCACACCACCCGCCAAATCACACGTCTGTGCCTGAAAAACATCATCACATTTTGTTTGGCTTAGTTTTAAAATAACTTCTTGTTGGAGACACTTGTTGTTTGCAATAACATGGACCATGGATAAGCTCTAATGGTCAAAAACATGAAACCCTAAAATTGATGGCAAAGTGTAAAAAGTTTGAACTCCTATGAATGATCTAGGTAGTGCAGGAGAAGGATGGAGACAAAACAAGCACTTATATCCAAATGACTCATGAGACCAAGGGGAGGAAGAAAGGTTAGGAAGAAATGAAGGACGTAAGGTCAAAAGGATGCACTTGCAAAAGTGACAAGTCCAGTAAAATTTGAATGTTTTCTGGATCAATTTTCAATGCATTTTTGTAACATTTCATGGCCTCTCGATACTCTCTGTCGGACCGGTATAGGAGTCCATAAACATGCCAACAGACGTGGCTTTTCAAATAATTATGCAACAAAGAAACTTGGATATCATAAACATCATTTTTGCAAACCTTCAATCGAAGATTGCAAATACACCTTAAAAATTGGAATAGCTAGACTATGACTGAGCCACTTGCTCAATCTTACAACATCATGAATGTACTTGGACCCACCTTCAAACCTTTCCGAACAAGGTCATATGCCTCTATCTTGCGATCCATGCAATTCGATGTCAATCCCTTCATTGCAGAGTTTCTGCCATGAGACACAATTATACAGCCACCCCTGCGCCTTGTCCTGATAATTGCATAGGCAAAAAGGGGTTTATGGCTCACCCTCCAACATTGCCCTACATGCAATTATTTGAGATGAAGTTAGAAAGCTTGGCAACCCTAATACCTTGTGTTCGGGGACCCGTTTGAGGATTGAATTAGAAGCTTTAAGACCCTTCTCATCCTGTTCTGTCTTGTATGATTTTTGTGAGCCCACATACAAGTAACAGCAGCAGCAAAACAACCACCTCAGGGGATTGTGTAGAAAACAATCTAGTACTTATGGTAAGATAAACAAGGGGGAGAAGCTTGAAAGCAAGTATTGGTGTCTAATTAAGCTTAAACCCTTGACATAAAGTTCACATAGCATGATACATAACACTGAAGAATTTAGCACTTGTTATTCAACCATTTAACTTCGTTCTTGTTCACGAATTTTACTATGACTGCCCACCCCACCGGCAACAACCATCGCAAGGCCAACAAAAAGCCTTTGTGGCCCTATCTCATGTGAGCTTTGAAACCAAAACGTGAAGGTAATCGAGATTGCATTGGAAGAGATGGTGGACAGACCTTAGAAAAATATGTAGTGGAGGTATGTTCCAAAAATATGAAGCTTTCTCTAGATGTAACTGTAAGTATGCAAGGTTCTCAGGGTGGCAGAAACTACGTCACAGGAAGATGCAATAGATAATCCTTATGAATAGCACTATTGCGCGTGGTGCATCACACACAACACCTGCAATCTCTTTCTAGTCAATATGCAAAGAACGAAGGATTGTGCCTAAAACATGGGACCCTTCTTCGACAATCGTGCAAACCATTTCAAGACGTTGGACCATAGCATGCATGGGTTGCGTGCATTGCAACTAGGGAAAAAAAAAGTTCAAAAGCTCGCCCAAATTAAAATGCAACTTCGCTAAATGGTTCGTCAAACTTCAAGAGAAACATTGTTTCAAAAAATACACCCACGTATAGAAAAGGACGACACGGGGTAGAGTAGCCTTCCAACATACAACAATCAGCTTGAAAAGATTAGCCTCCTTGTGGTTATCGCAACTTTGCAACGTACCCTCTTTCATCGGGGGATAAGATGTCACAACCTTAGCTTTGGGCTTGTGACCAAGGCAAAGGGGTTGCAAGGTTGCGGGCCAAGAAGAAGCCCGGGAATCACCTCACATACTCTCGAGAATGTAAGAAAGTGTGAGGGAGTATGAAGGAGTGAACCCTCACACTCCCAAGGCAACTCCCACTTTAGGAGATGGAGTTTCGGTGGATTCCCAAAACTTCAGAGAGAAATTTCAAGGGTTAAAACTCAATGGCTTGTGATGTTCCTTATATCATTGAAAAGTTCTTGGAACGTAGATGTCTAAAATGGGTTCGCATTGCTCATTTGGACATCTGAAACACAAGTTATGGCCAAAAGAAGGGCCGGGAGTCAAACTGCCAATTTGACTCCCGACCACTAAAAGTCGGGAATCGACCCGATTTACTTGGCTACAGGGAACGTGCCACATGCGGTTGGAAAGCTCTTGATGAAAGCTACAACTTTGCTTTAGACTATATTTCGATCAGAGGTTTGCTCGCAAAGTTATGAGGCTCCAAAGTCTTGGGAGTCCCATTTGGCACGATTTCGGGACTCCCACTCAGGAGTCCTGGGAAAGAAAAACCCTTTGGATGTAAGCTCCGCGGTCAGCCATAGAGTATACTACAAGGGGCAAGGTGGTGGCTTCCCCCAAGTCCGGGCCATGGTGAGTTTAGTGTGTTCGTGTTACCTATGGCTCGTCCTAGCACCAAATGTGTTCCAACTATGCACTAACCACTTTGTGTGGGTTGTGTGCAGGCCCGTGTGAGTGAGTGAAGCTTGTAAACTCTTTGTAGTCCCATCCCGGAGTTCCAACACGCCCCTCTACCCCTCAAAGTGTTGTGAGCTAGGGAGTGTGCTCGACTCCTCCCTCTTCTGCTGTCTTTTGCTTGGACTCACATTTGAGTCCTTCAAAGAGTTGGGAGTGCATCACTTGGTATCAGAGCTCTCAGAGAGCTCGATCCACTTATTGAAGAGTTTTGATGGCACCAAAGAAGACCCGCAAGGTAGTCCAAGAGACCGTGGTGGAAGAACCCACCCAAGACCCAAATGTTCCACCCCAAGCCATAAGGGGGGAGGAACAAAAGGATTCCGAAGATGAGGAAAACTATGATAGCCATGAGGACCATGAAAGTGAAGAGGAGCAACCAAATACGGTCCTCTTCACCTCGGAACAATTGGAGGTCTTACTCAAAATGAATAGGCCCGATTTCAATGAATTGGTTGTCGCCCTCAAGGGAGGATCATCCAAAGTTGTGGAGTTCAAGCCCGCTAAACCTGGGAACTTTGATGGGGCCCAGGATCGAAAGGTTGTGGATGCTTGGCTTGTAGATGCTTGGCTTGTGGAAATGGAAGATTACCTTCATGCCGCCAAAGTTGGTCGGCATTCGGCCGTGGAACTTGCCCAATCCTATTTGAAGGGGTATGCCTCCACATGGTGGAGGACAATGAAGCAAGAGGAAGGGAAGACCCATGGCTACTCATGGGAATTTTTCAAGGAGCGTATTGAGTCGGAATTCATTCCCAAGAATTCCAACTACATTTCGAGGTGTAAATTTCGTGACCTTGTGAATGCTAACAATGACAACTTGTGTCAATATGTGAGGGCTTATTCCGAACTCATGCTTGAAATTAGGCATATGCATGAGTTAGACCGAGTGTGCCACTTTATGATGGGGCTTCCAACTTGGGCCAAACGCAAGCTTGAAGAGAATTGGCCCGCCTCATTAATCGAAGCCATCATGAAAGTGGAAGGCTTTTCGGATGTGGGACGATGTGAGAAGTCTAGATTCAAAAGGGATAGCAAGTTCCCTCATAAGAAGGCATGCCATGAAGGGGAATGGCACCGAGGCCAAGACCCCTCCAAAGGGGGAAAAACCTAAACAATTCCAAGGCACGGGTTTCAAACCCAAAGGAAATTTTGTCAAGAAGGGGGCTCTTTTCAAAGGGAGCCAACCCAAGGGGGATGCTAGTGGGAAACCCAAAGGAGCATGTTTCAATTGCAATGAAGTGGGACATTACTCCAAGGATTGCCCTAAACCCAAACTGGGGAATGGGGCTTCTAAGGTAATTGCCCTGACCGCCAACCTAGCCCAAGGTGAATGTAATCACCTTATTTTCTTAAGTGAAAGGTTTCTAAACGAGAAGTGTTATGTCTTTTGGACACATGGGCTTCCCACAACTTCATAACCCAAGAAAGTGCCGAAAGAATGGAGTTCCTATTGGAGGAGCTCAAGGCACCCATCGAGGTGCACTTTGCGGATGGGATTCCCCATCCCACCAAGTTACAAACAAAAAATGTGCCCCTCCAATTGGGGAATTGGAAAGGCAAGGTGGACTTATTAGTATCCACCTTAGGGGGAATGGATTGCATTTTGGGAATGGAATTCATCACACGTACCAATGTGCTCATAGAAGGGCACAATAGGCTAGTTAGGATCCCATCCAAAAATGGGATTGTGCGAATGAAGGCCCATGAAGTGCCTAGTGTGGGTGGGACCACCATCCACTTGATGTTGGGAAAGACCTTGGAAAAAGAATGTGTGCGAAGCTATGGCATGTTGTGTGTGATGCGAGTGTTAGATGAGTTTGAACCAAAGGAGGCCATCAAGGTGGTGAGCCTCCACAAGTGCATCAAGCAAGTGTTAAAGGAATTCCCAGATGTGATGCCCGAAAAGTTGCTCGAGAAGTTGCCCCCGAGAAGACAAGTTGACCATGCGATCGAGGTGATGCCGGGAGTGGCACTTCCCGCTCAGGCCCCATATCAAATGAATCATGAGGAGTTAAAAGAGCTTAAGGTTTAACTCAAAGAACTCCTCGCAAAGGGATACATCAAGCCTAACAAGTCACCATATGGGGCTCCCGTCCTTTTTGTTCACAAGAAGGATGGGACTTTGAGGATGTGTGTGGATTATAGAGCCCTCAACAAGGTGACGGTGAAGAATCAGTACCCATTGCCTCGGATTCATGATTTGTTTGATCGATTTTTGGGAGCCAAAATGTTTAGTAGGATTGACCTACGTTCCGAATATTACCAAATTCGAATTGCACAAGGGGATGAAGAAAAAATTGCTTGTCGCACAAGGTATGGTCCCTACGAGTCCTTGGTGATGCCTTTTGGGCTCACCAATGCACCTGCCACATTTTGCACCCTCATGAATGACATTTTTCGAGAGTGGCTTGATGACTTTGTGGTCGTCTACATAGACGACATTTTGGTTTATAACAACTCCATGGAGGAGCA
>Ga0116227_10015161_pt1 | contig 11485 bp, 2 predicted proteins | sample S1TSphgellanicum_FD_89693 | JGI IMG/M metagenome (GOLD analysis project Ga0116227, IMG submission 89693) | Host-associated microbial communities from peat moss isolated from Minnesota, USA - S1T2_Fb - Sphagnum magellanicum MG | ecosystem: Host-associated > Plants > Peat moss > Unclassified... | reverse complement strand
GGGGGGTGTACCATTAAAAAAAAGGCTAGTCCAAAGGTGATGCTTCAATAAGGGCTTGTGTGCATAACAAAAGTTGAAACCATTATACACACATCCTACTATCCTTATGCCTAGTTGTTCCCTTTCCAATGGGCAAGAAAATACACCATTGTGATAATATAAAAGAAAAATGCCATGCAACTATGCCAAAGAATCTTGAATTAGATGGTCCAAAGGAAAGTGGAAAGCAAACTACACTTATAACCTCAAAACAAGTGGGATTTTTGAATGAAAACATGACTAGGGGAGCCCAAGATGGAAAACACCAAAAAGGTCAAAATTTGATACCTAGGCCCAAGCCAAAAGGGGAGGAAAAGAAACTTAAACATAACAAAAGCAACCTCCTTGTTGCTCAACAAATTTCCCTAAAAGGCTTAATAACACCTATAGTGATGAACTATGCCATGGCACATAAATAGGTTCAAAACAAATAATGTTGCATTGGGGAAAGGTTTAACTCTTATTCCTAGCATTTGACAAGGGATCTAATGAACCATGCACTTGACAAACCTTAATTAAATGGGATGAAAGAAAGAGGACATGCACTAAAAGAAATCCTTTAAATTGTAACCATGCATTTTAAAACTATATGTAACTTATCATTTACAATTATAATTGGTTGTTTTTGCAACTATTTTTTTGACATTTCTTCCTTTGGTCATATTTACAACTTGGGATGCAACAAATGGTAACTAATATTTCCTAGTGGACGAATTGTGTGTGATTTTTCATCCACTTAACTCCTCATATAACACATTAGTTACAAACATAACCAAATATTGGCAACAATGATGATGTGGACTTAAAGCCCCCATAAGTATATTAAGGTTTACTAAGGTATAAGGGTAGGTTGGGGGTTAATAATAGGTAGGTAGGTAGGTTTGTGCTTGGTAATCCATAGGTTAAATGTTGGGTAATTTAGATAGGTAGGTAAGTAAGTAGGTTTGCTAGGTTAGTATGTAATAGATAGGTAAATAACTAACTAGACTAGGTAGGTACATAGGTAGGCTAGTTAGATGAGACAATAGACTAGTTAACCAATAGGTCTAAGTCCGTTAATTATAGGCCTAGGCCTTGCTAATAGTCTAGGCTACATTAGGTTAAATAGGTAGGCTAGGTTACATAGGTTAAGCTATTTGTAAGTTATAAGGAGGTATGCTACACACCTAGTTAGGTTATGTAGGTACCTAGAGTCTACTACTACATAATCTAAATTATCTACATTTATGCCTACATCCCTACCTTAGCTAGATAATTAGTCAACTAGGTCACATTCTATTCATACTTTAGGCTTAACTAGGCTAGCTGGCGGGTGGGTGAAGTCACAAAAGAATGACTCACATCAAGTTCTTAAATGTTTGGCTTTAAAATATTGGTTTATCTAATTAAGATGATGTGGCATAATTGGATTGGAATGTCAAAGATAAAATTTTAAATCATTTTTTACAAGTCAATTAAAAAAATAATGACTCAATAAGATGGTGCAATTTAATTTTATGTAAAGATGTATATAAAACATTTATCATAAATATGTCATTTTCAAACCATTTTAAGTCCTTTCATGAGTCAATTAAATAGTGAAAGCATTGGTTACACTATTTTTAAAATGTTTTGGGTATTTTATACTCATTAAATTCATCTCAAACGTAATTAAATGTTTCCATAACATATTAAATTATTTTTTTGGTAAAACTACATTAACGATTTTCAACATTGATTTGGCCTATCACTTTAACTTGTGAAAAATTAAATAGTGGTTATGCTTTCTATGAGTCATTGTATTCTAATTACATTTGTATATATGCCAAGCAATAATTAGTAGGCAAGTAGATTAAATAATGGGTATTATTGTGTTGGTATGGGATAATGTTTTGGTATGGGACAAAAGATGTGGGATAGTGTTGTAATGTTTCTTTTTCATAAATGTTTGTTCCATATTTTTTGTCCATGCCTTCAAGTTTGTAAACTATATAACTAGGTGAAAAAAAAAAACTACATATGGTATGGATTGAAAAGATTCAAAGTGTAAGTGTCATTTGGGATGAACCAATCAAAGAAGCTCATTAACAACAAAATAAATAGGATCAACCTACCTACCTATTTACTACCTACCTACCCTACATACCTACTTGTCTTAGGTCTACTTACCTACTTTAGGCCTACATAACTACGTCCATGTGTCCTATCATAAGTAGGTAGCTTAGGCTAAACTAGGTTAGTTATAGTAACATGTGGCAAATGACTGTTCATCTAAATGGATATTGTTGTATTGGAACATATTGTTAATTTAATTAACCAATATTTTATAAACATGCCTTGTGTCATAACTACATTAATTGTACACATGGCACAATTCATGGTCCAACCAATTTAGTTGCATAGAATATATGGGTTGCATATGGATGAACTACATGTGTTGATTATTGACTTGCAACTAATGTTCCATACAACTTGTTTAATGCAACCAAAAAAAATTTAATCATAAATATCATTGTGACAAATTTGCATTTTCAATTTAGTTGAAAACAATGTGTGATTGAAAATTGTTTGGTTAAAAAATGAATTTTTGTTCTAGTGATGATTCAAAATTGTTGATGACTCATGACATTTGATTAGCCATATTTGATGAATCATTGGATTGGGAATGTCATAGACATTAATTATTAAATGAAGTTCTTTTATAATCACAAAAAATATGTTTAAAAGTTTCTAAATTAAGGACTTTGCTGACAAAAGCTTCTGAAAGGTTTCATTGATGAATTTTTTAATAAGCTTGGTTCCAACAAAAAAAAATTAGAAAGTTTAATTGGTTTTTAAAATAAAAAATAATGAACATTTAGAAAAACCCATAAAAAGAATAAGTATAGGTCTTGAGGGCATCACCTTTCAATCTTACCAACACAAGTTGAAATTTATGTATTCTTCCATTTCAAGCTTAGCTTTGTATCATGCCTTGTTCCAGTAAATAAGATCTTGTTCATGTTGATTGCTAAAGTTTTCCATTTCGTCAAATCAATATACTAGTTCTCTTCCTACACCTTTGTATTGTCATAAAAAGAAGGTAACATAAGGCTTTAGGAAGATGCATGTTAAACATCTTGCTTTTTAAGTACTTGTTTGGGCTTGTGTGAACATAGAGTTTGGCACCTCAAATGGAGTATGGCGATTAAAATAATATTAGTAACATTTGTGATTTCCACCTAAATATGTACAATGTGACGTTGGGAGATTGCAAACATAGATTATTATGGCATAATGTATAATCTTAATGATTGTCAATTTGCATACATTACTTACAACAAAAATAATTTCAGGACTGATTTTTTTGGGGGTTAAAGAACAAAGAACTTAGTGACTATGCAACAAAGTATGTAATCTTGATCCCATAAAACTACCTAAATCTCACAACATGACATAGGTCAAGCTTAAATAACATTTCCTTTCATCCTCAAATATTGTAGTAGCCTTGCACATTAAAAAAAATCAGCAATTTTGAAAAATAATGAAAGTGTATTGTCGAGTATATTTGAAATTAGAGTAAATATTTGTTGAAGCCTCTTGAATTTAGGTTAGTAGGGTGAATGAGATTCTTATATTTCTTTATCCCTTAATAGGCGGCCAAAGGCAAGTCCAATGAACTAATTACTCATAAATGTGTGAGACCTGCAATTTTTTTTCTTATTGGGCTATTAACACCTTGAGATAATTAAGGCTTAGAGGATTAAGAGAAGTACTAAAAATTCCCCCCAGATTATTATTTTACTAATTTGTTAACAATTCTGCTGAAATCTCAAGAGAAAATTTAGTAAATATTGATAATAGCCCACTGAACTTGCCAGGCTACAACAATATTTGTTTTCTACTTGGCTTTGGATCCATAAGTCTCTTCTCACCAACAAACATTTTTATGATGAAAAGTTCAGGCAATCCAATCTATGAAAAGTGAGCTCCTAATCTGCCTATCTAATTTGCTGGTATGGTTTTTGCATTGTGGGGGCAGAATTCAAGTTTTTGGCCTTTCATGATTCTCAATTATAATTCTCAATTTCAGATTTTGGTCTTATTCAATACATTCGTTAACATCTATTTTCAGAGCTTATCTGCGTGACAGTCTACTGGTCAGAGCTCTCTCTCTCTCCCTCTCATTTTGTTAACCAGCAGATAGCATGTGATGTGAAAGTCTACAACAGCTTGGACACTAGTTAAACTATATTGACAAGTTGATTTGTCCCATCTGCATGTACCTTAGATCATATTTGGCTGAAGTGAAGTTCATATTTGGCATTTCACTCATTGTCAATGATTATATGCATATTGTACATTATTGTGAAAGTTTTTAGCAAAACTGGTGATTCTTTTGGGGGTTGCATCACTAACAGAGGAAGCATCCAGCCCCTCAAGGAAAACTTGATTGAAACATCTAGGTTCTTAAAAAAGACAAAGTGCGTGCTAGCTAGCTAGCTAGGTGAGAAACAACAACGTGAGGTTTAAGCCCTGTGGACTTCGAATGTGGTTTGTCATAAAGTAGTAGTGGGGTGGTGCCGTAGGGGATGGCAATTTCTTCTGAGAATTGATAAATTGCACAAGGCTAGGCTAGGCTAATCCAGGGTCTCTCTCTCATATGAAACCTGGAAACATTGAAAGGAAAGTTCCATAGCTCAATGGAGCTGTTCATACTACCTAAACATCACTACTGACTTGAAAGCCGTATAAGTGCACGCTGCACAAAGAGGGGGAAATTTGTACAGGCTTCCAGTTCATACTTAAACACTATTCAAACAGAAAAGGCCAAAAGTATTTGAAAGCCGTATAAGTGCACGTTGCACAAGAAGGGGGAAATTTTTACAGGCTTCCAGTTCATACTTAAACACTATTCAAACAGAAAAGGCCAAAAGTATTAGAAGCCAGCCCTAACCAGAAAATATCAAGGAACCGTACTTTGCCCCAGTTAACCTATGGCACAAGTGTTGTGGAAGTTAAGATATGTGTTTCATACATATCAACACCTTGAAATAATGATTCAGCCAAATAAGCCCATTCTTCCCATGTGTGAGGAGGCCACGCCAACTTGAGGCTAAGGGGAGCCATGTGCATTGTGCAACCCAGCAGGTGGGTCGAAACTAAAAACCGTGTCACATGTGTGAGGTGGTTAAGTGGCCTGGGCCAATATGCGAGGCTCTAAATACCCCTTAAGCGGCTCTGCCCGGTGCTGCTTCTGGGCCTGACAGTGCAGCCCTGGCGAGAACTGATTTGTTCTGCCGCAGGGTTTTTAAAAATTTTGCACTTTTCGACTTTGTCTGTGGAATAAATATGAAAATTCAACCTACTTGTAAAGTGTGATGGCGTGCCAGTGAGTGGTTAGTGCTACGTTTCCTTCAGGGGAGGACGTGGGGTCTATACCTGCGCCTGCATCACAATTCATGTGCCCAGAACGTTGGCAACGAAGAACAACAGAATTATATTTACTTATTCTTCATTTTTTTTTAAAAACTGGAGAACATTGAAAACCGGGTTGCATAGTTTCTTGCAGAATTGTGCAAGGCCGAAAAAGGTGTGCAAAAAGACAAGCGAAACCAGCGCCAGACAGAGGTCGTTAGGGGGTGTTTAGCGCCTAGCGTCAAATATATAGGGAATGGTGGGGGTGGTCACTGATCAGGCCAAAAATAGCAAAGCCAGAAATATCATTGAGAGGCGGCTAGCTTTAAGTTGTTAAAAACAGGCTGTGTTACCCACTCACGCGGATCGGCTGCCTGCCCCCTCTGTCCGCTTGGAAATGTGTATTAGAGGGGGGTTGAATTTGTCTTTTAGTGGTAGGTAAAGCCCAAGACCGCAGCCGCTACCTTTACTGGAATAAGGGATTGCGCAATGCAGAGCTGAGGGTGGGTCGGATTCCCATATTGTATGTCAATACCTCATGGAAATTTTAAAAATTTTTTTTTTTCCCATAATACCCACCAGTTATCATGGGGAAAACATTAAATAAAAAAACTGGGCATGTAGTTTCAAAAAAATTGTGGAGGAAAAAATGACACATTGTAAGGCACCCTCCAACTCTACTACAAAAATTTGAGAAGGTCTTAAATGTGTCTTAAAATTATTTTCAATAGGGTGAGCAGGCTGGTGAATCTACACTTAAGCACTCAGAGGTCGCTGAATCTGTACAGAGGGCTTATTCACTTATGGTGCCCACAAAGAAGTTGAAGCTCTCCTTTGGGCATCCAAATACAGTTTAGATTGCAAAAAATGATCCACAAATAAGGAATCTATGGCCCTCAAAAGTTTGGGGGTCAAAAAACCAAAACAGAAAGTCTTGAAACAATAGGTCACCCATAACCAAACCGTGAAACACTGTTGGCTGGTCTCCACCTACCCCATCATCGAAATGAAATGAACAAAAAAATGAATAGATTTCATCGATTAAACATTCCAATTATATGTGTGTGACCAAGATTTTTCTAAACATAATGTTATAAGATCAACAGTTATGGGTGTTTGAGGGTTCCATGAACCCTAAACCCTCGCAAATGCATCAATCGGTTGGAAGTTTGTGGGCATGAACCCCATTTTGTTCCACCAATCCTCTTGCTCCCTTGGTGTTCATAGGAAAAGTTTCAAGCATTTGCTTATTTATCTCCAAAGGCAATTAATATGGTCATGCTTTGGTCATGTTTCTAGAAAGCTCTTCCCTTGGGGTTGCTAATGCAAAATGTGTGTTGATTGTTCTCTTCATAGTTAACAAGTGATCATGATGCTCATCCTTTCTTCTCTTGGTGTTGCTAATGCAATTTGTGTGTTGATCGTCATGTTCATGGTTAGCTATTGATCATGATGCTCATCCTCCCTTCTCTTGGTGCTCTTGGTGCAAATCACATGTTGATCATCCTAATCAATTAATGATTGTGATGTTCATCTTTTCTTCTTTCGGTGTTCCTAGTCTAAATCATGTGTTGATCATCATAGCGAGTTAGTGATTGTTATGTTCATCTTTTCTTCTCTTGGTACTCTTAATCTAAATCATGGGTTGATCATCCTAGTTAGTTAATGATTGTGATGTTCATCCTTTCTTCTCATGGTGATGTTGATGCATTTGTGTGTTGATCATCCTGGTCCTAATCAATAGTGATCATGATGCTCATCATTTCTTCTCTTTCTGTTCTTGGTGCAAATCGTGTGTTGATCGTCTTGATCAAAAAACGATCATGATGTTCATCCTTTCTTCTTTTGGTAATGTTGATGCAATTCAAGTGTCGATCATCTTAATCCTAATCGATTAATGATCATGATGTTCATCCTTTCTTCTATTTGTGTTTGTGGTGCAAATCATGTGTTGATCATGGTCAGTAGGTGATCATGATGCTCATCCTTTTGTTTCTTAGTGTCGCACCCCTACTTTGGCCAAGTGTGGGGGTGAAGCCCAACACTTGGGAAAGTTGGGGATTTGGAGTCCTCCGGGACTCCCGAATGTTCAAAACTCGACAGCAAGGGGCAAACAACTCGCATTGGGGTGTTCTTGGTGTCATTGGAAAGGTCTTGAAACGTAGATATCGAAAATGCCCTCGCATTGGCAATTCGGGCATCTGCAGCCCAAGTTATGGGCAAAAGAAGGGCCGGGAGTCAAATTGGCAGTTTGACTCTTGACCACTAAAAGTCGGGAATCGACCTCTTCCCGACGTCCGATTTGAGCGTGCGACATGGCGTTGGAAAGATCTCGAAGACGGCTACAACTTTGGTTCAGACCTCGTCGCGATCCAACTTTGCAGTCGGGAGTTATGGCGGTTCAAAGTTCCGGGAGTCCCGCCGGGACAATTTCGGGACTCCATTTCGGGAGTCCCGGGAATTTGTGCCATTCGGATGTGGCCTCCGCGACCAGCTGCACAGAATACTATATGGGGGAAGGTGGTGGCTTCCCCCGAGTCCGGGTCGTGGTGAGTCTTGTGTGTCCAAGTGCCCGTGGCAAGTCCCAACACCAAAGGGTGTCCCGAATGCTAAACTAACCTGATTTGGTTGGTTTTTGGATGCAGATTCACATGAGCTAAGCTAGTCCCTCTTCCTAGTTTAATCCCGGGGCTCCCAACTCGACCCTCTACCCCTTTCTAGAGTTGGAAGCTGGGAGCGTGCTACCAAGTTCAACTTTCCGCAACTTGACTTTGTGAAACCCTCAAATGGGTTTCACCCCGTGACTTGGGAGCGCGTCACGTAGTGCTCTTGGTGCTTTTGGTGTGTTGATCATCATGGTCAACTAGTGATCATGATGTTCATCTTTTCTTTCTATTGGTGTTCTTGGTGCAGATCATGTGTTGATTGTCTTGGTCAATAGCTTATCATGATGCTCATCCTTTCTTCTTTTGGTGCTATTGGTGCAAATCATGTGTTGATTGTCTTAATCGACTAATGATCATGATGTTCATCTTTTCTTCTATTCATGTTTTTGGTGCAAATCATGTGTTGATTGTCTTAATCGACTAATGATCATGATGTTCATCCTCTCTTCTTTTAGAATTGTTGATGTAGTTTGTGTGTTGTTTGTTTTGGTCTTAGTCAACTATTGATCATGATGCTCATCCTTTCTTCTCTTGTGCTCTTTATGCAATTCATGCGTTGATCATCATGGCTAACTAGTGATTGTGATCATTCTCTCTTCTCTTGGTAATCATGGTGTGAGGCATTCTTGCACACCTTCAACATGAAGATATGCACTCACAAAACCCGTTTGGAAGTGGAACTACTATGGAGTTGTAGTCTAACAAGTAAGGTGGTTCAATGTAATGCAATGAAATTCACTAAAAATCTCATGCGTTGTGTCCACTTGGAAAATACAAAGACATTATGGGAAAATCATAACTCATCATGATGGAATGTGAAGGGGCATTATGTTGATGTTCATTCAATGTCACGATTGATGGTTGAACCCCTTTTGTTCGATTCGTCATAACATCTACATATAACTTCCTAATCTAACATGCATTGTATTTTTGAAAAGCTAATTTTAAAAGGAGCCATGTTACAAAATATTATAAGTTTTTTATTTTTTTGATCAAGAGTTAAGCCTTGGGACTAAAAATCACTTTGCTTAGATTGAGAAAAAAACAGACAAATTCAACCCCCTCTACTTTCAACAAATGTAGCTCCCTTACAACATACCTGATGGTGTTAAAATTTGGAAAAAAACGTTCTACACCTCCTAAACAAGAATTTTTTAAAGTTTGACGCAAATCCAACGGTGGATTTGGGAGGAACAACTATTTGAAATAAAACTCCAGGGCTTTGTCATGGAAATCCTTCTATGAACTCCCCTACAACACCCTCTACTCCTGGCAAATGTAGTTCTTTTACAGCCAAACCGATGATGTTGAAATTTGGAAAAAAACTTGTACACCTCCTAAAAAAAAAATTTAAAAGTTTGACCCAAATCCAACGGTGGATTTGAGAAGAACAACTATTTGAAATAAAACTCCAGAGGCTTTGTCATGGAAATCCATCCATGAACTCCCCTACAACACCCTCAACTCCCGGCAAGTGTAGCTCCCTTATAGCCAAACCGATGATGCTGAAATTTGGAGAAAACTTTCTACACCTCCTAAACAAGAATTATTTTAAGTTTGACCCAAATCCAACGGTGGATTTGGGAGGAACAAGTATTTAAAATAAAACTCCAGAGGCTTTGTCATGGAAATCCTTTCATGTTTATTTATTGCACACATCTTTTTCATGAACAACACCTTCCCACACATAAAAATTAATCTTTTCCTCACACGTCCTTTCTATTCCTTTTCCCTTCCTCAACACAAGAACTCCTCTCTCCCTTGGTAAGCCTCCATGACCTTTCCTTGAGCTTGTTCCCCTTGTCCAATGGAAGTTTTGAAATCTTTCCCTCCAATCAATGGCCTCTTCATCCTTTAAGAGCTAATGAAAATTGAGAATGATTTGCCCTCCAATTGATTTTATGACGAAAATTTTTAGGCCCAATAAGACACAAAAAATATTCCATCCTTCAATCAAATAGGATGACAATCCTCATGACTAATGGGATTGGAGGACTCATCCTTCCCCTTATCTTGGATATTTTGATGAGGTTCTTGAGTTTAATATTTATCCTTTTTGTCCGTTGACCCTCACATCCTACTTTTTCATTCTAATTATTTCAAGTAACTAACTACTAAGATAACTTATCACTAGTAACAAGTAAACATCCTTGAGTCCTTACTTGACTAAATCAATTCAATGGTTGAAGTAACATCCCCACGTACCATTTACTCTTTTGATATCCCTTACTTATTTTTCTTCCATGCATTAATTAACTATGTAGTACATAGTAAATTGGAATTAAAATTTGCATCACCAAAAAACCCCACATACTTTTAGATCCATCGTCGAAATTAAGGTTCGATGAATCCATTAGATCTAGGATGTTCGAGTTTTCATGAGGTTTCGTCGTCACTCCCATAACTTACGCCTACCCTAATTTGTTAAATAAAAAAACCTTGACCCTTTCTGAACGCAAGTACCCTATTGTTTCTGCTACCCTTTTGGTTTTTATTGATGTAGGTGAGAATTTAGTCATGGCGGATGATGTTGTTACACCTTCGAATCCTCTAGTTTCATTAGTAGAAAAGGAAGAGCTTGAAGAAGCACCGTTTGACGTGAATGTCTCTCAACGGTCGCATGAAAAAGAACCATCCTTAAGAGTGGTGCGCACTCGAGTCCATCATTCGACATGGGATCGTCAATTGTCTCCTAACCCACATGCCTTATCAATATATTTAGAATTTGTTCTTACTTGTGGAGCCACACTAAAAAGGTTTGAAGAATGTCAATGTGAAGATGACAATGTTCATCTTCATTGTCAAACTTGGGTTCTCGGTGATGGCCATTATCGTTGGCTGTGAAGCCCAATCAACCCCCTTTCCATGGAGTATCGAACCGATACCTAGCTCGCACCATTTGTTGCATTCTAATTTTTTTGCAATTGTGATCTATCCCCTTTAAGTTGTTTACTAAGTTGTAATTCACTTGAAGCCATTCAGGTGGAAATGTTAATACCTCAGTTTGATTTTGATTCTATTTAAAAGTCTGATAGAAGTGAAGACTAAATAAAGATGTATTAGGATTGCTTTTTAGAAATCTTTTAAGTACATCATTTGTGCATGAAGATTATTCTACAGACTAACTTAATATTATCATGGCAAAATGTTATTATTAATTATGGGTTTGTATTTCCAATATATCAATAAATCATATCTAATTATACATCCCCTTTCCCTTCTCTACAACATAAAAGGATAATGCACTTAAAAAGGTTTACTAGGTCCTAAAATTAACTAAGCCTTGCATCAATTTAAATAAAAGAGTCTTCTACGCTGAAATATCCAAAGGCTAATTCAACTCTTAATAATTATTACTTGGAGGTTTATCAGGATTCAAATCATTAATACTAAGGAAAACTATG
>Ga0116227_10015160_pt1 | contig 11485 bp, 12 predicted proteins | sample S1TSphgellanicum_FD_89693 | JGI IMG/M metagenome (GOLD analysis project Ga0116227, IMG submission 89693) | Host-associated microbial communities from peat moss isolated from Minnesota, USA - S1T2_Fb - Sphagnum magellanicum MG | ecosystem: Host-associated > Plants > Peat moss > Unclassified... | reverse complement strand
GGCTTACGTGCACGTGTCCGGCACCACCGGCTTCGACTACGCGACGATGACCATCGCCGACGATCTTGTCGTGCAGACCCATCAATGCTTCACTAATATCGCAGCGGCGTTGCAGGAGGCCGGTGCCTCGCTCGACGACGTGGTGCGCGTGCGTTATCTGCTGATCGATGGGGCCGACTTCGAACGCGTCGCGCCGATCTTCGGCCACTACTTCGCCAGAGCACGACCGGCCGCGACGGCGATGGTCGTCGGCCTGGTCGACGCGCGCATGAAGATCGAGATCGAAGTGACGGCCCGCAGGCCGGGTTCGTGACCGCGAAGGGAAGGATCGCTTGACCGACTCGTATTCGTCGTCCGAGATCATGCGGGCCATGGAGCAGCCGGTCGAGCTCGTGGACTACGACCCCGCATGGCCGGCGGCATTCGAGGCCGAGCGCAGCCGTCTGATCGAAGCGCTTCCCGACACGTTCGTCGCGATCGAGCACATCGGCAGCACCGCCGTCTTCGGTCTGCGCACGAAGCCGCTGATCGACCTGCTGGCCGGTGTCCGCTCGATGAGCGATGCCCGCGCGCTGAACAACATGCTCGATCGCATGGGCTACACCACGTCCGAGGAGTTCAACGCGACGCTCGCGACCCGGCAATGGTTCATGCGTCAGTCGGGCGGTCGACGCACGCACCATCTGCACGTCGTGGTCCACGACAGCGACGAGTGGATCGCGCGCATCGGCTTTCGCGACCGCCTGCGCGCCGACGCGAACCTGCGCGATCGTTACGAGGCGCTGAAGGAAGACCTCGCACGCCGCTTCGCCGATGATCGCGATGCCTACACCGAAGGCAAGTCGGCCTTCATCCTCGCCACCATCGCAGAGCGGAAGACCGGATGACCGTGAAGACCGAGGCGCCCTTTCGCCTGCATTGTTTCGCGCAGTCCGGCAATTCGTACAAGGTCGCGCTGATGCTCGAGCTCGCCGGTGCCGACTGGACACCGCTGTGGGTCGACTTCTTCAACGGCGGTTCGCGCACGCCGGGCTTCAAGGCGCTCAACGTCATGGCCGAAGTGCCGGTCCTCGAACACGCGGGGCACACGTTCGCGCAGTCGGGCGTGATCCTCGACTATCTCGCGGCCACGCTCGGCCGCTTCGGCGCGCACGATGAGAAAGAGCGTCGCGAGATCCTGCGCTGGACCCTGTGGGACAACCACAAGCTGACGGCCAACATCGCGACGCTGCGCTACCTGCTCGCCTTCGTGCCGCCCGACAAGACCGACCCCGCGGTGATCGCATGGCTGCGCTCGCGCGCCACACAGGCGTTGAGGACGCTCGAAGCGCACCTCGCGGATCGACGCTACGTCGTCGCCGATCGCCTGACCATCGCGGACTTCTCGCTGATCGGCTATCTCTATTTTCCGACCGAGTTCGGCGTCGACTGGAAAGACTTCCCCGCGGTCGGCACGTGGACCGAACGCATCGCGGCCGAGCCGGGATGGAAGCATCCTTACGATCTGATGCCGGGGCATCCGTTGCCGCCGCGGCCGGGCTGATTCGTCGACGACGACGGCGCGGGCGCGTCTTCGCGCACGGTCGCGAGCCGTCCGACGACGATCGCGACGCGCATCGATGCCGCGCGCCGCTCGCGTGCGATCGAGGTCGTGGGGCGGACGATGCGATCGTCGCACGGGTTGGCGACCCGCGACGTTGAAGGTACGATCGTACGCGTGCGAAACGCGGGTCCGGTGCGCTGCTGGCTTCGCCGCTGATCCCGCATCACGTCGCTCGCGCGGCCCATCGAACCATGCCGACCAACCTCGATCCCGTGCAACTCGTCGCCCTCGCGGCCGCGCTCGGCTGGGCGAGCGGCATCCGTCTCTATCTCGTGCTGTTCCTGGTCGGCATCGTCGATCGCATGGGATGGATCGCGATGCCCTCGGGACTGCATACGCTGTCGCATCCGCTGGTACTGGCCGCGTCGGGCTTCATGCTGATCGTCGAATGCTTCGCCGACAAGGTGCCCTGGATCGACAGCATCTGGGACACGATCCACACGTTCATCCGCGTGCCCGCCGGCGCGTTGCTCGCGGCGTCCGCGTTCGGTGCGCTCGACCATCATGGCGGCGGTGTCGGGACGCTCGTCGCGGCGATCCTCGGCGGCTCGCTCGCGGCCGGCGCGCACCTCACCAAGTCCAGCACGCGTGCGCTCGCCAACACGTCGCCCGAACCGTTCAGCAACATCGGCCTGTCGCTCGGCGAAGACCTGCTCGTGCCGTCGGGCCTCGCGCTCGCGTTGCTGCATCCGCTGGTCTTCGTCGCGTTGCTGATCGTCTCGATCGGCATCGCTGCGTGGGTGGTGCCGAAGATCTGGCGTTTCCTGCGACGTCTCGTCGGACACCCTGCTGCGCGGCCGACGCGCCCGCTGTCGCAAGGGACTCGATGACCGCGACACCGCGCGTCGTCTTCTGCGCAGCGACGGGCAAGGCCGAACCCTGGTTACGCGGGCTCGCGGAGTTGATGCCGCATGCCGAACTCGTCGCGTGGAACGAAGCCGAGCCGCCCGCCGACTACGCGATCGTCTGGACGCCGCCCGACGCGTTCTACGCGAGCCAGCCCAAGTTGAAGGCGATCTTCAACCTCGGCGCCGGGGTCGACGGCCTGTTGCGCTCGCGCGCGTTGCCCGACCACGTGCCGCTGATCCGCCTCGAAGACGCCGGCATGGCGCCGCTGATGGCCGAGTATGTCGTGCACGCCGCGGTGCGTTACGCGCGGGAGCTCGATCGGGTCGAAGAAGATCGTCGTGCGCATCGCTGGGTGCAGCGCTGGACCGTGCCGCGCGATCGCTTTCCCGTCGGCGTGATGGGATCCGGCGCGCTCGGCCTGCCGGTCGCGCAGGCGTTGCGTGCCCAAGGCTTCACCGTGGCGCTCTGGTCCCGTGCGGCCAGGACGCTCGATGGCCTGCGCTGTTATGGCGGTCGGGCCGAGCTCGACGCGTTCCTCGCACGCACGCGTATCCTGGTGTGCCTGCTGCCATTGACGCCCGACACGCAGGACATCGTCGATCGCACGTTGCTCGACAAGCTGATGCCCGACGCCTATCTCATCAACGTCGCACGCGGCAGGCACGTCGTCGACGCCGACCTGCTCGCCGCGATCCGCGAGGGGCGGCTCGCGGGTGCGACGCTCGACGTGTTCCGCGAAGAGCCGCTACCGGCGTCGCATCCGTTCTGGGACGAGCCGCGGATCACGGTCACGCCGCACTGTTCCGCGCTCACGCAGCGTCATGCCACGCTGTCGCAGATCGCCGAGAAGATCGAACGGCTCGAACGCGGCGAAGCCGTGAGCGGCGTGGTCGATCGCGTGCGCGGCTATTGAGCGATGGCGCTCATCGACTCTTCTTCAACGACTCCGGCTCGTGCGCGGCCAAGGCGCCCGTCGCGGCGCTCCTGACGACATACTCGGGATGGTCCGGCGATGCAGCGACATGATGACCCTTGATGTCGATCGGCTTCGTGATCTTCTTCTCGATGGTGCCCTCGACCTTTCCTTGCGATGAGGCCCATGCGACCTCATCGCCCTTGCCGAGATTCTTCTTCATCGTGAACTCCTGTCTGTCCGAAGCGGTCGATGCGTCATGATGTCTTTCGACGACGTTCCTTCACCGTGCATCTCCATCTGCAAGATGAACCCGATCCTCGGGACGGCCGACGAGCGCGCGGCCGGTGGGCTGTGCGTGGGTTGTCTGCGGACCATCGACGAGATCATCGAGTGGGGCACCGCGACCGACGATCGCAAGCGGGCGATCGTCGCCGCCGCGTCGTCGCGTCGCCGGCCCTGATGGTCATGGGAGGATCAACGTCGCGTCCGGCTCCGTCACGGCCGGCCCGCCGTGGCTGGCGCGGAACGCGACCGATGCTTCGTACACCCGCCTGCGTGTACGCATCACGTTGCCGAGCGGCTGATGCGCGGCGATGCCGTGCCACGGACTGAACGACAGGCCGTCGTCGACCGCCTTCGACCGCGCCGCGGTCCACGCGGGCTGCGCGTTCGCGACGAGCCGCGCCACGGTGACGTAAGGGCTCTGGTCTTCGGGCCATGCGACCGATGCGTCCTCGATCGGCATCGTCTCGAGATCGGTGCAGAGCTGCACGCCGACGTCCCACTCGCCGCCCTGCGTCGCGAAGAAGTCGACCACCGCATCGCGCAGGCCATGGGGCTTGTCTTCGAGGTCGACCTTCGCGTCCTTGAGCGCCTCGAGTGCCGCCGAAGCGGGTGACAGCGAGAGCTTCGCGATGTAATCGCCGTAGCGCATCGGGACCTGCGTGTAATAGGTCTCGCCGAGCACGTTGGTCTCGGGATGGCCACCCAGGGCGATCAGCGTGGCGCTCTTGCCGCCGACCGCTTCGATGCCCTTCTCGATGACCTGGAACACGGACGACAACGCCTTCTTCGCGCCGGGCGCCCTGTCCGTCGTGGTTGCGAGCAGCTTGACGTTGCCGAGGAATTTCTTCGAGTCCTTCGCGCCGAACGCCGGGCCGTTGACCATCACGAAGTCCTGCGTCGTCGCGCCTTCCGAGCCCGGCAGTCGCGGACCCTCCACGCCGAGCACCTTGATCGACAGGCCGCGTGGCGTCGACACGTCGTCGTCGAGCGGGTCACCGGGGATCGCCGAGTAACGCATCACCACCGGGTAGCGACCCGGCTTCGCGAACAGTCCCTGCGCGAGCGCGGGCGGCAGTCCCTCGGCCACGATCAACGTCGCGTTCAGGAGCCCGTGACTCTTGGCATGGACGCTGCGCAGCGCGTGGCCGCCATCGCGGAAGGTGATCTCCTGGATCTTCGTCATCTGCTCGATCAACTCCTCCGTCGTCTTCTGTTCGTCCTCTTCGAGGACCTCGACGGAAGGCGAATAGAGGACCGGCTCGACTTGCATGGATGGGCTGCTCACGGATGGACTCCTGATGGATGGACGGATGTCTTGACGAGACGAATCGGGATGGCCTTCGCGGCCGGGACCTTGCTCTCCTTCGCGTGATGCGCGAGCGGGATCAGCGGATTGCATTCGGGGAAGTAGCCGGCCACGCAGCCGCGCGCGATGTCGTAGGCGCGCACCGCGAGACCGTCGACGCTGCGCGCGATGCCGTCGTCAGAGAGCGTCTCCGCGCGCACGACGTCGCCGTCGACGAGGCCGCAGGCCGCGAGGTCGTCGCGATGCATCAGCAACACGCGCCGCGTGCCGCGGACGGCGCGGAAGCGATCGTCGCGGCTGTAGATCGTCGTGTTGAACTGGTCGTCGCTACGGATCGTGGTCAGGCGCAGGATGCCTTCGCCGTGCGGCAGGTCTTCGTCGACCTCGAGCGAGCGCGGCACGATGAAGTTGGCCTTGCCGTTCGGCGTCTTCCACGTTCGTTTGCGTGCGGCGTTGGGGCGCGGGAAGCCGCCGGGCGTCTTCAGTCGTTCGTTGAAGTCGTGGAAGATTTCGGGCAGCACGAACGCGATCTCGTCGCGGATCGCCGCGTAGTCGCCGACCCAGCGGCGCCAGGGCAGTCGCGGATCGGCAGGCAGCGTGGCCTCGGCGAGTCGCGCGACGATATCGATCTCGGACAACAGCGACGGACCCGCAGGCTTCACCTGGCCGCGCGACGGATGCATGAAGCCCGTGCTGTCCTCGACCGACACGATCTGCGCGACGCCCTGCTGCTCGTCGATCTCGATGCGTCCGAGGCACGGCAGTACGTAGCTGATCGCACCATGCACGAGATGCGAGCGATTGAGCTTGGTCGCGATCTGCACGCTGAGCGCGAGGCGCGGCCACGCTTCTTCCATGCGGCGCGTCTCCGGAATCGCGCGGATGAAGTTGCCGCCGAGACCGATGAATGCACGGACGTCGCCGGACAGGATGCCTTCGCAAGCCTCGACCGTGGCGAGGCCCTTCTTCGTCGGCGGCTCGAAGCCGTAGCGTTCTCTCAGCTTCGCGAGCGGCGCGAGCTCGGGCTTCTCGGTGATGCCGACGGTGCGCTGACCCTGCACGTTCGAGTGGCCGCGCACCGGGCAGATGCCGGCGCCCGGCTTGCCGATGTTGCCGCGAAGCAGGAGCAGGTTGGACAGCATCTGCACGTTCTGCACGCCTTCGCGATGCTGCGTGAGTCCCATGCCGTAGACGGCGATCACGGCACCGGCAGCGATGTAGACGGCGGTCGCGGCTTCGAGCGCCGCGCGGGACAAGCCCGCTTCGCGTTCGATGTCGTCCCACGACCAGGCGCGGACGGCAGCGACGAAGTCGTCGTAGCCGTGCGTGTGTTCTGCGATGAAGGCGATGTCGACGACGCGCGTCCGACCCGCCGCGACGGCCGCATCGTCGGCCGCGATCAAGGCCTTGCACATCCCCATCAGCACGGCGCTGTCGCCGCCGTTGCGGAGCTGGTGATACTGCGTGCTGATCGCCATCGATGCGTTGGTCAGCATCTCGCCCGGCGACTGCGGATCGACGAAGCTCACGAGACCGCGCTCGCGCAGCGGATTGAACGTGACGATCTCGATGCCGCGCTTGCGCGCTTCGTGCAGTGGATGCAGCATCCGCGGGCTGTTGGTGCCGACGTTCTGTCCGAAGAAGAAGATCGCGTCGGTCTTCTCGAAGTCGTCGAGATGGACGGTCCCGGTCGGCACGCCGATGGTCTTCGGCAACGCGACCGACGTGCTCTCGTGGCACATGTTGGAACTGTCGGGCAGGTTGTTGCAGCCGTAGCGACGCGCGAACAGCTGATAGAGGTACGAGGCTTCGAGCGACGCGCGGCCCGAGGCGTAGAACACGACCGACTCGGGGTCGAGAGCCCGCAGCTCGCGCCCGATCTCGGCGAACGCGTCGTCCCACGACACGGCGACATAGCGATCGGTCGCCTCGTCCCAGCGCAACGGCGTCGTCAAGCGGCCGATGGCTTCGAGGTCGTGATCGTCCCAGGTCGCGAGCGTCGCGAGCGTGTGGGTCGCGAAGAAGTCCGCGGCGATGGTCTTGCCGGTGATCTCCCATGCGGTCGCCTTGGCGCCGTTCTCGCAGAACTCGGCCGCGTGCGGACGCGCCGGCTTTGCCCACGCGCAACTGACGCAAGCGAAACCGTCATGCTTGTTCTGCCGGGCGAGCACCCGTGCGCCGCGCAGCGGGACGTGCTCCTTGAAGAGGATCGAACCGACGGCTTCGAGCGATCCCCAGCCGCCGGCCGGATGCTTCTTCTCGTCCGCCGTCAACCCGCGTTCATCGATGTCTGTCGTCGAGGGATCGTCCACCACGTGCCCGATATGTTGAAATGCCGTTCTTGCATAGCGTGATGACAATGTGCGGCGTGCCGAGAGGCTGGAAGCTCGGAGGCATTGCGGCTTTTGCCGTCCTTTTGCCTGATATGGGTCCACGTGCGTCCTACAGAGCTCGCTCGATGAGAGCCATCGACTGGTACTTCGACTTCATCTCGCCCTTCGCGTATCTGCAGAGCGCCGTGCTCGCGCGCATCGAGGCGCAGGCGCGCGTGCGACGTCGACCCATCCTGTTCGCCGGCCTGCTCGCGCACTGGGGACAGCTCGGACCCGCGGAGATCGTGCCGAAGCGCGAGTGGACCTTCCGGCATTGCGTGTGGCTGGCCGCGCGTCATGGCATCGCACTGACGATGCCGGCCATGCATCCGTTCAACCCGTTGCCGCTGCTGCGTCTGTCGATCGCGAAGGGCGACACACCGGAAGTCGTCGAGCGGCTGTTCCGATTCGTCTGGGTCGAGGGCAAGGTGCCGACCGATGCCATCGCGTGGAGCGCGCTGCTCGACGAGCTCGGCGTCGATGAAGACGCGTTGCAGTCGTCGTCGGTCAAGGACGCGCTGCGCGTCAATGGGGCCGACGCCCTGGCGGCGGGCGTGTTCGGCGTGCCGACCTCGATCGTCGATGGCGAAGCTTTCTGGGGCTTCGAGGCCACCGACATGCTGCTCGACTATCTCGCCGGCGCACCGCTCTTCGCGAGCGACGCGATGACAGCCGCGTCGCGCATGCCGATGGGACCGATGCGTTCGCAGCTCGCGCGTCCCGCATCATGAATCGCGCTCCGGCCGTGCCGCCGCTGCCCGAGCCCATGCCCGCCAGCATGCGGGTGTTCGAGCGCGGCTGGTTGTCGTCCAACTGCGTGCTGTTCGAGGACAGCGGCGGCGCGACGCTGATCGACTCGGGCTACGTGTCGCATGCCGAACAGACCTATCAGATGGTGATGCACGCGGTCGAGCGCCATCGCACGCCCACGCTTCGTCGCATCATCAACACGCATCTGCATTCGGATCACTGCGGCGGCAACGCGTTGATCGGCCGTCGTACCAAGTGCGAGCTGGTCGTGCCCGAAGGCAACGCGTACGGCGTGAGGCACTGGGACCAGCGCTTCCTGTCGTTCGAGGCCACCGGTCAGCGCTGCGATCGCTTCAACCTCACCGACACCGTCTCGCCAGGCGACGTCCTCGTCCTCGGGGGCCTCGAATGGGAGACGCTGGCCGCGCCGGGGCACGATGTCGATTCCATCATGCTGCACAACAAGGAGGAAGGCATCCTCATCTCCGGCGATGCGCTGTGGGAAGACGGATGCGGCGCGATGTTCCCGACCGCCAATCCGAAGACCCTGGCCGAGGACTTCGACGCGGCGTTCCAGACGCTCGAACTCTGCGAAGCGGTCGACGCACGCGTGGTCATCCCGGGCCACGGCCGACCGTTCAGCGACGTCGACGGCGCCATCGCGCGGGCGCGCAGCCGCCTGCACCGCCTCGCTTCGGACCCGACGAAGAACGCGCGTCACGTCGCGAAGGTGCTGCTCAAGTATCGCTTGCTCGACGACCGTCGCATCTCGCTCGCCAACGTCCGCACGATGTTCCGTACCGTGCCCGCGATCCGCCATGCCAATCGCGACATCGGATGGTCGCCGACGATGTTCGCCGATCGCACGATGGAAGATCTCGAGCGCGTCGGTGTCGCGCGCATCGAAGGCGACTGGCTGCACGACGCATGACACGTCGGACGACGTACGCGTGACGCCGCGCTCGAAGCAGCGCGCGAAGCCACGAACGACGCAGCAGCCGATGAGGCAGCGTGCGCATGGTTGATCGCACGCGCGGCGACGAGGCGTTCTTCGCACCGGTCGCCGTCGTTCCCTTCCTCGCGGTCGCGTTGCTGCTGCTGACCGTCACGCTGGCATCGATGGCGATGCCCGACGCGAACACGCGATGGTTCGTCGCCACGCAGGCGGTGACGCGTGGGTTGCCCGACGTGTTCTGGTCGATGGTGACGATCTGCGGCACCGGTGTCGTCGCGTTCGCCTTGCTGTCGGTCACGTTGCCGTGGCAGCCACGCTGGTACGCGGCCGCGGTGCCGGCCGCCGCACTCGCCGGTCTCTACTCGAACGGGTTGAAGCATCTGTACGGCCTGCCTCGACCGCCGTCGGTACTCGATGCGGCGCACCTGCACGTCATCGGCCACACGTTGCATGCGAACACGTTTCCGTCGGGTCATGCGGTGACCGCGTTCACGCTCGCGTCGCTGCTGATCTTCGCGTCGCGCTCGCCGTTGCGGACAGCGCTCTGGACGTTGCCGCTCGCCGTGTTGGTCGCGGTCTCGCGGATCGCGGTCGGCGCGCACTGGCCCGCCGATCTCGCGGCTGGCGCGCTCGGCGGGTGGCTCGCGGGCACGATCGGTGTGGTGCTCGCGGCGCGCTGGCGAGGTTGGAACACGCCGATCGGCGTGCGCCTCATGGGCGTGATCTCGATCGGCATCGGCGTGTCGCTGTTCGTCGTCGATCTCGGCTATCCGCTGGCGATCGTGTTGCAAAGGCTGACGGGTTTGCTGGCCATCTCCTGCGGCCTCGTGGCTTGCGCGCGACCGCGCGTCGATGTCTCGGGGGTCGATCGATCGCCATGATGCGGACCTTCGTGCTGCGCGGTCTCGCCGTCGTGATCTCGGTCGCGTTGTTGTGGTGGCTGGTCGCCAGCGACCGCTGGCAGGGCGTCGGCGCGCGCCTCGCGCGCATCGACGTCGCGGAGCTGATCGGCGTCGCATCGCTGTTCGCCGCGAGCTATGCGATGCGCGGCGCGCGCATCCACGGCGAGTTCCGCGACGAACTGATCGCGAGCGGTCATGGCCCGGGCAGTTATCCGCGCATCCTCAGGCTCACGCTGGTCCACAACGCGCTCGTCAACGTGCTGCCGTTCCGTAGCGGCGAGGTCGCGTTCCCCTTGCTGCTCGGCCGCTGGTTCGGCATCGCCACGAGTCGCGCGGTCGTGTCGCTGCTGTGGCTGCGCGCGCAGGATGCGATCGTGGTCCTCGCGCTCGCGGCATTGGTGTGGCCCGGTCTGCCGATGGCATGGCGTGCGCTCGCGTTGATCGTCGTCGTCGGCGGCGCGATCGCGGTGCCGATGTGGGCGCGGCATCATGCGTCGTCGATGGCGAGAGAGCAGGCATCGACCAGGCTCGGCAAGCTCGGTGCGCTCCTCGAACGTTCGACCCGCCGCAACACCGCGGGCTGGTTGTGGACCATCGGCAACTGGAGCGTCAAGCTGATCGCCGAAGCGTGGCTGGTCGCGCTGGCGCTCGGCGCCGATGGGCATGCGAGCGCCGCAGCGGCGGCCCTGGGCGCGATCGGCGCCGAGCTCGCGGCCATCCTGCCGGTGCAGGGCGTCGCAGGCTTCGGCACGTTCGAGGCGGGCGCGGCGGCCCTGATGCGCACGCAGGGCATCGCGCTCGACATCGGCCTCGAAGCCGCACTCGCGTTGCACGCGGTGGTGCTCGCGCTCGCGTTGCTCGCGGGACTCGTCGCCCTCGTGGCGTTGCCCGCGGCGCGCGGCAGCCCGGAGTGAAGCGCGCGGCCTCGTTTCGACTCGAGGCCATCGGGCACAATACGCGGCTGCCATGAACGACCTGCGCCCGCCTTCCACCGTCGCGATGCCGACGACGTCATCACCGCCGACCTCGTCGTCGTCGATCCCGTCGTCGCCGGCGGTCGCCATCGCGTTGCCGCCGCATCGCCTGTCGATCATCGTGCCGATGTACAACGAGGCCGAGAACGTCGCGCCGTTCGTCGCGCGCACCGAAGAGACGCTGGCCGACTACCCGAGTCCGTGGGAGCTGATCCTCGTCGACGACGGCAGCACCGATGCGACGGTCGCCGAGATGCGTCGAGCACGCATGCTGTACGGCCCGCACATCCGGCCGCTCGAACTGATGCGGAACTTCAAGCAGACCGCCGCGATGCAGGCCGGTGTCGATGCCGCGCGCGGCGACGTCATCGTGACGCTCGACGGCGACCTGCAGAACGATCCGGCCGACATCCCGCGACTCGTCGGTCGCCTGTTGAACGAAGACCTCGACTGCGTCGCGGGCTGGCGTCAGGACCGGCAGGACCATCTGCTGCGGACCATTCCGTCCAAGATCGCCAACGCGCTGATCGCGCGCGTCGTCGGCGTGCGTCTCAACGATTATGGTTGCAGTTT
>Ga0116227_10015159_pt1 | contig 11486 bp, 12 predicted proteins | sample S1TSphgellanicum_FD_89693 | JGI IMG/M metagenome (GOLD analysis project Ga0116227, IMG submission 89693) | Host-associated microbial communities from peat moss isolated from Minnesota, USA - S1T2_Fb - Sphagnum magellanicum MG | ecosystem: Host-associated > Plants > Peat moss > Unclassified... | reverse complement strand
TGCAGATCTGCAGCGAGAGCGACGACGTGCTCTTGACCACCGCTAATGGCCAATGCATCCGCTTCTCGATTACCGAGGTCCGCGTCTTCAAGGGTCGCGACTCGATGGGCGTGCGCGGCATCGCGCTCGCTGACGGCGACCGCGTCATCTCGCTCGCCATCCTCCGCCATGCGGAGGCAACCAGCGAGGAGCGCGCCGCCTATCTCAAGACGCGCCGCGCCGTGGCAGGCGAAATCGCCAGCGATGTCGGGAGCGAAACCGTCGCCGAAGATGCTGCGGGCGAAGAGACCGCGGACGAGCCGACCAGCGCCGCGGCGAGCCTCGGCCCGGAGCGCTACGCACAGATGTCGGCAGCCGAAGAGATCATCTTGACGGTCTCGATCAACGGCTATGGCAAACGGACCTCGGCCTACGAATATCGCATCACCGGGCGCGGCGGCAAAGGCATCGTCGCGATGGCCGTCAATCCGCGCAACGGCAAGCTCGTCGCCTCCATGCCGGTCGAGCATGGCGACGAGATCATGCTGGTGACGAATGGCGGCCAGTTGATCCGCTGCCCGGTCGAGGGTATTCGCGTCGCCGGCCGCGGCACGCAGGGCGTCATCGTCTTCAATACGGCGGAGAACGAAGAGGTCGTTTCGGTCGAGCGCATCAGCGAAGAAGACACCGGAGGTCCGGACGAAAGCAGCGGCGAGGCGCCCCCGGCCGAAGGCGATGTTTGAACCGGGCCTTTGGTCACTTATAGTGATCGGCGCCGCCCCTTCCTCCCGGGGAGAGGTTTTTACCGGGAATGAGCATGGACCCGAAAGTCGAGAAGCTGGCGCGTTTCGAAGTCGATATGATCAATCGCATCTGGCAATGCATGGATGCCGAGGAAGAGGAATTCGAAGCGATCTGCCGGCGGCTGTCCGAGCGCTATGACGAGACTGCATTGCAAAATTTCATGTGCCGCGCTTCGACCGGCTGGCTTCTCGCTGTCGCCTATCACCGCTACAAGACCGCGACGATGAACATGCATGTGCCGCCGCAGGCGCTGAACGACGCCTTCATGGCGATGGTCCGCGACAAAGCCAAGAACGTCATCGATCATTGGCGCGAGGATCCGGATTGATGCGCGCTGCGACCCCCCAGTTTTGCGCATGAAGGCGCTGTTCGCGGGCTCCTTCGACCCCATGACGAACGGGCATGTGGATATCGTGCGCGCGGCCTCCGCCTTCTGCGACGAGCTCGTCGTTGCGATCGGCATTCATCCGGGCAAGCAGCCGCTCTTCAGCGCCGAGGAACGCGCCGACCTCATCCGCCAATCTTGCCAAGGACTTCTCGCCGGAGCCGCCTGCCGTCTCGCGGTCGTGACCTTTCAAGGCCTCGCCGTCGAGGCGGCGCGCGCGCATGGCGCGCGGCTGATGGTGCGCGGCCTGCGCGATGCGACGGATTTTGATTACGAGATGCAAATGGCAGGCATGAATGCCGCGATGGCCGCAGACGTCCAGACCGTCTTTTTGCCGGCCTCGCCCGAGGTTCGTCACATTACTGCGACATTAGTTCGTCAAATCGCCGCGCTCCGCGGCGATATCACGACCTTCGTGCCGGAACCGGTCGCCCGGGCGCTGGCCGCCAAAGCCCCGCCTCGAGGCTGATACCTTTTTCTCTGCAGAACGGATGCACGCATGCTCTTTCGTCTCGCCATATTCCTGACATTCGCCTTTATCGGGCTCTCGAGCGAGCTCTTCGCCGCGCCGGCTCCAGACCCGCAAAACACGATTTATCTCGACACGAAAGACGGACGCATCACCATCTTGCTGCGGCCCGACCTCGCGCCGAAACATGCCGCGCAGATCAAAACGCTCACTAAAAGCGGGTTTTATAACGGTATCGTGTTTCACCGCGTGATCGACGGCTTCATGGCGCAGACCGGCGATCCGACCGGCACCGGCACGGGCAAATCCGACCTGCCCAATCTTCCGGCGGAATTTTCCTCCGAGCCGTTCAAGCGCGGCACTGTCGGCATGGCCCGCTCGGCGAGCCCGGATTCGGCCAATTCGCAATTCTTCATCTGCTTCGACGATGCGGCCTTCCTGAACGGCAAATATACGGTCATCGGCCAGGTGATCAGCGGCATGGATATCGTCGACAAGATCAAGAAAGGCTCGAAAGCCGATAACGGAAGCGTGACCAATCCGGACAAAATCGTGAAGATGCAGCTCGCCTCAGACGCAAAGGCGAAATGAAAGCCAAATTCGCCGCGTCATTCTCCTGCAAGGAAAAGTTCGGCATCCGGCAGGTTGTTCTCGCCGGCCGCTTGGGCTATTGAGCCCGCTTATTTGTATAAAATTCCAGTGAGGAGTTCGCCATGGCTGAGGCCGGCAATAAGCTTACGCTCGAAACCACGCAAGGCCCCGTCGTCATCGAGATGCGTCCAGATCTCGCGCCCGGCCATGTCGCCCACATCAAGAAGCTCGTCGAAGAGAAATTTTATGACGGCATCGTTTTTCACCGGGTCATCGACGGCTTCATGGCGCAAACCGGTTGCCCGCTCGGCACGGGAACCGGCGGCTCGAAATATCCGAACCTGAAAGCAGAGTTCAGCGCCGAGCCGCATGTGCGCGGCACCGTCTCCATGGCGCGCGCGCAAAATCCCGACTCGGCCAACTCGCAGTTCTTCATCTGCTTCTCCGACGCGCGCTTCCTCGACAAGCAATATACGGTCTGGGGCAAGGTCACCTCGGGCATGGAGAATGTCGACAAGATCAAGCGCGGCGAGCCGGTCAAGGATCCCGACAAGATCGTCTCGGCGACGCTGAGCTGAGCTGAGGGCACGGATCTCGGCGACCGCGCGCCCTGCACGGACATGCGCGTCGCGCTTTTCGATTTCGAGCTGCCGCCGGAGCGCATCGCGCTTCGCCCTGCGGTTCCGCGCGATGCGGCGCGCATGCTCGTCGTGCGCCCCGGCGCGACGCCGCCTCTCGAGGACAGCAAGGTCCTCGAGCTTCCCCATCTCTTGCGGGCCGGCGATATTCTCGTCGTGAACGACACCCGCGTCATTCCGGCGCAGCTCGACGGTGTGCGGGCGCGCGGGGACAGCCGCGCGCGGATCGAGATCACGCTGCATAAGCGCGAGACCGATGCGACATGGCGAGCCTTCGCCAAGCCCGCCAAGAAGCTCAAGGTCGGCGAAACCATCGTCTTCGGAGACAGCGCGCTCAGCGCCGACGTGGCGGAAAAACAGGACGGCGATGTGCGGCTCGTCTTCTCCACGTCGGGCGCGGCGCTCGACGCCGCCATCGCTGCGCTCGGTCGCATGCCGCTGCCGCCTTACATTGCCGGCAAGCGCGCGAGCGACCGGCGCGACGAAGCCGATTACCAGACCCTCTTCGCCGCGAAAGCCGGCGCCGTTGCCGCGCCGACCGCAAGCCTGCATTTCACGCCCGCCCTCGTCGCGGCGGTGGAGGCCCGGGGCGTCGCCCTTGCGCGCGTGACTTTGCATGTCGGAGCCGGCACCTTCGTGCCGGTGAAGGTGGAGGATACGGCGGGCCATCGCATGCATGCGGAATGGGGCGAGATCGATGCGCCGACGGCCGCGCTTCTGAATGATGCGCGCGCGCGCGGCGGCCGCATCGTCGCCGCCGGCACGACGAGCCTGCGCGTCCTCGAATCTGCGGCGGGCGAAGACGGCAGGATCACGGCTTTTGCCGGCGAGACCTCGATCTTCATCACGCCGGGCTATCGGTTTCGCATGGTCGATCTTTTGATGACGAATTTCCATTTGCCGCGCTCGACGCTTTTCATGCTCGTCTCGGCCTTTTGCGGGCTCGACCTGATGCAGGAAGCCTATCGGCACGCGATCGCCGCCGGCTATCGCTTCTACAGCTATGGCGATGCCTGCCTTCTGCATCGCGCCGAAGGAGTATCGGGTTGAGCCGGGCATTCGGCTTCAGCGTCAAGGCGCAAGACGGCATGGCGCGCACCGGCGAGATCGCCACGCCGCGCGGAACAATCCGCACCCCGGCCTTCATGCCGGTCGGCACAGCGGCGACCGTCAAGGCGATGCATCCGGCCGCCGTCAAAGCGCTCGGCGCCGATGTCGTGCTCGCCAATACGTATCATCTGATGCTGCGTCCGGGTGCAGAGCGCATCGCCGAGCTCGGCGGGCTTCACCGCTTCATGCAGTGGCCGCACCCGATTCTCACCGATTCCGGCGGCTTCCAGGTGATGTCGCTGTCAAAATTGCGCAAGCTCGATGAAACCGGCGTCACCTTTCAATCGCATCTCGACGGCGCGCGCCATCTGCTCACGCCCGAGCGCGCCGTCGAGGTCCAAAGCCTCCTCGGCTCGGACATCCAGATGCAGTTCGACGAATGCGTGCGCCTGCCCGCGCCAGATGCGGAGGTCGAGCGCGCCATGCGATTGTCTTTGCGCTGGGCGGAGCGCTCGAAAAAAGCCTTCGGTGCAAAGCCCGGCCATGCGCTCTTCGGCATCGTGCAAGGCGGCGCCTCTCCCGTGCTGCGGATCGAAAGCGCCAAAGCATTGACGCAGATGGAATTCGAGGGCACCGCAATCGGTGGCCTCGCAGTCGGCGAGCCGCAGCCGGTCATGCTGGCGATGATCGAGACGGTCATCCCCCATATTCCAGAGCAAAAGCCGCGCTATCTGATGGGAGTCGGCGCGCCCGACGATCTCATCGAAGCCGTCGCGCGTGGCCTCGACATGTTCGATTGCGTGATGCCGACCCGCGCCGGCCGGCACGGCCTCGTCTACACGCGGCACGGACGCCTCAATTTGCGCAATGCGCGTCACGCGCAAGATCCCGCGCCGATCGATCCGCAGGCCCGCGGCGCAGCGGCGCGCGCATTCTCCCGAGCCTATCTGCACCATCTCGTCAAAAGCGGCGAGATCCTCGGGATGATGCTGCTGACCGAAATCAATCTCTCTTATTATCAGGAGTTGATGAGCGACATGCGCGACGCGATTGCAGCCGGACGCTTTGCAGATTTCACCGCCGAGACGAAGGCGGAATGGGCGCGCGGCGAACACGCGGCGACTACCTGATCAAAAAAGACTGCTTGATCAAAAAACTGCTTGATCAAAACAAAGGGCGAGGCCGGTCGCTCGACCACGCCTCGCCCTTTCGCACCCTCGTCCTTGATCTTCTCTGGCTTCCTTCCCTTCTCGCGAAGGGGGCGACGATCAACGCCGCTGGTAGCAAGAGGAGACGTCCTCCCACGACTTGGACAGCACGCCTACGCAAAAACAATTTGCGTACGCTTCCTTTCGGATGGCGAACTTTTCTAGCCCACGTCTGAAGCATTGTCACGCACCTGAAGGCAAATTGCCCTGCGGAGAGGCAATTATTTTCAAGCCTGCCCTATTGGTTAGCGTCGACCCGGTATGACTACCTTGGCAGCAGATTTCACGCGCTGAAGACGCGCTTTTTCGGATCATGTCCGGTACACGCCTGTCATAGGCTCCCGTTCGATTGGGCGAAAATTTTGCGCCGCCCCACGGCTCGGCCTGCTACAAGATAGAGGCTTGCGATCCAGCCCCGACGGACCCATGACCGAGACGCCGGCTCCCAGCTTTGCCCCCGCACCGCCCGCGCGCGGACCCGGTCTCGGCGGGCGCATCCGCAACTGGTTTCTCACCGGGGTCATCGTCGCCGGCCCTCTGGCGATTACCGCTTATATCGTCTGGTGGTTCATCGACACGGTCGATACCTGGGTCAAGAAGCTCGTCCCCAGCAGCTTCTGGCCGGATAGCTACCTGCCGTTTCGCCTGCCCGGGCTCGGTGTCATCTTCGCCTTTATCGGCCTGACGCTTCTGGGCTTCCTGGCGGCCAATTTTGCCGGGCGCACGCTCATCCATCTCGGCGAAGCGATCCTCGAGCATATGCCGATCATCCGCTCGATCTATAAGAGCGTGAAGCAGATATTCGAAACCCTATTCGCGCAATCCGGCACGTCGTTTCGGCGCGTCGGCCTGATCCGGTTTCCGAACGATTTCACATGGTCGCTCGTCTTCATCTCGACACCGCCCGGCGACCGTGTCGCCCCCTTTCTTCCGGCGGGCGAACCGCATGTCTCGGTCTTCCTGCCCTGCACGCCCAACCCGACGACGGGCTTTTATTTCTTCTTGCCGGCGCGTGACGTGATCGAAGTTCCGCTGAGCCCCGACGATGCCGCCAAGCTGATCATGTCCTGCGGGGTCATTCAGCCCGAAGGTCAAATGGCGCTCACAGCCATGGCCGAAGCAGCGCAGTGCGATAAGGCGATCACAGAAACCGCCGCGTAATCTGGCTAGCCCGCGCGGCAGAAGAGGACCGTCCAGGTCTCAAATGCTATAGGGATTCGGCCGCGTCTTTCTCGTTGATGCCCATGGCCGTCTATACCGAAGTCCCTGATGCCGACCTCGAGCGCTTTCTCGGCCGCTTCGCGCTGGGCCACATCCTTTCTTTCAAGGGAATTGCAGAAGGCGTTGAAAATTCAAACTTCTTCCTCCATACCGAGAAAGGCTTCTTCGTCCTCACGCTTTACGAGAAGAGGGTCGAAGAAAGAGACCTTCCTTTCTTTCTCGGGCTGATGGAGCATCTTGCCGCGCGCGGGCTGACCTGCCCGCAGCCGGTACGCGATTCAGATGGGCAGGCTCTCGGCCGGCTCGCCGGCCGTCCCGCCGCGCTCGTCACTTTTCTCGACGGCATCTCGCTCCGCCGACCCGAGGCGCGCCATTGCGCCGCGCTCGGCGAGGCCTTGGCGAAGCTCCATCGTGCTGGCCGCGATTTCGCGGGGCGACGCCCCAACGCGCTGACGCTCGATGCGTGGCCGGGCCTTTTCGCGGCTGCCGAAGCGGGCGCCGACCACGTCCAGCCTGGCCTCGCCGCCCTGATCCGTGACGAGCTGGTTTTTCTCGCCGAGGCTTGGCCGCGCGACCTGCCGCAAGGTGTGATCCACGCCGATCTGTTTCCCGACAACGTGCTCTTTGTCGGCAACGAGCTGTCGGGCCTGATCGACTTTTATTTCGCTTGCACGGATTTCCTGGCCTATGACCTCGCCGTATCGCTCAACGCGTGGTGTTTCGAACCTGACTTCTCCTTCAACATCACCAAGGGGCTCGCGCTGCTGACGGCCTATGAGCGGGGGCGGCGCCTCGAACCGGCGGAGATCGAAGCGCTGCCAGTGCTCGCACGCGGCGCAGCGCTGCGCTTCGCGCTGACTCGTCTCGTCGATTGGCTCAATGTGCCGGAAGGCGCGCTGGTGCGCCCGAAGGATCCACTCGAATATATCAAGCGCCTCGCCTTCCATCAGAAGCTTGCGAGCGCGCGCGAGCTCGGCATGCTGAGATGAGCGAACGCGTCGCGATCTGGACGGATGGGGCCTGCTCCGGCAATCCCGGCCCCGGCGGCTGGGGTGCCGTCCTCACCTTCGGCGGCAAGGAGAAAGAACTCTTCGGCGGCGAAGCCGCGACGACCAACAACCGCATGGAGCTTATGGCAGCGATCCAGGCGCTCGAGGCCCTGACGCGCGCCTGCGCGGTCGATCTCACGACGGATTCAGCTTATTTGCGCGGCGGCATCATGAGCTGGCTCGCCGGCTGGAAGCGGAATGGCTGGCGCACTGCGGACAAGAAGCCGGTCAAGAATATCGAGCTCTGGCAGAGGCTCGACGACGCCGCGCAGCGCCACGATGTGGTCTGGCATTGGGTCAAAGGCCATGCCGACGATGTGATGAACGAGCGGGCCGATGCGCTCGCCCGCAAAGGCATGGCCCCCTTCCTCGTCAAACGTGGCACGCGGAGAAGCTGAGCGGCCTCGGCCGTCCTCAGGCATGGCCGGATTCGGCGGAGAGGCGACCCGGATCGATCCCGAGCTTGCGCAAGGCACGATCATATTTCGATTCGAGCGCCGTATCGAAGATGATCGAGCTATCGGCGGGACAAGTCAGCCAGCCATTATGCTGCATCTCGGTTTCGAGCTGGCCCGGCGACCACCCGGCATAGCCGAGCGCGAGGACGGCCCTGTCGGGTCCCGATCCTTTCGCGATAGCCCGCAAGATGTCGATGGTCGCCGTCAGCGAAATGCCGGCGTCGATCGGCAAGGTCGAATTGTCGATGAAGAAATCATTCGAGTGGAGCACGAAGCCTCGGCCTGTCTCGACCGGTCCGCCCTTCAAGACCTGGACCGAGCCAGCCTGGGCCGGAAGTCGGATCGCCTCGTCCGGCGCGATCACTTCGAGCTGAACGAGGAGCTCGGAAAAATTGACCTTGCTCGCGGCGCGGTTGACGATGATTCCCATCGCCCCTTCTTCGGAATGCGCACACATATAGACGACCGAGCGGGCGAAACGGGAATCGGCCATGCCGGGCATGGCAACCAAAAGCTGACCATCAAAATATCCGTTATGAACGCCAGTCTCGATCCGATCCATCGCCGTCGCCATGCTCTGCGCCTCTATCAATATAGGAACAGATTAATGCTGAAGTGTCGACGTTCAGCGCCCCGTCCCCGCGGATTTTCGCTGCAGCTCAACCGGCAAGCCTTTGAAAACGTTCCCATGCAAGACTCTTTCCATCGTCCTTTGCAGGGAAGTGGACAAGGCCGGAGGCACCGGAAATCCGGCCGCCTCGCCGCAGGATTGATTCTTTTCGCCGTTCTGAAATCGCCCGCGCCGCTTCTGGCCGATCCGTTCGCCACGCCCTGGTCGGGCGCCGATTCGGCGAAGGCGCGCCTCATCGCCGCGCCGGCGGACGGATTTGTCCGCGCCGGCGTTGCGATTGCGCTCGCCCCGGATGCGCTGACCTATTGGCGCGAGCCGGGCGAGGCCGGCGTGCCGCCAGTCTTTTCGTTCGAAGGCTCGCGGAACGTCGCCGCGGCGGAGGTCCTCTATCCGGCCCCCAAGCGGATCGATGAAGCCGGCACCGAAGCCTTCGGCTATCGCGGCGGCGTCGTTTTTCCGATCCATGTGCGGCCGCGCGATCCCATGGCGCCCATGACGCTTGCGCTCACTCTCGACTATGCCGTTTGCACACGAATTTGCTTGCCGGTGAAATTCAAGACGGAGCTCATTCTGCCGCTTTCCGGCACGAGCCCGTTCGCGCCGGAACTCGCCGCCGCGGAAGCGCAAGTGCCGCAAGTGCTCGCCTCCGCCGACATTGCCGGCAAGATCAAGCTCGAAGCCGGTCAGAACGCCCGTTGGACGCTGGTCTGGATGGAGCCGACGCCTGTATCGGATCTTTTCGCGGAAGCGCCCGAGGGTTGGTATTTCACGACCAAGAAAATCGGCGACAATCGCTTCGCAATCGGCGAGACCGAGCATCCCGCCGGTGCCGCGGCGGCCGATCTGCGTCTGACGCTGACGGCGCCGACGCAGAATGTGAGCTTCACGCTCCATCTAGACCCCTCCGCCACGCCGTAGCTATGGCGTCATTTCGGACGATTTTATCGGCGTTGAAACTGCGGTAGCTTGCCGCTAGGCCGCTTTCTCGTGCCTGCGTTTTTTATCGACGAGGTTCCCATGACGATCAAGGTTGGTGATCACCTACCCAACGCCACATTCACCGTGATGACGCCGGACGGACCGAAGCCGCGCACCACGGATGAGATCTTCAAGGGCCGTAAAGTTGTGATCTTCGGGGTTCCCGGCGCCTTCACGCCGACCTGCAGCATGCATCATTTGCCGGGCTTCATCGCCAAGGAGGCGGAGATCAAGGCGAAAGGCGTCGCTGAGATCGCCGTGGTCAGCGTCAACGATGCGTTCGTCATGGGAGCCTGGGAAAAGAGCAACGGAAGCGACGGCAAGGTCACCTTTCTTGCCGACGGCAGCGCCGCCTTCACCAAGGCGATCGACCTCACGATGGATCTCTCGGAGCGGGGTCTCGGCCTGCGTTCGCAGCGCTATTCCATGCTTGTCGATGATGGCGTCGTGAAGCAGCTCAATGTCGAAGATTCACCGGGCAAAGCCGAGATCTCCGGCGCCGAGGCGCTGCTGAAGCAGCTTTAGGCAGCTCTCTCGCCGTCGTCGTCATCCTCGCGAAAGCGGGATCCAGGAGCCTCCGTTCGTCCTTGCCCTGGCCCCCCGCTTGCGCGGGGATGACACATAGGTGGAGCCCGACGGCACGACATTACGAAACCCGCATAAACATTCTCAGGATATTCCGCAAGGAAGCTTGTCTCGCTTTACGCCGCGATGGTCGCCGCGCCGACGAGCTTACGTGCGTCGATCGCGCTGATCGGCTGGCCGAAGACATAGCCTTGCGCATATTCGCAGCCGAGCTGGTAGAGCTCGATGGCGTCGGATTCGGATTCCGCGCCTTCGGCCACGACCTCCATCCCGAGATCATGCGCGAGGCTCACGATCGAGCGCAGGATGACCGGCCGTGTTCCCTTCCCCGAGTGATGCACGAAGGAGCGGTCGATCTTGATCGTGTCGAAGGGGAAGCGCTGCAGATAGGAGAGCGAGGAATAGCCGGTGCCGAAATCGTCGAGCGACAGGCCCGCGCCGAGATCGCGGATGCGGGTCAACATCTGCGCGGCATATTCCGGATTTTCCATCACCAGGCTTTCGGACAGCTCGAGCTTGAGGCTGCCGCGTGCCACCTCGCATCGGGTCAGCACCGATTTCACGTCATGCAGGAGATCATGGCGCATGATTTGCCGCGACGAGACATTGACGCTCGCAAAGATCGGCGGGTCGACGTCGAGCGCGCCCTGCCAGGCCGATAGTTCGCGCGCAGTGCGCTCGAGCGCGAAAATACCAAGGTCGATGATCGCGCCCGTCTCTTCCGCGATCGGTATGAATTCGGCGGGGTTCATGCGGCCGAGGCGCGGATGATCCCATCTGAGCAAGGCCTCAAATCCCGCGATGGTACGGTCTTCGAGCCGCACGACGGGCTGGAAAAAGACCTTGATCTCGCCGCGGTCCAAGGCCTTTCTGAGGTCGGTCTCGAGCGATAGACGATCATGGCGCAGGCCGCGCAAGGCGAGGCGAAACACCTCGATACGGTTGCCCCCGAGGCGCTTGGCATGGCGCATCGCGGTCTCCGCATCCTTCCAAATATCTTCACGACGCGTATAAAGTTGCGGATCGTAAAGCGCGAGGCCGATCGAGGCCGAGAGCGGGATCTCCTTATCGCCGAACACGACGGGCGTCGACAGCGCGCGGCCGACGACATTGGCGAGCGCTATGATCTGATTGGAATCGGCTTCGGAATTGACGACGGCGGCGAATTGATCGCCGGCGATGCGCGCGAGCGAGTCTTGCGGCTTCAGGATGCGGCTGAGACGCCGCGCGATGGTAAGCAGCATTGAGTCGCCCGCCGAGAGGCCGAGCGACTCGTTGATCTGCTTGAAGCGGTCGATATCGATGCAGATCACCGTCGGACGCATGCGCGTGTCGCTGCGGGCGAAATTCAGCGCTGCCTCCAGCCGATCGAAGAAGAGCTCTCGATTGGGCAGCCCGGTCAGATTATCGTGCACGGCGTCATGCAGGAGCCGCTCTTCC
>Ga0116227_10015158_pt1 | contig 11487 bp, 7 predicted proteins | sample S1TSphgellanicum_FD_89693 | JGI IMG/M metagenome (GOLD analysis project Ga0116227, IMG submission 89693) | Host-associated microbial communities from peat moss isolated from Minnesota, USA - S1T2_Fb - Sphagnum magellanicum MG | ecosystem: Host-associated > Plants > Peat moss > Unclassified... | reverse complement strand
TGTGAAGCCGGTAGATCTGAAAATAGGAATGACCTTCGGCGAGAAATTAAAATTACCTGCCGACACGCAACGTATGATGATTCCATAAGGGAATTTCTACAAAGACACGAATGGGAAGTGGATATTTGTAATGAAAAATAACAAAGCAGAAAAACGAGATATCAGCCTTGGAAGAGAAAATCCATTGTACTATGAAGTCGTTTCCGGATTGAAACCAGGCGAAACTGTTATTACGTCAGATTATTCTGAACTTAAGAAATATGAAATCCTAGACATTCAAAAGTAAAAATTACGGGTAGTTTTAGAACTTAATCATTATGGTAACAATAAGGATGAAATCAATTATAACTTTTGCATTTGTTTTTCAGATAGCATTAATCTTTTCACAAATTTCTGAAAGAAAATTTGTTTCCATTAATAATAAACAAATTGCATACAAAACTTTTGGACTGGAAGAAAGAAAATTGAATGAGCCAATTGTTGTCTTTGAGAGCGGTCTTGGTTCGGGTGGTGGAGGCTATGGTGGCTTACTTCCTTTAGTTCAGAATAGCTTTGCAGGGATTGTTTATGATAGAAATGGAATAGGTGAGTCGGAAATTGAAACTTCTATAAAAACCGATGCGGATGTTGTAAAAAGACTCCACGATTTGTTATCAACTTTAAAAATAAGTCCACCCTATTTATTAGTTGGACATTCGATTGGCGGGGCATTTATCCGTTTGTACGCTTCAAAATATCCGGATGAGGTTTGTGGTCTTTTTTTCATAGACCCGACAGATTTTATGCTTACAAAAGATGAAGACGATAAAGTGAAATTAAACACATCAAGCAATACCGGATACCGTGAACTATTTGTATTGAATCTTAAAAATATTATTAATGATACTTCCACATCAGACGGTTTTCGGAATGAGGCAAAGAGAGAACTAAATGAAAGTTCGAAAGATTTCTTTAAAAATTATAAATCTTTACAACCACTGAAAGACATTCCTACTACAGTAATGATTGCATATAACAAGCATATTGAGCAATATGAAACAGAGATGAACAAAAATCTGAAACTTGGAATCAATCTGGTTCCGTGGTGGAAAGAACTGGATGAATTAAGAATAAATCATTATGCTGATATGATAAAAAACAATAGAAATAGTCGGCTTATATTATTGCCACGCTACAGCCACGGAATCCATCAGCAAGATCCTAAAATAGTGTCGGAAGCTTTAATCGATACTTATGAAAACTGTGTTACTTCTCTAACCAATAAATAAAATTTAAAACGATGCAAAAAATAATATTATTAATTATAATTACCATTACTGCGATATTCGTGAAAGGACAAAGTTCTTCGAAAGCAAGTGATAATATAGAAAGCAAAACAATCGCTCTGGAACATTTTGACAAGATAAATTCTGAAATGGTATTCAGTGTGGAAATTGTAAAATCAAATGAAGAAAAAGCAGTGATTACAAGTAATTATATGCGTTTTGTAGAAATTAATGTAAAAAATAATATGCTTCAAATCGGTTATAAAAGAAATCAGCCAATGGAAAATGTGGATACCAAGATTGTCATTTATGCAAAAGATGTAAAATCTGTAAGTGCAGGAGTCGGTTCTGTTGTGAAAATCAAAGACCAATTTGATATTCAGAAGTTTTCTACAGAAAATGGCGGGAAGATCTTTGGAGATTCTAATGCGAAAAACATTGTTATCAATACACAGTCCGGCGGTTCTGTTCTTGGAACTGTAAATACTGAAAATCTTATATTGAATGCACAATCCGGAAGTTCAATTAACATTCAGGGGAAAATCGAAACAGCAAAAATCAGTTCCGAAGGTGCCTCAAAAATTATTGCAACTAAAACTAATATTTCTATAGCAACTGTAACAGCGCAGTCGGCTTCCTCAGTTAGTTTAAGTGTGTCTAAAGAATTAACAGCTTCTGCAAGTTCAATGGCCAGAATCAGATACAAAACCTTATCCGGAATCAAGTTCTCTGCAGACAGGGATTCTGGAGGAACAATAGATATGCTTTAATTTAAAATAAAATATAATTTACAAAACTCAGATTTTAAATGACGACCTCAAAGATGATTTATAAAAGCATATTGGCTGTGATGATATTTTTATTTGCTGTTAATCTGAAATCTCAATCCAAAGTTGATGTGGAATTCAATCCTAATATTGCGACCTATTCTATTGTGGAATATCTGGTGGCAAAGGAACAGGGAAGACTTTTCTATATCGACGGAAAAGCGGATATCAGTCATTTGCCTTTAGCTGATTTGGCAAATAAGGAAATGCAGAAATATGATAATTCGAAAATCATAAAAGATATGCAGGATTATCTCAAAGTTGTTGGTCAACAACAGGATTTGTCTTATCAGGCATTATTAAAACACAATATTTTTCCGGCAAAAGGATATGCTTATCAGATTGAGGAAAAAGATAATGCTAAAAAAGAAGCGGTGGAAAAATTTGCAGAACAATTGAGAGAATTTTATATCGAACGAAATCTGGGCAAATTCTTCAAAAATCAAAGTCATTTTATAGAAGGTGCAAAGAACGAGGTCAGAAAAAACATTCCGGCTTCTTATATGCCGAAAATGGAAAAATATTATGGAGAGAAGTTTCTGGCGTACAGATTTTGGATTAATCCATTTGATATTATGCCTAACATTCCTGTCTTTTGGCATGGCAACGGACCAATGATTAAGTCTGATAAAGGACAAATTGCCAATATGATTAGCAGCCCTTATATTCCGCTGGAAAAGAAAAATAATATTAAGGATTATAAAGAATTTGGTTTCAATCATCCGGAAACGCTCAACTTTTTAATCACGCACGAGTTTGGCTATTCCTTTGTCAACCAGCATTTGGGGCAATATGAAAATAGGATTAATCAGAGTAGTAATCTGATGTCCGAGGCTCTTATTGATAAAATGGCAATGCATGGCTATTCTTATTGGCCATCTTCTGTAGCTGAACATATTGTAAGAACAGGAGAAATCAGGATTGCTTTGGCAGATGGTAATGAAAAATTGGCTGAAACATTACGAAAACAACATATTAATGAATATTCCTTTGTCCTCATTCCTGAATTTGAAAAGAAAATGGAAGAGTACGAAAACAACAGAAAAAAATATAAATCGTTTAAAGATTTTGTTCCTGAGTTGCTAACTGTTTTAGACGAAACAAGTGTAGAAAAAGTGAGAGAAAAATTAGGCTTACCTAATGAAAAATACCAGATTACTCTAACACTTACTGTTCCTGAAAATAGTGGAGATGTTTATATCACAGGAAATCAATCAACAATTGGTTCTTGGAATCCTCAAAAAATTAAACTTAATAAAACCAACGAAACAACCAGACAAATTACCTTCACAACATATCCGGATTTGAGATTCAAATTTACTAAAGGAAGTTGGGAAACAGAAGGCAAAATAGACGGGGTAGAAGAAGGTAAAGATGTCGCCTTGCCTATCAATAAAAATACAACTCTGAATTATACCATTAAAAACTGGAAACAATAATTAAAATCAAAAAACTAAACCAAAATGCAGAAACGATTATTGTTTTTAATGACAGTCATTATAAGTCTTTTCACCTCGGAAATATTTAAAGGACAAAGTATTGATTTTAAATGGGAAAGAGATTCTATTAATGGGAAACTGGTTGACAAAATTGCAATGAGTGTACCATTTACTATTGAGAACAAAACTTATCGGTTTCAATTTGACTTAGGTGCTAATATGACTTTAATCTATGATAAATGCTTTGAAAAAACTGAATTTATTAAGGATAAAAAAACAGACCAACCAATGGAAGCAGCGGGTCATAGAGTTTTTACAATTGATAATCAGAACTTCAGTGTTGGAGGATTAAAAGTAGAGAATCATAAACTTCACGGACTTTTGAACTTTGAACAGGAAGAAGCTTGTGGCGTTATAGGAGCAGATTTATTTCAAAATAAATACCTGATTATTGATTTTCCTAATAAGAAAGCAATTATAAGTGAGAAACTGAAAACCACTAAAAAAATTGACTTTGTTGATATCAAAATCATTAATAACAAACCAATTCTTCCTTTAAAGATTGATAACAAAGTATATCAATTTCAATATGATAATGGTGCAAGTATTTTTCCAATTGTGTCTTACAAAAAGAATTTTCAAAATTTAATTGAGTCATCGGAAATTATTGAAAACTTTAATATCAGAAACTTTAATAACCCATTAATTGTAAAAGCAATAAAAACTAATAAAGAAATAATCATCGGAAAATCATCATTTAGTACTAAAGAGTTTTGGTTTACAGATGAAGATTACTTTTCCTTTGAGCAACAAGGAATCGACGGAATCATTGGAAATGTTTTCTTTCTGGACAAAACAATCGTTATTGACTTTAAAAATAAAAAATTCGGAATAATAATTTAAAAAATAAAATAAAATGATAAACATTCAAAACCTTTCAAAAGTCTATAAAACCGAAGACGTTCAAACCAACGCACTAAACAACGTAAGCTTAAATATCAAAGAAGGCGAATTTGTAGCGATAATGGGACCTTCAGGTTGTGGAAAATCAACTTTTCTTAATATTCTTGGTCTTTTAGACAGTGCTTCTTCAGGTTCTTATCAATTCGAAACTACTGAAACAGTCGGGACATCTGAGAAGAAAAAATCAGAGATCAGAAAGAAAAATATAGGATTTATTTTCCAGAATTTTAATTTGATTGATGAATTAACGGTTTATGAAAACATCGAATTACCATTAATTTATAACGGTGTTTCATCTTCCGAAAGAAAAAAACGTGTTGAAGAGATTATGGAGAAAATCAACATCGCTCACAGAGCAAAGCATTATCCACAGCAGCTTTCCGGAGGTCAACAGCAAAGAGCGGCCGTTGCAAGAGCATTGGTTACAAAACCAAAATTGATTCTTGCCGATGAGCCAACCGGGAATCTTGACAGCTCCAACGGAAACGAGGTAATGAACCTTTTGGCAGAACTTCACAGAGAAGGTTCTACGATTGCAATGGTAACGCACTCTTCTTATGATGCTGGTTATGCTTCCAGAATTGTGAATATGAAAGATGGCGAGATTTTCTCAGAAGAACACTCTTCTCAAAGAAAAGATGTTTTCGAAAAAGCAGATTCCAAGAACTTCGAATAATTGTTAAATGACTGATGACAGATGATGGATGCGGGATAAAACTAACTGCATCCAGCATCCATCCTACACCACAAAAAATAAAATTATGCTCAACAATTGGCTCAAAATTGCCTTCATCAATTATAAAAAGAACTGGCTATCCACCATTATCAATTTGTTTGGATTGACGATTGGATTGACAGGATTTATGCTCATCCTGATGCATTGGAATGATGAAGAATCCTTTGAAAAATGGAATCCTAAGAAAGATCAGATTTATTCTTTTCAGACCTATTTCAAACCAGAAAATTCTTACGGGAATAATATCTCTGTTCCAATGGCAAAACGTGCGAAAGAAGTAATTCCTGGCGTTGAGGATTTCGTTCTGTTCAACGGTTCCGGAATTGGTTTGAAGATGACCACAAAAGTTAAAACTGTTTTTCAAAAAGATGGAATGACCGCTAGCGACAGTTTTTTCAAATTCTTTCCATTCAAATTAATTTCCGGAAGTTACAAGGATGCTTTGAAAGGAGAAAGCGTAATTGCTCTTTCTACAGATGCAGCGAAAAATCTCTTTGGCAAAACCAATGTTGCTGGCGAAAGTGTGAAATTTGATAACAAAAATTACGTTGTTACAGCCGTTTATGAACTGCCTAAAGAAAATACCCAGATAAAGCCTGAGTTCATTATAAAACCCGAGCAGATGAAAGATGATGAAAAATGGTGGGGAAACTTCAATTACGGATGTTTTTTTATGCTGAAACCAGGAACAGATCCTGAATTTGTAAAGAAAAAATTCATCAAAGACATTTTTGAATACCGTGCGAGTCTGGATAAAGATACTTCCGGAATGACGGTTCAGCAGTATCTTGATCTCTATGGGCCAACTGACAGTGTGTTGACACCTTTAGATGAAATAAAACTTCACGCGAAAGCATCTTGGTTCGGTCCGCCGGATTTCAAAACTTTGATGATATTGTTCACGCTTTCAGTTTTGATTGTTATTTTATCAGCCATTAATTTCATTAATCTGAAAACGGCGCAAGCTTCTCAAAGAGCGAAAGAAATTGGCGTGAGAAAAGCTATTGGAAGTACAAAAACCAGTCTTGTTTTTCAGTTTTTGATGGAAACATTTCTAATCTGTATGGCTTCTTATTTATTGTCTTTGGCTTTGACAGAACTGCTTTTACCAAGCTTCAACAAGTTTTATGGCAAAGAAATGGTGATGAATGACTGGCATATTTACTTCTACTCATTTGCGATGGTTTTGATGGTAACATTGATTTCGGGATTGATTCCTGCAACTTACCTTTCAAACTTCAAAGCGATAGAAACATTGAAAGGAAATTTTGCCAGAAGCAAACACGGCGTTTGGCTGAGAAACGGAATTTTGACATTACAATTGATCATCTCTTCATTCTTCATCATTGGCGGATTGATCGTGAATCAACAGGTCAAATATATGATGAATAAAGATCTTGGCTACAGCGGGAAACAGATTATGATGATCAACTTCAGCGAAAGTAACCCAAAACCCTGGCTGAAATATGAGCGTCTGAAAACCGAGATGAGAAAAATCAAAGGTGTAACCGATATTTCTTACGGAGAAGCAGTTCCGGGAAGCGGAAGAAGCAGTTCATCTAATATGGATTATAAAGACAAAAGTATTCAGGGTCAGCATGGTTCGATGGATTTCAACTATTTGAAATTTATTAATGTAAAACTAAAAACAGGCCGTTGGCTGGATCCTAATCTTTCATCAGACACAATTAATAATGTGATGGTAAATGAAGCTTTTGTGAGAAAATTCGGTTGGAAAGATGAAGATGCTTTGAAGAACGAAATCAAACCGGGATTTGACAGCAAAAACTATAAGATTGTAGGTGTTGTAAAAGATTTCAATATCAGAGGTCTTAAAACGGAGATAGAGCCGATCATATTTTTCCATTATATGGAAACAGGATGGAAAAGATATAATGTCTATAATATTCAGCTGAAACTAGATCCTAATGATATAGACGGAACGGTAAAAAGACTGAGAACCTATTGGCAGAATAATGTAGAGCAAGGTTATCCTTTCGATTACTATTTCCTGGATCAGAAATTTGCGAAAACCTTTGAGAAATATCAGAAACAACAGACATTATTCACAATCCTGAACGCAATGGTTTTGATGGTGGCTTTATTAGGATTATTCGCCTTATCATCATTAATGATCGAGCAAAAACTAAGAGACGTTGCCATCAGAAAAACGCTGGGCGCATCAGACAAAACTTTGATCATTGGATTGACGAAACAGTTCCTCTGGATTACTTTGATCGCTGTTATCATCAGTATTCCAATCAGTTATTATCTGATGAATGAATGGCTGAAAGATTTTGCGTACCGAATTGATATGCCGGTTTTACCATTCGTTTTAAGTCTTGTCGTTTTACTTCTCTTGACTTTCTCGGTTGTGAGCATCAAAGCGTATCAGGCTACGAAAGTTAATCTTATCAAATACCTGAAATACGAATAACAAATCCAAGGGTTCAATATGAGTAGCCGTATGTGAAACCTATAGAATTAGAAAGGAAAATTTACAATCATAAAACTATCGACCAATGTTAAAGAACTGGCTCAAAATAGCATTCATCAATTACAGAAAAAACTGGCTTTCCACCATTATCAATGTGTTGGGATTGAGTGTAGCTTTGTGTGTTTTCTTATTGATATTTATTCATTGGCAGGACGAGAAATCCTATGAAGATTGGGTTCCTGATAAAGAGAATATTTATTTGGTTGAGAATCACGTTTCCAGTTTTGGAGATCTTACGCAATCCAGTTATCCGGAATTGTCTGTTTCCGCGGAAAAATTTCCGGAGATTGAGGATTATACGATCGCTAATATTTGGGCTTGGTACAGAACGAGATTGATTGCAGGCAAAAATTCCAGTTATTCCACTGTTGGGCAGGTTTCCACTCAGTTTTTTAAATTTTTCCCTTTCGAAGTAGTTGCAGGGAATGCCAATAATGCTTTGAGAGAAAAGTCTCAAGTTGCGTTATCAGAAAATACAGCCAAGCAGTTATTCGGTGACGATTATAAAAATTGTATTGGAAAAACCGTGAAGGCAGATCAAAATGGTCAAGTATATACCGTTTCTTTGATCTACAAATTACCGAAAGAGAATTCCGTTTTCAAAGCGGATTATCTATTGTTAGAAGAAGCTCCAAAAGATAAATCCCAATGGACGAATTACAGTTTTATTGGATTATTCAGGTTGAAACCAGATACGGATATTCAGAGGTTGGAAGACAAGCTTTCCAAACAGCAACAACAAGAGGACGAGATCCTTTCCAAAAAATGGGGATATGAGATCGATAAAAAAAATCCTACAAAAGTATTTCTGACACCAATTACAAAAATAAAGCTGGAGGCAAAAGGTGATGGAATCAACAAAGGAGACAAAAAATCTTTGAAAATATTATTGGGGCTGTCAATCTTGATCTTGATTCTGTCCGGAATTAACTTGATCAATCTAAAAACGGCTCAGTCTGCCCAAAGAGCAAAAGAAGTTGGTGTGAGAAAAGCAATGGGCAGTTCCAAGAAAAGCTTGGTCATCCAGTTTTTGATAGAAACTTTTATCATTTGCCTGGTCGCTTATATCATTGCTTTTGCATTGGTAGAATTGTTACTGCCTTCGTATAACAAATATCTGGACAAAGAAATTAGATTAAATGATCCTAATATTTTTATTGGTTCTGCAGTTTTATTGATTTTGTTTGCTTTGTTTGCAGGTGTTATCCCGGCAGCTTATTTATCGAATTTCAAACCGATCAATACATTAAAAGGCAATTTTTCCCGAAGCAAACACGGTGCCTGGCTTAGGAATTCTATTTTGACTTTACAATTGATCATCTCTTCTTTTTTCATTATCTGTTCATTGATTATTCATTTTCAGGTTGATTTTATGATGAAAAAAGACCTCGGTTTCAAAGGAAATCAAGTGGTTCAGATTGATTTTAAAAAGACCAATTACAATGAAAAAGATTATGATTTTAAAAAATATGAATTACTGAAAAATGAGATCAAAAAAATTTCCGGAGTTATTGAGACAACGGGATCTGTACAGTCTTTGGGAATGGGACTTAGGAATGCTTCTATTACAAAAGATGCTGCTGACACCACAAAAATTATAAATAATGTCGCAGTTGGAGGTATCGAAGAAAATTATTTCCGATTCTATGATATGAAAATTGTTGCTGGCCAGGATCTCAATTGGAAAAAAGCTTCCGATACAATTAGCGGAACGGTAATCAATGAAACTTTTGCGAAAAAAATGGGCTGGAACAATCAGCAGGCGATCGGAAAAGAGATCTTACCGGGTTGGGAAGACAAAAAGAAGTACAAGGTATTGGGAGTTGTAAAGGATTTCTATTACGGTGGAGTCGACAAACCAATAGAAGCGGCGGCTTTTTATAATTATGACAGAAACTGGGCGAAAAATAGTATGACCAATCTCCAGATCAAACTGGACGGGAATGACATCAATGGAACCTTGGAAAGGATCAAAGAATTTTGGCTGACAAAAGCTGAACCGGGTTATCCTTTTGATTACCAATTTGTTGATAAGCAGTTTGCTAAGACCTTTGAAAAATTCCAAAAGCAACAGACACTTTTTACGATGTTGAATATTGTAGTTCTTGCTGTGGCTCTGTTGGGACTTTTTGCACTGTCATCACTTCTTATCGAGCAAAAATTGAAAGATGTTGCTATTAAAAAGACTCTGGGAGCGGATGAGAAAACTATTGTTTGGGATCTGACAAAGAAATTTTTGCTGATTTGTTCATTTGCAGTTCTATTAAGTATCCCAATAAGTTATTATGCAATGAACGAGTGGCTGAAAGATTTTTCTTACAGAATTGATATGCCTGTCTGGCCTTACATATTGAGTATGATCTTTTTAGTGATTCTTACTTTTATTGTGGTGAGTTTCAAGGCGTATCGCGCAACAAAGATCAACCTTGTGAAATATTTGAAATACGAATAGAAACCCCAGAGGTAATATAAATGCATTAGGCATGCCCTAAAAATAAATAATAAGAAAATCTACCAAATAAGTTAAAAGAAATGAAAAAACTCTTTTTTATATTAATCATAAATCTTTTTCCGGCTCAGCAGAGTTGGACGCTCAAACAATGTCTGGATTATGCTTCTGCCAATCATCCGCTGGTAAAGCAGTCTGCGGTTAATATTCAGAAAAATGACCGTCAGATCTCTGCGGCAAAAGGAATGTTATTGCCATCTGCAGAAGCAGGAATCAGTCATAATTATAATTTTGGAGGAATCAATCCGGCAAGTAACCAAAGACAGGCTGTCAATACACAGAGTGATAATGTTTATGCACAAGCTAATTGGGAGCTGATGAACTGGAGAAATTATCTCAATATTTCTCTCTCAAAGATTAATAAGGAGAGCTCCACTTTCAAAATGAAACAAGCACAGAATGAAATAAAAATGAATGTCATTCAGATGTTTTTCACATATCAGAATAACAAAAGCTGGCTGGATGTTTTACAGACTCAAATCTCGGGGATCGAAGATCAGATCAAACGTACGGAGAAAGAAGTAGAAATCGGGAACCGACCAAACAGTGATGTCTATGATATCAAAGCCAATCTTGGAACAATGCAGGAACAATGGGTTTCTGCCAAGAACTCCAGAGATCTTTCTAAAATTAATTTATTGAACGCTCTTGCAATCACAAAAGATTCTCTGGATTTCAAAATGGAAGATGGCGCTCTTGTCAATTCAAACTTCAATGATTCGGATTTTGTAAAAAACCTTCTGGAAAAAAATCCGGCTTATCAGACGGTTTTGACAGAAATAAAAGCACAGCAAAAAAATATAGCGATTGCAAGATCAGCCTATTTGCCTACACTTAACGGATCATACAACTGGTCAAGTTTTTACAGCAAAACATTGGGCGAGCCTGCAGATGCATTCTCCGATCAGTTCAAGCGGAATAAGAATCAGCAGCTAGGATTTGGGCTCAATGTTCCTATTTTCAATAAATTACAGGTTAAGAACAACGTAGAGATTGCAAAGCTAAATGTCATCAATTCTAATTATGATAAAGAAATAGTCATCAATAATCTCACACAGAGCATTAATTCCATCAAAACACAATTCCAGAATTCCGAAGAAAAATACAACTTGCTTCAGTCAAACTTTGAAAATCAAAAATTATCTTTTCAAAAATCAGAGGAGAAGTACAAAGAAGGGTTGATGGATGCTTATACTTTTTTTGTAGTAAGAAATGGTTGGTTACAAGCTAATTACAATTTAATAAACAGCA
>Ga0116227_10015157_pt1 | contig 11487 bp, 11 predicted proteins | sample S1TSphgellanicum_FD_89693 | JGI IMG/M metagenome (GOLD analysis project Ga0116227, IMG submission 89693) | Host-associated microbial communities from peat moss isolated from Minnesota, USA - S1T2_Fb - Sphagnum magellanicum MG | ecosystem: Host-associated > Plants > Peat moss > Unclassified... | reverse complement strand
CGGTTTTTTTTCGGCATTACCGGATAACATCAAACAGGAAAATTTCTTTCAGTTCGTACCAGAATTCGTTCGCTCGGCAGGAACAAAAGCCACTACGGAAAGTGTGCAGAAGCTTATCCAGTTCGACAGGGTAGATATTGTGTCGGGGCTCATCAGCTACAAGGTGATACCTGAGATCAGGCAAATTATCGAGCGGCAGAACAAGCTGGGTTTCTTTATGGACATGGGCGAGTATATACCGTTCGACTACTGTATATCAGACAATTTCTTCTTCAACAGCTTCCAGTACTGGCAGTCGGAATATGCGTTGGGCTACTGGGCCCACAAAACATTTGGTGAAAAAGGGAATGTCGTGATGTCGTTATTCGATTCTGGTTTTCACTTACAAAGCGCATTCAGGCAGGGCACCACATCGGCTGGTGCTACCATCATAGACCTGAGCGTGATGACCGATGACCCTCGGAATTTAAATATAACCGAAAGAACAAAGGAGTACCTGAATAAAATAGAGAAAGCCCCACCTGCATATGTGCATGCCATACTATGCGGCAAGGAGGCTGTAGACTTTATAAAGATGTATCGCAACTCTTCTCTATATGGTCGCGTACCGCTCATCTTATCGGCTCACATGGCATCCGAAGATATACTGGGCCAGATAGATACGTCCCTGAGTGCTTATGGTGCATCCATGTACGATATCCATGCCGATAACAAGTATAACAACACCTTCAAAAGGGCTTATGAATTTAACACGGGAAAGAAGCCTACAGTGTTTTCCCTCATGGGGTACGAATTAGGGATTGCAATGCTGGAGTTGATGCCATTGCTTCGTAAACGTGATATGGCGGCTGTAGCGCAACAACTTAAGTCACTGACCGTAAAGAGCCCGAGAGGGGAGCGCAGTTTCTACCTCAACTCATCGTACACGCTACCTGTCATTGACATAGAAAAAATAGAAGTACATAATAAGCAGGTACAAAAGTTAGTAGTAGAGCAAGGCAGGGCCATGATGTACAACGATACAGTTTATGAAGAGATACATCGCGAGTGCGTGAGCGGCTGGCAGAATCCTTATTTGTGTGTTTGATTTGTGAGACCATCTGCTTGTAAGTACACTCCGCAGGGGCCACTATCGAATGATATTGCAAAAGATATCCACAAGCTATTATATCAACAAAACGTCTGCTGGGCAATACTTCCAGCCAGGTCACCGTCACAATTTGTTGATATGTTGATTTGGACGCCCGCTCATTTATCCCGTATCTTGCCTAGTGGCATATACAGCAACTAACCATATGGGAACGACATTTTTTTTACCGGGCAATCGGGCATTTCGCAACGAAAGGCAATGCATTAGCGGCTTTCGGCATGAAATAAAAATGCCCTCCATCGGGCAAAACAGGGCATTTTACTGTTTTGATGGCTGGTAAACTACCCATGTTGATACAACAGCTTTACCGATCTGTTATCATCATCAAGATACAATATCAGCAATGCAGCCATAGAGAAGAAAAAGGTGATCAGCCCAAAATTGATAGCTATCAGAAAATGGAAGAACAAAGCAATAGGAAGGAACCTGCTCTTTATTCGTGCAGGTGCAAAAAGGCAGGTGAACAGAAGTATCTCAAGAACGATAGTACCCCAGGATAGCACGATGACGAACGGAGTAAGGGTTGTCATTTCATTGATGTGGCGCAGCCACTCCGGTGCTCCCAGCCGGTGGTCCGATGTGTAGTAATAAATAGCAGTGCCTTCCTGCCATTCCCTTACAAACATTTTGCTGATGCCGGAATCCAGGTACACAAAAGCAGCCTGTACCTGTATAGCAAAAAACGCAACGTTTGCAAAAACGTTGAGGTTAGATGGGGTATTATCTTTCTTTTTCCATTGGTTCCACCTGGGGTCAGTGAGGCACAGGGGTAGTAGCAGTATAGAGAGTACCCAGGCCACTTTATCGCCCCCGTTGAGTACCGTAAAGTACGTTGTAACACTATAGCATGCCCATGCATGCAATACCCCCGATATTTGCGGTGCAAGGCCCGACATTACAAAGAGTAGTATCACTATGATCACCACCTTGGCCTGCGCAGGCGGTATCATTAGAAAAAGGTTGGTATGTTTCAGGTGTGCCGATGCGTGTTCCAGGTCACGGGTCTTTAACCGGCTCATGTGCGTGTAGTTGTGGTTCGCTACAACATCCATATCATTACTCACTACGAACAGCAGCATACCCAACGCCAGCAACAAGCGGGCTATCGCCAGCTTAGGGGTATAGACGTTCTTATATTTCAGCCGGTCTATTAGTTGTTTCAATGGCTGGGAATAATGTTTAAAGGGATAATGGTAATTGGGTTCTGTTTTTCAGGTTGCGCCCGGCGCTCTTGCCAGCTGGGGCACGCTTCAATGGTCAGCAATAATTGCCCGCTTAGGTAGCGCACATTCTGCGACTGGTAAGTATTGTATTTTATAGTGCTGGGGTTGATATGGTCATTAATGTCGCCATTAAAGGACATGCTGACTACCTGCTTGGTGGTATGCCTCATAAAAGCAGTATCATTAGCTATGAAATTCGATTCATATGCAATGATCTTTCCCCGCCGGCTTAGCCCGAAAGCGAACTCGCTTGTAAATGGTCTCAGGTCGAGCTCTTTCAGTTTATTGCCGTGTACAGTATATAACCTGTATATAGGTTCATGGATAGAGCTTACATAAAAGTTCCACCGTGCAGGATATATATTAGTGAAATGTGATAATGGATTCTTTAAAGCTAAAGCAGCATTGCCCATATTAGCCATACAAATACAAACGAACACGAACCCATACCCCAGGCACGATGCCCAGAAGATGATGTAGGAGTATGTGTTTTTAGTGTGCTCTTGCATTATATACTATTCACCTGCACCTCCCAGGTTATTTTACACCCGGCCCTGCGCAAGGTCTCTGCAACCGAGCAATATTTATCTATAGACAATGATACCGCATGTTTTGCCTGCTCCTCGCCTATATCGCCACTCAAATAAAAAACTACATGCACAGTTTCCCACAGCGACGGTACTTTGTCTTTCTCCCGCTCTCCACTGATCACCATTTTAAAAGCAGTAATACTTTGCTTCTTCTTTTTGAGTATCGATACTACATCAATACCACTACAGCCGCCCAGGCCCATCAGCAGGGCCTGCATAGGGCGCACGCCATAATCATTACCACCATCGGCCGGGCTGGTATCCATGGTTATGGTCTTGCCGGCTTGGTCTGTTGCGGTAAAGCCAAATTCGGGCTGGGTGAGGTCTACATTTATAGTGAGCATATACGGTATCTTTTATGCAAATGTATAAGAACAAGACTTTACTTTTGTGGATCTATGCTGCATGAATATAAGTATAATGGCGATATGGAACTGGAATGCGGCAGTGTATTGCCACAACCCACCATTGCTTATTGCACTTACGGAAAACTGAACGCCGGAAAAAGTAATGTGATCTGGGTATGCCATGCCCTCACTGCTAATGCTGATGCTGCAGACTGGTGGCCAGGAATGATAGGCGCCGGTTGCGTATTGGATACCGAGAAATATTTTATTGTTTGTGCCAACATAATAGGCAGCTGCTACGGCAGCACTGGTCCTGTAGGGCACGATGTGGATGGCGCGCCTTACCTGCACCGTTTTCCGCAGATCACTATACGAGATATGGTTGCTGCACACATACTACTGCGCAGGCACCTGGGTATACATCATATACATTTACTGGTAGGCGGCAGCATGGGTGGCTACCAGGCACTGGAATGGGCGCGTATGGAAGCGAATGTGATACAACATATGTTCCTGCTGGCTACATCGCCGGCAGAGAGTGCATGGGGTATAGCCATACACACTGCCCAACGGCTGGCTATAGAAGCCGATGCTACCTGGCATACAGATGTTACCAATGCAGGTGCTAAAGGGCTAAAAGCTGCCCGTGCTATAGGTATGCTTACCTACCGCAACTATGTCGCTTTTGTACAGCAGCAAACTGACGAGGATCATGATAAAGTGGACAACTACAGAGCTTCATCTTACATAGACTATCAGGGCAACAAGCTGGTAGCCCGCTTCAATGCCTATAGTTATTGGTATCTCACAAAAGCTATGGATAGTCACAATATAGCACGGGGTTCAGGAAGTAGTATTGCCGATGCCCTCAGCAAACTGCATCAGCCTACATTGGTCATAGGGCTGGATACCGACATGCTTTGTCCATTTGCTGAACAGCAATTTATTGCCGATCATATGCCCAATGCACGACTTATTCAAATAAGGTCAGACTTCGGGCACGATGGTTTCCTGGTGGAGGTAATGGAGATATCAAAACATTTATCTCCGTTCTTAAAAGAGATAGGGCATGCCGGTTAAGCATACCCTATCTATCTATTAAAATGGTCAGTTGATCTTATTTCACTTTCTGGCTGCCATATTTCTCCTGCCACGCCATGATACCTCCAGTTACATTCACTGTATTGGTAAATCCAGCGGTCTCCAGTATCATACACGCCTGCATGCTACGCTTGCCAGAGCGGCAATGAATGATCAATTCCTGGTCTTTGTACTCTTCAATAGGGTCCAGTTGCATGGTCATAATGTTGCCTAGCGGTATCAGTTGCACGCCCAGGTTAGCTTCTGCGTACTCATCTGGTTCGCGTACGTCAATAATGTTCAGTTGCTCACCGGCGTCCAGCCTGTTCTTTAGTTCTTCTACTGTTATATGCTGCATTGTTCTGCTTTAATTGAAACATGCAAAGTTAATATAATTCTACTTCTCAGGCGATGCACAAGCAAAGCTTTACTTATAAATGATATTTCTACACCGTTACTCTTAAATTATTTATAGATATTTGCACCCCTTTTATAATATATGCCATGACAAAGAACACAACTTCTATACCGTTTACTCCCTATCAAAAGCTGGTCATCTTCATCTTGGCTATTACCCAGTTTACAGTAATACTCGATTTTATGGTGATGTCCCCAATGGGGGATATGCTGATGAAATCTTTGCAATTGAAGCCACAGCAATTCGGCTGGGCAGTATCTGGCTATGCCTTTAGTGCAGGCATATCGGGCTTGCTTACCGCCGGCTTTGCCGACCGTTTCGATCGCAAGAAATTGTTGCTGTTCTTTTATACCGGTTTTATTGTAGGTACGTTCTTTTGCAGTTTTGCAAATTCATTTATTCTGCTTATTGCCGCACGTATCATTACAGGTTTGTTTGGTGGGGTTATCGGCTCTATTGGTATGGCTATCATTACCGACTTGTTCGATATTCATCATCGTGGTCGTGTTATGGGCTTTGTGCAAATGGGGCTGGGTGCCAGCCAGGTGCTGGGCATACCTATGAGCCTTTATATAGCCAATCATTGGGGCTGGCGTATGCCGTTCCTTATGGTAGCAAGCATGGCGGTCATCATCTTTGTGCTTATAGCAATGCGCCTCAAGCCTGTAACTAAGCATCTGGAAGTACAACAGACCAAGAATCCCTTCGCGCATTTGTGGAGTGCGGTAGCTAAGAGAGACTACCGGATAGCATTTTTAGCAACAGCCATATTATCTATAGGAGGTTTTCTTATGATGCCTTTTAGTAGCGCTTTTAGCATCAACAACCTGCATATCACCCAAGATCAGTTAGTACCACTCTTTATGGTATCGGGTGTGTGTTCGCTCCTTTTTATGCCGTTGATGGGCAAGTATAGCGACAAGATAGATAAGTATAAACTTTTTGTGGCAGCATCAGCAGGTATGATAGTGATAGTGCTGTTCTATACACGTTTATCAGTTACTCCGCTGTGGGAGGTAATGATATTTAATATTCTAATGATGATGTGTATAGTGAGCCGTATGATACCTGCAGGCGCACTAACCACAGGTATACCGGAAATAGCAGACAGGGGGGCTTTTATGAGTGTAAGTTCCTCGTTGCAGCAGATAGCTGGTGGTATAGCCGCAGCGTGTGCCGGTCTTATTGTGGTGCAGCCTACGCATACCAGCCCATTAGAGCATTATCCTACATTAGGTTTTGTAATGGCGGGACTCTCACTAATAAGTATGCTGCTGGTGTATAGGGTAAACATAGTAGTCAAGAGAAAACTGGCAGAAAAAACATTGTAATGCTTGTTGGTACTAAGCGTCAATTGCTTCCAGTTCATCTGCTTCCTGCTCTGTGAACAGGCGTGAAGAAATAAAGAATCGCACACCTAGCGGTATCTCTAACGAAAAACTGCTCCCACGACCGGGTGTTACATCCAGTGTCAGGTGGGTATGTTTCCAGTATTCGAACTGGTCGGCGCTCATGTAGAAGTTGCAGTCGCCTGCCTGCCCCAGCAATACATCGCTGTTGCCTGTTTTAAATTCACCTTCGGTAAAGCACATAGGTGTGCTTCCATCGCAGCACCCACCGCTTTGGTGAAACATGAGTGGCCCATTGGTGCTTTTTAATTTTGCTATCAGCTGCAACGCTTTTTCTGTAGTGTCAATTCTACTTACCATAGCGGCGTTTTATAAAGAAAAAAACAGAACGCGGCAATAACCTGCCACGTTCTGTAAAATGGTGATCACGAACTAAAAGAACCCCAATTTTTGTTTGCTGTAAGATATCAGCATGTTCTTGGTCTGGCGGTAGTGGTTCAGCATCATCTTGTGCGTCTCCCTTCCAAAACCCGATTTTTTGTAGCCGCCAAAAGGTGCATGTGCAGGGTAAGCATGATAGCAATTTACCCATACACGCCCTGCCTGTATAGACCTGGGCACCTGGTACATTTCGTGGGCATCCCTGGTCCACACACCAGCTCCAAGACCATAGAGTGTATCATTTGCTATAGCTATGGCTTCTTCAGTAGTTTTAAATGTAGTTACACAAGTCACCGGGCCAAATATCTCTTCCTGGAATATCCTCATTTTGTTGTGGCCCTTAAAGATGGTCGGCTTTATATAGTACCCATGCTCCAGCCCGCTGTTCTGATGGAATGCATCACCGCCGCACAGCACTTCCGCACCCTCTTTTTTACCTATGTCAAAGTAGCTCAGTATCTTCATATACTGGTCTTCCGATGCCTGTGCGCCCATCATTACAGTACCATCCAGTGGATTGCCCATTTTTATGGCTCGTGTGCGCTGTACTACTCGTTCCATGAATTTATCATAGATATTCTCATGCACGAGTATGCGGCTTGGGCAGGTACATACTTCTCCCTGGTTCAGTGCAAACATTACTGCACCTTCTACAGCCTTATCAAAAAAGTCATCATCATGGTCTGCTACCGATTCGAAAAAGATGTTAGGGCTTTTGCCTCCCAGTTCCATAGTAACTGGAATCAGATTTTCAGAAGCATACTGCATAATAAGGCGACCAGTGGTGGTCTCACCAGTAAAGGCCACTTTCTGTACGTTGGGTGATTGTGCTAGTGGCTTGCCTGCCTCTACGCCAAAACCTGTCACAACGTTTAGAACACCTTTGGGTAACACATCTCCTATAAGCTCCATCAGGCACATAATGCTAGTGGGCGTTTGCTCTGCAGGTTTTACTACCACGCAGCACCCGGCTGCAAGTGCTGGCGCTATTTTCCATGCTGCCATCAGCAATGGGAAATTCCATGGTATTATTTGGGCTACCACACCAAGTGGTTCGTGTAGGTTTATACTTACTGTCGTTTCATCGTGCTCACTTATCGTACCTTCTTCGCTGCGAATAACGCCAGCGAAATACCTGAAATGATCTACTACCAGCGGAAGGTCAGCAGCGCGGGTTTCGCGTAGTGCTTTACCATTATCTACAGTTTCTACAGTTGCTAAATATTCAAGGTTGTCTTCTACTATCTGTGCTATTTTTAGTAGCAGGTTACTGCGATATGCCGCGCCGGTCTTGCTCCAGGTAAGAAATGCTTTCTGCGCTGCTGCAACTGCTTTTTCTACATCCTCGGCGTTGCCACGGGCGGCTTGTGTAAACACTTTTCCCGTTATGGGTGACACATTGTCAAAGTATTCACCACTGGATGGGGCCACCCATTCACCGCCTATAAAATGGTCATACTTCTTCTTGAAAGAAGGGAATGCTACAACACTTGACTTTGGTGCAGCAGTTGCGACGTTACTCATAAGAATGTTTTTTATGGTTAATTGATCCAATAAATTTCATAATGTTTTAGGTGACAATGCATGACTATTGTCATCATTTTATAGCACAATTGTACCTTTCTTTGATGGGAGTGTTATCGGTCGCGTGATTTTTACATAACTTGAAGTGTAGTATTTTATATAGGTTGCTGATGGAAAACTATTTGCAAAAGATCGACCTTACTCATCCACGTTATTTACAAACATTGGTAGAGAATCGTCGCATTTTTAACTTGAAGAATTGTGAGTTCAATGTATTTGAAAGCTACCAGGAAAGCTATAATGTGCCCCTTACTTTCAGTGACTTTGTCATCACCAGTATGATACGTGGGAAGAAAGTGATGCACTTGTCTGACAAACCAGCCTTTGATTATATGCCTGGAGAAACAGTGATAGTGCCGGCAAACGAAACAATGGTCATCGATTTTCCTGAAGCTACATTTGATACTCCTTCCCAATGTATAGCGCTTGCTGTAGATGAAACGTACGTTAGGGATACACTGCAATACCTGGATACGTTCAATAATTGCAAAGACGATGCGCACGAATGGAAACTCCAGTTCAATAAATACCACTTTGAGAACGACACAGAGATAACAGAGCTCATCAATAAGCTGATGCGCCTGTGCAGCAGCGGCGATCTGCATAAGAATATATACATAGACTTGAACCTGAAGGAACTGCTGATACGCCTGGTGCAAAGCCAGCATTTACAACAGGTGATGCTGGAGAGCGATAATAACCGTAACAACAGCCGTAGGCACTACGTCCTTGATTATATTAAAGGTCATGTAACAGAAAAAATAACAGTTGATTCATTAAGCCGCAAAGCCTACCTGAGTCGTAACATGTTCTTTAAATGGTTCAAAGAACAGTTCGGAATATCGCCTGTAGAGTATATCAACAGGGAGCGTATCAAACTGGCTAAGCAATTGCTCGCCGACAGTCAGAATAGCATCAGCGATGTAAGTATGCAATGTGGCTTCAACGATTCGAACTACTTCGTACGGCTATTCAAAAAGACCGAAGGGGTTACACCAGGTACTTACCAGTACGTTTGCCGGAAATGATGTTGGTGGTCTAAATGAATACATCTCATATCGCATGTTTGGGGAATCAGCATATAAATGCAAATGGCCAGATAGTAACTATCCGGCCATTGCTATATTATGTAAAAAGTGCCACGCTAATAAGTATCCTAACATCAATCGTTCTTCTCAGGCCGCATCTGTGGGAACAACAATACATCCTGTATGCTTACTTGTCCTGTCAGCAGCATGGCCAGGCGTTCTATGCCAATACCTGTGCCAGCGGTTGGTGGCATACCATATTCCAGTGCACGCAGAAAATCGTAGTCTATGTACATCGCTTCTTCATCACCGCGCTCCATTAGTTTCACCTGTTCCTCAAAGCGTTCGCGCTGGTCTATCGGGTCGTTCAACTCACTGTATGCATTGGCTATTTCCTTACCGTTTATGATCAGTTCAAAACGTTCTACCAATCCTGGTTTGCTGCGGTGTTTCTTGGTCAGCGGGCTCATCTCAACTGGGTAGTCCGTGATGAACGTAGGTTGTATGTACTTGCTTTCGCTGGTACCACCAAATATTTCGTCTATCAACTTACCCTTACCCATGCTGCTATCTACCTGTATCTTCAGTGTATGACATACATCTCGCAGGCCTGCCTCATCCATCTGACTGATGTCGATACCAGTATTCTCTGCAATAGCATCATAAATGCTAATACGCTTGTACGGGGCTTTAAAATCTACTTCCACATCGTTCACTGCTGTTTTTGTAGTGCCATTGGTAGCTATTGCTGTTTGTTCCAGCATTTGCTCGGTCTGGTCCATCATCCACAGGTAATCCTTGTACGCCACATAAAATTCCAGTATGGTAAATTCCGGGTTGTGCGTGCGGTCCATACCCTCATTCCTGAAGTTGCGGCTAAATTCATACACAAAGTCAAACCCACCCACTATCAGACGTTTCAGGTATAGCTCGTTGGCTATACGCAGGTACAGCGGTATATCCAGCGTATTGTGGTGGGTAGTGAACGGGCGTGCAATAGCGCCGCCGGGAATAGGCTGCAATACAGGTGTATCCACCTCCAGCGCACCCAGATCGTTTAGGAACGCACGTATCGCATTCTTCATTTTAGTGATCTTGATGAACGTATCGCGTACATCAGGATTCACTATCAGGTCAGCGTAGCGCCTGCGATATTTAAATTCTATATCGGTAACAGCATCGAACACTTCACCATCCTTTTCTTTAATGATAGGCATGGGGTGCAGTGTCTTGGTCAGAAGCGTGAACCCGGTCACATGCACCGATGTCTCACCTGTTTTAGTAACAAAGCCATAGCCTTTAACGCCTATTATATCGCCCAGGTCCAGCAGCTTTTTCCAAACCAAGTCAAACATGGTCTTGTCTTCACCGGGGCATATCTCATCGCGCTTGATGTACAGTTGTATGCGTCCGCTACTGTCTTGCAGTACCGCAAAGTTCGCCTTACCCATATCGCGTACGCTCATAATGCGGCCCGCAAGCGATACGGCGCTATATTGTTCCTTGGTCTCCTCTGTATAGTTGTCTTTTATTTCTTTTGCACTGTGTGTTATTTCGTATAGCGGCGCAGGGTAGGGGTCTACTCCAATTGCATATAATTCTTTCAGCTTCTCGCGTCGCACTACTTCCTGTTCGCTCAGTGTTGCCTGCATTGTATTGTATAATTTATTTTTAGTTGAATGTGTATCCGGGCTGCAAAGGTAAAATAATAATAGTTTCCTTTCTTATTGCAGATACAGGCGATATAATGCACCGTTATACCCCGCCACAAGCAGGTCGCCATTGGCACATAACGCCACACTCATCAAGCCATCGCTTGTAAAATTATCATATTCGCTCCAGTTATGCCCCCCATCTGTGCTGTGTATCACCACACCGCCTTCGCCCACGGCCCAGCCATTCTGGTTGTCTTTGAACACTATATCCTGTAACTGATAGCTTATATGGGTTATGTCATTGCCATTTCTCAGCGTCTCCCAGCTATTACCGCCATCCGGCGAGTGAAAGATACCTCCATTATAACCGCACATCCATATTTCATTTCCAAGCAGGCACATGCCGCTAAAGTCATCTCCCTTCACCTGCATAAAATTCCACGTATTGCCTCCATCAGTAGTTTTTAGCGCTGCGCCATACCCGCACTCGTACCCTGTTTGCGAGTTTATAAATTTCACCCTGTTCAATTGGTATACCAATGAATCGTAGGTTGTGGATAATGACTTAACATTCAGGGTCGATCGAAGTCCACTATTAAAGCTAACTCCACCAACCAGGATG
>Ga0116227_10015156_pt1 | contig 11488 bp, 6 predicted proteins | sample S1TSphgellanicum_FD_89693 | JGI IMG/M metagenome (GOLD analysis project Ga0116227, IMG submission 89693) | Host-associated microbial communities from peat moss isolated from Minnesota, USA - S1T2_Fb - Sphagnum magellanicum MG | ecosystem: Host-associated > Plants > Peat moss > Unclassified... | reverse complement strand
TTTTTTGATGGGTTTTGTTTTCTGTGTTAGTTAAACTGCCCGGACCTTTGTTTTTTTTTTTTTTTTTTTTTATTTAAATAAACATGGACTTTGTTTTTTTTTTTTTTTTTTTTTTGTTTTTTTTTTTTTTTTTTTTTTTTGCTCGACGTGTGCATTATGCACCAGGTTCACACTAGTTGAAATAAATGCATCTTCATGTTTTGATTTGTTGGTGTGCTGTCCCTTTTGTAGTGACTCTTTTAGGAAACATTACATTACATAGTGCATATTATATTATCTTTTACCTTATATTGAAATTTTCTAGATATTGATATGATATTATCTTGTAGCAATTTTTATATCTATAGGTGTTTAACGTACACCAATCCTTCATCCTTTGATTTGAAAGGACACAATTTGCAAGTGGAAATGTTCCACATTTATGATGATTCATAAAGAGGGCTCATTACCCTTTACAAAACATATATTTGTATATCCAATGTATTATTTCAAATGGATTCTTAATAAGATTTTTTGTAATGTTGTAGAATTTTTAAAGTATAAATATTTAATATTTCTTTATACTTTATCAACATATTACAACATGTAATTTACATCTTGTGACTTCAAATTGTTTTCTTCTATAACAAAATCCCTTGTGTCATTCACATCACCATTTTCAAGGTGGTGAAATCACTAAGGTACTATGGTATTTGTTATCACCACATGTAGGCTTTTACTCCGCTGATTGCCTCGTCCAAGGTGTACATACTACACATGTGTTGAGAAAGTCTTGCAATTTTAGAGGGTTTGGAAATGGGATTTTTTGTTGCAGCAAAAGTTCCTATGTGTTTGAAGAAATTTACCAAACTGTTCATTTGGGGAGGATGACCCACCAAGGGATTTAAAGGACTATAATTGGGTCACGGAATCTTCAATTAGAAAGATATATATGTCTAAAAGTAAAAAAATGGTAATAATTTGTGGTCTTTACTTTGTGTAGAAGAGACATGGGATTTGGTTATGAAAAATGCATAATATCTCCAAAATAAAGTAGAATATCATCTAAAACTCAAGTAATTGAATTTTTTTTGAAAAAAAATCCCTCTACATAATCATCAATTTGGTTCTTCCCAAAAAATCTTTTAAAAAAATTACATAAGATGAATTTCTTTCCCTCTTTTGCCTAAATAAATAGAAAAATTGATGATTGATAGTTGGTAACAAACCCTTGTTTTTTTTGAAAAAAATCCCAAATACAAGAATTTTAAAATTATTTTATAAATTTATTAGTCTTCTTGCAATTCAAATTAATCATAAGTCCAAGCATGTCCTACACATATTACAACTAGTTTCAAATGGGTCTACCTAAACATTCTATTTTGTCTTTCTCTTTAGATCCTTCATATTCAATGGCACCAAAAAACAAAAGCCATTTACAAAAATAAATTTAACAAAAATTACACAACTTCTTTCATTTACAACTTTTTAATAAAAACATGGTAGGTGGTGTGGTTAAAGATGAATTCTAGACTATCATTTTGTTTGAAGGCTACATGAATTATACTTTTTCCCATTAACAAACAAAGTTTCGATTTTTTTCTTAAGCCCAACAAGTCAAAATGTCATGTTTTGTTAATTGTTGAAATTTGGTTTCTAAAACACTAAGTTTATATTTTAATAAACTTAGTTATCACATTGGATATGTTAAAGTTCCACACTCAAAGCAAGAGTACACATATATTCCCTTCCCACATTTTCACGTACACAAATGCCATTTTAAGATTTTATCACAATTCGTAGAAAAAAAAAAACAACTTTAATTTATAATACGTATTTAGCTAAATTCATAGTAAAATAATTTTTGAAAAATGAGTATTATTTTTTAAAAATAAAAATTCCTACCTTGTTTGCTGTTAATTATAAATAAATATTTTAATTTGACATCACTGATTCAAAAGTTTCCAAAAATGATATTGTTGATGGTTGAAATATAATTTTCCATATTAATGTTGATATATACATTTAAAATATGTAGGTTTGAAGGCTCCATAAATTAATAAATTTGAACAATTTGTAACTCTTGATAGCATAATTAACATATGTAAACCTTAAAGCAAATGAATTTTACATGTGAATGATTTTTTTTTGATTTTATTGTTGTACCTTGTGCTTTATGGCCAATTATTGCATATGTTAATACTAATATAAATGATGCTTTGTAATAATATGCTTCATGTGTATACTTATATTGTAAGGTTTGTCTTTTTAGTATCATTTGTTTATTTGTCTTGATATTTTTTATTGTAATATTTGTAATTATTTTTATTATTATTAAATGTAAGTGAGCTTATGACAGCAAAAGTTCCATTGACAACTCTTATATATATATATATATATATATATATAGATAGGGACCATTATTATTGCTCTAATAACTATATATTTTCTATGATGAAATTTTTAATCTTGTAACCAATTTTCCACATGTTCAATATTTGTAGCATTGGTATCCATTGTTATATAAAAAATTTCATTAGTAGGCAATATTTTGTGTATTAACAAATCATTATATTTATTCACATCTTCTCAATGTGAACATAAAATAATAGTATTCATTGACATTACATCAATAATAATAATATTTGCATGTTTTAATGTTTGTAATATATTATTTGGTTGTGGCAAAATAGAAAGATATCCATGTACATGAATTCTAAATTGAGCATGCATAGTACAAGTGTATTTTGACAAATTTTGTAAAGCAATAGTTCAAGTTATTGTTAAAAATACATTTTTTCCTTGCATTTGTAGGTAATGTGTCAAATATTTCACAATTTTTTTTCCACTTCCAAGTTTTCCTTGTAAGACATATAAACATGTCGTTTCTATGATCAAAATATTAAATATTTTAATTGATTGTCATTTAGTACACAATTTTGTATTTCATCATTAAAATCATGTTAATTGTATTTTACAACATTTGACATATTTTCATTTTCATTTCCATTTTCTTATATGTAAATATTAGTTGATCATTATTCATATTTGAATCTAGATATCATGGATATTTTTCTAAAAACATTTGAAGAAATTGAATTTGTTTTTCATTTCAAACAAATTTCAATTCGCATATTGTATTAAATATGTTTGTAATATTGATTCAATATTTTATAAAAGCCCTTTTATTTGACATTAATGTAGATAAAAATGCTCATAATTATTTTTCAGAAAAATATCCTTTTCCTTTCGAAAATTAAATTAAAAAAACATTATAAAAAAAAACTTCACTATTATATAAAGGATGAAAATTTGTAAATCTAATTACTTTTTTAGTTTCATAAATAGTGAAACCAAGATCATCTTTGCCAAAAATTTTACAAATGGAATATATTTTATGGTCATGTGTTTATTATTTAAAATAACACATAAATCTTAATTTTTCAAACACAATTGGTTTACACATACATATATCAATTGGATAAAATTCAATCTTTTTTATTTAATAATCAATTTTGTATGAAGACATGGTGTTTTTGAATTGATACACTTTACACTTTGACTTTTTTGCACAATTGATATTTGTAAACATACTAATGTTGTTTCTGTAGGTGATAAGGTTTATATATAATTAAATTAAAAATTAATTGTAATTTTACTATGCATATGTATTATGCATTTAAAAAACCTAATCATTTTGCATTTTTTGTATTTAAATTTAGTGTCCCATGTGGTTCACATTTCATACTATATTTTAAAAGGTAAAATGACCAATAAGAAGTTGTAATAAGTAATATGTTCAAATGTGCTCCTCAAAACAATAACAACATGGGATGATAAGGTACAATATTTCAATCTTCATAATGTGGTTTATTATATTCCCATTTGTTCATTTTTTGTTAAAAAAAGAACTAGGTTCAATATGTGTGGGACATGGGAACCCAAATTTATAAGTTTTATTTTCCTTCTCCAAATGCAACAATTTCCACATTGATGAACTCCTTTACATGAAACTAATTTAAATAAGTTGTTTTTGTAAACTATCACTTAGTGGAATGAAGTTTTAGTTGTTTCATCAAATATAGTTAAAACAACAATTACTATTTCATTTGTTATTTTTTGCAAATCATTTTCATCAACCCATGATATAATGTGAGCATGAACAAATCCACGATCTTATCATTCATAATATAACATAATCTATTAGTTTACCTAATATATATTGATGCATAAATGTATCAACACGAGAATGAAATAATGTAGTACATTTTATAGGAAAATATTTCCATAACATATTATGATATATTTGTTTAACAATGTGTTCCATATCATTAAATTTATTCCATTTTGATGATGTTATTTCATCTATAATTAAAGTTAAGAAAAAATGGGGCATACCCAATTCATTTACCATAATTAATAGATCTTATAATTGTGATCTATGCCATGTTGGAGAACCTTGAATTGAAGATGAAAGTTTGTATTTTATTATATGTTGAAAATTTTGATTCTCAATTATTTTTTTGTTTTTTTCTTTAAGAGTTTGAATATTTATTTCTAAACAACTATTAGTAGTATGTTTATTTAATTGAATGGATTCTTGAAGATCATACATGATTAAAATATAGGGTTTATATAATGTAAATGGTGAAAATAATGTACTCATTCAAAATTTTAAATATTCATGTATTGACGTTTTACCATCATATGCACCATTTCCATGTGGAAACAAAAATGGAAATAAACTTAATTTTGAAGTTATATTTTTCATAGCATCTTGTAACCCATTTGACCTAATTATAAGTTATTCATGAGATTTTTTAAAATCAAATAATCTTTTAGTTATATTTCCCATGAGAAAACAAATAAATTGTGGGACGTTGTGAATTAAAACATAAATCAAACAAAAGTGATAAATTTTGTATTTCATTACAAACGTGCATACTTTCAAATCCATTGTTAAAATTATTCTAATTCTTTATGTAATTTTATTAACAACATTTAAAAACAAAACATACATACTATTTATTTCATTTGATTGTTCAAAAATAGTGATATATTGTGCATACCATGGATTGGTTTTCATATTTTGAGGAAAAATGGGAAAAATAATATTTAGTAAAAAAAATTAGATATTTTTAAAATCTAAAACATTATCCCAACTTAATAGAAGGCTATTTAATAGGCTAACATCAATGATGTCACCAATGCTAAAACCCCAATTTTGATTTTGTATATGTAGTTCAATATTTTTTTTAAAAAATTGTACATAAAGTGGATGTTTTGACAACAATGTTTTCATATATTGACTTGGTGATTGAAAAACAACATATTTTGCAAAAGTTGACATGTTTCATTCAACATAACATTTCAAGCACAAATACATCTCTTTTCCATTTGATGTCATCATATAATGAGATAATAGGCAATCAGCAATACCATAAAGTGTACACCCTAACTCACTAGTGTTTAATTTATTTTACATACTATTGAAATTTTGAAATGTTTATGTTGATGATCAAGTTTTGTTAATCCACATATTGCACAACATTTCATATTTTAATACACATTTGTGAAATATTCAATCCATTTTTCATATAATTCATTTCAAGCATTCCAATTATGATCATAAGATTGATAATGTTTTATATGTTGTAATTCAGCTCAATCATAAACCTCCTTAAATCTCATTTTTCATAAATATAAAAAATGAAATGTATTTTTAAATGTATAATATCCCTACAAAACAATTACCAAAAAACCACATCATTACTATTAAATTCATTTAAAATTGGATCAAACTACAACACAAGATTTTTTTATCCACAAATTAAAAAACAACTCAAAATCTTAAATATTCATTTAACTAATTTTGAGCCATTAGTCACCTATTCACTTTTATTATAATAGTTTAAAAATATAATATTCCAAATTATTATTTTGTCATGTGTTCACTATTCATCCATTCAAATTAAAATAATATTTAACTATTGCAAAAGTGCCAAACGCCAACTAATATCACATACTTAACAATATTGATCCCACCAAGAATGAAAAAAATAGGCAATAAAAGAAAAAAGATGGGACTTTGTTGTTTATTGTCGTTCATTCTTAAGAAACACACATCCATTATTACTCGCAACAACTAATGTTTAATGTGCAGACTGCTCTGAAAGTGGTACTACTTACTACCCAAAGAAAGCCCGAATAACATGCGCCAGAAATGGGAGTCTAAATACCAATGGTATGGTGAAATCAGATGTTTTTTTTGGCGTTATGAGGAAACAATTTAAGTTTGTTGGGCCTTGTCCCCCACACGGACAAGGAGATCCAACTTTGGGAAGTTTTACCTTATTAGAACCGATTTCACATTAGGTGAATCAGTTTCTTTGATGAAAGTGTTTAGACTGTTTTAGATTGGAACAGATTTTTTTGGTGTTCAGAGTGTGGACACAGTAGGTAGATGTACAACATCTTATCTATTGCCAGGGCCAGCGTATTTGTGATGCCTTGTTTGAACTGTTTCCATTCAGATGATGTGGAAATCCATTGAAACATTTTGATCAAAGACAGGAATTTGTTATTGAGCTTATATTATTAATGAGTTATTGAAGCTGGCACTCCTTCTTGTCATGCATCATCAGTGCAAGAACTTTTGCGGAAGAATCTTGGTTTTCTTTTTCTTTTTAAGAAGACTTCTATGTGTATTACAACAATAGAATCTGACCAAATAGTTGTTCCAATAATGTCAATTCCATATTCAGTTTCTACATAACCATTTGGGTATGACAAATGGAAAGCTGGAAACAAAACTTTTAAATATTCCATATTGCTATCCAATTCCATGCTGATAACTTCATCATAAAAAAATCACCCTAATTTTTGGGCCCTGCACCTTCAGGGACAGGGACTATCTATCGCATTCGATCCAACTTTTGGAAGTTTAACCTCATTAGAACCAGTTCCACATTAGGTGAATGGGTTTTTTTTGTGAAAGTGTTTAGACAGTTTAGATTGGAACGGATTTGTTTGGTGTTCAAAGTGTGAACACAGTAGGTAGATGGACAACATCTTACCTATTGGCAGGGCCTTGTTTACACTTCGTTTCAACACCTCAACTAAAATCTGAAATAAGAAGTGACATGGCCACATGTGGAGCCGACATTGTTGGCCGCCCAGACAGGTTGCCTCCACGTTTACAAAATGAATTTTCAACCTTTATAATCTACCCTAAACTATATGACAACATACACATTCCCAAACTGCCCGAATTTATTCGAGTGTCAGGATTTTTCTAAAACGCCTGGAACTTAAGTGAAATCTTTCTTCAATCATTATAACCTGCTCGAAGTTTTCGGGCAGCATAAAATTCCCGAAATGCCCAAACTTTTCCAGCATCAGGATTTCTCCAGAGTTCTCAAAACTTTTTGGGCAGAAACGAAATTTCTTTAACCATTATAATATTATCGGGCAGTGTATAAATTCCAGGAACTGCCCGAAAGTGTTAGAACATCCTGGACAAAAATTCTCACGAATCTTTTTGGAGCATCGAGATTTTTTTGAGTTCCAAAATTTTTTGAGAAGAAATGAAAATTTTCCAGGCATAAAAATTCCCAAACTGTCGAAATTTTTTCGAGCAACCTGCAAAATTATTTCTCAGGAATTCTCCAGGGTGCCCAAGGTTTTGGGCAATATAGAAATTGTTTTTGTCAAGACTGGTGGTGATCGAGAGCTTTCCGATCGCAGTTGTGGGCGCTGTGCAGTTCTGGAGTTTGAGAACTTACAGTTGTGAAGGGCAAGCGAGATGACGCTCCACGGCACATGCCCCCATCGACGCAAACTCGCGCATTCCATGCACATGCACTCCTGCCTGAAGCGTCTACAGCTAAGTCGTGCGTCACGCGCATGAACTATCTCACTGGGCCATTTGGAAAGCATCCAAAATTCACTTGTCGCAGTCGATTCTAGCACCGGTGGTATTTTATTTTATTTTCTTTCAGGATTTTTTGTTTGTAGCCAAAGCTGGCAATCATCCATATATATATTCGGAATTCCCCAAAGCAGTCGCTAATTGCTAATTGTGCATTATTGTAGAGTGCTGCCCGGAGCTATTCTGGCAGACCCTTCTTCGACATCAGTGGAGTCTACATTATAAGCAACCGTGTAAGGTTCTCTCCTTGAAGAATCACTGTTCTAGCTTGACGTCGACGTCGTTCCTGATCATGTGTTGTTGTATTTTAAATTTTTATTCCAACTTGGTGGGGAGCTTCATACGGTATATTGTTGGCTGCATGCTAATTTGTACTTTCGATCCTTTTATGTGCAGGAGAATATAAGGGAGAGAGCAGCGACGTCTCGCAGCATGTCTAGCCACGTAACAACAACCCACCACGTCCCCGGCGATCTCATTGATGAGATCAAACACGACCACAGAGAATTCGAGGAATTCTACACAAACTACAAGAGAGCACATGCAGCTGGAGATGAGAAGGAAGCCGAGAAATGGTTCAATCAGTTGGTGTGGGAGCTTTCTCGACACACGGTGGGCGAGGAGCTGGTCGTATACCCGTTGCTGGATGCAATAGGTCCCGAGGCAAGGAGATGGCAGACAAGGATCGCGCCGATCACCAAAAGGTGAAGAAGGAATTGGCAGAGATTCACCGGTTGAGCGATCCCGATCTTTTTGAGGCCGCGCTTGATCACATGATGCAGGATTTGAGACAACACATAAATAAGGAAGAGACCCAAGATCTGGAGTACTTGAAACAGCATGCTGATAAGAAAAGTTTCGAGAATGCAGCCAAGGCTTTCATGTATGGGAAGAAATTGGCACCCACTCGACCACACCCAGGTATACCCAATAGGTCAGCTGCACTGGAGGCGGCTTTAGCCTTGTTTGTGACTCCGTTGGACAAGCTTCGTGATATGTTCACTCCATTCCCAAAGGAAGAGCATGTTCCATACCAACCAAAGCAAGAAGAACACGCAAAAAAGTGATGATCAGAGCTTGTAATTCGGATCTCGGATTCTCCAGGCCCCGGGGAGCTTTTTTTTGTGCTGTAGAGTTGAAGAATTCTAGATTATCCGTGTACAGAAAACTAGAGATCTATCATCAGAATAGTTTTTTGTTCCCATTTCCATAATATCCATGTCTAGGACTCATGTGACATTGCATGTCTATCTGTTTTCAAGAGCTGTGCAAAACCCTAAACCTTAGGATCATCCATGCAGCTATAAGCAGTTTGCCCTTTTTCCTTCTTGTCCATCACTGGAATTGCATGTCAAGGTCTGAGATTCTGGAGTGAAGTTTTCCAATGAAAATGCGAGTTATGCACAGCAAACTCTTGTGTGTACAGCTGATCAGAATTTTACAACGAGAAATCTGTTTCCAGCCTCTTTTTTTCCAAGCTATATATAGCCGAAAAGCAAAATTAAAGATGCTAAAATCTAGTGCTGTTCGAGATTTTCAATAGCCAGAATTTGAGTGAAATTTAAGAAAACTCCCCAGATTTCTATACATGGTTCAGGTAGGGTAGCCAAAAGTATAGAGGGATTTTTTTTAATGTACTTTCATTTGGCTAAATCTTCCTATGGTTAATCACCTCTTTGGCTACATCACAAAATTGACAAGGAAAAAAAAAACACATTAGTATGTACAAAACTCTTTGAATGCCTTACTTCCTAATGGGGATCAAGGAAACCAACACAAGGACCAGGCAGTCACCTTATGCTTGACTCATGGAAATCATTTGGCTTCAAACCCTAAACCATAAATCTTGCTCCACCAATGTAGTATTACAAAATGGAAGAAACCACAATCATTTTATGGAAAAAGTCCAAGCGTTTGGGACAATTAGAAGTTGTCCCTTTAAAGCTTTGAGACTGCCAAAAGAGGATTGGTCTTGGAACAACTCGATTTGTTTCGGTTGAAGTCACATGGGGCCAATTCTGGGAGTTTGGTTCCATGAGACCCCAAGCCAACCTGGGTGTACTGTTCTGTAACTCTAAAGACTAAAAACTTTATCCCCATCACTCTGCCCTCCTGTATGATGTACTCATGAAGCTCCTAGACTAAGAATGGGGAGATGCTTGGTCAAATGAGCATGGCATCACTTTGCTACTTCTGAACACTTCTAAAATCCGTTGAACATTTTTGAAGTTGCACTCTGATCTCAGCCTAGAACTTAAGACACTGCTTCCCATCTCAATTCTGAAATTTCACCAATTGGTGTATATGATAATCAATGATTAAGCACCAACAAAAGTATTGAGCGGGATCTTGTCCCACTTCATTATGGTCCCCCAAAATTCTGCCCCTGCCATTAGCCAAGACAGAAAATGGTGATGAACAGTTTTGGAAAGAGAAATTTCATGCAGCAATGGAAAGGCTCAACATGCACTCATGAACTGTCCAGGTTTTTTTTCTTGTTGAAGGGGTGGGGCGAGAGGGATTTTTTGTTTTTCCAAATTGTTCCCAATGCATTCCCACCAAGTTCCCAAAATTTCCCCAAGACTCCCCAATAGCACCTGGGTTTTATCCCATATGGTTTGCCCAAAGTTCACCTACATGGATATAAACTGAAAAGGTTAAATCTAGAGGTTTCAAAGAGGTGCTTCTACTGGGGGCATGTCCAATGTCCCAAAAACACTTATTGATGGGCCAATCAAAAATTGCTCCTTTAAAATTTTTAAAAAAATTATGAGCGCACCCATGATGTATTAACTATGTACACTTCAAATGGTTTGAAACCATTTTTTCCAAAGAAAGTTTGCTCACCAACCTATCTACCCCTACCATGTCCATTTTCACTGCACATTTGGGTATGAAAGTTGGAAGTGCATTATACCAAGAGTGAATTTAGAATCAGCATAGAATAAAGTGCTTACACATATTGGAGATGGAACCCCTCCCCCCCCATCAAGTCCATAAAGTGCTTATGTATAGGAGAAGGGCCCCCATCAGGTCCTTTCTTCACAAAAATCTAGATCTACATAATCCTTGGATTTCTTTGGGTTTCATAAGGTCATTATATGCAATTGGAGGGAGGACCCACCTAAGAAAAGAAAGCAAACAAATTTGCGGTTCTTCATGATACAAAAGACATAATCATAACTTGCATTGTTTAGATCCATGATGGCTCTACTCAAGCATATGTTGTATTTTGGGTCGTGGAAAATGCATTGCTCATTGCTCTAGGATATTTCAAATAGAAATACAAGAAACCCTTTTATAATCACACCCTTGGTGACCATTTTTTTTGGGGACACTAATGAATTGTGATTTAAACATGTATAGTCACATTCCATATAAACCTTTACAAGATTGTGATTATAGGCAATTTTTTTAATTATAAAATAGCCCTTTTATGCTAGAATAAAGGTGTTGATTTTTATTTTATTTTACATGGGTTATTCTAAGCTCTACTATGCATGATTAGACTTGACGAAGGTTATGATTTCTACATGTTTTAATGTGATGATTTACATTGAGTTTGAGCTTCTTAATTAT
>Ga0116227_10015153_pt1 | contig 11490 bp, 10 predicted proteins | sample S1TSphgellanicum_FD_89693 | JGI IMG/M metagenome (GOLD analysis project Ga0116227, IMG submission 89693) | Host-associated microbial communities from peat moss isolated from Minnesota, USA - S1T2_Fb - Sphagnum magellanicum MG | ecosystem: Host-associated > Plants > Peat moss > Unclassified... | reverse complement strand
GGTGGACTCGAAATAGCGACAGATCACGTCATGCGCACTGTTGAATACGCCGGCCGCGATTTCGGAACTGGCGGCGTCGCTATCGAGCAAGCCGAGAAAGCGCGCGAATGGCATCGGCGGCGTCGCCGCTCCGGCGTTCAGCAACGGTCCGAACTTGATGCACCGGGCGCCAAGTTCCCGGTAGCGGTCCGCATCGCGTGGCGAGAATTTCGCGATCGACTCGCAGGTGCGGTCCAAGGACTGATACGTCGCCAGCACCGAGCCGTCGTCGAATAGCGTCGTGAACGCGGCGTCCCATTCGGCAAACTCAAGCCCGAAGCGCGACTTGAGTTCGAGCTCGTCCTTGGCGAGTGCGGGGCTCACCATGCACGTCATCAATCCGGTCGCATGCGGGTCATGGATGAATCCGGGTGCGACCTCCCGAGACACCGCCCCGCCGCCGCAGCGCGCATTCTTCTCCAGCACCAGCACGCTCTTGCCGCCTTTGGCCAGGTACGCGGCGCCGCTCAATGAATTCGAGCCGCCGCCGACGACGACGATGTCAAATGCCTTGGTCACAGAAACGGACTCCGCGGGCCGTGGGCCCGGTATACTAGGACGCTAGCTTACTATACGTGGACGGGAGCGGACTTTATGAAACTGTACATGACGGACAACTCGGATCTGATGGAGGTGTCTTCGATCTATCCCGACAAGGGGAATCTGATCGTGGTCGGCACCATCATGGGTGCAATGCCGGTCAAGGCCGTCGTCAAGCCCGCCGAATTGCGCCGCGCCCTGGGACTCATGTCATTCAAGACCAAGATGGCGGCATTCTTCATGCTGTTCAGAAGTTCGCGCTGAACTCGTGGCAAGAACGTCATAGGGGATTGTTCAATGGGCGCGGCATCATCACGCCCGGCCCTGGACATTGATCTTGGTTGGGTCCGTAGGCACACAGACCATTGATCATGTACGAAGGGTAGCCATCGGGAAACGGATCCGAATGCGTGGCAAACCACTGCATGGGCACCGTGAACACGACGAACATGCTCACGTGGACATAGCCGAACAACGCCAGAAACTTCACCCACTGGCGCGCGACGCCGCCGACGCGAAGCCTGTCGAGACCACGCTCGACGAAAGTATGACCCCGGTCATCGCGATACAGCAACAGCACGAGCGTCGCGCCGATGGTCAACCCGCCGTAGCACAGACCTTCGGTCATGGGGAACTGATAGGTTTGGCCGGCGAACAACGTGATGGCACGGATGCCGCCCGGATAGGCATAGACCCCGGTGCGCAGGAGAAGTGACTCAAACAGCGTGTCCAGGGCGATCAACACGGCGATCCCGACCAACGCCAGCCGGAACCGGCTGATGGCGGGCCAGCGCTCCTTGAGCCTATTGAGCAGCGCGAGCACGGGGAAACACAGGGAATAACCGATGATGGTGTAGCCCACGACGATCAACAAGAGAGGTTCGGGCAGATTGTTGCCGTTCGGGCTGGTCCAGCCCGGCGTCGATCCCAGCGTCCACGTGCCCAAGTTGACCATGTACGCGTTGTAGAGCACGGTCGCCGACGTGTAATTCATCATCGGATCCTGGAAGAACAACGTCAGCCAGCAGATGTACAACATACCGGTAGTCGTCAGGTGGCCCTCCCGGAGCCAGGGCCTCACCACGATCAGCGAGAAGATCACCGCACCCAACACCATCGCGATCCATTGCACATAAACGATGAACAGATGCGCACTGTGCGGCAGCGCGTCCGCGCCCGGATCGGTGGGCACCGCCCTGCCCGTCACTATCCAGCGGCCGAGCACATAGGCGACGAAGATCAGGATGACGCCACCGACCCAGGCCCAGCGCACCACGGGCGGCGTGGAAGGCCGGGTCAGCGCGATGGTTCTGGCGCGCTGACCCGGCCGATCCAGCGATTCATTACCGAGCATGATTGACCTCCTCTCTCTTTGAGCTACTGACCACGCGATGTAACCGGGAGGCCACTTTCTCGCCACTGGTCACGGCCGCCTCCATCCCCATGGACAAGAAGTCGCCGCCGATCTGCACGCGGCTGTGCGCATCCAGATCCGCCTCGTAATCGCGCATGGCCCGATAGAGTCCGACGCGGCTCTTGATGATCGCATAGGGCCAACGCTGCACGACGTAACTCTCGACGTCTTGGCTCACATCGCCAATGAAGGGCGCCGCCATCGCCAGGATCTTCGCCTTCAGTTCAAGGTCAGGCCGATCGAAGTGCTCGCGACTCCACGTATCACTCAGAAAGAATGACACGACGCCCTTGCCGGTGGGTGCCCGACCGGGCGCTTTCAGATGATCCATGACGATGGTCGTGAGGTACGCCTGTTCACTGCGTGGCGGCAGGATGAACGTTTCCGTCGCTGCCGGCGCGCGCGCGAGTCCCACGTGCAGATTGACGGAGCACAGCGGCTCGAGCGCCGCGAGAAACGAGCGCTGGCGCGCGGTCAAGTCGCAGGATAGCGCCGCCAACTGTGGCGGCGGCAGCGCGATGACGCAGCCATCGAAACTCTCGACGCGCTCCGTGCCACCGGTCTTGATGCGCACGGTCACTTGATGGGACGCCTCCACCGCCAGCACCTCCGCTGCGAACTGCACGGGAACGCGCGCCGCCAGCGACTCCGCCAGAAGGTTGATTCCTTGGTCGAACGCGAGCAAGTACGGCGCCGCATACTGCCGCAGCATCCACAGCAACTCCCCCGCGGGTGCGCACTCGGTGGAGTTCAGCGTGTTGCCGCTGATGATGGGACCAGCGATGAACTCATGGAACTCTTCGCCGTAGCGACGCCGTGTGAAGGCCGCGATCGTCTCCTGATCGAAGGCGGCCAAGGTCGACAGCGTCTCATAGGTGGACAGATGCCAGGTGCGGATCATGGGGACCAGCAATTTCAACATGCGCAGCTTGGTGGCGCCCGATATCAGCTGCGTCGCCAGGAGACTCTTGAGCGGATGAGCGAGATCCAGCTGGTGAATCGTGCCCGCGCGCGGGATACCGATCACCGGCACCACGCGATGCAGGTGATCGGCCAGCCCCAGTTCCTCGATAAGCAGGCCGATCCGCACGTACGTGGGCAGCATGGTGATGGCACCCACATCGAAGATGAACCCGTCCTGGCGGATCGAACGCGTGCGACCACCCACCGCGGCCGTGCGCTCGAACACCGTCACGGCGCATCCCGCGCTCTGCAGACGCCATGCCGCGGTGAGTCCCGTGAGACCCCCGCCGACGACCGCGATGCGCGGCCGCATCACGCCGTCACGGTCGGCGACCGGACCAGCAAGCAGGCCATGATGGAGATGGTGTGGGCATCTATTGCCTGCAATGCCGATCGCGCGTCGTACATGGCTCCCCCCGAGGAACGTCTTCGCGCCGTTATCGACCCTATGCGACGTCGAGTTTCTATGGAAACTCATTATGAAACGCTGCAAACAAGCCGTCAACCGGTTAACTTAGCGCGCCGCAAGGTCGCTAGCCGCGGGGCCATGAACTCGGGCTGCCATAGGTAAAATCGAATGATGCAGAAAACCAATGCCCGCCGGGACTCGCTGAACAGCAACATTGCATTTCTCGTCATGGACATCGGCCGTCTGCTGCGTGTCAATTTTGATCAACGCATGCGGCGACTGGGACTCACACGCTCGGAATGGTGGCTGGTCGCGCACTTGTGCTACTTCGAGGGTATCAGCCAACAAGAATTGGCGGACGTCCTCGACATGACCAAGGGGGGCCTCGCCAAGCTCATCGCACGACTGGAGAGCAAAGGCATCATCGAGCGGCGTGGCGGGATCCAAGACGGGCGCGCCACCAAGAAAGTTTTCTTTACAGCCGCCGGCAGGCCGTTGGGACACAAGGTCGACAAAGGTGCCCGGCAGCTGGTGCAGGAGTCGGAGTCGCCGTTGCGTCCCGAACAGGCGGAGACATTACATGAACTACTTCGTTCCGTGCGCCAGACGCTGCTCCCGCCCGACCCGGAATGATCACGCGCAGTCCGTCAGCCAGGCGGCGCGACCGCGGCGGACGACGGACGGCTCAACAGCCGCACGGTCTCGTGCCATTGAACTTCCTGAGACTCCCCCCAGCACGGCTGCCCATTACAACTCCAGCGCATCAAGTTTTGTCGCCAGATCATATTCGGCCAGCCGTTCCAATTGCAGCCGCCGACACTGTCGCCTGCCAATTCGTAGCGTTCCCCACGATCATCGACCGCCGTCACTTCGTGACGGAGCGGCATGAGCGTATCGAGGGTACGAATCGTTTTCTTCTCGACTTCGACGATGCGCCGTTGTTCAGCGGAGCGGCCGGCGCCCAACGCCACCCAACCATCCTGCAGCAGTTTGGGCGGCAGCCGTAGCGCTCCGCCGGCGTCACCAAGCACGCGCAAGTCGTCGAACAGCGATAGATTCATCGAGAAATCCGGTCCTCGCGTCAGGCACAGCCAGTCGTAAGGGGGGACCGGCATGGGATCCTCGAGCCGTGGATTTCCCCACGAGCGATCGCGTATCTGATGGCAATCGACCGTGTGTGCGCGACCGCGCAACACCAACTCGCCGTGCACGTGCATGTTCTGATCGAAATGCTTCAGGTCGCTGCGGATGATGGGCGGTTGGGCCGCTGCGACGTCGAGATCGAACGACGTCTGCAATGCGGGAGCATCGAGCTTGAGATGCCAGCGGCCCATGGCCTCGAGCGGTGTCAGCGTCAGGCCGCTCGGGAAACGCAGCACGCCGGTGACGGGGTCGTGGTGTTCGTCGAGCGCGAGATATGCCCGGATGTCGCAATAGTCGGCCGCGAGGACCGAGTGTTGAAAGCCTCGCGATATCATCGCACCGGCGGTGACGATCCGAAGATTGGGATGCACCCAGATGTACACGTACCCATGGATGGCCGCGGCCGCGACGTGAAAGCCGAAATAATAAGTCTCGGTAACGCTGGCGCCCGGCGGGTTGCCGGTCAGGTGCAGGAAATCATCTTCGGCACGAACGGCGCCGAAAGACCCGTCACCATGATTGGTCATCCAACGATAGGCGGTCTGATCTTCATTGGACACAGGCATCACTCCCATTTGACTGCCATTAGTTTCCCCGGAAACTCAAAAGCCGTCAACGAGGCAAAGGCACGCCCCGGTGTGCGGATCGTATCGATTCCACATTCTAGTAAACTGGTGCCGATGAAGACATTCAAATCCAAACACGGCGAGGAGTTGCTCTCGAATCCGGCCTTCCAGATCACCGAAGTGGCGCGGCTCTACCGTCAAACCTTCGATCGCAAGGTCCGCGCAATGGGCTTGGAGCGTTCGCAATGGTGGCTCATCAGTTTCCTGGTCTACTTCGAGGGCAGCACGCAGCAGGAACTGGCCGAAGTCATGGACATCGGCAAGGCCGGGCTCGGCAAACTCGTCGATCGACTGGAAGCCGAGGGCCTGGTGCGCCGGATACCGGATCCGGTGGATCGCCGCCTCAACCGCTTGCGCCTGACGCCCAAGGCCAAACCCTTGTCCAACGAGATGAAACGGGTGTCTGAGGAAACCGTCGCCGCGTCGACGGCGGACCTCACCGCAGCGGAACTCGCCACGCTGCACAAGATTCTCGACAAGATGAAGAAGGCGCTGCTGACGCCCTGAAGAAAGTCAGCGCGGTTGCTACCCGTCGCGCACAGAGTGAGCTATGAACGTCCGCTACCCGACTCTCACTGCCAGTGTGTGGCCCAAAGAGGCCAACGCCGCCACAGGTTGATCGATTACTCGACTTGAATCACTCCTCGCGACTTGAACGCGGTCTCCAATGCATCGACCGCTCGCTGCAACGCCTCTCCTCAGCAAACTGAAGACCGCCGAGCCCGGATGCAGTGGCCGACAGGCAATACATATATGCTCCGCCTTGACCGGTGCGTCAACGGACTAATGGCACGAATTCGTGCAGCAATGTAGCTCAGGCCTGACGGATCAATCGATCGCCGAATGCCGTCCCCAATCGAATCGCCGGCCGAGGATGCATTTGACGATCAGGTGATCGGTGGACCCCGTAGCGCCGATGCCGATCCCGATATTGATCTCCCAGAGCGGCGAGACGTTCAAGTCGGTCACGACGAACACCTGTTGTTGTTGGCCATGGACCGGAGCGATATGGTCGATGGCTCCGTAGTCGGCATACCACTCGATTCCGCCGCTCACGACCCGATTGAAGTCGTAGCTGATCTTTGCACCCGGCGCGAAGCCGAGGCCTTGATTGACGTCCGGCCCATGGAGCGTGCGCTCGAGCGCCGGATTGATGGCGAAATACCAGCGGCCGACACTCTTGTCGATGATGGGCCTGATTTCCCATGTCCAGGTGTCGGTGGAATAGGCCGAGCGCTGGAAACCGATCTCGGTGGATAGACTCACTCCCACCGGCCACCCCCAGGAGTCCGGCACGCGCACGCGCGGTCTGATGTGATCGCCAACCCATTGGACACCGTGTCCATCCTGGTCGCTGGTGAAAATATAGAAACCCACCTCCGACCAATCATTGAGTCCCTCGGTGAGTTCGACCGTTTCGTGCTCTTGATGATTCGTCGGGTAGACACCATCGGCGGGAAATTTCGCGCCGTCCACCGTGAAGTTCGAGTGAAGCTCCAGCATCAGCGTTTCCGGCGGCACCGTCTCGGCACCGTAAACTTGGATCTCGTAATTGCCCTGCGCCCGGGCGAGCATCGGCGTCAAGCACACGACGACCGCCAATGCGATCCACCACCGCCATGCCGGCCGCTCACGCATAGTTGAGCAACATCATGAAGCCCAAATCCATATGATTCTGCTGATGACAATGAAACAGCGTAGCGCCCGGATTGTCGGCCGTGAATTCGACCTCGGCGATGGTTTGCGCGTCGACCAAGACGACATCCTTGATGATGCCGCGAAGGTCCCGTTGAACCACCGCAGAGGGGTCGGCGTCAATGCGCCGTCCCAGACTGCGCAGCTCAAAGCTGTGCCGGTGCAAATGCAGCGGGTGATCATCGATGCTCTTATTGATGAACTGGAGCCGATACCGCTGCCCGCGGACCAGCGGCTGCATGCGACTGTCCGGATAGGATTCGCCATTGATGGTCCAGCGCTCCATGGCGCCGTGACCGCGGAACACGGCTTCGAACACCAGCGGGATCACGGTCGGGCCCGCGCCGATCCTCTCGTCGCTGATCGGGCCGGCGGCGTGCTCAGCCGCAAACTGCTCATAATTCCAACTCAATTCCTGCGGCTGCACCCACCGGGGCGCACCCGACCCATGCGCGTATTCGATCACGACCCCCATGCCGAGTGCCTTAACGTGCTTGCGGACTTCGCCGAGCACCCAGACACCGGGATTGTTCATCTCCACCGTGGCGCACACGCGTTCGCCGGGAGCGAGCCGGAGCATCGGCACGACCCGCGGTGCCGGCACCGCATTGCCGTCGAGCGCGACCACGCGCAGTGCATGACCCGACAGGGAAATCCAATGAGCCTCGGTGGGACTGGAATTGAGCACATGCAGCAGGATTCGCTGTCCCTGCTTGACCCGCAGCGGCTCGCCGTGTCCCAGAGCCTTGCCGTTGATGGTCGTCACGGCATAACTCGGATTCATCGCGCCATCATCGCTCGCGAGCAGGTATCCCTGCCAATCATGTAATGCCAGGAAAAACTCTTGATCGAACCGGCCCGGGTCGTCCCCACCATCGATCATCAGGAATCCATGTTGCCCGCCGTACTGAGCGCGGCTCAAATCTTTCATCGCCATGGTGTGCGTGTGATACCAGCGAAATCCGGCCGGACGGGGCGTGAAGACGTACCGCGCAGTGCCTCCCGGAAGAATCGCCGGCGTGCCCTCCTCCATGGCGCCATCGACGTCAGGGGGCAAAAATAGTCCGTGCCAATGCACGACTTCCGGCGCATCGGTGCGGTTGGTCACCTGGATGCTGACCGGTTGTCCCTCCTTGAGGCGCAGCAACGGTCCGGGAACCTGGCCGTTGTACGTGACCGTCTTGAGCGTGTGACGCGGCGCTAGCTCGATCGTCGTGGATGCGATCTCGATCGAATGGTCCGCGGCCGTTTCCTGCCCGAATGCCCACGAAACGGGCGACAGTGCCGCTAGGCCCGACATCTTCAGAAGATCGCGCCTCGAGATGCTCATGCACTCATGGTACCGCGAACCGCCGTTTCGACACCGCGGCCAGCGCATCCCGACAGACGGTGCGGATCCGCGCCGTCACCTCGGCAACCTCATCCACGGCGAGTATGTTGGCTGCACCGAAAACGTCGCACAGCTTATCGGTGTCGGTGCCCGAGCCGACGCTCAGACACACGCAGGCCGTGCCGGCCGCACGCGCGTCGGCGAGCGCACGGCTCGCATCCGCCGCGGCATAGCCAAGTTCGTAGTCTTGGTCATAGACGATGCCATCGGTGACCAACATCAGCAGGCGATGGGGCAGACGCATCGTATCGTGCAGCAGACGACTGCCATGACGGATGGCGGCGCCGATCCGCGTGTATCCCACCGGCTCGAGCAGCGCCATGCGTTCGGCCACGCGCAGACTCCAACGCTCGTCATGGCGCTTGACTCGCACCACCCTCACGAGTTTCCGACCCCATGAATGAAAGCCGAACATCGCCACCGTGTCACCCAGGGAATCGAACACCTGACCCAGCTGGTATGCCGCCTGCAACTGTTTCTTGAAAATCGAATCGCCTGCGGACGGCTGCTCGCCGGTCGAACCGGAAATGTCCAAGACGAGCGTGACGGCCAAGTCCCGCCGCGTCCTACGGCTCGCGCGATAGACGTTTAGGGCGGGAGGCGAATGACCGGCCCGCATCCCGATGGCGGACTCGATCAAGGCACCCAAGTCGAGATCGCTGCCGTCGGGTTGACGTCGGTGCATCTCCTGATCGACGCCCAAGCCGGCGAGCTGTCGACGCAATTCCATGGGGGCCGTCCCCAGCAACGAGGCGATATCCTGCGGACCGTCCTCCCGCCATGCATCCGACTCCTCGACGAAGACCCAGTCGCGCCGGTACGCGTTGGCGTGCACATCCCATTCCGGATAGACGAACGCCGGACCGGCCACCCCCTCGACATTGGGCAGTTCTACGGCCAGGGTCGACCGCACCGCGTGAATCCCGCGCCGCAACGCACGCTCGACGCGGCCCACCGATAGTTCCGCACCGCCGTCTCCGGCGTCCGTCCCGGCCTCGCGACGCTGCTTGGAGATGCCGGCACCGAGAATGCGGTTGAGCATATCGGACACTGCATTCCCCGAGAACGGATTCTGGAACAGTCGCAGCAACGCGCTCGATTCCCCCGCATCATCCTCGTCGAGCTCGGCAACCTCCGCCGTCTTGATCCGACCCTGCTGTTGCTTGCGCGAGAGGGCCGCCCACCCGCCTTCGCTGAAGGCCGAGCGCAAGGCCACGAGCGGCAGGATGCGGCCGAAGTACGCCGGTGGCTGTGGGAGCTCTCGATGCGTTGCGGCCACCTCGAACGACTCTTGTGCCGAGCCGCTGAGCGGCAGCACGCGTAATTCTGGTCGCTCCGTGAAGGCGCGAGGCAGCCGGTTCGCAAGCAGGTGCGCCGCCCGGAGCATCTCGAGATACAGATAGCGCCGCGCCAAGGCGGGTCGACCGATGAGCGCCGACAACATCGAAGGATGCAGAGAGCCGGCACCGATCAGCGCCGCTTGCGCCGTAATGGCCATCCACACATCTTCCACGGCTGGCGATTCCAAAGGCGGCACGCGAATCGAGCGGCCGTCGCTGTAGGCGAGATTCCCGGCCGGGGTCGCCCATTGAACCGCGACCCGGCGGCCCGCGATTGCGCTCGCGAGGAAGCCGTAATGGTCGAGCGCATGCTCCTCGGCAGCGTCGGCGGACGCAGCGGCGCCGGCGACCCCCGCCCTGGGGTCGGTCACGGCGAACGTCGTCACTCGCCGCTCATGTACACACGCGCCATCTCGCGCAGCTTCTTGGCCGCCATGGGATCGTCCGTGAGCGGCGCCGCCATCGCGACGTCGGCGGCCATGCCGGGTGCGACGCCCGACTTGATGAGGCGTGCGGTCGCGATCAACGTGCGCGTCGACGCGCCTTCGGACAAACCTTCGTCCTTGAGCGCGCGGATGGCCTGACCGAGCCGAACCAGACGCGCCGCCAAATTCCGTTCGATGTGCACCTCCTGCATGAGCACGCGCTCCTCGATCTCCGCGCTGGGATAGTTGAGTTCGATGGCGATCATGCGCTGCCGCGTCGAGGCTTTGAGATCCTTGAGCACGCTTTGATAGCCTGGGTTGTACGACAACACCAACATGAATGCCGGTGGCGCCACCAACGACTCGCCGAGCCGCTCGATGTTGAGTTCGCGCCGATGATCCGCCAACGGATGGATCACCACCGTGGTATCCGCGCGAGCTTCCACGATCTCGTCGAGGTAACAGAGACCACCTTGTCGCACGGCCCGTGTCAGCGGGCCGTCCTCCCACACCGTCTCGCCGCCGCGCAGCAGAAATCGACCCACGAGATCGCCTGCGGTCAGATCTTCATGACACGCCACGGTGAACAAAGGCAGCCCCAATTCCTCCGCCATGGTCTGAACCAAACGCGTCTTGCCGCAACCGGTGGGCCCCTTGAGAAGTACCGGCAGGCCATTGTCCCACGCCGCTTTGAAGATGATCTTTTCTTGACCCGACGCGATATAGCTCGATGTCACGTGGGTCTCCTGATCGCGCGCCATCACGACCGCCCAGCCAACAGCGCGTCGGCAGCGGCATAGGGATCGCAGCGACGTTCGATGACGTCTTCCAACGCGCGGGTGAAGCGCGCATCTTGATCTTCCGCGACCGCATAGCGACGGCGTGTCGCGGCACTGAGCAACTCCGCGAGCTGGATTCTCGCGCCCGCGGTGAGCCGCGCACGCAATTGCTCCGGGTGCGCCAGCAGATGCTGACGGTGACGATCCAATGCGTCGGCCAAGTCTCCGATGCCCGACCCGTCGGTGGCTTGGACCTTGAGCACGGGCGGATGCCAGGCCGTACTATCATGAGCGTCGAAGCGAAACTCGACCGCTTCGCGCAGCGCCGCCGCCGCGCGGTCCGCGCCCGGTGTGTCGGCCTTGTTGACGGCGAAGACGTCGCCGATTTCGAGGATGCCGGCCTTGACCGCTTGGACCGCGTCTCCGGCCGCCGGCGTCTGCACGATGAGCACGCTGTGCGCATGGCGCATGATGTCGATCTCGTTCTGACCCACGCCCACGGTCTCGATGAGGATCACGTCCCGGCCCATGGCATCGAGCACGACGAGGCAATCGGCCGCCGCGCGGGCGAGGCCGCCCAGCATACCGCGCGCCGACATGCTGCGAATGAATACGCCCGCATCCGTGTTGTGCCGGCCCATGCGCACCCGGTCCCCCAAGATGGCTCCGCCGCTGAACGGGCTAGCCGGATCGACGGCCAGCACGGCGACGGTCAGCGCGCGCGCGC
>Ga0116227_10015152_pt1 | contig 11491 bp, 4 predicted proteins | sample S1TSphgellanicum_FD_89693 | JGI IMG/M metagenome (GOLD analysis project Ga0116227, IMG submission 89693) | Host-associated microbial communities from peat moss isolated from Minnesota, USA - S1T2_Fb - Sphagnum magellanicum MG | ecosystem: Host-associated > Plants > Peat moss > Unclassified... | reverse complement strand
TTAGTATGACTTGCCATCTTTTGCAATTCATGGGTTATAACTTTAGGACCTAAAACAAAATTGTGCATTGAAATACTGAAATAACAAATTAACATGCAAAGAATTCAAATCACTAAGGAACTAACATATCAAAATATTTGAAAAAGTGGAACATGTGAAAAGAATAAAATCATGCATAATCTTTCAAGGACTCAAACTATGTTGTTTGCCCATCTAGTAAAATGATCTTCAACTAAGAAATTTTTCAAGATATGAAACAATGCCAATTCAAACAATGGAAGTTCACATGTATAGAAAATTATACACGAAATACTAACAAAGATTGAAAATTAAAAGTAAAACCAAAATCATTAAACGAATCAACAAGTACCTAAAGTGGAGGAGATATTGAATTTTGAGTAAAATTTTCAGTTAGTTAAGTTATCAATAATTTTGGTAATAGCCATTGGTTTTGCATAATGGTTGGTTTTCAAATACCCTGTTAATAAGTGCCAGTTAACCTGTTGGTTATACATGGGTTACATGTCCCCCTTTGGGACACCTAAGAGATATCTTTATTATGCTAGGTGGCTCTCGGGTTTGGTGTCAAGTTTGGTATCCCAAATCCAACCCTTATGCATAGTAGTGTCAAATAAAAGCAACATGGGAATTGGTAATTGGGGATTTTTTTTTTGGACAAAAAAATTGATATTAATGTGTGGATCTGAATAATCTTCAATTTTTGATTATTTGATATTGTATGTGACAGTGTTTACATAGCCGAAATTTGACAAAAGTTTCATCTCAAGAAATAATTGGGGATATTATATCATAAGTTCTTGGTTAAAGAAAACCACCAAATCTTTTAGAAATTTTTTTAGGGGGAAATTTCATCACCTTTTAAGTTTTGGGGTGGGTGTTTCATGCGAGTTTTGTTTTTTAAAGTTTTGACATTAAGAAAAAAAGTTGTTGCCAATTAATGTTATATCCTTTTCATGACAATCACAAACAATGCTAAGGTAAACATATCCATCATTGAGCACAAGTTGATAACCTAACACATATTTGTATTCATATTTATCATTTTTTGTCTTATTTTAAGTGATCTTCATGATTATTAGTACATCAAGTGGAGGTTAGCAATATATTTTTGAACTGGCAAGACAATTCAACATATCAAAAAATCAAAATGCTTGAAAACAATGCATTAAACCATTTACTTTCAAATCTCATATATTTGTCATTTCTTACTCGTTTTGAGTGATCTAAAAAAAGTATGACATCATCAATTTGAGCTTTCCAATCTTCTTTCAACTCCAAGTGTAATTGGGTTATGCCTAAAGATCTTTAGGTCCAACACTAACTTTGCCAAACCAAACAGTTTTCACACCAAACTAAACATTATTTCCAAGCCATGTATCTCATTCGTTGTCCATTTTGAGCAATCATTACCATGATGGGTGCATCAAGAGAAGGTTTGCAATACCTCTTTTAAGTCCAAACATAATCAAGATATGTCTAAAGATTTTGAGCTTTTTGAAAATTGAAAAGTTCAAACACCAACCTATCTACCCTCCCTTCAAAAAGTAAAAAAAAAACACTATTGAATGGGCTATATGGTACATGTTAGTGCAACTACACCCTAAACCAACAATATTTTTGGATTCCCCCATAAGATTTTCGGGATATTCGTTTTTTATTTTATTTGTTATTAATTTGAATTTGTGATAAAGGGTTGACCATTTCTTAATTAAATGTTGTTGTTACTATGTGAATTGAATACCTATCAAAGTTCATTTTTTGGGAACTTCATTCCCATATTGATAAAATGTTGGTATGTTTGAACTTGAAACTTGTCATAAGCGGGCAAACCCATTCCATAATATTTGAGTCTTATTATTGGGTGGTATGTGATACATGTGATTCATGAAATTCATATTTTGGGGAACTTCATGGAACATTTCATATTTTATTTATCATTGGTTTGAATGAGTGTTGGTTCATGTTGTTCTTTAAAAAACAATTAACATGTAATAATTGTTTGAATAGGGCGTTTATGAAATGTTTTTATGACATGAAGCACTACAAGAAAAACATCTATTTTTGATTGGTCTTTGCAACTAAATTTTAGTTGCAAGTGACATTTGTGACTAAAATTTCTTTAATCAACTTGAACAAGTCGCATGCAATATTAATCGCAAACAACAAAAGGATATTAAATGAAACAAAAAAGCAACAAATACAAGTTCATCTTTTGACTCCGTTGTGTACGTATTGGCACATGTGATTAAAATGTGGCAATTTTGGTCAATATTGAAGCCAAATGATGCGCTACCACACATCTCAATATTTAATTATTTAAACTACATATTATTATTATTTTGAAATAATTTGGGATGTTCAATTCACATGTTTGGATTATTTATATTATAACATGTGGTCCAATGTAAATATGCCATGTGGCATTTTAAAATGAATTTAATACAAAATACTAATATTATGTTGGTAGGTACTTAGGTAAATAGATAAGTAGGTCTTTACAAACTTAGGTTACATACCTACCTACCTACTTAGGTGAAAAGGTAGGTAGGTAGGTCTCCCTTCCTATGTTAAATACCTATTCATATAGGTAGGTACTTATATAGGTCAATTTAGGTAGGTAGGTCAAACTAAACACCTACTTAATTAGGTAAATAAGTAGGTTGGGGAGGTAAGTAGTTTAAAATTATGTTAAATTTTTCTTTTTGTTTTGGATTTAGCCTTTTGATTGCCTCATCCTATTTGCACACATTTTTTAATGTGAAACTAGATGACCACACCTCTTGTTTATATAATGTTCAAACTAGAAATGAAAAACAAACAATATGGGAGAACAAATCCTTAAAATTCTTTTCATGTTTTTTGCTCTTAATTTTTAGATTTTTAAACAATTCAAGTACAATTCACTAGATAATTAGATAATCATTTAATTAATAATGATTAAATTTAACATATATTTAAAAAAAAACTATACACTACAAATATTAAGTATTCATATCAACTATTTAAATAACTAATAACTTCTTAATACTTAACTACATAGTTATTTAGTTACTCACAAGTTGTCAACACAAAAATAATTAAAATATTTAAAAATATTTCCTTACTTTTAAAAATCTGGTTGAATTATAAATAATATACTTAATGTAAAAGTAATAAATATTATCCTCAAACTAAGTACCATAAATAATTATTTTCAAATTAAAAATAGTGAAACAATAATTGCTATTAGAAAATAAATTCCTACACAAATTATTTATTTTAAATGTAACATTAAACTAATTACTATAATTACTATATAACTACATTTATTATTGTAAAAATTGTTCTTGGTCAGGTAGTTTTCTTTTCCGATTGGTAATTAATAACTATAAATACAATAATTTGTCGAACATATATTAATATTTTTAATTACTGTAATATTACTACAAAAATATTTATCATAGATAAGTAACTACAAAATTTAAGAAATTAAAAAAAGAATTACTCTATATTAATTCCTACAATTACAATCATTACAATAATTTTTTCAACTACATCATAAATTTACCAAAATCTTAATTCAGATTTAAAGTTATAAATTACAAATTGCGGATAATTATGTTCAATTAGAAAATAATTATGAATATAATATAATAAATTCTTATCTAAAGTAATTACATTAAATTTAAAGTAATGTAGCATTAATGACAATAATTGATTTATTTTACTATAAGAATATAAATTATGTAATATAAGAATCTAAGTTGTAACAATAACTATTTAGTGTAACCTATAATTCATAAATATAGTTGTTTATAATTATTTATAAAAGTGATATATTATGCACAAGTAGATATAAGAACTAAATTGATAAATTATAAATTACATATTATTATAATAAAGTTTAACTACAAGTTAATTGTGCAAGTACTGTAATTCTAACTTACAAATAAATGAAGTAATTACCATGATTTTATGTTACTATAAAATAATAATTATGAATAAAAAATATTACGGTATTTATTAAAAGTTTACTGTAAATAAGTAATTAATGAGTAATAAATAAAATTATTTAGTGTATCTTTGTTTTTGAATATAATAATTACATCAACTTTTGTTATTATTTTAAGATTATTAAAAAAATTTGAAATAAAAATCTCAATTATAGGACAATGATAACTTCTCATCATTATGGATACGAAATGTAGTCATTATCATTAAAATATAATGTTTTATATGATTGGCAACTATCATTTTAAGTAATCTGAAAATTTATGTTGTACTAATATTTATTCATTGAAAATAACCAGTAGTAAATAATAAGTACAATAATTTATTGTATTTACGTTAAAATTTTCAGTAAAATGATAATGAAGCTGAATGATAAATTATGTGTCTATTATAATTAATGTATAGGTAAAAAAAATATTTTGATTTTATAATAATCATACATTAATTGCAGTAATTTTATTTTTATTAAAAAATATAAAAATATTTTGTATAATAATCTGTGTTGGAATATATTTAATTTATTTGAAATTGTAAGTAATTTAATGTAATGAAATTAGTATAATTGCAATACTCATATCAATGACTTACATTAAAATACTATGAAATTTTTGAATACTAATTTGAAATATAAATTAAAAGTTATGAATATGAAGTTTAGTTATAAATCAAGTAATTATTCTAATTAATGTATATAGACATATGTTGAATTCAACCAAGCATTGTTTCAGTTGCAACTAATGGGACTTTAGATGGCTATTCTTGGATGATAAATTCAACCTATATATAAAGGTAAAACAATTTAGTCATAGATGAGTCGTAAGCTAATTATAAGTGATTTAGATGATGTTAGCATGATGTTACACTAGTTGCAAAATGCAAAAATGTAGTTGCAAAACCAAATAATTGTAGGTAATTGTAAATGTGTTGGTCACATATTGGCCTTTTTCTTTTCATGCATTAATAATTATAACCATTGTTTAAATAACATAATTTTGTAATTTTAAAATATAGAACTTAACAAGATAGTATGAAAAAAAATTAGATTAAAAAAAAAAGTAAAATGATGGATCAAAAATATTTCAAAAATATTCTTTAAAAAAAGTTTGAGAAAAACATAGGTTTCATGGTGTAGGTGCATGCAACTTCTACTAGCATGGATGGACCCTTAATATCGACTTTTCAACATACTAGCCTAGTCCTCGTGTCATGTGTTAATGTTTAATTCCAAGATTAAATCTAGCTTGATTAAGTTTGATCCTAATTAATTAGGGTAATTTAATTTAGCAAGTAATTTAATTGCAACTAATTCCAACATGAATAGCAACTTTCATACCAATAGAGCAAAACTTATTGAATTTATACAATATTTGTCTATGAAAATTAGTTCAATTTTGAAAAATGATTTTGCTATAATAATTCTAAGATGACACCCACTTCAACCCAAACAACATTAAGCTTGGTGACCTTATAGGAGGTTTACTTTATACTTGGCCATTACCACAAAGGTTTGAGCTAATTTTAATGCAATTGCAATGAAAATAATCATGATGTTGCCCATTATATGGTCTAACAAAAAATTTCCTTTGTCATGAACAAAATTGGTTTTAATAAATTGTGATTTTATTGATTTCATGTATGAATAATAATATTTTTCTATTTTTTGAGACATTCAAAATACTCTATTTTATTGTAAATATAATATAACACATACCAAAATCACTTCTAGATTTAAGGTCATGTCATAAAAATTGAATGCTTACTATTTTAAATATTATGAAGATTAAAAAGATCATTAAACAACATCATTACACTTGATAATTTGATGTAGGAACATTTATTATCATCTTACATTATAAAGTTTTTGATGTTTTAATTCATATAAAAAAACATTTTTATAATATATCAAAATTTATAAATCCGAATTTACTTCCAAGAGGCACATTTGAGGCATAATAATTTAATGTAATATGTTAAAAAATTAGCACCTAAATTATTGGATTCATGTTAGATTTATAAAATTTCAAAACAATGTCCATATTTTCATACCATTTCACCAAGTGTTATTTGTGAACATAGTTTTATCCTGCTTTGAATAAAAAACTTCACGAGTCATACCTTTTCTTTAAATATCTTGATATACATCCTCTTAAATTTTGATATATCAATTACAACAAAATTTCCAAAGTTTGATTCTTTAAAAAATGGGGAAAAAATAACCATTAACCCTTTAGAAGCATGGGTATTGACCATTTTATAAAACATCAAAATTTTTGAGAGTGTCTTTAGAGGGCACCTTACATCAATCAATAACCCTCCTAGAAAAGAAAAAAGATATTAACAAATAGGAAGGAGACTATGCCTATTGATAAGCTATCCACTCTTCAAAAGTAGTTGTATATCCCCACCCACTTCTCATGGAAAGCATGGGAAACAAACAATAATTCCTATTCATCATGGTTTACATATGGTTATGTATAGAGAAATGGTAGGGCAATAAGGCATTTGCTTGGTGGAAGGCATTGGAAACAAGCAATAACATGAGTTCCTTATGTCGTTAAACAAATGAATATTCTACCTTTGATCTACATAAATAAAGGACACAAGGAATGTGCCAAAACCTTGTCTATTAATTGGAGGAACATTGCATGTAAGCAATCCAACCCTTTAAAACCTTATCTTCTTGCACAATGAAAACAAGTGAGTTAATCAATATTTTATGTATATTTTTGTAGTGTAATGGATGAAACCATAAAGATTATCTCATGTGCAAAAATAATCAACTAACGTTGGATGGTTGTCACCTTGGGTACATCAAACAATTGGAAAAAAACAATCATTCATTTTGTTTGCAATGTTAAATCAAAGGGTTTGAGTTCATGTGTTCTTGTGAATTTCACCAAAGTTGACACCCTTTTGCAAGAACTAGCATAAGAATTGAACCATGGAGGGTGAAAGCATGGTAAAGTACACAATTAAATGTCCTTGATTTAGAATGGAATAAAAAATAGATCGTTTTGAGCAAAAACAAAAGAAAGTAGATTCAAATTTTGTTGAAATTTCATTTTGAAACCATGGTGCTTTTCATTGGGTTCATATTAAGTTGAATACAAAATTTAAGAAATTTTGGAATAACAAATGTAATGAACAAACACTTTTGAATTTGATTGGTCAATATGGTGTTCAAAATTACTTTTTCATTAGAAATCTTAATGAATTATGCATAAATGTCATATAGTTTGAAATTAATAGAATTGGATTTTTTTTTTTTTGAAATTGTATTCACCTACAATTCTTTGCAATATGTCATAAAAGGGGCATCTGTGGCAACTTCCATTCAACAATGATTAATTATTATTCCTTTCATGAAATTCTCACCATTTTTCTTTTGTTTTGAATCATATGTATGTTAATTATTTGAACAAACTCAATGGAAGCAAGTAGAATTTTACATCTTTGAGAAGATTAATTAAAAGGGTGGAATCCTTCCAACATTTCATAACTTACTATTCAAGGACTTAAAAACCAAAACAAAAATTGGAACCAACAATTTATTGCATGTAGAGTTTACCTTTTATGGTATGTTGAAACTTGAAACAAAAAATTCACTTATTGGAACTACATTTACATGCATGTTTTTTTTAATGAAACATGACAATCTATCATATGCCCATAGTATTTAAAATGCCATTCAAATGATGGGTAAGGTTGAAAATATAATTGTGCAATGATTGACATTCAAAACTTGATTGAAAAATCCATAAAAAATAACTCACCTTATTTACGAGGGCACTAAGACGCATTGAGGATTACATGTTGGAGTTTTTCTTTGTGAAATTTCAGGTTAAATGCAATGTGAAGCATGAAACCAACTGATTAATTCATATAATATTATCAAACTAGGCAAAATGAACGAAATGCTTTTAATTCGCATTAGAACAATATGAACTCAACAAATTGAATGTGTACAAACAGAGGTATTTGATATCATAAGAAGTGTTTCACATAACAATACATGACAATAATTTTTAAACCTTGATTGTTTCGTATCACATCCAAAACAACATTTGATGATGTATCAATGCTGTGGGTATTATGTAAAAATTCATCACAAAAATTAGCAAAATTACTTTTAACCTAGGAAAGGTAAGCTGTGTATCACAGAAGGGGTGCGACTATCAAAGCTGTCTCTCTGCCAATCGCGTACGGTTCTCAAAATGGAATGAACTATCCCACAAATACTAATCCCCCAACTCCCAAGGAACAACCGAAGACTCCATGTTGATGGATCCGGATTTCTCGCTGCGTTGATAGCTAGAAATAGTTCGGGGATAAAAGAAAGCAAAAAGATGATGGGTCCGATTCCATCGAACCAACTTGTTCTTAACACATGCCATTCAACAAGTATCGTGAATGCCACCACCACGCTCCCCACCACCACGATTCCCACCTTCGTCACATTTTCACGATTTACTGTATCCACATTTGACCATCGAGTAGACTCACATTTTTCTAACATTTCTTGTTCTTGTGTAGGGCTCAAGTATATGACAAGAGGATTTTGACATATCACTCCCACACTATGACTAATAGAATGAACAATGACTAACATGCTAAAAGCAAAGCCTATGGCTTCTACAGGACTCACTGGCAAATGAAGAATTGCTCTATAACCAATAAATATAACATATCCAATTGCTTGGACAGCAATTATAAGTGTTGCTATACCACTCTTACCATCTAGAAACCGAAGTTGCTTATAATTAGGAAGGATACTACTACTTTCCAATAATGCCAATTTCCCTGCTTCATTTAGTAGCATCAAGCATGAATTTTCAGCCGTCTTATGCCCAAGGGTCAAAGCATCGGCCATATTATCCTCCTCTACTGGACTATCGTCTGTATTGATATGTGAACGTGGTACCAAGGTTGAATCACTCATTCCTACAACGATGAAAGTATTTGCTACTATTCTTGTACGCTTCACGAAACCTTGTGGTTGGTTGATCCCAAACAATATAACAAGGATGTCGTCTATGAGCCCCCTTAACTTATTAGACATCGACATGGTATCAGGTACTAGTTGAGGATTGGTTGAACGCCTATGGATCCGGCGAAACCTCAAGGTGGTGAACATCTCTGCTAAAATCTTAGCAATTCCAACCAATGGAAGCACTGGTGCCATTAAATAGAATAAACTCAACCTTACGCTAAAAGAGCGCCCCCCCCAAGACTTCGACGAGGCCAATGCTTTAGCGGCAGGCCATGCATCGGCCATCAAGCTGAAGAACGCGAAAGCGGCACCCCACAGCGTCGTCGCGAGCGGTCGTGAACACAAGGATGACGACGATGATGATGCAGACGGGGACGACGCCGATGGCTCGGGGGCTAACTGACGAGCAGCTACAAAAGTGGACAAACTCGTAGCCACAATGACGCCTTGGATCAGCAGCAGCGCTTTCAAATCCATGTTATTAGAGCTGATAACCCGGGGTTGCACGAACGGGAAGTCAACCTGATTTATAGTCACTGATCACTCTTCTTGCGCACAAATCCACAGCTCCGTTTCTTGTCTTAGTTGAAACAAGCGCAAAGAGTGAGCGAGGACGTCCTCTCAGCAATGATCTGCAGGGAAAAGAAGAATTGAACAGCCAGCAATGAACCAGCCCAATTCAATGATCACGCTTTCTCTCTCAGGCAAATACAGCGTGCTCCGTTTCTCGGCTTGAAACAAACAAAAAATTCGAGCGAAGGAGTCGTCTCGGCAATCACCCAGGCAAAGCAAACACCCAATAATAAGCAATGCTCCTCCTGCAGTGCAGAGAGCGACTTTCAGTCACAAAATAGCCGGTTCCTCGAACTCGCCCAAGACAGACTAGGTCGTGAACCGACGGTGAAGAACGTACCCGGGGGTTGCGGTGATGAGGAAGACTTGCCGTGTTTCATCTGGACTAGGGTACACCACCGTCGTTGAACATGAATTTCCGGTCCAACCGCACTGCCTCGTCATGTGCGCATCTTTCTTTCTCCGGTCCCATGGGAACTTCCTGGTAATGTGCGCATCTTTCCTAGTCCACTAAGATGTGCTTATTGGGCCTGAATTCCGGGATTCGATCGATCTCGTCTAATACACCTCGCGAAACCAACGACTCTACGGGATCAGCAATTGGAGTCGATGGTCGGAAAGTGGGAGGGATTGAGTGTTCTACGTTCTGGCCTTAAAGCTAGCGGTCACTTCCCGAGCCCTTGGTAACTCCATCTGAGGCCTACGATGCTGGCTCTTTCTCGCAAATGTTATCACAACACGATTTTGAAAGTACTTTCTACCAACTTCTTTCTGTGAAAGATGGACGGTGATCGACAAAGTGTTCGTGAGGTGCCACAGTCCGTTTCTTTGAGTGCAGGGCGGCGAAACTCCACATTTTGGCGATTGTTCCTTCCGGCTAACATGGGGATAGCAAGTGGAATCACGAAGTTCTTGCCTGACTGGCTTTCGGGCTGTAATGAACTCGGATGGGTTTGTCCAAATCACCAAACTGGTCGCACTCATATGTCATGGACTTCCTGAAGAATGAAGAAAGGAGAATCATCCCACCTGAAGCATTGTTTCTGCTTCTAGGAGTCGTCACAATTTTCTTCTCTTGCTCGAGAATTTTGGCTCTCTGGAGGTGATGCAGTGCCCTTTCCCCATGTCATTTTTTGAAGAATTCTGTTATATTGCAGGAGTGCCTGGATCCCTTTGCAGTTTCAGCTCTTTTGCTGCTCTGAACACTAGCTCTTACAGCTGGTTGCATCAAAAAATTCCAAGGTATATAATTCCTCCCATGCTGGGATGCAACATTCTAAATTATGGTTTGGCTGTTCTTACCATGTCAGTACAGAAAAGTGGCTCTCATAGTGATCATTGGACGAGGAAAACTTGATGAAAGCAAAATTTCGAGTTATTGGGTTTACATTTTGTTCTGATTGAAACTCTTGTGGGGACATTTCAGACATTGTGTTCCCATGAACCTTTAGCACCATGTAAATTGGCCATCAGCATTTTGTACATCTATTTGCATGCCTTAATGACAATGACGGGAAGCTGGTACTTGGAGAGAGTAACCTCTGGACTGGAGGTCATTTTCCTTGGGAGAAACAGGGACTGAGAGATTCTCAAGATAAGAGACAGCCTGTTCATTTTCAACCTAAATTTCTTCATTGTGATTGCAAAGTGCTAGTCCACAGTTCCAGGAAGCCTCCAACAAACAGACAGTTTGTAGAATGCTGGGGAAGGCAACTAAACTCCAGCAACCTCCTGGTGTAACATAAATTACTACTCTGCCTTTCTCAGTTTGGCATCTGAAGTTACGCAGGACATTTTAGTGTATTGGCAGCCAAGGTATTGATGCTAAGCTGTGAAGATCAGCTAACAATTGCAAGTTGTGATCTCTGTAATATATGATCTATCCAACTCAAATGAAGGCAGCCTTGCTGATGATAG
>Ga0116227_10015150_pt1 | contig 11492 bp, 5 predicted proteins | sample S1TSphgellanicum_FD_89693 | JGI IMG/M metagenome (GOLD analysis project Ga0116227, IMG submission 89693) | Host-associated microbial communities from peat moss isolated from Minnesota, USA - S1T2_Fb - Sphagnum magellanicum MG | ecosystem: Host-associated > Plants > Peat moss > Unclassified... | reverse complement strand
TTTGTTTTTTGTTTTTTTGTGTAGAAGTGAGTGTTTTTTTTTTTTTTTTGTTTTGTGGTGTGTTGTTGTTTTTTTTTTTTTTTTGGTTTGTTTTGGGGGGGGGGGGGTGGGGGTGGGGGGGGGGGGGGGGGGGAGATTGATGATGATGTTCTTCCTTCACAACTTGTGTACATTTGCAATTTGATTCACTTTAGAAGGCATGGTATCTGAAGATGACTCTGCTGCTGGAGTCACTGTAGAGAATTGAGCAGGCTTCTCGGAGTCTGAGATCATGATAAAAAGAGGTTAGTGACTCTGTTTGCAGTGTGCAAAATGCTCGTTCCTTCAAGAAGAAGACAGCTTCCTCCCTCTGCTTGACGGAGAAAAGCAGTAAGAGCAAGCCAATTGAATCTGCAGCAACTGACATGGGATGATTCTTCATGTGGTTGTGCATATTCAGAGGCAAATTGGACATGATTCTTCATATCAACTATACAAGAACTGCCAAGAAACACACACACACATACATATATGTATAATTAATACTTTCTTTCAAGAGTTCTGATCTCATGAAAATAAGAACCCATGGGAAATGGAGTGAGGAAAGCAAACTGTGCACTGAGAAACAAACCCACAAGAAGAAAGGGAGGAAGGAAGCAAAAACTGTGCAATGATTTCAGGGTCCCAATATAAAAAAAGGCAGATATTGCACATGGGATTCCACAGAGAAATGGGGTTTAAGGGATTTAGCAGAGGGAAGACTTTGCACCCCAAATCAGGACCAAAAAACCAAAAAAACTCAAACAGAATGCATTGCAAAGAAACTACTCCACACCATTGATCTGCACAGCAGAAAATGGAAGTGCAAGCAACATAAGAGAGAATCAGTCTCCTCTGGAGAGAATATGCAAGAAGGAAAACTGGATGTGGGTTGTTGAAATTCAGAGATTTTACCATGTGAGGAATGCAACTGTACAAAAAAAGCCTATAAGTCATGAAGCTTGTAATTTTCTCTTCATAGGATCATCCATCCAAGTGCAAGATTTTCATTTGATCAAAATCTTGCACTCTGAAGATGATTTTCATCCCTCTGAAGAAGATTTTCATTTGATCATCAATCCAAGTGCAAGATTTTGAGCAATTCTCAGCACCCAATTCCTTTGAGCTGGCTGGCTGCATTGACAAGCAATCAGCAACTTCTGCTGTGACAAAATCATGTGCTGACAGCTTATGCACGGTCAACATGCCAAGCTCCTCAAAGGATTCCCACTTCCAAAAAATATCCCTCTGAAAGGGTAGAGGCAACCATGAATGAAAAAAAACATTCAGGAGATTACAAGTGCATGAGCAGCTGTACATCCTGAATACGAGTGAGGCGTTGCTGCTCAGCTGAGCGCTTTTCAAAAGCAAAAGTAGCAAGTTGGCGCTTCCGGTCCTGCAGCTCTAAGATGCGCTCCTCAATGCTGTCTGACACAACCAGCCTCACAACCTCAACATCTCTCGTTTGACCCAGCCGATGCACACGGTCCATGGCTTGCTCTTCCACAGCAGGATTCCACCATGGGTCCAGCATAAACACCCTTGACGCAGCCACCAGATTCAAGCCCACTCCCGCTGCTTTTAAGCTAAGCAAGAAAACTGTGGGGCTAGTCAGATCCTTTGAGTGGAAGGCAGTAAGAGCCACCTGGCGCTTCTTGACAGTCATGCTTCCATCCAGCCGCACGAAGTGAAAGCCTGCATCTGTTAGAGGTCCTTGCAAGCACGTCAACATCTGGGAAAATTGTGAGAACACAACTGATTTCTCTGTTGGGTCCTTGTCCCTCACAGCAGTTAAAAGCTGAATGAGAGCCTCCACTTTTGCACTTGATTTCATGGCAGCAGAAGAAGGAGGAGCTTCTGATTGCTCTCCAATTTGAGCGCTTTCCACCTTAGGAGCACACATGAGATCTGAAGCAGAAAGACTGGAGCGGCACATTGGGCATTGCTCCTTGTTGCGAGCCAGTGATTTCTCGATGCATCGTCGGCAGTAGACATGAGCACAGGGTGTAATGGCTGCATTTGTGGGCGGATTAAGGCATATTGCACAGTCGAAATCTTCACCACTTTGCAACACTGAAAGCAGCTTCTGAAGCAACTCCGGTGGAGCACAATTTACATCTTTAAGACACTGCAGTTCTCCTCCGCATAACATTTCACTGTAAGCTGGACATAATGCTGAATGATCACATATCTGACGAAGACGAAGAATAATTTGCAACACGCTGGCATAGTTTTGCAGCACTGTTCCTGATTGCACAAGCTGCCCGATAACTTCTTTGCCATTCTCCTCTAGTTTATCATAAACCTCTCGATCTTCAGCAGCAAGATCCACATAGTGAATTGTCACTGTCTTGCGAGGAAGCTCCACCAATCGATGTCCATTGACTTGCAACTCCTTTGTCCTCCTGAGAGCAATGGCTTTCATCAAAGCTTGCAGCCGAGCAAGCCCACTAGAATCGCCACTCATCAATGGTCGTTCGACTGTGCGACGCCAGAAGGAGCTCTCATTAAGTGGCTCCAACCGTAAGAATTGCATGAGAGTGAACAAATCCCGAGCTGTGTTCTGGATGGGTGTGCCAGTGACAGCCCATCTTCTGTGTGCTTTGAGTGCCACTGCTGCTTTCGTCTGCAATGCAGTCGGACTTTTGATCAGATGTGCTTCATCTAGAATCACTCGAAGCCACTGAACCTTCTGCAAGGGCGATGTAGAACAACAAGAAGCAGCAGCAGCTTCAGTGTTGTCTGATGAGCTGATGCCTTCTGTTGCCAGTATGTTGTAGGTGGTCAAGACAATGTCAAACGAGCTCAAGATGCTTGTTTCTTTTATGCGATCAGGTCCATGATACAGATGCACTCCCAAGCTCCCAGGCACTGTATGCTCTTCCAATTGTGTTACCCAATTCGACAACACTGAGAGTGGACACACAATCAGTGTTGCTCGTGGACCTTTCAGCTGTGGAGGAGAATCTGCGGGTTGTTCAAGAGCAGCAGCAGGAAGCTTTTTTGTAGCAGCAGCACCACCACCCAGTTTGCGTTTCTTTGAAGGTCTTACAGCAGCAGTGTCTGCTGCTGCTGCTGAAGTAGCTTCTTCTTCTTCTTCTTGGTCACCAGCAGCAACATTTGCAATCTGAGGAAGAGGAAGAATTGCACCTGGTTTGTTTGTGGCAACAAGAGCAAGCAATGCTAGAGTCTTCCCCAAGCCCATATCATCAGCAAGAAGACCACCTCTGAGAGGATCTGGACGCTGATCAGTGGAGAAATTGGTGATGGTGTTCTTGTAGAGCAACATATCTTTACTGCTGCTACCACCACCACCTCCCCCTCTTCCTCCTCGAGGTTTGTGAATGATCCAGAAGGGAGGCAGTTTGGAGGAATTCTCCATATGGATCAACCAAGCAAGCGCTTCTTTCTGATGCCGGAACATGGTGGAAGAGATGACAGGAGATGGCTCCATCATCTGCCTCTGCATACCTGACATCTCTCCGAGCGCAGCAAACACATCATCCAAGCTCTCTTTCATTGCTTTGGGTTTTGTTGCCTGCTTTCTTGCTGCTGCAGCAGCTTGTTGCTGCTGCTGGGACATGGATACTGATGCATCTTCTTCCTCCATGCGCATGCTTGGAGGTAATAGAATCACACCTGCAATGCGCAAGTGCTGTTTGACATTGTTTCCATCTTCAGGATTACTGAAAATGTAGACACGGCATGGCATCTTGAACCTGTTCCTGCTGCTTCCTTGAGGCACAATTCCTTCCATCACCGCCAATTTTGTGTCCACCAGAGGTGCCAGATGACAAGCTTTAGTCCTCTCGATGTGCCCAATCTGTCGTCCAAAGATGTTCACCACCTGAATTGCGTTCTTGTCGTAAGGATTGTGCGGCTCTCGGATGAGTCGCACCATCTCGCCGTCTGTGACTCTTCCATCGTAGTACTGTAACCCTACCACATTGACCTCCACCACACCCACCATGTACTTGTCCGCGTTCTCATCGTCTCCATTCTCATTCTCCTCCTCTTCCTCACTCTCCATCTGCTGCTCCACGATGATCATGATTGTTTGCGACAAAATCCCCAATACCCACAGCCGGAATTCTGCAGAAAATCACAGAAAAAGCTCACAGAAACGTTGCACTAGCTTCTTCACAACACAAGCTTCCGCGACAACTGTGAGATGGGTAGCGTGGAATTCGTCTCTTCTGGAAGTCAACAGCAAGAAACTGCAAAGGTGGGATAGTGAGAGAAGCGTGGGAAGTGCGTCATCATGTCCAGGAGGAAGATCTCAAAGTGCTCCCACCAAACCCTAATATACGCAGACCGTTGTCGTCGTCACAACACAAGCTTTCGCGACAATTGTGAGATGGGTAGCTAGGAATTCGTGTCTTCTGAACGTCAGCAGCAAGAAACTGCAAGTTGGGACGTAAAGAGAGAGGAGCGTAGGAAGTGAGTCTTCATGTCCAGGAGCAAGGCCTCAAAGTTCTCCCACCAAGCCCTAATCTACCCAGACCGTTGCTGACGTTGTTGCGCCTCCTTGAACACCTCTACATGTTTCTCGTGCGTCCAGTTTCCGGCCAGCAACTTGCGCAACGATCTGTAGATGACAACCCAGTTGGTTTCCCACTCCGCCATAAAGTCGAGAACCCCACTGTTGTTTTGTGAATCTCTTGCTAAACCCTAAACCCTAACCCTAACCCTTTTGGAGCAGAAGTTTCTATCTGGAGGGGGAAGGGACAAATGTTGTTCGAGGTCAGAAGAGACGCACAATCCATAATCTGTTTTGCTCAACAAGCTTGCAAACAGGGTGGTGGGAGTGTGGACAAGAGCAGCAGGAAGAATGGAGGCAGATTAGGAGAGCAATGATATCATGGGTAAGAAGACTCTCTCTCTCGCTCTCTCTCTCATTGAGGACGCATTGTTCTCATCTTCTTTGTTGTGTCCACTCTCTCCCACTTCTTCTTCTTCTTCTTCTTGTGGACACAAGCAAAGAAGAGGTGCAATTTCATACATTTTTTTCTCATCTGTGCACAAACTGAATAGGTATGTATATGCATGTGCCAGTCACACAATCTCCGTTTTCTGTGAAGGTTTTGTGGTATACTCTTGCAATTGCTTGGCAAAAATAGCTGTATGTAGCTCTTTGAGTGGCTAGCCAACATCATGATGTCAGAGTCTTTCTGTCGCTTTTGGAAATGCTGCAAACGGCCAACTATCATGACTGAGTCTTTCAGTTGTTTCTGGAAATGCTGCAGCAGCCAACATCATGAATGAGTCTTTCTGTTGCTCCAGGAAATGCAACAGCCAACCATCATGACTGAGTCTTTCTGTTGCTTCCAGACGTGCAACAGACCTTCAGGGTGCGGATTTTATGTAATGTTTTGCTTGAATTTTGGGCAGACTGTTACATACTTATCTACACTCACTGTTATCTACATCCACTGTCAGGATCTGATGAAGTCATGGAGTATTATTGATGGCAACTCATAACTGCTATTTGTAACGAAGGTGATGATGGCCTAGCACTTTGTGAGCAACTTGAGTCACAATGTTGTGACTGTTGCTACTCATCATCTCACATTACCTTCAAACCGTTGTTGTGGAGATTTCTCTGCAATCTCTCATTGATTTACCCTTGTAGTAGCAATTTTTACTTCTGAATGAATCATGCATATGGGGTTTGAAAGGTTTTTTGCTCTAGTTGTTACATTGAAGAGATTGTGGCTCAAAGAGCCGAGTTTATCTTCTTATTATGTCTGAAAACAGGTTAATAGGTTTAGTTATTTGATGGGTTGTGTGATCAGAGGGTTAAGAATCACCAAACACAGTCAGTCTGTGTGTCTAGCCCCAAGCAAACCAACCTTGCAAGAAGGATCGGTTTTCCATACAGCCTTTGGTACTATTGAAGTGTAATGAGTCATGATTGTTGCCTCTTGCACAGATGGGTAGCTATCCATTCAGGACAATCTTTTTCCATATTGCTTGCCACTTTTGGATTTGAATTGATTTGTTGTGTCACACTCTTGCACAAAGATTGTAGTTGTGCATTTCAGAGGATTGCTTCCCATGGATATTGATAAATTCTTATGACTTGTAACTCTTGCAACGGTGATAATACATGTTTTCTAGGGTGCAATATGAAAGATGAAATTTTCCAAAGAACTCGTGATTCCTCAGCAATCCTTGACAAACAAAGTGGAGGACAAAATGTGAGAAACAAACATGAGGTAGGGCAATGCCAATGCTTTTTGACCCTACTAACCCACCCACCCACCGAAAATCAGGTGTTAATGCCTCCATGCAATTTCATACAAAGTGTATATGGTTCATTGTATTAGAAAAAAACACTAATTCACCTAAAATGCAATAAAAAAAAACCATCATGTTTTCAACATAAATATACAAAGCAAATTGAAAACCTATGTACATATAAATATAAATCTGTCAAGCCTTTCATTGAGTTTATGAAAAATTGAATGTCAAGTTTGAGATTTGAACATTCACTTGATATTGGTTATTCAAACATTGTGTTCAAATTTATTTTTACAATTAGGGTTGTGATATATTATGATTACAACATGGAAAATTTGAAAATATACATGTTATATTTGAAATAAGACCCATCAACTTGAAAATATGGAAAATCCAAATGAATTCTCTTTTTTTTTTAAAATGATAAATAAAAAATTTAAATTACATTTAAAGATGTGATATTTCAAAATTTTAAATGCCAAAAGCAAATGAAGGTTAGACAACACGCAAAAACAAATCCAAAAGCCATGAACATTGAAAAATAACCCTCTTCAATGTTGTAAGCAAATGAAACCCAAAAGACACTAAACAAAATAGATAGACAACCCTTGGACATGAAAACAATGGAGAATAGAACAATTTGGACACTAAAAAAAATGGAAACCCCGAAAAGTACACAACAATGTGAAGTTAACAGGTCTTTAATGCTAGAAACAAATGAAGATTAAACAACATAAAAAACAACCATAAATTTTTAACATAGAAAACAACAAATAAACAACCCTTTTCAATGTTGTGAACAAATGGAAGCTGAAGAACACGAATATAAATAAATAAACAATTTTAGAAATGAAAATGATGAAAATAAACCACGTTCACATGTAGGAGCAAATGGAAACCCTTTGAACATAGATACAAACTAAAATCGACAAATCTTCAATCCCAAAACCAAGTTAAGGTTACAAAATATGAAAAAAAAAACCCTTTTCAATGCTGAAAACAAATGAAGGCCTAACAACACAAAACAAAACAAAGAAGCAACCTTGGACATGTGAACAATTAACAAACAATCACATTAGATGATAGAAGCAAATGGAAGCCTTTAGAATGTACACACAAAATGAAAATGGTAACAGCAAATGGAAGCCCTTAAAATATATACACAAAATGAAGTTAAAGTTATTCAATGCCAAAAGCAAATGAAAATTAGACACCATGAAAACACAACTATCTTCAATGCCATAAGCAAATGAAAGCTAAAAAATGCAAAAAAAAAAAAAAAAATGAAAAAACAACTTTGGACATGAGAACAATGAATAAATAACCACCTCAGATGGTAAAAGTAAATGGAATCCCCTAAAATGTACACACAAAATGAAGTTGAAGGTCTTCAATGCCATAAATAAATGGAGATTAAACACCATGAAAACACATGGGGAGGGTGGTCCCCTTATTACAATTGCCATTGTAAAACAATCAAAGGGCAAACTTTGTACTCCCCTTTGATCAAATTTTTAAAAAAAGATGGGCTAACTATTTTATGTTGTAAAAAACAAGAGGAACCCAACTCCTTTTTGTTACAAAAAAACAAGAAGAAACTATCCTTTCTAATTGGAAAAAAAGAAAAAATCAAACCTTTTTTATTACAAAAAACATAAAAAGGGGGTGTCCCCCCTTCTTTCTATACACCAAAAAAGGAAGTGCCCCCTCCCCCCTTATTAGGGTAAGACAACCCATAATCAAACGCCTGTCTATAACCAAATGTCCCTTCAAAATTAAGAAAAACCTATGACCAACATATTCCACCACCACCTACATTCAAAGGGAAACTTATCATAAAAAAATTTGGCTAGAGACAAATTTCTATAGAGTTTTTCAATAATTTAAACCCCCAGTAAAAAAAAGTGTTTGGACATGGGTTTGGGGCATACCCATGTGTAAACAATGCGTACTTCTTAAAGAGAGGGACCCACCAATGTTAGAATAATTGTGTATTTTTATTAAGTGTTATTTACTTAATAGAAGATTGGTTATGCATGGTTATAGGGCATCCATGTCCATATTGAAAAAGAAATGTACAGTTATAAGATATGGACCACACTTGTAAAAGAAGATTTCTTTTGGGTTTAGGGGGTTAGCCATACCCATTTTCCAATGCATGTATATTTTTATAACACATGACCCCACTACATTTTGGACAAATAATGTTCAACATTGGGTGTGTACAACCCTTAATATTATATATATATATATAATTTTAAAAGGGGAAAACCAACCTTTTAATGTTTAATTATAAGCATTAGATAAATCCTTAAGATTTGATACAACCCATAATGACATGTGTACTATTTATTGATGGGATGGCAAATGAAAGGAAAAATACAAGGAAAAAATTAGAATATTATGTCATCAAGCAACTTTGCCTTTAAGATTTTTCCTTTCAAAACTTGAACATGGACAATTTCAAGTTTTAGAATGGAATTTAAATTCATTTGCAATAAGACATTTTGTATTCTTTTCTAGAAGACAACATGTTGAAGTATGTTGAATATGTTGAAGAAGGTATTAAATTTTTAGCCCACTGTAAAATTATCAAAATCAATTAATCTAGAGTGCACAAAGAGAAAGAATGATGACAAATCTAGAAATAAGCTAGATACAATAGTGAAAAGAGTAAAAGAGGACACCAACATATAGGTTAAGGTAGAGGAAACAAATGATGAGTGTAAGATTGTTATTATAAACAACCTTTACAGTGAAAGGTACAAGAAAATTTTATGTTACCATTGCTTGGTTACAAAATACCAAAATAACGAAAAACTAGTAGAAGATTAGGATCTCGTAAGTTCCCCCAAGCTCATTTGAATTGTGGTTTTAGATTCACACCAATAGCTTGCACAATAACAATAAATGAAAATTTAGTTTGGGCAAATTTATTAGATTTCTAATTTGACTTATTTTTTGAAACTTGGAAGACAAAAAAACATGTTTTTGACACATATCCATAACTAATATAAATTTTCTTATCTTGGTTTGATTTTAAAAACTCAAGGTATACTATTGATGGGGATGAAGCGTGAGCCCTTAGTCCATTGGAGGCTAGGGGCAAGAGGATCTAATCAACCATGATGTTGAATGTCCCTTACAGAACGAAGAATGGTGCCATTTATCAGGAAATTGTTGACAAGGAAAATGTTCTTCCACAATCTACACAAAACATTGGTTATAAATGAGCAAGAAAAAATGGACTCACAAATCAATCCTACAACTTAGTTTACAAAAACCTCTAAACATTGTATTAATAATGAGGAAGATGAGAGGATTACAAATCATATGATGGAGCAAAATACAATCGTCAATTGGAGGAATAACCAATTATTAAAAAACTTTGGAGGTGTTCAAAATAATAGAGATGGCAATGACTTGTCAACAATAAAGATCTTATCGTATTTTGTCATCATCAACAAAACTCTTCATAACTTTCACTAGTTTTAATTCTCTCTAAAGAGACTTTGTACATCAAGGGGTAATCTTTGTAAGGATTATCATGTGAAGTGCACTTATATGTTTCTAAATAAAGGATTGTTAAATCACAATGGGACACAACACCTTAATTCTAGGTAAATTAAATAAAAAATTGTATACTTTGATATCTTTCCTAGTGCACTCAAAAAGAAACTAAACATGTTACAAATCGTTTGAGTTGCAAAAGCCAAACATTACATTCCATAATTTTATAAATAAATGTTTATTTGGTTTTGTATTACTTTTAGAAGATGATTTACAAATTTAGGGTAATAGTTAGGTGCATTACAACAAAAGTGATAGGGTTGAAGCAACCATAAACACATTATATTTTTCTTCAAATTGTTGATTTTTTTTCTTTAACATTTTGGTTTGATTAGTATGCTTGGCACATATTGCAAAATGTTTTAAGTATGTCCCAACATGCCAAACTTAATCTAAACCTAGCCAAAACCTAAAATGGATGTTTTGTGAACCTGAAAAGAACACTTAAAAAAACCCAACTAGATTTATTTTTGGACACATCAAATTGTGAGAACATCAATTATTATGTTGATTTCAAACTTGCATTCATTCAACATCACTTTATCATGTCGACAAAGTGATTTTAGTTTGCAATGTCTAAGTTGCACCTTGCATCATTTTCATCCTCCTTCCATACATTTAGTGTAAAACTTGGGGGATAATGTTTTGAAGGCATATATAATAACAAAATGTTTATGAGTTTTTCAATTAAACCATCAATCGGGTGTGATTTGCAACATAATTACTACCAAAGGTTTGAGTCCCTCTATAAAATAGGTTTGAGACCTATTTCTTACAGAATTGGTTACCAAGGTGAAATCAGATATTAACTCAGTTGAGGTTCATCCACAACTGAGTATTGATGGGCATCCAGTGGATGGTGCGCTGGTGGGTGCCGGTGTTCACTGTGGCCCCAAATCAGAACCAGGCTGCATTTTTGGATCAAGTTCTGTAACCCACGATTTTGTTTGAAAAAAGCCATTCCTATTCACTGATGTTGCCACCAAATGACCCTGAAGCATCCACCACTTGTTATCCCTTTCTGCCAGGGAGAAGCAAAACTCCATAGCCAAAATTTTGTTGACATGTGGGATGTCAAAAAGGAAGAGAAGAAGCAATGCTGTAAGTAATCCTCATGCCCAAAAATTGTTGATTGATGAGTTTTGAATCCGACAATTGCCAGAATTACTTACAAATTGGACAATCCCGTCTTTTAAGGGTTTCCAAAACAACTCCAACTTTCAAATCTCACTAATAAGAACGAGATCTAGCAGGAAGCATGTGACCCAAGTCAAGAACTGCAAAGAGATAGCCGATCTGGAAAAGCTCTCAACAAACTCAAATCCTTTAGGACTGTATGGACAGTTGGGTCCATACTCTCCACATCTTTGAATGCTATGTTTCCATAAGGAGGAATTGAATGTGCAGTGTAATAATACCTTACATAAAGACTAAATCACATGTGCCTCATTTTTTAGTTTGTCCAAAAGCTCGTCTACAGATGCCAATATTACTCCAGCCTTGCGTTTGGGTGGTTCAAATACCTCAAGAATCTCCAAGTCTGATGTGATCTGTACTCCAAGCTGCTCAGGAGTGATCTGTGTGATTGTCTTCTTCTTGGCCTTCATTATGTTTGGTAATGTTGCATAGCGTGGCTGGTTCAGCCGGAGATCAGTTCTGCA
>Ga0116227_10015148_pt1 | contig 11492 bp, 11 predicted proteins | sample S1TSphgellanicum_FD_89693 | JGI IMG/M metagenome (GOLD analysis project Ga0116227, IMG submission 89693) | Host-associated microbial communities from peat moss isolated from Minnesota, USA - S1T2_Fb - Sphagnum magellanicum MG | ecosystem: Host-associated > Plants > Peat moss > Unclassified... | reverse complement strand
TTTTGTGAACTGCTGATGGCAAGAATTGCTTGAGCTGTCGAGGATGTACATATTCTGTGAATGAGAATGAAGAATTTCTTTTTGAAATCGCATCAGTGTGAAAGTACATGATAGGAAGTGTGAGTCGTTGAATTGTTGTGTCGATGCGTCTGTCAGTTTGTGAATCATTGAGGAATCAGGGAGAGCAGGAAGCAGTTTGAGTTTTGGAAATGGAAAGCTATCAGCAGGTGTGAAACCGATTTGTAGAACATAGACGCCAAGGTCCACATCAGATGGTGTATGCATCGTCTGTTTTCACAGGACCCCTTCTTTTTGGCTACACTTCCACTCTCTTGTGTTTTCACACTCTTTGTCTCTTGCCATCTCACTACCTTTCTCCTTCTCACACTCTTTTGGCAAAGCTAGCACATTTGGTGAAGTTCACATTCTACTCAACGATTTGTGTTCGCGACAACTCTCACTGATCAAGTGCATTCTAGAGCCAATCAAGCCCACACAACCCAACAATCACCCCCACTATCATGTATTTTTTTTGTGCTTCTACTTTTGTGTAATTCTAAGGTTTAGGGGAGACGAAAGATTTGAAGGATGGGTTTTCATCCTTCTTCTGTTGTGCAATTCAAAGGATGGCAGATATGTAGAATGTGAACCATATCACATAGTTTATCACATTCTGCATATATGTTGTCTTTGTTAGTAATTGCTAGCAAGCCATGACATTCAAAATACTCGATATCTTTTTGTACCAAGTTTATGTAAAAGTAACATTATGCAAAGTCCAAAATTTCCAAAAAGGTAGCTTGAAAGTCATTCAAAATATCGAATAAGTCCTACATACATTTGACAACAATAGTTTTCAAATGTTCAAACCTTGTATATTCACCCAATCTGTCGCAACCCTAGCTTTGGGCTCGCGACTAAGGCAAAATGGGTTGTAAGGTTACGGGCCAAGAGGAAGTCCGGGAGTTGAGGCAAGATAAAGCCCGGGAATCAAAGCAAGATGAAGCCCGGGAATCAAAGCAAGAAGAAGCCTGGGAGTCACATCACATACTCTCGGGAGTGTTAGAAAATGTGAGGGAGTATGAGGGAGTGAACCCTCACACTTCCAAGGCAACTCCCACTTTGGGAGATGGAGTCTCGGTGGACTCCCGAAACTTCAGAGAGTGATTATAGGGTTCAAAACCAAATGGCTTGTGGCATTCTTTATATCATTGGAAAGCTCTTAAAACGTAGATTTTTAAAATGCTCTCGCATTGCTCATTTGGACATTTGAAATATAAGTTATGGCCAAAAGAAGGGCTGAGAGTCAAATTGCCATTTTGACTCCCGACCACAAAAAGTCAGGAATCGACCCGATTTACTTAGCTTCAGGGGGCGTGCCACATATTGTTAAAAAGCTCTCAATGAAAGCTACAACTTTGCTTCAGACCGCACCTCAATCAAAGGTCTGCTTGCAAAGTTATGGGGTTCCAAAGTCATAGGAGTCCCCGTTGGCAGGATTTCGGGACTCCCACTCAGGAGTCCCGGGAAAGAAAAGCCATTTGGATGTAGGCTCCATGGCCAGCCACATAGTATACTATAAGGGGGAAGGTGGTGGCTTCCCCCAAATCCGGGCCATGGTGAGTCTTGTGTGTCCATGTTGCCCGTGGCTCGTCCTAGCACTAAGGCTGCTTCAACTATGCACTAACCACTTTGTGTGGGTTGTGTGCAGGCTCGTGTGAGTGAGTGAAGCTTGTCAACTCTTCCTAGTCCCATCCCGGAGCTCCAACACGCCCCTCTACCCCTCAAAGTGTTGTGAGCTAGGGAACATGCCCCGACTCCTCCCTCTTTCGTTATGTTATACTTGGGCTCACAATTAAATCCTTTAAGGAGTTGGGAATGCATCACAATCTTTGCACTTTCTTGTCAAATATTCATCTTATGTACTTTTGTATGTGAGTATAAGATTCATGTATGTTTGAGTGTGTTTGTATTAGGGAAACTATTAAAGGGTTTGATTTTAAGGGTGTTTGTTACTAAATGTACTTCTATTAATGAATATGTATGCAACAACAAATCCTTATGCTTGTGTATGTGCATGTATCATTATTTATGTCTACTTGTGTGTTTGTAAGTCTCTATTTCATTGTATTTAAAACTCTATTTGATTACCATAGTCCATATCTATGTGAGATTGTCCTTGAAGTATCAATCATACTAAGACTATGATTTGCCTTCTTTGTGTACAATTAATCATTCAATCTATTTGTGTCACTATGTGATTAGCCCTCTTTGTGTCATTGGCATTGTTTGTATGATTGGCCTATTTGTGATTATACTTCCTTATGTACAATTCATCATATAATCTGTGCGTGTCTGTTTGTGATTGGACATTGCCTTTAGTTAGTTGCCCTATGTCTACATTTGATTCAATGTCCAATTTTTAGCATGTGAATCATCGAGTCTTGATGTCATTGTGTGTAAAGATTACCTATGTAGTTGTCTACATGTTTTTGTACTTCTCATTGGATCCATCTAAGTATTATTTGTACCCATCTCTATCTATATTCAAAATATAGCATATTTATATCTCATCTAGGAAAAAATTCAGATAAAAACCATCTCTAAAGTTTAATATAACATATTTACTACTTTTTTGCAACAAAAATTCTCGACGAGAAAAAGACCTCAACGTCAAACGTGAAAAGGATTGAGATTTTAAAAAAATTCAAAATGGTTGACGAACCCTCGTAAGTCTTTTCATTTCTTGAACTAGTTCAATTAAAGCACTTGGTGGCCACTAAGTGCTCGTAGTTCATATTTTTGAAAAATGCTTAGTGGTTGTTGAGTGTTTTTCAACTCATATTATAGAGAAACACTTAATAACCACTAAACGTTTCTTAGTTCATTTTCAAAAAATTGCCTTGTGATCGTTAGAGGTTTTTCAGGTCTTGATGCTAAGAAACACTTGGCGCCCACTAGGCATTTTTAGGTCTTGATTTTAAAATGTTTGGCGGTCACCAAGTGTTCCTAGGTTTTGATGCTAAGAAATGTTTAACAACCATTAGGCGATTCTCAGATCATATTGTTAATAGTTTGGTGGCCACTAAATGTTTTTCAATTCATTTAAGAGAGCACCTAATGATCACAGGCATTCCTCAGGTCATGATGTTGAAAAACACCCAATGGTTGCTAAGTGTTCTCAGTTCATTTTCTAAAGAACGCTTGACGATTCTAAGATCATATTACAGAGAAACAATTAGCAATTGCTAGGTGTTTCTATGTTCATTTTGAAAAGAACGTTTGGCAATCACTAAGCATTCATCATGTCATGATGTTAATAAATGCTTAGTAGCTATTAGGCATTTTTTAGAATATTTTCCAGAGATGCTTAGCAACCACTAAGTGATTCTTGAATCATATTGCTAGGAAACGCCAAGTGGCCACTAGGTGTTTTTCAGTTCATTTTTGAAAAAATACCCTATGGCAACTAGGTGTTTCTCAATTGAGATTTTTGAGAAAACCCTAACAACTACTAGGAGTTTCTCAGTTTAGATTTTTGAAAAACACCTAGTGCCCACCAAATGTTTCCAAGTTCAGAATTTTAAAAAAATGTTTGGCAATTGTTAGGTATTCTTCATGTCATGTTATTGAGAACTCATGGCGGCCGCCAGGTGTTTTTCAGTTCATATTGTTGAAAATGCCTAGCAACCACAAGGCATTTTTCAATTGATAATTTAGAAAATGCCTCATGGTCGCTAAGCAATATTTAAGTCATATTTTTGAGATTTTTTTGAAATGCAAGTACACATTTTCATTGTTGAAGAAGGTTATTGCTAAGTATTTGGGGTTCAACAATTTGTATCCTCAGGTACAACTTGGAATTTGGAGCCTTTTGAATAATGTATTAATTTGTGGGGCAAGGCTGACGCCTAGATAAGAGACTTTAATAGAGTTCCATTTCATTAAGAATGATAATGAAAGCTTTGTCAAGAAAATGCCCATCCACACTTTAAAAGTTTGGGCTCATGAGCTTGTGATGGTCGTCTTCACGTTCAAGGACTTGTGTAAGAAGTAAGTAGTTGGCCTCGTTTGCCCAATTAACAGAATAAGCGATGAGCTTGCCCTAACTAGTGTTGAAAAATGATTTAAGCTTAAATACATGAACGAAAAAATCATGTAGGATGTTTTTTGTCATTGGGACAAGTTTTTCGAAGTTCTTCAAATTGAGAAGGAAGAATTGGCACGAGACTCCCAAAGGGCCTTTGAGAGCACAATGATTAACTTTGAGGGCTCAAGTAGGCCGTGCCCAACAAAAAAACCACCTAAGGAGAAAGTTGAGGTGTACAAAAAAGAAATTTTTGACAAAATTGGTAGTAGGAAAGGACGAGAAGGCATTTGATGCAATAGAACGTCGACTTGTGGATGACACACTGGGCAACGAGTTTTTAAATCGTTTCCTTCTTAGAAATGACCCAGTTCTAGGTGTTACTATTGATGTACATTGTTTTAAAAGAGCACCCACAAACATTGTATATTGGCCCTTTTCAGATATACATAATGATAAGATTTTTAAAAAGAAGAAGTAATATAACAAGTTTGACACAAAAGTGCCATATTTGCAATTTTAAAGGACCCCAAAACGTCCAAGTCATATTTTGCCACGGAAGTCAAAGAAGTGGGAAAACATTTAGAACTATTAGTTTTTAATTGTTGGAGGGCAACACATAATTGTTGCAACAAAGGTGCATTTTCTGAGCACCCTTCTTCTTCTTTGACATCCTTACTTGTTTGTAATTTGGGAATCACACTGTTGAAAGGAATTTAGTAATAAAATATCATTGCTTTAATAGGAACTTGTGGAGGACCCCAACACAAAAGACCACGTTTGAAAGATTTACACCAAGTTCCAAATCATTGTCATGTGGGACACAAACTTTGTGAAGATATGTAACCTCTGAAAAATATTGAACAACAAGGATTGTGACCTTGGCATGAAACCTTCTTATAGGGAAAACTTTGCATGTGCTTGTTAGATTTCGGATGTGTATTGAAGGCCACATCTGAATTTGGATGCTTTTTTTTGACACTTTTACAAATATAAGGTATTATTAAAATGATTTTATGTTATGACTTATTTCTCGGCCTTTTCCTTTTATTTTTAATCCTTGTTGTTTTGCACGTTGTGCAAAAAATTGAAGAGACATTAAAGCATGTGTTGAACATGGAATCCACAAAGGAATGCATGAATATCTTGTTGTTAATAGAGGCAGTGTTCCAGCTATGGCAAAGTGTCCTCCTTGAATGGGAGAAGTGTAACATCCTTAATGGATCTGAAGATATACCAACATGTCCTCCAAAATTGATTAGAAAATCTACTTTCAATTGCTTAAGTAACCTGAAGGAAACACAACTTGAGAATTTGGTGAAGGGGTTTTTTGCAAAAACAATAACTCTCAGGGAACATCTAACCAAAGGAGGGAGGCTAGAATTAAAGTCTATGTATGAGTTTACAAGGCTTTTGAAGTGAAAGGCTATGATTGGAAATGAAATAATGATTCATTTTGGTCATCTGAAACCAACAACTAATAATCAAAGGCCTTATTTAGATGATGAATGGCACACATTGAAGGAGAAGCAAAAGTTTGACAAGATGTTATTCTCTATTTTGGACTTGAAGTTTAATGACGAATTTTATTTTTAAATAAAAAGGCTGAACCCCTTAGATGAAGCTCCACCTTTGGGGTTTAAACAATTTTTGGAGAAATGGATCCAAAGTGGGAATGTGGAAGATGTTATAGTAGAGGCCATTCTATTGGATAGTCATTACAAGTATGACAGAGTTGATATTGTGTCAGGCCTATTGGATGTTATTGATAAGGAATCATTGGCATAGTTCTTGTAGGATAATGTGATGAAGACCATTGTCGTTGTCTATACAACACACAATATGATAGATGTTCCCAATATTTGGAAGGACCTTGATTGAGTCTTTTCTTATAGGACTCGTCAATGCCAAGGCCAACTTTACGGTCATTGTTTGCTTATGTGACCACGAGTCATTCAAGAGCCTATTCATTATTGTGAGCAAGTAAATTTTTGTTACCAAGATTCGATTTGAATTTGGGCAATACATGGAATGAAAAGGAGAGGTTCCATTTCAGTCGATGAGTTTACTGAACAATTTTGTGCTTATGTACGCGTATTTGTTCCCTTGTAAAATTGGAACAAATGTGGTCATTGACATTCTCGCAAGTAAGAAATTGTCAACATTAATTAAAAGCCCAATTTTTGTGTTTTTAGAAGATCAATAATTATATAAGCATGAAGTTTCCCCAAAAGCAATATTGCAAATTTTGAAGCTGATCATTTTGAGCGGCATGGTTTGTTTGAGTATCTTTGGTGGAGGGGTTGTGACTCTGTGATTTTATGTTTTTTGAATGGATATCCCTTAATTTAAATGTTTTTCTTCCTGGTTGTGCTTCGTAATTCTTAGGAAAATAAATGTAAGGTGCTTGAAATCATTCTAGAAGATCTCGAAGGAAATTGCATTAAAATGATGGCTTCAGTGTTTCTTCACATGTTGATGAATGTCATGAACTTAACCATTCGAACCAATTTTGATGATCACAGAGGGTGCTCAAACTAATGTTGAGGATGAAGAAGATGTTATCATCATACCTATTGAAGAAGAAGTAGCGAATCAGTCATAGACATTTGACCACCTAAATCCATCGGAGGTGGATAAGAAAAAACTTGGCTATGCTATAAGAGGTAAAAATAAGAGAAAGGCCTCGAGTAGTAATAGCCAGCCAGTGAGTAAAAGCCAGTCGATCAGGAAGAAAGGTTGATCTTGGGGGCAAAATCTAGAAAACAATGATAGTCACATTTCGTTAGCACCAAAGGTGAGTCCATTGGCATGGGAGGCCAGTTTGGTAGCTTACTAGGAGGCACTTGAAGAATCGAGCGGCCATGATCAAGAGGATTCGCCAAAGGAGGACAATGTGGTTGCATTTGTAAACACATTGATGGTCAATATATCCATAGCTTTGTCATTAGGGCTAACCTTGGCTATTATTGATGCAAATGAAAACTAGAAAGTTGGTGAGGAATTGTGAGGTGTTGAACCTCCATCAAATCCTTTGAATTTGTATAATTTTGTAGGGCAAGTAGAAAAGAAGTTGACATATTAAGTTGTGTGATTTCTAATTCATTTTAATGAATGTATAATATCATAATGATGTAAGGGTTTTATGTAAGGGTGAGCTATATTTAGAGGTGTGCAATTTTTTAACAAAATCTTTGTAGTGGAGCAAATTTCCTTTAGTCGTGTTGTCATATATGCTTTAGGACATGATGTTATATTATGTTCTTCCTTGTTTGACTTAACTATTTGACCTTAACCAACAAGTTAGGTCAAGTAATCACTGTAATTCTTCTTTCTGTAACATGGTGTCAAACAACTATTTATAATTGAGTTGAAGCTAAATTTGATAATATGCTTCAAAATATTTAATTTAATGGTGTGGAGAAAATATTGTAAAGTGGGTTTTCGGCCATACAATTCCTTACTTGGAATTGTGTTAAGTATTAAATTTTGCAATGTATACAAGGGAGGATGTCATATGAGTTTGACTTTCTTGGCACTCTTTTATTGACTGGCCCACGAGCTCAACACCCCTTTTTGGTTTCTAATCCAAAAATTTGTTCATGTTAAATCTTGCTTTTTCCAGTTGTGCTTTTTAAATCAATGGGAATGTTGGTTTTGAAATATGCTTCAATTTTTTGAAATTATAGGTTATGTCATTTGTATCTGTGTCACCATGCACTGTGAAGCAAGTGTAATTAATCGAAACTGTTTGTGCAAATGCCTTGCATGAGGTCAATTTGCTTTAATTTAATCCAAATACGAAATTTGTTTTGCAAAAGATTGCAATGACTTTTGATGTTGCAAGTGATAGTCACCAAAAAATGGCAATGACTTTTGGTTTTATAGAGGATGGTGGACAAGAAATTACACCAACTTCTGGTTTTCTTAAAGATATTTAACATGAAAAAACTAGAATGACTTTTGGTTCTTTTGAGCAAATTTGGCTTGTGTTGGAGATGAGTGATTATCATTTGATTTTCAACTTGAATGGTGTTCTTATGGCAATTGGTGAAGGTCAAAGTAAATCCCACTTGGTTGTTTTGAGGCCTGGTTTGAAAGAGTTCCTTTCTATTTGTATAAAGAAATTCATGATGTACATATGGTCATTAGCAATGAAGAGGAACTTTTTGAGGCACTTGGATATAATCATCAAGAGAACTGTCATTTTCCTTCCATTTTTTAGAATATTGGACCAAACTTTCTACTTTTGAAATGATCATTTCTTGTTGGAAAAGCCTAACAAACATGTTTTTCATAAAAACTTAAAGGATTTTTTTCATTTTCTCCCTAGTATGCCCTTTGAAAATACCTTGCTAGTAGATGACACGTCCCACAAGAATATGTTTAATCCTCCTTGTAGTGCCATTTTCTTCAAGACTTTTTATAGGTTTCACATTGATGGTAATTATTTGTTCCACATTGTTCTCCCATACTTGGAATTGTTGCATTCATCTGGAATGTGGGTCTATAAATTTGTAGAATTGAATCCTTTCAATAGCATTATGAACATGCCTCCTAATGACATACTTAGTATGAAAAATTGAATGTTTGTTGTTTTACGAAATGTGATGAAACTTTTTGTAACAAAATTAAATTCAGATTTGTAAAAAAAAAGAGGTGAAATATTTATTTTTAATTTCTAAATCATTATGCATGGATGGTTTAATATTTTGAATTAACATGGGTGCATGTTTTGTTTTCATTAATTTTTTTTTCAAGGTTAATTGGCTTTAATCCAATTTAATATATTTGTCCATACAACTTGGCCATTCTCAAATGCTAACTAGTTTTCATTTGAAAATTGTGGATTTCAAAATCTTGTTTCTAGGTTGCCAAAAATCATTCAATGATTTTGTTTGCATGTGGCATGGTGGCCACTAGGTGCCTCATGCATGCAATTGAATATCTCCCCTATATTGTAATGGGTTTTTTTTGTTTCCTTTTTTTTAGTATTGTTGTGTTGCCTAGTGGTTAATGGATATAATTATGGTTTTTCATATTTTATATTTAACCAAAAAACTAATTATTTTAGCACTTTAATTGATTCTTTTAATTTTGGATAACACATTATCATTCCATGCATGTGTAAATTTTTTTGTTGATAAATTTTGTTGTTGTTTTAGTTACATGTGCCCTTGGTGCCAGTGGCACCAATCAAAGGCAATTCAACACATTTGTGTCTACATTCATCACCTTTTCGACCAAAAGAATTGTTGATTTTTAATGTCAATGGCATGTTGTGTTATTTCCCACCTTTGGCTATTTTGCAAGGAAATGTTAAAGTGTTTGGAAGAAATGTTGATAGGGCCAAAGTGGAAGTTCGAATTGGAGTGGAGATTTTTCTTTCTAAGATATTTGAAAAGTTTAATGTTACAATTTGGTCTTGTATGAAACTTGAGGATGTGCTGGAAGTTCTTCCAATGCTCATGGTTGAAAATTTTGTGGATCAATTCATTTTCATTTGGGAACGTGAACAATGTTCCAAGATGGCTAATCAAATTTCACCTAGGTCCCATTATTATTTGAAGGATTTGAAACACATTTATTATGGTTGTTATGGGCTACCTTAGGGGAAGGAGGATCAAACGTTATTGATTGATGATGAACCTAGCAAAACATTTCAAAATGCCAAATGGGGTGGTCATTTTCTTAGATCATTCAAAAATTAGATGTTGTTAAAGAACAAGGTGTAATGGTTGGACCTCACATCTTGTTTGTGGCCACCCTTGGTTGGATTACCATTGGTTAAAATGGTTCAAGTTCATTATGATTTTATGGTCAAGTATTTTAAGCTTCGATTAAGTTCCTCCTCGAAGAAGTATTATTGGTTATTCTAGTATATGGGTAATGGTAATGGCAATGTTTGTAATAATGTGCCCCTTTTAGGTATTATGTATTCACTATTAGAAATTTTGGGTTTTGCAATTATCGTTTGCAACTAAAATTCAATTGCATGCGACACATTCAATTGCAAATTTATGTAGTTGCCTAAGACAAGTTGCATATGACATGTAGTTGCATGCGACACTATGTATGCAACATGTATATATGGTGTTAGTATACATGTTCATACACACATACTAATCCAATGTAGTTGCACCTTATGTGCAACTTTCCTTGCAACTACATGCAACTAGTCAAAATATGACACATGTTTAAAAAATTAGACAATTAGCTTGTGGACACCTGTCATTATTTAGCTTTTTTTTGTTTTCAAAATTAAAAATTCATTGGATTAATCTCAATCATTAAAGCTTTTGCCATTAGAATGATGACATTTGGCACACCATGGAACGTTCATTGACCATTTGACACGTGTTCAATATTTTAACACTAATTATATGGTGACACGTGGCAATCAAGGCCCACCTATTTTTAAAATTTTAAATATTAATTAATGAAATCTAAATCATCCAATTTATGGCTAATAAGATGTTGACACGTGGTGCCTAGGTAGGTAAGTAGATAATAATTAAACCCTATTGAATAAATAGGTTTATTTAGGTATGTAAGTAGGTTGAAAAATAGTTAAGCTTAGGTTATGTAAGTAGGTTTAGAATAATCCGATTTTATTTTTTAGGTTTGACCATTTTATAAAGGTCAAACTTTTTTCATTCACTCATCCCTAATGGCATTTGGTATTTGGTTTCAACATAATTATTGCTCCTAATTATATACTAAACTAAATAGAATCGGAAGCCAAAGGATATGGGTTAAAACATTCCATTGCAAACCTCATGAACCAACCTAGTTGCACATTAAATGTAACTATTGTATTATAGTATAATAGCCAAGGGAGGGCTCTGTTGCTTTTGGTGTCAAAAAAAAACTTGAAGCCCTCCTCTTGGCGCATCTAACCCATTAAGAATCGTTGAAATGAGAAAGTTATGGCCCCCCAAAGTAAAAGGGGTCAAAAAACTCAAAAAAGAAACTATTGAAGCCGATTCTTAAACACCCATAAAGTTCATTTTATGTTGTTTTTTTTGTTTTTAGAGTTCTAATGTGATTTGTAGGACTTCAGATGGCACTCCTACAACAATTTAAATTGTCTAAAATGAATAAAAAATAAAAAAGTTATGAGCTTTAAAAGTAGGAGGGGTCCTAAGAAAAAAAACAAAACACAAAACATTTTATAATTTGGAAAGCTTATTTTTCTTATTTTTCTTCTTGTTAGTTTTTCAACACTCCCTTTCTTTTGCACTTCAAAGGTGATTATAGGATATTAAGTAATTATGATTACTTAATGAAAATATGATTTTAATATTATTATCTAGTTTAAATTAATAATTGCTTAGGACATTTGTATACTTGTAGGTTAATTAGTGTAGCCTATTTACATTAATATTTTAACATAAATAATAAA
>Ga0116227_10015146_pt1 | contig 11493 bp, 8 predicted proteins | sample S1TSphgellanicum_FD_89693 | JGI IMG/M metagenome (GOLD analysis project Ga0116227, IMG submission 89693) | Host-associated microbial communities from peat moss isolated from Minnesota, USA - S1T2_Fb - Sphagnum magellanicum MG | ecosystem: Host-associated > Plants > Peat moss > Unclassified... | reverse complement strand
AATATTCTTGACCTGATGCGGCTTAAAGTTTCTTTGGTGATACCGAGATAATTTGCAAGAAGATGCTGAGGGAGTCTTAAAACACTTTCTGGCATTGTATCTAAAAGATTAGAATAGCGCTTCTGAGGTGAATCGTACATAAGTGAAGTAAGCCTTTCATGATGTCTGCAGAATTCAGCTTCAGCTATTGCTCTGCCTATCTTCTGATAGGTCATGTCTTTCTCAAATAATTTAAGCACTTTCTCAGTGGGCAGGCAAACAAGACTAGAAAGTTCATTAGCAACAATTTCGAATGATACAGGCTTAGATTTTAAAATTGCATAATAATCAGATACAAACTCGTTTTTTACAGAAAAGTCAAAAGTTCTCTCATTTCCATCAATATCCATCACATACCTAAAACTCCCTTTTGTTACAAAACCAATATGATTGCAAGGATCTCCTGTTTGAAGAAATTTTTCGTTCTTTTTAAAATTTCTGGTTTCAATTAGGCCAAAGATTTCATCTCTATGCTCCGTATCCAGAAAAACGATATCCTCAAGTACATTAAAAAGCTCCATAAGTTGCGTAAATATTTTTTTAATTATTGATTCTAATCAACGTTCTGCGAAATACAAATTATTCAAATTTGCAGCGGCAAAAGTTAGATCGCTTCTTCCATAACAACTTTTTTTGAAGAACTTTCTAAAATGCAAAAATAACAATTTAAGTCACATAAATCTCCGAGCGAAAAGAAAATGCGAATCTCTAATTTAATTCTTTACAAAGCAGTTTTAATTGCTTTATTGATACCGAGCTCTATTCATGCACAGGAATCAACAGAATTTTTTAATCTATCATATTCTAATATTGGAAAATATGGAAATTCAAACACAAACAAGGTTGCGGTAGATATGATGGATATGAATTTGATAACTCCAACAATCAACATTGGCAAGAAAACAAAAATCAATAATATGCTCAACTACAGATTATTGGATTACAGCCCGGATTCAAGAACTGAAAAAAAAATAGAAGATTTAGGCAATTTGAGCGACATCCAGTATGCCCTTTTAGTTAGACACCAAATCAGCGAAAGATGGAATATTATTGCCCTCCCACAAATTATTTTACGTTCCAATTTTAGAAGTAATTTTGGAAGCCGTGATTTCTTCCCTGCTCTGGCAATTTTAGCGATGAACAAGTCACGAAATAATGAGAGGCTTACTTGGGGATATGGGGGTTCTTACAGCAGAGACTTTACAAAGAATACCTTCACACCACTTTTTTCGGTCTCATATTCCTCTCCTAAATTCCGACTTGAGGCACTTCTCCCTGTCAAAGCACAGATTGTGATCTCTCCTAGTAATTTTTGGGAATATGGTATTGATGCTAATTTAGAAACAGCAATTTACAACGTAGGTAGCAAAAATGATCTTGAAACACAATATTTGAAGACGATCAGTTTACCGGTCACTATGACTGCAGCACTTAAGATTCATGGAATGTTTTGGGTTAAAGCAAAAGTTGGAATGATGTTTTTGAGAAATTACGATCTACTCGATCGAAGTTATGATCCAATCTTTGGCAAAGAAAATCAAATTGAATCCTCCCCCTACTTCTCCATAGGATTGAGTTTAAGATTAAAAGAATAATTTTTATTGCAAAGCCTGACTTTTTACGACTACATTTTCATATATTATTCACTAAAAAAAGAAAGATCAGGAAGAGCCAGCTGGTAAAGTCTGGTCATTTTAAAATTGTTCTTTATCATCTGAAATTTCAAATTTTAATTTAAATTTGTAAAGTATTTCACTGTTTGATGAGAATTTGTTTCCTTTTTCTAAGTTTTTTTATTTCTGTTTGTTTTTCATCACAAATACAGGAGGATAAGACGCTTCTTTTACAGAAAGGATATGAAGCTTTGGTAGCAAATCCAAAAAGGTCAGAAGAAACAGCCCTTTATATTTTGCACAATGTGCCTGATCAAAGATCACAACAAGAAGCAAAACTTATTTTAATAAAATCTCTGTATTATCAAAACGATATTTCGAGAATGCTTGAACAGATCAACACAGATTCATCCGATTCTGATCCGGAAAGTCTGATAACTGTAAGCAGTATAATTTATTCTCTTGGCATCAACAAAGGTTATTATTTTGAAAACACTTCAAAAAACAAATTCACACACTCTTTTATAAAACTTTACAGCAGTCTTGATAAAAAAGACAAAAAAAACTCGATGCTGCTCCTAAAGGATTTGATTTCTAAAACCACCATAAAAAACAGATTTGCTCTGAGAGAATTTTGGATCAAGGCATTTGAAGAGATAGATAAAGATCAATTTCGCACATTCAGGCAGGAAGTTAGAAAACTCATGGCGATTTATAAAGATGATGATGAATTTAGGCTGATGAATATACTGTTTTCATTGAAGGAAAGAGCAATTGTTGAAGCCAGGATCAATCTTGAGAAAATAGAATCCGACTCTTTAGAATATTCACCCAATAAATATCTCAAAAGAAGATACTATGAGACACTTTCCCAATTATATTTTGACGAGAATAATAAAGTTGAATATATAAAAACGAAGGAAAAGCGAAATGAGATCAATAAAGAGATTGAAGCTGAAATTACCAAAGGTCGTTCTCTGTGGTTTGCATCTGTACAGAGACAAAACAAAGAACATACTGAAAATGTTATTCAAAAGAGCAAATCTATATTGTGGGGAATTGGGGCATCATTCATCATTTTGGTAATCACTTTAACAATCAGACTTTCACAACTTAAATCCAGACAGAAGCAATTCCGGCTATTTCAAAAGAAGATAGAATCTTTTTCCGTTAAGAAGAATTCTCAAAATATCATTTCGGAAAAAACTGAAAACCTGCTTCTTACCAGGCTTAATAAATTTGAACTCACAAAAGAATATCTGAAGCCGGACATATCACTTCAGTCTTTGGCAAAAAAACTGGATACCAACACGAAATACCTTTCAGAAACTATCAATACCCATAAACAAAAAAATTTCAATCTCTATATTAACGAACTAAGGGTCAATTATGTACTGTTAAAATTGAAAGATGAAAAAATCTATAGGAACTATAAGATCAAATATCTGGCGGACGAATCAGGCTTTTCTTCCCATAGCCTTTTTGCTTCCATTTTTAAATCAGTAACGGGAATGTCACCGATGTTATATATCAAATTTTTAAATGAAAATGAAGATGATAATGAGGATGGATTTTAACACTAACCTGACATGTCTTTTGTGTTTGCTGATGGTCAATTTACTTTCTGCCCAGAATCCTTCTGAAGAATTGAAAAAGGCAGAATCCATTCTTCTTCAAAATCCCGAAGAGGCTCGAAAAGCAGTTCTGGAAATATCTAAAAAAAAGCTAAATGAAGAAGATAAATTAAAGGCTTTATTTCTTCTGACCAACACTTCCAATTTTACTGGAAGATTAACAGATGCCATTCACTTTGGCAACGAAGCATTGATCCTTGCAGAGAAAAAGAATGATGTACTTACTGAGGTCAAGCTCTATGGTTTATTGGGAAACCTCTATCAATCCATCCCTTTAAATGAAAAAACCAAAGAATATCTGAATCTTGCGGAAAATTTGATTAACAGGAAGAAGCTGCCTGATTCTCTTAGCTATATAAAAGGAAATATCTATTATCTGAAGGGCATGAACTATGCCAATACATTGGATTGTGATATGGCCGTCAATTATTTCAATAAGGCTATTAATGTCTATCGGTCCACACAATATCCACTTTCAAAAATAAATTTAAAACTCGCATATCTTAACAAAGGATTTTGCTTTATTGAGACAAAAAGAATTAAGGAAGCTGATGCTAATCTGGCCCTAGCCTTAGTAAAACCAGTAACAAATTCCGAATCGCTGGATTTCTATCCTGTGGATTTTGTCAAGCAACAGAATATATACGTTGAATTTGGACTTGCCAGAATAATGGCTTTGGAAGGAAATATTTCAGGATCCAATAATTCTTTGGAAAACATTCTCCAGCAAGGAAAAAACATCAATATTGAATCAATTAGGCTTGATATCTACAAGATACTATCCGACAATTATCTGGACATTGGAGATCTTGCTAAGAGCAAAGATTTCGAAAACCATTATCTGACGGAACTAACCAAAAACAAAAAAAATCAAGAGGAACTGTTAAATACCCTCATTGAGTCAGAACAAAAAATAGAGAAGGAAAACAATGAAGGTATTGTTAAAAGATACTTCATCTTTGGAATGATTATTACCCTTTTTGGAGTGATTTTTCTAGTCATCTTGATTAAGAAGAACAGAAAAATACAAACTGAATACAAAAATCTAAAAAAACAAATAACGAACTAAAATTCAGTTTATTACAATTAATTTCTACTAACAGAATCATAAATTTTTCTTCAAAAACGATAGATATAATATTGTTTTCCATTTGATACAATCATAATATTGGTCTAAATATTAAAAATTTGTATATCAAGATGAAGAAAATCCTTTACACTTTTTTTGCTGCATTGAGTCTTTCTGCGACTTATTCGAAAGCTCAATCCTGCAATGCAATCAGTGAGTTTCCATTTAGCGAAAGCTTTGAAACCACTAGCCCTACCCGAGCATGCTGGACCCAGAATGTCGTCACGGGAAATCAAATACAGGACCAGTGGCTTTTTATTAAAGGTGCACTAAATGGCAGCATAACCTCCGCACATTCTGGTGAGCTTAATGCAAGAATGAGACAATATGCTTATACACCACAGTCTGTAGTAAAATTGATAACACCTAAGCTGGATGTAACAAATGTTTCTACACCTACCCTTTCTTTTTTCCATGCACAGGAAGCCTGGGGCTTATCTCAGAATGAACTTAAGATTTATTATCGATTATCAGAAACCAGCAGCTGGATCTTACTAAAACATTACTGGTCTAATACTGCAAGCTGGACGAAAGAGATCATTCCTTTACCTGAAAAATCTGCAGAATTACAAATCGCTTTTGAAGGAATAGGAAATTTTGGAAGAACGGTTGTATTGGACGATGTTGTCGTCGCAGAAAACGGTGGCGCAGCGTCAAGCTGTACGCCAAGCACACCAAGTAATCAATTTGAGAATGGAAATGGTGACCTTAACAATTTATATGTAGCTAATGATTTCTCTGTAAGTGCATATGTCGATATGACCGTAAGAAAAGTCAAATTGAATGTCATTGAAAAAGGAGGTGTTGACAATTTTGATATTGATTTTTATAATTCAAATGGTTTTGGATTGCCAAATATCAAAATTGGTTCTTATTCAGGACTTGCAGCTTCTTCAAAAACAGATCTCCACACAACTGATACGGGATACACTTTTCAGGAAAATATCATTGACCTTCCAACACCAATGGTCCTTCACGGTGCTGCTTCTGGTCAGAAGATATGGATTGCAATCAAAGCCAAAGGAACCAATCCTGACAACAATCTATTTTGGGAGGCAACATCTATCATTAATTCTGCAAATGCGGCAATGGGTTCTGTTGACGGGACGGTATGGACCTATCACAGTGGTAACTTCGATGGTGTATTTTCCCTTATTGGAGACTGTGCGCCAACAGATCCTACATCAGCCTATTGTACACCAAGTGCCTGGTACGTGGTTCCCATCACAAACGTTAAGCTGGCAGATATGAATCATGCTTCCCAAAGCACAAGCACACAAACTTATGAAGATTATTCTTCTTTTAAGTCAAACGTTACCAGAGGAGAATCTTATGACCTAGAAATTAAATCTGCCACATTTTCTGAATACAAACAGAATTTCACAGTATTCATAGACTGGAACAAGAACGGAAAACTTAACGATGATGGGGAAATCTATAATGCTGGATCGCTTTCTAACTCAACAGGTGATGACGGACAAAGTATTAGATATTCCTTGCCGATCCCTCTTAACGCTGGACTAGGAGATGTTCGTATGAGAATTGTTTCAGAATATCAGGATTATGTGACCAATCCTTGTAATGTATTTGTTCAGGGACAAGTTGAGGATTATACTTTAGTGATTGCTAAAGAACAACTTTCAACCTCAGAAACCAATAAAAAATCTTTTACAATATTCCCCAATCCGACTGATAGTAAACTGTTTATAAATGCTCAAAAAATGATCAGATCTACTGAACTTTATAGTATCAGCGGTCAAAAATTAATTAGTGGCTCATCCAAAGATCTTGATCTTTCCGGTTTTCCTAAAGGGATCTATATCCTGAAAATCACTTTTGAAGACGGAACTTTCTCTTCCGAAAAAGTCATCAGAAAATAATCCATAATTATTTATCCTGCGCACCCCATCCTAATTTGGGGAGCGCTTTTTCTAACAAAAAAAATTATCCGCAATGAAAAAATATTATTTCTTATCATTTTTAATGATGTGCATCACTCCGATGTTTTCTCAAACAATACCTTATACTCAGGATTTTAACACATTCCCACCTGCTAACTGGACGTTTGGCTATACACTTAAAGCTGAAATTGGTACAGGGCCTACCACTACCAATTATAATTATTGGCAACAAAAGCCATTTCTTGCCAATACCTCGCAAAACAATATGTCCATGAGGATCAGCTATTACACTTCTAATATCTCTTATTGGGCCGTAACAAACGCTTTTGATCTGTCTGGAGGGGATTATGAAATTTCTTTCGACTGTGCGAGTGCAGATGGTCCTTATTCTTCCAACCAATCCGGACCAGCTCCGCAGGTAGAGGCAGGAGACAAATTTAAGGTCTTGATATCGACGAATGGTGGCACCGTTTGGGAAGAACTTAAGAATTGGGATAATCCGAATATAAACATTCCAAATCAGAAAACCACTTTTACGATTGACGTTTCCGCATACCACGGTAATAATGTCAAGTTTGCTTTTTATGGGTCAGATGGAACTGTTTTTAATGCACAAGCCAATTACTGTCTTTTTGTAGACAACTTTAATATTAAGACTAAAGCTTCCATGGGAACCAATGACATTAATAGATCAGCTCTTAAAATATATCCTAACCCTACTTCAGGAAAAGTATTTTTTAATAGCAGCAAGACGATAAGTTCTATAGAAAGCTATAATGCCAATGGGCAAATTGTAAGCAAAGGAAAAACCTTAGACCTCACTCAAAATGTTCCGGGAGTTTATATGGTCAAAATTATTTATACGGACGGCAGCTCTACTAACGAAAAAATTATAAAAAAATAAACGAATTTAAATTCTAAAAATAAAATGATCCTATTCTTAGTCAGAATAGGATCATTTTATTTTAGCTATTATAAGTATCTTTTTAAAAATTAATCTATCTCTGATCGAAACTATTATGTAATATTATAAGCAAAGCATTGGTGACCATCCATTGAAATATCATATTCGTACGTTAATTTAAAAAAACAAGGAAGCTATCGTGATGCTTATGTATTTTAATTTTTAATATATTAAATATTTAAGAAAAACACTATTGTTTTGAAAAACAAAGATACACAGCATTCAATATTTATTTCAAAAAAAACATTGCTAAAATAAAACCCTTCAATGCTTTTAAAAAACTAATAATCAACATTTTAAAAACAAATTAAAAGTATCAGAATTATGGAAGATTTTATCATTATGATATGATAACATTTTCATTTCCTTCTTTAAACAAATAAATTTATCTCATTAATTGATAAATATATATTATAAAATGAGAAAAACTACCTTTTTAGCTCTGCTGCTTTCGCAGGCTTTATCTGCACAAACTGTCACTTTATTCAAGGATATTAATTCTGGTACAAACGGGAGTTCTCCTTCCAATTTCGCAATTTTTGACAGTAAATTATTTTTTACCGCCAATGATGGTGTAGTTGGCTCAGAATTATGGACAACAGATGGAACATCCGCAGGAACAGCTTTAATACAGGATTTTTACAATGTGGCAAATAATTCCGGATTTCCTCAAAACACAACTGCTTTCGGCGGGAAACTTTACTTTAACATAACATCACTAGTAGAAGGACAAGCAAATCCAAAGAGCGGACTATTTGGAACATACGATCAAAATAACGGTATGAAATTGATCAATAGCAACCAGTATTCACCTTCTCTTTTAACAAAAACAAGCGACAGGCTATATTTTAAAAGAGGGTTTAATGGTACTACAACCGAAAACAAATTATACTATATAGAAAACAGTACCGATCCGGTTGCAGTTACGGAATCCAAGGTGATTGGATCAAACTCTATTGCTGTAAAGGACAATAATCTTTATTTAGGAGCTGCAGATCCTTTGACTCCAAATATAACTGATCTTTATAAATTTGATGGCAGTACATTTACATTAGTTAAAAAAATAAACACCCTGACCAACGGGAATCCTAATGTCAACAATTTGTTTTACAGTCCATCCCTTAACAAAGTTTTCTTTTCTGCAAGCAACGGAAATACCAACAACGGTTCTGAGCTTTGGATGACTGATGGGACAGAAGAAGGAACTATAATGGTAAAAGACATTAATACCAGTTTTTCAGGTGCAAGCTCAAACCCTTCAACATTTATGGATTATGGTGGCAAAGTGTATTTCTTTGCAAACAACGGTACTATTGGAAACGAATTATGGGTTACTGACGGAACCGGATCTGGCACAACTTTATTCAAGGACATCAATTCTAACGGAAGCGGAAGTTCCAGTGGCTTTCAGCAGCAGGTATTCAAAAACAAGATGTATTTCTTCGCATCTGATGGTACCGCATCAATAACCAAGCTCTTTGAAAGTGACGGAACTGCAGATGGAACCAAAGCTATTGCTTCTTTTTCAACAGCATCAACACTCGTAGGTTATAATGATGCTTTATATATTGGTGCAAGAGTAGGATCTACTGATATGATCGGTAATGAGCTTTATAAACTGGATTTAGGTGATACCACTCTTGTTGCCGATAACAGCAGTAAACCTACAGTATTTGTTTATCCTAACCCGACAACAGGGTCCATTTTCGTAAAAAATGTTGATAAGGGAACATTTTCACTATATGATATGTCTGGAAGATTAATTAAAATTGGAAATATCAGCAAAGGTTCTGAAGTTCAGTTGCAGCAGAAACCCGGCGTATATCAGATGCTAATAAACACAGGAGATAATATTAAAAAGCTACTGAAAATTATTATAAAATAAACAACAGATTCTTGTAGATGGAAAGATCCGGATTATTCCGGATCTTTCCATTTATTAAATAACATGATAGCAAATAGAATATAAAAGAGACAACGAAAACCTTCCGGATTAAAATCCATACTCATGATCATATGTGATGATTAATGTTATTAATGTTCCTAAGCATCTTTTTTTATTAGACTCACAATCCCTGAAATTTTCTATTTCCGGATTAGCACCAGAGCGGCCTGCCTCTATTGCCCTATTGCGCTTACAAATAGTAATGGCTTTAGAGGTTGTTTCATGCAGATTGCTTGGTAGAAGTATACTGTAAAACGAAAGACATACAATTTTCCAGTGAATCATAATTAAAACCAAGGTCAGAAGGAATTTCTAATATTTTTTCAGTATTAAACTTTATAAAGTCTGACCGGTCCATCAATTATCTTTAGATCTAAATATTTCTTACCTTTCAATTTTTAATTCCCTGCTATAAAATTTCATGCACTCTGGAAAAACAAATATTTGAATTTGTTGCACTTCAAAATGCTTTATTTCCCAATTTTCAAAAATGCTTTAAATAATTAAACGATTACAAATAAATTTGATTGAATGATGTCAATCAAATTATTTTCAATACTTTTGTCATAATAAAATAGATATGAACAGAAAAGGTTGTCTTCCTCCACCAAGATTTTAATATTTCTTAAAATTTCAAGTAAGTCCAGCTCGGATAAATGATCCGAAATTCGTTGTACTTATAATTTAAATTTAATATTAATATAAAATTCTTGTCCTATAATTCAGGACTGGTAGATAACTTCTATGAAAAAATCATATTTGCTATTACATTTCGCTGTAATACTTGCCGGGTTTACCGGTGTTTTCGGAAAACTCATTTCACTTAATGAGGGATTATTGACGTGGTACAGAGTACTATTTTCTTCTATTATTTTATTTGCAATTATAAAACTCTTCAGAGTAACTGATCAAACGACCTCCAAAGAAAAATTTGACATTTCTAAGATAGGTTTGCTTATCACTATCCATTGGGTTTTCTTTTATGCCAGCATTAAGTATTCCAATATTTCTATCGGGGTTGTATGTTATTGCCTAACAAGTTTTTTCACTGCAGTTTTTAAACCTCTCATTGACAAAACAAAATTTGAATTAACTGAATTGTTATTAAGTGTTCTGACGTTGATAGGTATCAGCCTGATTTTCCATTTTGACACATCATATCAGCTAGCGATTGCTCTAGGCGTCATTTCGTCGGCTTTTGCAGCTCTTTATACAATTTACAATGAAAGGTTAGTAAGAAATTATGATAGTAAAATAATCAATTATTATCAAATGATTGGAGGAACCATTGGATTGGGACTTTTGCTTCCAGTGTATTTGCATTTTTTTCCCTCCGAGAGCTTTATTCCTGATTTGAAAGATTCCTTTTATCTCATTTTGTTATCATTATTCTGTACTGTAGGACTGTATGTTTCCTTTGCTGAAGTATTAAAAAAAATTCCTGCTTTTACGGTAAATCTTAGTTTTAATCTTGAACCGATCTATGCTATTGTATTGGCATTTATATTTTTTAATGAAAGTAAGCAAGTAAACATTTGGTTTTATGTGGGATTGTCTTTTGTAATAATTTCAGTTATCCTGCAATCAATTATTTCACTAAGAAGAAAAGGTTAACTTATTAATAACTTAAATTATCCTGCTCTATGGGGCAGGATATTATTTATTTCATCTTCACAATGCTTCCATTATTTGATATAAGCTTGTGATCAGAAAACGTACGTTCTTTAATGTAATGCCTATCTCGAATGTATGCACATCAAATATTATCGGAAAAATTTGGGACTTTACTTAGAAGATTGAAAATAAATATAAATATAAAATTATTGTAAAATATTTTCCACAAATATCAACACAGAGTTTTTGGCAAGGTCATTAGTTTCATTTTTAATATTGATAAGCAAGTTAATAAGATATGATCGATTTTTATAACTAATTGAAGGTCCATCATAGACCATACTCAAATTTTACGGATGATGTATCTTCAGAATTGCCACCAACCATTACAATGAAAGTTCCAGATTCGACTATAAATTGGTGCTGACGATCATAAAATCCAAGTTCTGCATCAGTTAGTTTAAAAGTGACTGTTTTGGTCTCACCCGCTTTCAGTTCTACCAGTTCAAATCCTTTAAGTTCTTTTACCGGTCTTACCACAGAGGCAAATTCATCATGTAGATACAATTGTACAACTTCCTTACCTGTCACTTTGCCTGTATTTTTCAAATCTACACTTACCAATATCTTTTCACCTTTTACAAAAGATTGTTT
>Ga0116227_10015145_pt1 | contig 11494 bp, 10 predicted proteins | sample S1TSphgellanicum_FD_89693 | JGI IMG/M metagenome (GOLD analysis project Ga0116227, IMG submission 89693) | Host-associated microbial communities from peat moss isolated from Minnesota, USA - S1T2_Fb - Sphagnum magellanicum MG | ecosystem: Host-associated > Plants > Peat moss > Unclassified... | reverse complement strand
TGTTTCAAAAAAAAAACCCCCCCCCCCGCCCCCAAAAAACCCCCACGGTTCTTTGATTATATATATATATATATGAGAACCATGGTTATATACCAAACCAGTTTTTTTTTAAATATTGGAGAATGGCAAGTAAGTGGGTATACACTTCAGTTGATTAACAGGGCGAGTATGTGGGTATATATCCTTGAGTGTTGATAACCGGAAGGTATCTGTCTTTGATTCGAAGAACCGCCCAACCCGGAGGGAAAACATACCCAACCATCATCCGACACCTGGTAACCTGCGGTTCTAAAAACTGAGAGCCGCTTCCCAACTATATGACTCTGCCAACAAGTGGGAGGAGTTGGAGGAGAGAACATATTAATCACGGGCCAGCTGGTAACCGAAGGTTCTCAATATTTGGGAGGCTAGTTGTGACATTCAGTTGTGCCAACCAGCAAGGCCCAGTTTTTGCTATTTTAACAACTGTTTGGTAGGGTCTTTATTTTTTGGAAATTTTTTGAGGACCACACAGGTTATCAATATATTTTTAAAAAATTCAAGTGCTGAATAAGTTATCAAAAAAAAAAATTTGGAATTTTTTGAGGACCACATTGGTTATCAATATCAAAAAAATTCAAGTGTTTGAATAAATTATCAAAAAAAAAATGGTAACAACAATCAATTATGCATAAGGGTAGGTTATCAAATAATTGATTGATAACCATTGGTTAACATGTCAGTTAAGCACCGGTCATAAATTTTTTTTAAAAATGTTTATTAGTATTTAAAGATTGATAACCTACATGGATGATAATTGGGTCATCCAAGTAGGTTATCAGATTTTGAAAATTCAATACTAGGCGGTTATAAGAAAATCAAGGACCAACCGATAGGTTATTATTAACCAACTTGATAACCGGGTCAAAACTCAGCGACCAGCCAACACTGGTGGCAACGGGTGGGAGGACATACCCCCAACATGGGCACATGGTAACCGAAGGTTCCCACAAATCGAAGAACCGATTCTGGCATATGGCTTTGTCAAAAAGTGAGGAGGAAAACAAGCCCAGCATGGGGACCTGGTAACCGGAGGTTCTCAAAAATTGGGAGACCCAGTTCTGACATATATATGGCTGTGTCAACAAGTGAGATGGGGAGGAAAACATGCCCAACATGGGGACCTCATAACTGTTGGTTCTTGAAAATAGTGTGATGAAAAGTGAAGGGGGGATGAAACCCTAAGTTGATGATACAACACCATCAACTACCAAAAGTAGTATGCAACAAAGTTTCGAAGGTTGATGGCCATGGGAAAAGGTGTTGCATATGGTTGTTGTTTGTTTGTTGTAGATTATGTGTGTTGGCTTGGTGTTTGTGATTTCTTGTTATGATAGTGCTTGGCGGGTGGTGCTTGTTTGGTTGTTCATTGCTAAAGGAAACAAATCGTTTCAAAGTTGGATTTAGTGGACATGAATTATGGGGCATTGAAGGAAGGCCTATAAGAGGAGGTCACTAATGTTGTGCAAGAAAGGAAGTACATTGCATTTGTTTTCCTTGATCATTGATTGGTTGATCAGAAGATTTTAGAAACTACTAGCATTGTAATGTTTTGTTGTAGAGGAATGCCCCATTCTTAAGAACTTGACTTCTTTGGAGGCATATATTTTTTGTTACACATGAGTTTCAATAGAAGGAATACAAATTTTGAAGTAGATTATATAGGTCACTATGAGGGATATGATGAAAGGCTCTTGGGGTATCAGGAGCGATCCTATTGGCAAGTGATTTGTAATGTGGTTGGGTGTCTCCTTAATGGTTATTTGGTTTTGTTGCTAGGGAAAAAATACCCACATGATTGGGAGTTTTGAAGTGAAGCTATGTTTTGAAGGAAGTTTTGTTGTTCATGGGGAAGATTCGTTGATAAACATTTTAACATTGTGCATCACATTTGTCAACTTCTTGATTCAACTCATGTAATGACTTGTTTTCAATTTATTTTTGTTGGGTGATGTATATCACTTGTGGTTGAGGGAATCACCCTATGTGAAATGTTTGAAATTGTATAATATCCCTTAGTGTGTTACTTTTCGTGCTATTGTATGAAGGATATTGTTAACGTCGTCTTGCAGGATACAAGTTTATCAAAGTTGGGGATGAGATTCAATCACAAATGAGACTGTCATAAAAAGGATTAATTGAATTCATGAGTGTGAAATTAAAGTAGTTTGATCCCTAAAGACCTATAGATTAAATATAGTTAGATAACAATAAGTGATTAGCTAGGGATCCTTTTGATGTAAATAATTCATTGATTTGTAACTTGCAAGGGTATGCTCATCAATTTATGCATTTGAAGATGTATGAATTTTGCTTCTTTTTGGTATCAAAGTTTGTTTAAGTCTTTTTGGTTAGATCATGCATCAACACGTTTATGATGAGGAATGTGTGTAGCAAGTATGAGTGATGGAATTTTTGTGGTTGAATTTGATTACTGAAGTTTCGAAAGGTATCCACCTCTAGGTACTTGATATTATGTATTGCTAGTTTTGCCACTATTCAAATTGTAAGGTCTATACAAGTTCCAATATGGTTAATGACCTTTACATATGATTGGAGTTGCCTCCTCTTTGATGCACAAAATGTTAAGTTTTTTTACACCTTTGGATGACCTTATTTTACTAATTAAGAAACAACATATATTGTGTGAGATACCTAATGTAGGGATATATCGTTGCTTGTTAACCTTATGTTGTTGGGAGGATTTGCAAAATTCATCAAGCTAGAACATAGGGACATATTGCAAGAGGCCAATCAGATTATTAAAGTGGAGTTTTTTAGATGTGAAGCCTATGTATTAAGTTGGAAGCTTTGCACATGAATGGAAAAGGGGTATTGGTTTAGGTTTACGCAGGAAGTGATGACAATTGTTACAATAACAAAATTAACAACAATAATATGATGGCATGGCAATAAGGGTAGAAGAAAAAGATACCAATAAGAGTTCTAAGGTTACATAATAGTAAGATGTGTGAACTTGTTATGCACCAATTTTGGGGTGGAAAGTAGTTGTTAGTGCAAAGGAAAAGCTACAATACCAAATAAATCCCTTGACCAATCTCCTTGTGGATTTTTACATTAAAATCTAAAAAACAAGAAGGCTCTTCCATATCTAAGTGATATATAGGTTTTAACTCTAATAGTAAATTAAAATAGATATGTTTAAAAAATTATTCTTGGGAGTGGAATGTTGGTTCAAGATTAAAGATAGATTGGTGAGAATGGATCATGTTAAGGTAACATCAAGATTGTTGAATTGGATGTTGAAAATTAATCCAACAAGAATGCACATGTGAGTTGTTGAAAATGAAGATCGTGTAGATTTCTATGTGTATCCTTAATTGAAATATTGTTGTTATTGATAAAACAAGATTCCTTATCAATTCTGAGTGTTCATGATGACCAACCCTAAGGGCATGGATGAATTATTATGAGGGAGATAATTTGAAGATGTCTTAGATTGGATTGAATAATTGGAAATTGTCATGATGTATAGTGTCGTGACGTATGGTGTCGTAAGGGTGTAAATTCGTAGTAAACTCTACTAAACAAAAAGACTAAAGCTAGTCAAAGGTATAAATTAATCAACCAAAAAGAGATGCACGCACATATATATATACAATGCACAAGAGGAGGCTGAGATGAAATTTTCATGTATATTGAATGAAAGAAAGAAGAAGATGTAATGTATGTAGACGGTGGTCGTGCAATGGTCGCCATGAACATCTAGAATTCCTATCTAATTATGGAGGAAACTCTTATGACAAAGGAATTCTAAAAAAACTAAAAAGAGAAAGGAAGGGTTTGGCCTTTTATACGGTCGCCAACAAACTGAAACCCTAAGTACCTAATAACGTATAGTCACCTAATACCGTATATTAACCTTAAAAGCGCACATGAACATGCCCGTAATTGGCCATCATGTATGAGGCCATGTATGACAGCTGTTGTGACATGTAGTGTTGTGCATATGGTGTCGTAAAGGTGTAAATCCGTAGTAAACTCTACTAAACCCTAAACCCAAAAAGACTAAAACTAGTTAAAGGTATAAACTAATCAACCAAAAAGATATGCACGCACATATATATATATACAATGCACAAGAGGAGGTTGAGATGAAATTTTCATGTATCCCCCCCCCAATACCTGAGCCGGGAAAAGTGTGGCATGGTCTAAGTAGGAATCAAGGTGTTGTAGGAAAACATGATGAACAATACCAATTGTTAGCGAGAACTTGAATGAACTCCAGCTTGAGGCAGAAGAGATGGTATCCACCATTATAATTATCGCAAAGTAGCATATGATCAGCATCGTTTGTCCTCTAACATACTTGACATGGATAATCAAGTGAAGGAATCCAAGTTGACGTGATGATGGTAGGATCTAAGTTCGGCAGGTGGCAGGGTGCACAATTTTTGGAATGATCTCAAATTGTGCATCCATCAATTCCTTGCAACTCCAACACACCTAAAGGCTTGATCGCCTTAATCCTCAAAATAGTGCGACCAAAAAAAATGTCTAGAATATCATTGGGTTGCCGCTGGAGATACACAAAATCACCCAACATCAAATTATGTCACCTTAGGTTTGTAACTACCACCTCGTGTGTGTGCATACTGTAAGGTGTCTCGATGTTGTGCAATGGACAGGTTCTCCATGGCCATGGGCATAACCCTCCTGAATATAGCAACTCTTTCTGCAATGACCCTAGCCCAAGTGGCTAGAGAATCCAAGTCCACAACCTGGTCCATTTGAGCAACAATGGAAGAGGGTGGAATGGGATGTCTCCCAAAAAGTAAAAAGTAAGGAGAAAAATGAGACAAAGAGACGTGTTTGGACATCTTGTAACCCATGGCGATGTAAAGGAGGGCTAGGTCCCAATCCTCTTTGTTCTTAGTGAGGCAAATCTTCCGAAATCCTTTCTTGCACGTTTGAACCATCTTCTTTGCAAGGCCATCAGCTTGGGGATGATCTCTTAAAGTCCGACGATGGTCAATGAGAACATGGTCAAGTAGGTCTTGGAATTTTACCCTAAATTCATATCCTTGATCAGTAAAACATTCAGCGCAAGCCCCAAACCTACTTAGAACCTGTTGTGAGAAAGCCTGGTTGGTGTTGTGTGATGATTTGTCTAGTAACGCAACAAACTCAACCCACTTTGAAAAATGTTCAATCACAATCATGATGTAAACATTACCCTTGGAGGTTTGTGGTAACTCTCCAACTAAATCACATGACCAACGATAAAACATGCCCTAAATAGGGAGTGGAGAAAGCGTGAACTGTCAAGAGGAGAAAGAAGTTTTCACTCTATCACATTGTTCACACCTAGCAATGACGTTTCGGACTTAGGCATACATACTTTTCCAATGGTAATGAAGAGTGAGAAGGCTATAAGTACGTTTAACTCCAAAGTGTTCAAGCTCCGAGTGTACCTTTTGAATAAGACTAGGTCGTTCATGTGGTTGTGGAACCACTTTGTTGCCTTGTGGTAAACATCGGACAAAGTGATTGTCCCTCCATGGGTAGCATTTGGACCGCTGTTGTATGCGATCTTGCTAACTTGATGTAACTTGGGGAGGGTATTCCCCATGTTAAAGAAACTTCAAAGTGTCCAAGTCCTCCCATATATGGATATATGGGATCTTCAACCAGGTTACATTGTAGTAGTGCAAGATAACTAGATGCATCAGATACATGTACTGTTGGAATCTGGTCAAAATATTGCCTAGCTTCTGCAAAATCTTCAAAGGTAGTGAGGGGTTTCTGCGACATGGTATTCGCATTCTGATGTGTAATAGCAAGTCGGAATAATCTTGAATTCATACTCTTGAAGTATAAATGCCCAACGAACTAACTTACTAGTAAGTTTATCGTTGGTCATCAACCATTTTATAGGCTGGTGGTCAGTATACAAAGTGAAATTGGTGCCATAAAGCTAGGGCCTGAAATGTATGACGACCCATACAACAGCAAGGCACTCCCCCTCATATGAAGAGTAGTTGCTCTCAGCCATATTGTTGTTTCGAGATGCATAAGTGATAGCATATTCCTTGCCTTCCTCATCAAGTTGGCCAATAATAGCTCTAATACCAAGAGCACTCCAGTCAATGTGTAGAATGAAAACCTTGTTGAAATCAGGTCTTCTCAGAATGGGGAGTTCTGAAAGCTTTTCCTTGAGTGTGTTGAAAGCTTCTTGAGCCTCATCACTCCATGTCCAAGCAACATCCTTCTTTAACAATGCATAGAAAGCTTGAGCAATAGTACTAAAGTCTTGGACATAAATTCTATAGTTATTACATAGTCCGATGAAACTCCTCAACGTGTGAACATTAGTAGGATTGGGCATCTCCATAATGACTACTATTTTGGCCCAATGAGGCATAATACCATTTGGCAAAATTCTGTGTCCAAGGTAGACTACTGAGGTGATAGCAAACTCACGCTTTTTAGGATGGATCTTCATATTGACTTTGTGGAGCCCCTTGAATAACTCCTCAAGATGAGCCAAGTGCTGCAGGAGTCCCTTGCTATGCACTAGGACGTCATCTATGTAGCACTTCAGGAAATCTGCCCCTTTGAGAACTTGGTCCATGAGTCGCTGAAAAAAGACAGGTGCATTTTTCAATCCAAAAGGCATCACAAGCCATTCCCACAACTTGTTACTTCCATGGAATGTTGTTTTCTTGCGATCCTTCGTAGGGAGCACAATCTGGTTGAAGCCTTACTTCAGATCCAAAATTGTGAAGATGTTTGAATCTCTAATGCTATCAAATAGTTCTTCAGGGATGGGCATGGGGTACCTGTCCTAAGGTGTAACTAGGTTCAAAGGCCTATAATCCCCGCACATCCTTTTCTTAGTCCATAATCCAATTGAATCCTTCTTTGTTGGCATTCCTGTAGCAGCTGCGAAATCAGAACTTGATGGTTAAATGAAACCAGCCTCATGGAGCTTTTTGCATCTTTCATTTACTAGTTCCCACTCATGCTTGCTCAACTTATGCCTCCTCCGATAAATAGGTGTCTCATTTGTAAGGTCCATAGATAATTGCATGGTCTTACACCTAATTAAGTCTTTCATTGAGAATGCGAACACATTTTCGTACTTAATTAGCAAGTTTGTGACTTGGTCTTTTTTTTTTTTGGTGAGTTGGTTCCCCATAATGAAAGGGTAGTTGGAAACACATGGAATGGAATTGGAAAGTGTGTTTGAAGAACTTGGTGTATTAGGTTCTCCACTATCCAACTGCACAGATTCGTAAAAGGTTGTAATTGTTTCTCCAAAAGTTGATGTACCTCCAAGTGTATTAGAAACAACTTGAGTCAAAATACATGGTACATCCTCCCCCCCAACATTAAGAGTGAAATGTAGAATATTGAAAATAGGTAAGTGTACTTGGTCGGGGTGCCATGTGATCGCATCGCCAAAACTGTAAGCTGATTGAATAAGTGTTGGTGTTGTGTACATTTGAAAAAGTACACAGGTTACCAACAACCATGTAAGGGAATTCAGGTCCATGCCTTTCCCCAGTAGAGCATTACGCTCAATTTTAGACACTTGGTGTGACTAATAGTGCTAACTTGGAACCCCATAGCCCTTTCTTTTTCCTCTGGGCTTGGTTCATCCCAAGTGGCTGAAGCATGATGATACACCAGGCCTGGTCCATCTCCTTGAAAGGCATGTGTTCCTGGGAAGGAGACAAAGGTGGGCCAAACACCTCTTGGTTTTCCTATTGTGTTTGCAGGAAACCAAGGAGGTTTCTTTTGCCTTATAACTGGTTGGCAAGAGCTTGATCATTCAATATGTGAGATTCCTGCACGTTGGGGTCTCTGATGGTGTATCTCATAATTAATTATAGAACTAAGAGTGGTGCAATGTTGGTCCACTAATTGCGTAGTCGGCGCGCATAGGAACTACATTGTGCCACATCGAGTAGGAGCGATTTTCCAAGGTAATGCTTGACCAACTTGTAGTGCTTCTAGAGTTTCTCCCTTTGGTCAAGTTAAGAATGGATGTTTTCAATTACATAACCAAGTGTAGGAGAAATAGATTGAGCCCAAGTGATCAATCATACCATGTTCGTGAAAAGACCGAATCTTGTGTCACTCAAGCCTTTTCCAAATCCAATCACTGAAAATCCTTGACACTCCGAACTTGAAATGATGAGCTCCATGTAGCCAAATAATTCCATATGTTTCTTCTGAATTAGTTGTATGTCAGAGGGCAAAAACATGAAATTAGCCTTCCATGCGGTGGTTGCAAATTGTTGTGGAAACCTGGTTGTGAATTCCCTCATTCTCAATGCTGCCACTTGCCTTATAATAGGATCAATGTTTACGTAGAAATACCTCCGAACCACCATCCCTGACTATAGTAGGGCTTCGAGACCTGTACCAATACCACCAAAAAACTCTAGTAATGTAATACTTTCCTTAGGTGGTGTCTAGGTGATTAGTTGATGAAGTAGTGGTTTAATTGGTTCACCATGGCTTTCCATGCTCTCAAAATTAGACAAAGCTTTGACCAAAGGCTTGTGGGCTACTTTGAACCTTTGTAAAACCTTTGGTCCATGTTGAATGTTAGTAGGAACCACCCTCAAGCTTTTAGTAGTTTGAACGTAAGCTATCTCCTCCTCATCTCCTTCTATCCACTCGTGGCTAGCTTGTTGGATGTAGGAAATGGTGTGTGCTTCCTTGAACATACAATGGTGAGCCATAGGATTATGGTTCCCGTGTAAATCAAGGGGTATGTATCCCAGGTGGTGGCCATCAGTTTCCCAATCCATTCGGTAGTACGCATGCTCGAACCAGTTGTCAATTTTGAAACTTGGTGGAAACAGGGCCTCTTGCCCAATGAACACATCATAACTGGTGGCATCGGTGACTAAACATTTGACCTATAAGCAAAGCTCCTAATTTGTAACTTCATTGAAATTAAGTGCAATCAATCAAATCCGAGCTTTCCCTAAGTACTTCCTCTACGTTCCCACTTGCGGTGCGAATCTGCCACATAGATTTCCATAGTTTGGAGTCAAACATGCCCATCTTCTTAGTGAATTGAACTTCAAGAATCATTGGTTGGGCACCTGTATCAAAAAGTACAACTCTGGGTATATGTCCTTCCACTTGGATTATTGACCCAGTATTGTCGACAATGGCAACTCCCATGGTGATGGAAGTTCTCTCATTAGGCACCACCTTCGGAAATGAGTGAGAGACTTTGTGGAGAGAATGGCTATCCACAACACCTTTGCTGAATAACAAATCCACAAGCGAGGTCTTCTTAACTCCCTTCTAACATGTGAATGTAGAATTAGAGGTAGGAAAACCTATTAATTTAACCATGCTAGAACTAGTAACCAGATTACGAACGCCATCTACAACATGTGAGTTAATCGAATGTTTCTCCAAGGTGTTGGATGGGACTTCTGTAGCATGTGGATTAGGGATTGGTAGAATACTTGATGTAGTGTTCAGGGTATCCTCTAATACTGTAATTATGTCCCTGGTGTTTAGCATCAAATCTTGAAAACTAAACAATGGTGTACTCATAAGTTTTTATGCCACTTCATGCATTTGAAGTTGGCATTCCATAAGTTGATCAGTGGAAAATTGTGTGTTTTCCTGATGTACATGTACTCTTGGGACACAGAAATTTGATGCCCTAACAGCTTGTGGTGTAATAGTCTCCTCCCCCTTCGCCAACAAGGTGCGTTTTTCTTCCGTGTTGAGAGGACGAAAAGATTATGGCATGACTGCTTGAGCTCCTCTAGCCTTGGTAATAGGACTTGAACCAGATGCGAGTCCATTAGTCTGAATTACCTCCCTAGCGGCAGAAACTCTAGGTGCCACATTAGCCTCTTCTGTCGCGACATAGGAAGGGCAGAAATAAGTAGCAAATTCTGGTGTGAGACTAAAAATGTGTGCAGTGGAAAGAACATACTCCCCAACCATGGCATCGTGTGGGAGGCCATAGAACGAACTAGGAGGTCCTTCCCGTGATCCTGAACCTTGTATAGGTTAGGCATGATTAGCAAGTTGGGAGGACTTGAGGGTTTCATCTTTCTACAAAATTTTCTGCAAATTTTTTTCAGAAATTTTGATTAAAAAATTCCAGTTCAAAAGCTCGAAAGAATTCCCCCACTAGATCAGCAAAAGCTGGTGCATTGATGGTGGGAGGAATGTTTGCAATAGCATCAATGAGTTGTTGAGGAAAAAGGTTTACTGAGGTAGGTACCGGGTTTGGATTATTGGACATAATCCCATGATGTGCAATTGTAACTTGTAATGCAGCTTAAGAGGCGATGGCAATGGCTATGGCGTAAGCTGGATTGGGATTCTGGGTGACGTCCAAAATCCTTGCAGAATGTTGTTCGTAGACATCCAATGCCTCTTAGTGCACATAACAGGCCAATTGTTTGAATGCAAACACCTCGGTGTAATTAGCGTCATACTTGAGCTCCAATTCACAGACCACAGTTGAGAAAATTGCCTTGAACTCCCTCAAAGAAATAGTACCTAGCCCTTCGCTAAACTTTTCAATTTTCCTAGAAGAACTACTGACCTCCATGGTGTATATGGGTGTAGAGGTAACGCCTTGCATCGAAATATACGGTGATGGTGTGAAAGTCGGTGCGGCAATAGGCGTACCCCATTGATGAGCCCCTCTAAATGGACTCTAATGTACCGTTGACGTAGTGTAACCTGAACCTGAATTTCTAGTAGGAGTTATACTGGATGACAATGGTGTTGTAGATGCTTGATGGTATCGTCGTGAAAATCATGAGCTTAAATAAATCGGCTCAAAGGATTGTGTGTTACTTCGTAGCTGATACCTGGGCTCTAGCTGAGCAATAGTGCTTTCATCATTCGAGGACATGGTGTTGTCTCATGCTCAAAGTTTTATAACAATACAAAGCATTAGCTATAAAGTTTTAACACAACGTACAGTGTGAAAAATATAGTGTGTCGTTGGGAATGACCGGTGGCAAACGGATGTCGGACGGAGGTCAAACGAACGTCAAATGAAGGTCGGACGAAGGTCAGACAAAAGTTAAACGGACATTGGACGAAAAGGTAGGATGGCAAAACGCAAGATGCAGGACGGTAGAACATAGGACGACATGATAGCATGACGTAGGACGCAGGAAGATTGTCCGACGAATGTCCGACGAAAGTCCGACGAATGTCGGACGAAAGTCTCTAAATGGATGGAAGTTTGGGGACGGAAGTCTAGGGATGAAAATTGACGACACGACGTTGGGGATCATAGTGCCGTAGAGCGCCCGTGAGCTATGCGACAATGGCCAATGGCAACGTGGAGCTACAATGGTGCAAGTTCGTGGTGTTGTAACATTGCAAGTTCACGACGCTGCAACATTGCAAGTTCGTGGTGTTGTAACATTGCAAGTTCACGACGCTGCAACATTGCAAGTTCGTGGTGTTGTAACATTGC